>ERZ1643251.2082-NODE-2082-length-21088-cov-5.475206_pt1 | contig 21088 bp, 26 predicted proteins | sample MGYA00579261_ERZ1643251 | MGnify/ENA primary metagenome ERZ1643251 (study PRJEB29033, sample SAMEA4952267) | chicken gut metagenome | biome: Broiler Chicken; feature: Gastrointestinal Tract; material: Caecum | place: Ireland | collected 2018 | study: Broiler... | reverse complement strand
AATTATAGGTAAAACTTGCGGATTAGGAAATCCGCAGGAATATTTGGCGCTTACGATCCATACGTTCTTACTGTCAGATGCTGCAATTTATATACAGAATGATTATTATGGTTCTATCAAATCCCTTATTTGTTCATCTTTTTTGACTATCTTCTATACACTATACATATTTACAAAACAGTTTAATATGTCACAAAAGCGCTATAAATATTACTTTGCGGGCGCCATCGGTATTATTTCCTTCGTATTAAGCTATCTGACGCTGTATTTATGCAAATCAGATACAACAAATAGCTTTCTTCTTCCTTTTATTCTGTCGTTTTTGTATATAGTCATTGGCCTTACTCTATTGATATATAACAAGTTTGTCTCTATATATACTGAAAATATCAAATATAAATACGAGACAGAGATGAACCATATGCAGGAAAACTATGCTTTGCAGACAGAACAGACACTCAAAGACCTCCGCACCATCCGCCATGATATCAAGAATCATCTTATTATCATCGACGGATATGCAGCCCAGAAAAAATTCGACAAGATACATGAATATATCAGTAAAATCGCCAAACAGTTTTCGCAGATTCCATTGGTTGAATCCCCATCTGTAATTGTCTCTTCCATACTAAATGAAAAAGCAGCGCTCGCCCGGCAGCAAAATATTGACTGTAAAATTGAATGTAGCTTTCCGCACATGAAAGTGGATGATTTCGCCATGACTACGATCCTAGGGAATCTGCTGGACAACGCGATCACGGCTGCGGGCAAGCGCCTTGACGGGTGGATTCGCGTCAGTCTCAGCCAAGCCGATACGCTCCTCTTGATAACTGTTGACAATAACTATGACGGGGTCATCCGTAGAAACGGCAGCGTCTTTCACAGCACAAAGACAGAACAGCCACATCTTCACGGCATAGGTCTCAAAAATGTGCAAAAGGCTGTGCAGGACTTGAATGGACAGATTGAGATATCACATACTGAGGATACATTTCATGTGAGGATAACTCTGCCTAATTATAATTAAATCCTTTCCTAAGATTAACTATACTAGTTGTCGCAAACAAAGCAGTCCCCTATTTTTTGATTGTTAAACCAAATGAGAGTGCCGTTACATTATCGATTTAGGTAATGCAGCAACACTCTCTTAAACATTAACAGTGCTTTTCAACACCTTTTCCGTACTAACAAATTGATATTAAGCAGAATTTTTAACACGATATGCCTCTCTCTGTCCCCATGCATATCCCGCATCATATGCCGCTTTCCCTGCCGCAATACCCAAGCCTGCAGCAGCAATAATCAGGCCCCAGTATCCTCCCTCTATCATAAGTAGTTCTTCTTTCTCCATTTTCTCAAACATAATACTCCTCCTATCCATATATCACGGAATTATAGCCATTTGAATACCCTATTTTAAATATCTCCACCATTACTTTTCCTCCGGGGCATATAAGTAACTGTATCGTATCTACGGCGCCCCAGCCACCATTAATTTCATTTAGCTCGTCCAAACTTTTTAATTCCTCTAATTTTTTCAAATCTGTTACCTCCTTTACAATTTGTTAATGTGCACATTCTATATATAAAGCTATCGCTTCATATATCATTCTATTATATTGGCTAATTTTCAGCTAGAATTCTTCTAAACCATAGAATTTCATCTCACCAGTGCAGCCAGCACCCCACATAAACAACCAACATAATAAACACCCCACATGGCAGCTAGCGCTCCATATGCCATGACGAATACCGCCTGTATGAGCGTCATCTTTCTAAATGCATTGCTTATTTTTTTCATTCATATGCGCCCCCTTACCCTTTTTTATTTAATTTTTATTTAACTATAGTTTAGCCCGCTTTTATGCATTACGCAATATACCTGTGATATTTGACACTTTATCGGTGACATTCGGTATAAAAAACTATGTTTCTGATGATTGACACCGACTATGAGGCAATCATCTACGAAAAAGACGGCGTCTTCACCAGCACCAAGACAGAACAAGTGCATCTGCACGGAATCGGCATTAAAAATGTAGAAAGAGCAGTAAAGCAGCTAAACGGAAAGATTGAGATATCCCATACTGAGGATACATTTCATGTGAGGATAACTCTGCCTAATTACAGATAAAAAAACTGCCGGGTGATCTTCCACAGAAGACCATCCGGCTATGTACTGTTTATAAAAGAATTATATTAAAATAGCTATCTGAACTACTTGATCATAAATCTTCTGGTCAATCCCATATGTTCTTTTTCCGATGGATGACTTCACGCCCCACCTCCTCGAACCTTCCGTTTGAACTATTCGGAATTTCCGAATAGTTGTCGTTCCAACAAACTCACCATCTCCATATATTTTCGTCTTCATAACGCATTTCCATACTATCGGCATTATCTCCAATAGATGCAACATACGTCAGATTTTTTGTAGGAAAGCATCACAACCGTCTCAACAGGTGGAGTTTGCAGAAATAAATAACAAAACAAATCATGATCCTGTTATCATTTCTGCTAAGGCTGGCAGAATAATACCGCCAGACAAATTAAATACCATATGAAGACAGACCGCATTGATTATTTTTCCGGTTCTGACCACAACAAGAGCATACACCATTCCGCTGAACACCGTATACAGTAATTGCTCCGCATTAAAATGCATTATTCCAAACAGAATGCCGTTGGCTATCACTGCTTTTCGTTTTCCGAGTAAGAGAAGATTTTCCAACAATACTTTACGGAATAATAATTCTTCAGCAACAGGCGCAATTATCACTATGCATAAAACAGCTAACGGCAGCGGCACATTTTCAAAAGCAGAGACTACACTTTCTGTTCCAAATATTTCTTTCCCGGATAATGCGTTAACCCCAGCAATCACACTATCTGTCAGAAAACTTAAAACAGCCGTTCCGCCTAGCAATATGAGACAATACCGCAACGCAGCAGTAAAATGAAATGATTCCGTTGGCTTTATCTGGTTCAATTTTATCTTTTTGCAATTCTTTGTGAAAAGTGAGAAAAGAACCAGCCACGCTATTCCATACACATTAGCGCTTAAGGTATAAACTATATCGCCATGCACGTCCGCCTGTCCGCACAAAAAGACAAAACCCATCCCGGCTGCCGACGCCAAAAGCAGCGCTGTCAGAAGTACGACTGACTGCTTTATTACTATCTTTATCGGTGACATTCGGTATTAAAAACTGTGTTTCCGATGATTGACACCGACTATGAGGCAATTATCTACGAAAAAGACGTCGTCTTCAATTTCATGCGAAGATATCTCTGCCTAATTACAAATGAAAAGAACTGCCGGGTGATCTTCTACAGAAGACCATCCGGCTATGTACTGTTTATGAAAGAATTATATTAGGCTTTTCTGTTTATTGTAAATTTATATTTTTATGTTCAAATGTCTCATCATATAATATAGGTTACCCGTCTTAACTCCAAATGCCTTTGCTACATCTGGAATCTTTGCTGCTTTATTTGGCGTTTTTATACTCAAACCACCTGACGGCACTTCCGCTGTAATAAGTGTATAGTTATTTACAGCAGCAACGGCAATTAGCCACGGATCTGCCACATCGTTATTAGCCCATGTCTGTAATGCCTGCTCCTTATATAATCCACACGTTTGAACATATTGCAATACCTGCTGATATTTACCTATTATTTCAGGGGCGATATGATTACAAACTACAAATCCCGATTCCTTATTTATCCAATCAGCTAATTCATCCTTCCCTTTTTCAATTTCAGCCTTTACCATATCAAGTAAAATTAATGTTCCTGACTGCGTCTGTTTAGACAGTTCTTTCCAAAATGTTGGAACCAAGTCAAAAGCATAATATTGCCTGTAAGGTGTCATAAACGAGTTGGAATCAATTAGAAACTTCTCTGCCATTCTACACCTCCAAGACGCTGTGCAATCTCAGGGAATGTTTTTGGACTGGTATTAGTTAAACGATATGCCTCTGTGTAAGTAGTCCTGCCCATATTAATACTCTCGCAAATGGCTCTTACAAAACATCCATCTAATCGAGATTCCATCGTATTATAATAATTTCCACCACTTGTATCTTTATTTTCTTTTGTCTGATTATAATTTTTAATAGCTTTCTGAACCACTTGATCATAAATCTTCTGGTCAATTTTTTTACAATCTATAGCTTTTCTGGCTATAACAATCTCTCCACATCGAAAATATTTTGCCAATTCAGCAATCTTTGTATATATTTCTGTTTTTTGCTCATTCCATTTTTCCAAAAAATCATCTTTAGGCACAATCACTTCTCCCGCTACTGCATTACATATGATCTCAATGTCGCTCACATGATTGGCATTTCCTTGTCTGTCATTAAATAAGTCGCTCTCCCCCAGCCAAATATGAACAATTTCATGCAATAAAGAAAATAATTTCGCGCCATTAGAATCAGACGTATTTATAAATATAAGCGGTGTCCAATCGTCTATCATAGTAAATGCTCTAAATTCATTGACATCTAATGCCCGATGAGTATTTTTCCCAACAATACCACTCATCATTACCACAACACCGCATATTTCTAATTGTTTTCTAATATATCCAAATGCCTCTCTGGAATCTTTAGTCGTTTCGTACCAATTTTTGCTTATGCTTAAATCTGCGCGAATCTTATTCGCAATACGACTAACATCTTTAACATCACTCATACACCCAACTACAGATAGCTTCTCAAACCCTAAATCCTGCCTATATGCTTTCATCCAATCCTGAATTTTTTCCATTTCATGGATTGTATCAATTAAATTACGACTAGGATTTACAAGCTGAATACTATCTATTGTACGATATTCTAATAAGTCAATCTTCTCAACAGGTGGAGTTTGCAGAAAAAAATATCCTAACGGAATATTACTTTTTTTACTAAAATCCTCTATCTGATTAAAGGTAGGTGTTTTAGTACCATTAAGCCATTTTGTTATATTACTCATTAATTTTTCACCGAGTTTATCTTCTTGTGTTTGACTTAATGCCCAATTAATTATTTCGGGACAAATCTTCACATTTACTGTTGGCATAGTACTTCCTCCTTCTATCAGATATTTCTACTGTAATTATAGCAAAAATCTTTTAAACGTGAACCGTTTTTTCAAAATCTGCAACGATATAAGTCATAAAAATTACCGTAATTCTCTAACGTACCAGATAACCTACCGCCTTACCTACATCATAACCGATTTGATAACAAAGAATCCCCGCTATTCTATTTGTTTCCCTCCTTCTGAATTGTATTTACAACAACTAGGGCAATTTCCAGAAACCCAAGCGCCAACAAGGAATTACCCGGGATATTTCCGTCAAATATAAACTTCCACACCAGCAAACCCGCATAGGCGATCAAGGATAATATAGTAACAAATAACAAAATATGCTTTCCCGTAACATACATAAATATCATCACCCCGCACTTTTAACAGATATGAATCCTATTCGTATCCTCCATTGTTTTCTTTATTTGTTACATTTACTCTAACTCTTTATTTCATCTCCTGCAACATACCTGTGACATTTGGTAGATTAGTCATGCTATTTGGCATTGTTTTTCCAAATATCACGGTTACGGCTCCAAATTGCACCGATCTGTTGCAAAGGGTCACGGGAAATGATACATTAAAGGCACTTAACCCCGTAAAACGAACAGGAAAGGAATACTGTATCATGAGGAAATTAAATATTGCTGTCTGTGACGACGAGGAATACTATCGGAGTGAGATAAGAACCCTTCTCACCGCTTACAAAAATGAAACCGGGTATGATCTGACTGTCAGTGAATGGGAGTCCGCTGCTTCGCTGACAGAGGCAGCAAACTCCGGTGCAGAAGATTATGACCTGCTTTTTCTTGATGTGGAAATGCCCGGTCTGTCCGGGATCGACGCGGCCGCCAAGCTCCGCAGTATCGGAAGGGATACAATCATATGCTTTGTGACGGCCCACAAAGGCTATGCCTACGACGCTTATGGGGTAGACGCGGTCGGATACATAGCCAAGCCAATTACATATACAGATATTAAGAAAATTATAGAGACGGCAGAAATGTATCTCAGCTACAGGCGCAACCGGGCCGCCGCTGAAAAGAGATACTTGGAGATCATCTCAGGCCGTGCAAATATCATCATTGATTTAGACAAAGTAGTCTATATCGAAAAGCGCCGCAACCAGTGTGTATTTCACTGCACGGACGGGGAGCAGATCTGTTATGATTCGCTCCGCCATATATACAGCCGTCTGGATCACGGGCAGTTCCTGTATATCCATCAGGGATACATCGCCAACTTCCCCCATGTCAAGGAAGTACTACGCGACCATGTCTGCTTCGGATCGGGCATGGAAGCTCCCTTAAGCAGGCGGTATTACGAAATGATCCGACAGCGGTATATGGACAAAGTGAATCGGATCATGGCAGAGGCAGGAATGAATAACCCCTTTCATAAACCGCCCTCGCCGACAGCGTCAGACGAGAGTGAGCACAATCATCACGACGCAGAATAAGACGAACAGCACCACTCCGGCATTGCAGTACACACTTCTGAATCTGCGGCCTTTGGGGATCTCATACGCCGCAGGAAGGAACACAAGCCGGGACGCTCTCAGGCAGATGAGCACGATGCCGGCAATACTCAGTCCGAGCAGCAGAAAGAAGTACAGCATGATCATGGCAAGTCCCGGGAGCACGGACAACATGGCCGTCTCATCGACAACCCCTTCCGACATACGCATGAGCGCCTCCATATCCAAGAGGGTGAGAAGGGACGGCGCGATCACAGCTCCCATGAAGTTGATGATCATGTGCATGATCACCGGATAGCGCAGACGGCGGGTACGGGTATATACGTAGGCGAATACCAGACCCAGTCCGAACGCATAGAAAAACTGGAACAGATTCATATGAAACAGTCCGAACGTCAGCGCCGAAAACAGGATCGCCGGCTTTTCTCCGTATTTCCCGCATCGGTCAATGATCTGTTTACGGAACACAAACTCCTCAAGAAGGGGCGCTAAGATGACCATCACGAGGACCTTCAGCAGACTGGTGTCAAAGGCATAGTCAAGAAGTCCGTTCTGCGCCTGCCCGCCTGAAAAGAGCATGGACAGCACGTTTCCTATGATATTCCCGCCGTACATCAGCGGCAAGCACATCAGGAAAAAGACAAAAAACTCCTTGCCGCCGAATTTCACTGCATTCGGCTTCTGCTCGGGCACTTTCCGCATGATCCAGACGCACACCGGCATACCCACGAGGTAGAGAGGAACAAAGGTCACGACCCATGTATACCAGCCTGAGTATGCGAACCAATAGCCTCTGGCGGCAAATTCGCCGGACAGATAACTCAGCAAAATCTGTACAGCGCTGGTCAGCGCGCCCATCACAAACAGAGCCGCTCCTGTACGGCTGTAGGCTTTGGAAGCACTCATTCCTGTATTTTCCTGTCTCATATCTTCTTTTCCCGTGTATTCCTGTTCCATAATGTTTCCTCCTTCACTCACTGGTATTTCCTGTATTATCCGAGCAGCCGGTATATTTCCGGAAATGGCTCTACACTGCGCCTGAGTATTCCTTTCATATACGCGATGGCAATGCCGTAATTTGTCATAGGTACACCCTGATCCTCCGCGCATTTCAAACGGTATTTCATCTCCCGCTCGTTGAGCATACATCCGCCGCAGTGCAGGATTAGCTTATATCCGCTCAGATCGTCCGGAAATTCCGTGCCCGACGTTGTCTCGATCCTGACCTCTCTGCCTGTGTGGGCCTGTATCCACGCGGGAAGCTTTACTGTTCCGATATCTCCGCATTGCCTGTGATGGGTACAGCCTTCACTGATGAGCACTGTGTCGCCATCCTCCAGACTGTCCAGAGCAGTCACGCCCCGGACAACAGATTCCAGATCCCCCTTATACCGGGCAAATAAAATCGAGAAAGAAGTCAGCATAATGTCATCCGGCGTATCTTCCGCCACCTTGTCAAATACCTGACTGTCCGTGATGACTAGCTTTGGCTTCTTGTTTAATTGCGGGAGAAGGCTTTTCAGCTCGTTTTCCTTCACCACCACGGACACAGCGTCAGCCTCCAGAATATCGCGGATCGTCTGCTGCTGGGGAAGGATCAGTCTTCCCTTTGGCGCAGCCTTATCAATCGGCACGACAAGCACTGCGATGTCTGATGGCTTAAGCAGGTCGCGGACAAGATATCTCTCAGGCTCCCCGGTATTTGCCGCCTTGGCAATCTCCTCTTTCAACTCATTGATCCCATCGCCCGCAAGCGCACTTACCTGTATGAGTCTGCCTGTCACTCCCAATGTGTCCGATATTTTTTCCGCCGCCCCGGGCGAAATCAGCTCTTTCTTATTTATTACCACTACATACGGGATGTTCTTTGCCTTTATTCTCTCCATAAGCGCCGCGTCCTCAGGACTGGCGCCTATGCTGCCGTCGATGACAAGCACTGCCACATCTGTTTTATTAAGCACCTGATAGCTTTTCTTTACACGGAGCGCTCCCAGCTCTCCTTCATCGTCGATACCGGGCGTATCCATCATCACCACCGGGCCGAGGGGAAGCAGCTCCATCGATTTATAGACCGGGTCTGTGGTCGTTCCCCGCACATCGGATACGACCGCGATATCCTGTCCTGTCACCGCGTTCATCACGCTTGATTTCCCGGCGTTTCGTTTTCCAAAAAAACCGATATGTACCCGCTCGGACGCGGGCGTCTGGTTCATGCTCATCACACTGCCTCCTTCTATCTTTTATCTGTCGCGCCTATTTGACGACGATCCTGCGGAAGTTCTTTTTACCCTTTTTCAGGATAACGCCCTCTCCAGCAAGCGCGTCTTTTGTATAAACTGCTTTGATGTCATTGACCTTCTCTCCGTCAACTGCCACTCCGCCCTGTTGTACCGCGCGTCTTGCCTCTGACTTAGACGGAACAAGCTCTGCCTTCACAAGCATGGTCAGGATATCAATGCTGCCGTCCTCAAAGTCAGCGTCCCCAAGCTCTGTGGTCGGCATCTGGGCCGCGTTCCCCTGTGTAAACAACGCCCGCGCGCTCTCCTGCGCCTTCTTCGCCTCTTCTTCTCCATGTACAAGCTTCGTCAGCTCATAAGCAAGGATTTCCTTCGCCGTGTTAAGCTGCGCGCCTTCCCATGAATCCATCTTGTCGATCTCCTCAAGCGGAAGGAATGTCAGCATACGAATGCACTTGAGCACGTCCGCGTCAGCAACATTTCTCCAGTACTGATAGAACTCGAACGGGGTCGTCTTGTTCTCATCCAGCCAGACAGCGCCGGACTGGGTCTTGCCCATCTTCTTGCCCTCGGAGTTGAGAAGCAGCGTGATTGTCATTGCCCCCGCGTCTTTTCCCAGCTTGCGGCGGATCAACTCTGTGCCCGCCAGCATGTTGCTCCACTGATCGTCCCCGCCGAACTGCAGGTTGCAGCCGTATTTCTGGAACAGTGCGTAGAAATCATAGGCCTGCATGATCATGTAGTTGAACTCAAGAAAGCTTAACCCCTTCTCCATCCTCTGCTTGTAGCACTCTGCCGCAAGCATCCTGTTTACTGAAAAATGCGGCCCCACCTCGCGGAGCACCTCTACATAGTTAAGATCAAGCAGCCAGTCCGCGTTATTTACCATAAGGGCCTTACCCTCTGAAAAGTCGATGAACTTACTCATCTGTTTCTTAAAGCAGTCACAGTTGTGTTGTATCTGCTCTGGCGTCATCATGCTGCGCATGTCGCTTCTTCCTGACGGGTCGCCGATATAGCCTGTACCTCCGCCGATCAGTGCAATCGGTTTGTTGCCCGCCTCCTGAAGGCGCTTCATGAGACAAAGCGCCATAAAGTGTCCTACGTGAAGGCTGTCCGCCGTAGGATCAAACCCGATGTAAAATACCGCTTTCCCGTTGTTCACCAGCTCCCGGATACCCGCCTCGTCCGTCACCTGCGCGATTAGTCCTCTTGCCTGAAGTTCTTCGTAGATTCCCATGTTTTTCTCTCCTCTTTTCAAATTTTTTTCCTATAGAAAAACCGTCCTTACTGCTCGCGCAATAAGGACGGTTTAATCTCAACCGTGGTACCACCTTAATTCACCAGATATGCAGTTGCTTTCGCCCCATAAGCTTTACGAAAGCTGAAATATCCGGCCTCATACGGCACGGTAACGTGTGCCACTCCGTCGCAGTCTACTCGCCCATGCCGTCTGCCAGAAGATAAACTCTATAAGGCATTCAAGGCAGGGACTTTCAATGTGAGGCTCCAAGATGTATTCACAAATACCGCAGCACGCGCCTCTCATCTCCCGGCAGCTTTCTGTCTTCGCGGTTGTCTGCTACTTCTTCTTTTCACAGCCTGTATCATTCTTCTGTCCTGTATGGACTTCTGTAATTTTGTCTGCGCACAATATAACATATGCGCTATGCAAAGTCAACCCTCGGCTAAATCTAACAGCCGTTTGTTCCGTAACCTATGTATTCCAATATTCAGTAAAATCAATTTTTTTATAAAGAGTATATAAATTTTCATCATTCAGCTCATCATAAAGTTTTTTGAACCCTTGTCCCTCGTAGAACTTATCGTACATATGCTCTCTGCATTCAAGCACAACCAGATTGCCGCCCACTGCTTTTGCCGCAAGACTTATAGCATGATAACACTCATTTAGAATTTGTTGTCCATTTAATTCCTCATTTGGGCAGGTATCGCATCTCCCCAACTGGCCAATCAAATATGCCGGAACAGATTCCAATTTATCTCTTCCCGGATAGTTCCCAAGTAGCTTCCTTTTCCGTTTGTTGGACAAACTTGAAATATCCAGTGATTTTTGTGCTATCGTAAAATATGCCAATACTTTAAAATGACCAGCCTGCAACTGTTTCTGATCCACAAAAAGATACGTTTTTCCATAATTCGTATTTTCATATGGAATAGCTTTGTGTACTAAAAAGTCCTCTATATCAACCTCGCGATGACAAGAGAACTTTTTAAATGCACTTTCAATTTTTTCTATATCGTACCCTTTATTTATTATTTCTCCCATCGGTACAACTAAATAATCAATCATCTACTCAAGTGCTCTCCGAAGATCTTCTTTCAAATCTTTTTCATGTTTTAAATGCGACTTGAAATCACTATTCAGTGTGGGAGTCACTTCCTTAGTCATCTCTTTCACAAAATCATGTGCTTTTTCCGGTTTTACAACAAACTGTTTACCGAATGTGGATGTTGCCATAATTCCTCCCTCCTTTGCCATATCGGGCGAAATTCCTCTTAAATGGTAGAAAAAAGAACGCTCATTCTATCCATGGATAAAACAGCTTTTCTTTGCTTTCATTATATCCCAATTTGAAGAAAAAACAACCATCTTGAAAAAAATAATTACACATTCTGCAGGCAGATAAAAAATTTCCAAAAATGTATTGACTTATATATCGCAGTGTGATATATCATTAGTATCGAAGTGCGATATATCGTACCAAAACATAAATGGAGGATAAGGGATGGACCAGCATATTAAAAAAGTATATGTACCTATGACCGAAACCGCTTTTTACATTTTGCTGTGTTTGCGAAAGCCAAATCACGGTTACGGCATTGTTCAGGCAGTTGAGAAAATGACAGATGGTGCAATTAAACTCACCCCCGGCACAATGTATGGGAGTTTGTCAAAGATGGAAAAAGACAAAGTAATTCGTTTTATCCGTGAAGAAGATAAACGAAAAATATATCAAATCACTGATTTGGGATTGGAAGTATTACAGATCGAGCGGAAACGAATTGAACGCTTATATAAAATAACGCAGGAGGAAATGTGAAATGGAAACAAAAAAACAGTTTAAATGGTTTACCATATTCGAATATGAAAAAGAGCAGGATTACTTGCGGAATATGCACAAGTCCGGTTGGAAGTTTATCAAGATAAAAGGGTTGGGAATGTATTACTTTGAAAAATGCACACCTCAAGATGTGGTTTATCAGCTTGATTATAACAAAGAGGGACTGGCACATAAAGATGAATACTTAAAAATGTTTGATGACTGCGGCTGGGAATACATACAGGATTATGCAGGATACAGTTATTTTAGAAAAGCAGTATCGGAAAGCGGCGAAGCAGAAGAAATTTTCTGTGATGAAGAATCAAGGCTGCAAATGATGGATAGAGTAATAAAAGGACGGATGGCCCCCTTACTTGCTATATTCTTCGCAGTATTGCTGCCGCAATTTATTATCAACCTTTTCAGTTTTCACAATTACGTTGCAGCCGCGTTTATTGGGGGGATGTTAGCAGTATATCTTGTAATATTCGCTGTGTATTTTACAAAATACTGTCAATATAAAAATAATACAAAAATAATTTAAAAATAATGACTAATTCCGCAGGCATCCACGGGCAGCAAGCATATATCGCCCTTGCGTTGGAAGTGAAATTGAAATATACTAAAACAAAGACAAAGAGGAACCACTTAAAACACACTGGAGGGCAGAGATATGGCATTGTTTGGAAAAAGGGAAAAGGTTTTCGAGGTCTGGGGAGACATGCCCCGGTTAAAGCAGGCGAAAGCGCGCCTTAAGGAAGCCGGAATAAAGATCATGGAGACCGGATACTATGAAACGGAACCGCCGCTATGCAGCTGCGGCCCCAAGCTGGATCACCGGAATTACGGTCCCAACGGAAAGATCGATCGGCTGACCTATTATATTTCTGTGAAGCCGGAGGATGTGGAGCGGGCGAAGGAGCTTTTAGCAGACCTTGTCAAACCCGGGCACGTTGTTCCCCAATAGCGGAAGGGATCGTTCCTTATTCAGACCAAACAGGGAAAACCGGAGTTGTAATTCCCGGTTTTCCCTGTTTCACTTTGTTTATCTTTCCTTTAATATCTCTACCGCTCTTCTCACCTGATCCGCATCTGTCTGCCAGATCTCAAACTCGCTGAATCCCGGGATACCCATCGGCACTCCGCTTCTGCGAAATTCCATCCGGCTGTCCAACACTTTTTTCCCGGACATATGGAAAGAACGGACTCCTGTATAATCTGCCAGTTCTCTGATCACCTCTGGGCCGATCCCCGCGCCCGCGAGGATATCGATACGGCCGTCCGCCCGGCGTACAAGTTCCGACAGCAATTCCCTGCCCTCCCATGCGCAGCTCCTCTGTCCGCTGGTCAGTATTGTATCAATACCGAGAGAAACGCACTGCTCCAGAGCTTCATATGGATTGCTGCAAACATCAAACGCACGGTGCATCGTAATCCCGATCCCTTTTGCCGCGTTCACAAGCTCCGCCATCTGTTCCATGTTAATAGTTCCGTCCGGCTTTAAGATGCCAATAACCACGCCGTCCGCCCCAAGCTCGCGGAACTGCTGCACCTCTTCCGCCAGCGTCTGAAATTCATATTCATCATAGCAGAAATCACCGAATCTCGGACGCAGGAGAACCCGGATTTTTAAATCTGTATTTTCCTTCACCTGACGAAACATCGCCGCTGAGGGAGACAGGCCGCCGATCACCAGAGCCGAGCAAAGCTCCACCCGGCCCGCGCCGCCTTCCTGTGCCGCGACCGCAGACTGAACGCTGTCCGCGCATACCTCAAGAATATATGACATGTCCCTTATCCCGGTATTTTTGACAGAGCCGCACTGTCGCCAATGATCACTACATCATTATGGAACTGGAGGATGGAAGCCGGAACCTCCGGTGTGACCGGCCCAAAGAAAGCTTTTGCCACGATGTCAGCTTTTGCCTCTCCGTTTACAATAAGCAGGATCTTCTTTGCCTTCATGATTGTTCCGATTCCCATTGTATATGCCTGTCTCGGCACATCGTCCGCAGAGGCGAAGAACCTCTTGTTTGCCTCAATGGTACTCTCTGTCAGATCTACACAGTGTGTTGCCTGTGCAAAAGTACTGTCCGGCTCATTAAATCCGATATGGCCATTGTGCCCCAGTCCGAGAAGCTGGATGTCAACGCCCCCCATGGACTCGATCAGCTTTTCATATCTCGCGCACTCTTTATCCGCGTCCGGTTCTGTCCCGTCGGGAACATTTGTATTCGCCGGATCAATATTCACACGGTCAAAAAGGTGCTCGTGCATAAAGTAATAGTAGCTCTGGTCATTCTCCCGTGTAAGTCCTTTGTACTCGTCAAGATTAACTGTCTTTACCTTTGAGAAATCAAGATCTCCCTTCTCATACCATTCTACGAGCTTATCATATGTACCGATGGGCGTGGATCCCGTCGCCAGTCCCAGCACACTGTCCGGTTTCAGGATCACCTGCGCCGACAGGATATTAGCCGCCTTTTTGCTCATCTCCTGATAGTCTTTTGCCTCATAGATCTTCATTTTTATTTCCTCCTCGTTTCCTATACTGCCGCGGGAACCGCAGAATAAAGAACCAGACTTCCGAAGTATGCCGCACATCCCGAAAATCCGATTCTTTTCTCCTGCAATATCCCCTGCGATATCGTTAGATTTATCATAACATAACGCGGCAGATTTTCATAGACCCGTAAGAAACTTTAGCGCACTCCCATGTTGTTTTTGCACGAAAAAACCTCCGGGATATACCGGAGGCTTTCCAATCATTTTGTATTCAGACTAGTTTTTCTGTCCTGCCGTAACAGCGACAGCGATACCAAACACCATCGCGATGCAGTCAAAGACGTTGAATGTGCCCTGCGTAAACTGCATATAAAGCAAAGATACAAGTCCGATCACCGCGAAGATCAGTCCCAGCGGACGGCACACGCTTACTGCGCCCTTCATACATGCAACCCCGCAGATGATGGCAAGCAGAGCAACAACGTATGCAAGAACAACAATGAGCGTCTCCTGTGCTTCATGCCCCGGAAGAAGACCGCCTAATTCTCCCATCAGAGCCACCGTACCAAGAATGGCATAGACTGCTCCGAACAGGATCATTACGATACCAAATACTTTTAATACTCCTGAGTTATTCTTATCCATTGTAAATTCCTTTCTTTCCCCTATAAAGACTTTCATCCTTTGGACTATGGAGATTATGTGTTTTTGTCCGCGCTACATTATAGCGCGGCGGTATCTATCCTTCAATTCCGCCGACGTTTTTTGTCTCATTATTACTGTTTTCATATCCAATCCCAATCAGGGTAAGTCCCTGAGGCGGCGCGGTTACCCCCGACTTGGTGCGGTCTTTACTCTCCAGCATCTCCTTCACTTCCTCAGGTTCAAAATATCCCCTGCCCACGCCCGCCAGTGTTCCCGCGATGATGCGGACCATGTTATAGAGGAACCCATTTCCCCGCACACGGATCGTAATGATGTCCCCCGCTTTGCGTATATCCAGATCGTAGATAGTGCGCACGGTATCCTTTACCGCTGTCTGTGCGCTGCAGAACCCTTTAAAATCATGTGTTCCCTTTAAATATTCTGCCGCTGTCCTCATACGTTCCAGATCAAGAGGAAAGGAAACGAAATACGTATCCCGCCGCCGCACCGGATCCGGCAGTTCCCGGTTCAGGATACGATACTCATACGTCTTCACGGACACGCAGCGTCTCGGGTGCCAGCCTGCCGGAACCTCCTCTGACTTCACGGCGACCACATCCTCGGGCAGCATGGTATTGAGCGCATAGATAAGGCGCTCCGGCGGGATCTTTGTGTCGGTGTCGAACCCTGCGCGTGAACACCTGCATCGGTACGGCTTGCCCCGGTCACCGTGATATTTTCTCCGGTCAGGCGGGACAGCGCTTTATTGAGCACCTCTTCCACCGTGATCCCGTTTTTCTGTATCTGCCATCCGCAGTAGTCCGTGCCGTCATAGGCAACGGTCAGCTTGATCCTTCTCATACTTCCTCCATAATCAGAGGGACGCGGCCAAACCTTATCTGACCCCGTCCCCAATTCCTGTCTGGTATGTTCAAAATGAATGTAACATGCAATTATTTTTTAAAATATCCACAGCTTGAACGGCACATAGCGCCCGATCACAAATATGGCCGCAAAATAGATCAGTGTCACGATATACGCCGTCACATCGCGTTTCTTATATTTAAGAGGCTTCATCTTCGTCCGTCCCTCTCCGCCGTGATAACAGCGCGCCTCCATGGCCATCGCCAGATCGTTGGCGCGGCGGAACGCGGATACGAAGAGCGGCACCAGAATTGGGATCATGGCTTTTGCCCTCTGGATAATATTTCCAGACTCAAAGTCCGCGCCTCTGGCGATCTGCGCTTTCATGATCTTATCCGTCTCCTCCAACAGGATGGGGATAAAACGCAGGGCAATGGACATCATCATCGCCACCTCATGCACCGGGACATTAATCTTGTTCAGCGGATGGAGCAGCTTCTCCATGCCGTCTGTCAGTCCGTTGGGCGAAGTCGTAAATGTCATGATCGATGATCCCGCGACCAGATACATCAGGCGCACCGCCATGAATATGGACGTGCGAAGTCCGCCCTCTGTCACTGTAAAGATCCAGAAGTGAACCAATGTCTCCCCTCCTCTTGTGAGAAAGAGATTCATCACCACTGTGAACATGAGCAGGATCATGATGGGTTTTAAGCCTTTTAAGATGAATTTAAGCGGTACTTTGGACATACGGATCACCGTGCCGAGAAATACCGTGGCGATCACATACCCAAGCAGACTGTTCTGAACGAATAAGGACACAAGAAAAAACAGGGTGCACACAATCTTCACCCTAGGGTCCAGCTTATGTATCCGGCTCTCTGCCGGGTAGTACTGCCCGATCGTAATATCTCTGATCATTGAAAACTCCTCATTATCTTCTCCGCGGCTTCTTCGATGGTCGTCGCGTCCGGCGACACCGGAAACCCTCGGTCTTTTAAGTCGTGCATCACATAGGTCACCTGCGGCGCGGCAAGTCCTACCTGTTCCAGTTCTTTATAGTGGCGGAATACCTCCGCCGGAGCTCCGTCCAGCATCTTCTCCCCACGGTTCATGACAATGATACGCTCCACATACCTCGCCACATCCTCCATGCTGTGGGACACAAGGACAACCGTCATCCCCGTCTCTTTGTGCAGACGTTCTACCTGATCTAATATCTCGTCCCGCCCTTTCGGGTCAAGTCCCGCGGTAGGTTCATCAAGAACAAGAACCTTGGGCCTCATGGCGAGCACTCCCGCGATCGCTACGCGCCGCTTCTGTCCGCCAGACAGCTCAAAGGGCGACTGATTGTAATACTTCTCAGGAAATCCCACCAGCGCCAGCGCTTCTTTGGCGCGGGCCTCACACTCTTCCGGCGACAACCCCTGATTCTTCGGGCCAAAGCAGACGTCGCTTATGACATCCACCTCAAAAAGCTGATGCTCCGGGTACTGGAACACAAGTCCCACCTGAGAGCGCAGCGCGCGCATATCATAGCCTTCCGCACAGATGTCCTGTCCTTCATACAGCACTTTCCCTGACGTGGCTTTCATAAGTCCGTTCAAATGCTGGATAAGCGTTGATTTCCCAGACCCGGTATGCCCGATGATCCCCACGAACTGCCCATGCGGGATCTCAAGGCTGACATCCTTGAGCGCCGCTTTTTCATAGGCTGTTCCCGGACTGTATATATAATTCACATGTTCTAACGCAATCGACATAATGCCTCCACCAATTCTTCCCGTCTGAGCACCCCTCGGGGGATATCCAGACCGCGCTTCCTAAGTTCCTCCGCCAACATGGTCACCTGCGGCACGTCCATGCGGTAAGATTTCAGCTCGTCCACCCGGCTGAAAATCTCCCTCGGAGTACCGTGCATAACGATATGCCCGCCGTCCATGACGAATACCTGATCCGCGTCAATCACTTCTTCCATATAATGTGTGATCAGGATGACTGTGACCTGCTTCTCCTCCCGCAGCTTCTCCACCGCACGAATGACTTCCTTCCGCCCGTTGGGATCCAACATGGCGGTAGGCTCGTCCAGCACAATGCACTTCGGTTCCATGGCGATCACACCCGCGATTGCCACGCGCTGCTTCTGCCCGCCGGACAGTTTATTGGGTGAGGCTTTGCGGTATTCGATCATCCCTACAGACCTCAGGCTGTCCTCCACCCGTTTCCAGATCTCGTCCGTGGGAACGCCTAAGTTCTCGGGGCCGAATCCCACGTCCTCCTCGACTACAGTGCCGATGATCTGGTTGTCCGGGTTCTGGAACACCATGCCCGCGCTCTGGCGCACATTCCACAGCTCCGCCGGGTCTTTCGTGTCCCGTCCGTCCACCCACATCGTACCGCCCGTCGGCACGAGGATCGCGTTCATGTGCTTTGCCAGCGTGGATTTCCCGGAACCGTTGTGCCCGAGCACCGCGACAAAGGAACCCTGCGGCACGTCGATGTCTACACCGTCGATGGCGCGGTTTCTCCCGATCACATTGCCCTCTTCGTCCCGCTTGTCATATTCATATATCAACTTTTCTGCATGGATCATTTCCATTTCGTCTTATCCTCCGATCTGGCCGGAAGTCACATCAGGCGATACGCCCGTTGCTTTCCATACGTATATCTGAAATCATTTGCACCCTATTTTACGGCATAACCCCTTATTTTGCAAGTCCTGTATCCCCCTCGGTTTATTTATCACAGGCTTTTCATTGTAACCGCTGTCTCCCGCAGTTTTCGTATGCCAAAGCTCCCGGTGCGTCTCTGCTTATGCCCCCACGTCCTTGAACCCTTCTCCGAATACTTCACTCGTCTCGGTAAACATGATAAACGCTTCTTCGTCTGCCTCGCGCACTGCCGCCCTGACCATATACGCCTCTGCTTTGGAGCAGGCGCACAGGAGCACGTCGCGGTCGGCCCCCGTGTAAGCGCCGACCGCGTTCAAAGAGGTTACTCCCCGGTCAACGTTCTTGGCGATGCTTTGCGCTGTCTCTTTGCCCTTCCCTGTAACAATGACCGCCAATGTCCCCGCGCCGATGCCATATAATATCTTATCGATCACCACCGTTGATACGAAGGTCGCAAGCAGGCCGTACAGGACGGAGTCAATATCTCCGAATACGGGTACTCCAAGAAGAATAACCGCCAGATCGATAAGCATTGTGATTACGCCGATGGTCATGTGAGGCTTCTTTTTCTTAATGGTGAGCGTGAGAAAGTCAATCCCGCCCGAGGAAGAGCCGCGGATGTAGAACAACGCCATTCCCGCCCCGAGGAACACGCCGGAGCAGAGCGCCGCCATCATCCGGTTGCCGCTGTACATAGGAAAGAGCGGGAATACAAGGTCAACAAAGATTGTGGAGATTAGCATTGTCACCCCGCTTTTGATCAAAAGCCTTTTCCCCACTGTCTTATAGCTGATCAGAATAAGCGGGATATTAAGCAGCAATGTAACTGTTCCCACGGGCAGTCCCCACAGATGGTTCATGATAAGGGCAAGTCCCGATACGCCGCCCGGGGCGAACCCCCCGTTTCCGGCAAATGTATAGATGCCGGCAGCATATAAGATACTGCCGGCAATATCATAGATCAGATCCAGTGCGATCTGTTTGATAAGGATTTCTCTTTTTGTCTTCATGTCTTGTTCTCCTGCTCTCTAAGATGTCGTTAAAATATCACCATGCACATTCCATGGGAGTCCATAATATTGGGCGCTACTGTCAGAATATGCAGTTTCTATAAAATCATTCGCCCAAGGTATATCTGCATACCAATGATACAGCGTCCTTTTAACTGCCCGGCTCTGTTTCACTGAGAAAATCTTCTACATTCTCAACGGTGATCTTCTCATAGGGGAGGTAAATATACTTTCCCCTCTCAAATTCCATATTCTGCAGGCCATCATGCGTCGCGAGCGCCACGGCAAGCTCCGCCATGGCCGCTGCCTGTCCTTCCTTGTCATTGTAAACAGTGCCTGAAAAACTTCCGTCTACCACAGCCTGCAGTCCTACGTTCGTTCCGTCAATTCCGAAGAACGCAGGATACTCCTCCTTCGGAAAACCTGACTTTTCATAAGCGTCGACAGCGCCAAGCGCCATATCGTCATTGTTGGCAAGAACAAGCTCGATCCCGTCCCCATACTGCGCGATTAGCTGCTGCATCCGGTTCTGCGCCTGCGCCCGGTTCCAGTTTGCGATCTGATAGCTTAATTTCTCAAGCTGTACCCCGTTATTCTTCATCGTTTCCACCGCATTCTCCGTGCGGATGATGGCGTCCTGATGTCCGGCCTCTCCTTCAAGAATGACATACTGGATCCTGCCGTCCCCGTTCTTGTCCGTCTCCGCATCGTTTTTGATCAGCTCACTGGCAAGCTCTCCCTGAAAAACGCCGGACTGATCCGCATCCGCGCCTACATAGTAGAGCTTGTCCCACTGCAGAAGATCCTCCGCCACGGGTTCCCTGTTAAAAAACACAATCGGCACGTCATGATCCCTCGCCAGATCGATGATCTCCGACGGGTCGGCACGGTCTACCAGATTCACACAGAGCACGTCGCAGCCTGCGTCGATCAGCTCCTCTACCTGATCATTCTGCGTCCGCTGTGCCCCTGCCGCGTCACGTATGGTCACCGTCGTCTCAATGCCGCCTTTTTGGTACGCCTTAAGATCCTCTTCAAAACATTCCAGCAGTTCATTGAGGAAGGTGTCGCTCTGATTATAATAAGTGACTCCGACATGAACTTTATTTTCCGCAACAGATTGTTGCGTTTCGCATCCGCACACAAGCATTGCCGACATACTTGCCCCTATACATACTGCCAATCCTCTTTTAGCGCCTCTATATTTTAGCTTTCCCTTTTTCATCATTAGCCTGCCGCCCTTCCATTTACTCTGTCAACATCTTCCGGTCTTTTGACTTTCACTGGCTCATCCTAAAAAGGATCTCCTGATTGTCTTCCGTAAACAGAGTGTCCCTTCGGATAACCGTATAATCGACCGCTTTTTCCGCCGCCGCATTATAATGAGCGGAAAGAACATTAACCGCTTCTGTCAGACTCTGATAGCCTACGTTAAATTCATCCGGGACAACCAGACACTCTATGACTCCTGTATCCAGATAGTAAGCTGCCTCCGTGGAATGTCCGATCCCATAGATCCCGGCTTCATACA
>ERZ1643251.2080-NODE-2080-length-21091-cov-22.736594_pt1 | contig 21091 bp, 19 predicted proteins | sample MGYA00579261_ERZ1643251 | MGnify/ENA primary metagenome ERZ1643251 (study PRJEB29033, sample SAMEA4952267) | chicken gut metagenome | biome: Broiler Chicken; feature: Gastrointestinal Tract; material: Caecum | place: Ireland | collected 2018 | study: Broiler... | reverse complement strand
CCATACTCTCTACTTTAAAGTAAAATCGGTAACATTTTAACTAATGATTAACATAGAAAACGTTTACTATTAGCAAATTTTTTTATCAAAAAATGATTAAATGTCAATATAATTGAAAAAGGATAACTTCTTGTTACCTTTTTCTAGTTTCTTCAATAAACTTTAGAGCATCTTCTTTGGTTTCTGCAGTAGCTAAAAATAAATTTTTGTGACAAAACTTGGCTGTTTTGATTCCACTTATTTTTTGTAATTCTTCATCACGTAGGCCAGCCCATTCTTGTCTAAATTTTACCTTAGGAGTAAAGCCCTTATATTTGATTGGGATGGTATGGGCGGCATACCCTCCGCGGTTTGATGGATAAACTGCAAATTCAACATCTAAATCTAATTTAAACACTGCATACTCATAAGGGATATACTCCTTTAATATTAAAATCTTATCTTTTATTTCTTCTTTAGAAATTATATCCAATGCTTTTGCTTTACTAATCGCATCTTCTAATATTTGTTCAAATATTATATTAGCAAAATGACAAGCTTTTAGAAAGCATTTATCTTCATCTTTATTTTCTCCTAATTTAGGTCTAAATTGTTCAATTAATGATGCTAAAGTGTAAATATTAAAAGGTGAATCTAGGCTATATTCACCATTGTCAAATGCATCAATTTGTATTACTAATAATTCGTCAAAAATTTCATATACTTTCTCTGGATCTTTAACATTCATCTTTTTTAAATACTTTAGTCCAAAAGATTTCCATAAAAGGCCGAAGCTGCAATAATGAATACCATTTTCTCTTTTTTCATCATATGTAGCTCCGTGATGGTCAAATTTACCTAATCCTATATCGTAAGCTAGTTTTGTTCCATCATCTTGATATTCTTTTAAACGTATTACTGTTATATCCTTATTTAATTTTTCTAAAAAAACTGTGGAAAAGACATCATCAGCATGAAAATTTCCTGCATGTGTTATAAACTTTGCCTTATTTATATCTTTTGTTAGATAAATCATCTTTTTCTTTCTTCCTCTCTGGATACTTTTAAGTCTATTAAAGTGTTCATTAATAATACAAATATCTTTTGATAATCTATATCTGTACTTGTATTTATAGAAACTATTTTATTTGTTTCTATGTCATATGAAAGTTTAGGCTCTTTATTTTTGCCAAATAGCCACCATTCTATTCTTCCTCCTTGCATTATAGATAAACTGTTTATTAGATAATTAATTATTTCCATTACGCTTTCTTCACTTGCTTGTTCTTTGTACATTGTAAATAAAGTAAAAATATCACTTTCATTTTTTTCTATTTCAAGTTCATTAAAAAAATAATCTTCTATAACTGTGATTAAATCTTCTGATTTCACTTCATCAAAATTGAAATAACCTCTTTTAATTAATTGATAATTTATATAATCTTTAAAAGAATTGTTCATCTTACTTCCTCCTTATTGCTATTATATATTAGTTACTATTTTTCTGCAAGAAAAAAGTCTCAGAATTAGAGACTATCTGCTTTTATACACAAGTATTTGTTCTGGTAAAAGATATATTGTTTGATTATATCTTAACATATTTTCTGGTGTAGTCTTAAAAGCTGTAGAAACTCCTGAAAGAGTATCTCCTTCTGCTGTAATATAATAGCTGTATCCACTTTTTGGTATTAATAATTCTTGATTTGGATAAATATATTCATTATCTTTAATTCCATTTATCGCTGCAAGTAATTTGGGATTAATATTGTATTTCTTGGCAATCTCATATAGATTATCCCCTTTTTCTATTGTATAGTAGGTAAAATAACTGTTGTTATTGTTCAAATTATCACTCCTCATCTATTTATAGGATATGACAAAAGCACAATTTGGTTAATCTATATAGATCATATTTTTATAATTAAAATTCCACTCAAAATTTGTTAATAGTCGGATACTACCTTTAAGCGGTTCAAAAGCATAAACTGTATCTGTTTTTAAATAAAATATTACATTATCTTTTATACGAATAATATCAGTTACATCTGTATCAATTAACACAAGAATATCTTTGTCTTGATAATTTAAAAATAAATTACCATCTTTTAAAGAGTAGTTGTAATTTGTTTGATAAGTAAAGACTTTATTTTGATTAATTAATGTTTTTATTCCTACTTTTTCCCATTCATTACCATTAAGCATTTTGGCATTTATTTTGTCTAATTTCCCGTTTTTAGCATTAAATTCATACATGACTTCTTCTTTATTATCAACTATATAAAGTTTGTTTTTTTCATAACCAGGAAAGTAACTATCAAAATAAATATCGCGATCTAATTCATATTCTTTTAAATTACCATTTTTTAGTGCAATGCGATAAAATTTATTGAAAGTATATTCATTATCATAATCTGCAATTAATAAATAATCAGATGTATAAGCAACAAGCGTTATATTATATAGCTCTTGATTAAATAAATTAATTTCTTTTTCATTATCTTCATTAATATAATAAAAGCCATTATAGTTCCATAATAAATAAGTATAGTCTCGATTATATATATGAATATCTTCATATGTGTCGTTAAGTTCTGTTCTAGTTTCTAAATACTTTTCTGGTATTTTTTCTTTTAAGTTACTATTTACTTGTTGATAGTAAATAATTTCACCATTATCATAACATAATGGAATGAATTCAATTGTTTTTCCACTAGGAATAATGCAAAAATTTTCTCCATCTTCTAAAATATCTATTTTTTCAATAAAACTTCTTTCGTGTTTATAATTACTTTCATATAAATAATCTAATGTAACATCATTGTGTGTTAAAGTAAAATAGTAGTAATCTTTTTCTTTGTTGTAAGATTCAACAATTTTTACGTCATTTACGTTATACTCCTTGCTGTAATTTACTGGTCTAAAAAAGAAAAATATAAAAATAATAAATAAAACAACAATTGTAAGTTGAAAAATCTTTAATTTTTTCATATAACTCCTTAGTCTTTATTTATTGTTTGTCCATATTTTTTCTTTTCTTCCATCATAAATTCTGATATTTCTGTTTCTATTTCTCTTAAAGAATCTTTGGATAAATTGGTAATTACTACCTCTTCTTTAACGGTATCGATTGTAATTTTCCCCCATATTAAACCAGAATATACTTGCATATCATTATATAAGTCTGGAGTAATGCTACTTAAAAAATAGCCCCATATTACTCTTTTTTGACCAATTAATATTCTTTTATTTGTAATGGCAATAACAGCGGTAGAAGTTAAGTCATACCACTTATCATTTTTTTGGCCAGCAAAGGCATAACGTACAGTTTCTCCTGGATTTAAATGTTCTTCAATAACAGCACTATGCTTTTTGAGTCTCCACCATGTCACTCCTCCTGGAAATTTCTTTTTATATAGTTTAACATGATCAAATACTTGTCCCATACTTATCACCACATATCCATTTTATAATAAAATCTATGTTTTGACAAGGTTTATTTGGTTAAAAGAAAAAAGCACTTAGTAGTGCTTAATCTATATTAATGATTTTTTTAGATATGTTTTCATCTTTCTTAGGAGCGGTTACTCTTAAAGTTCCATCTTTAAATTCAGCTTTGATGTTTTCTTCTTCAATATCTCCAAGATAGAATGAACGTGATACTTTGCCATAAAATCTTTCACGACGAATATATTTTTTATCTTCTTTTTCTTCTTTTTCATCTCTCTTTTCAGCACTAATTGTTAATGTGCCTTTATTAAATTCGATATCAATATCATCCTTCGTAAATCCAGGCATATCTAGTTCTAAATTATAGTTTCCATCTTTCTCATAAATATCACATTTCATCTTTGGAGTATCACTTTCTAAGAAACTATCAAACATATCATCTAAAAACATTTTTCTTGGTAACATCATAACCATCTTCCTTTCACAATTATAATATACCACTTTTATTAGCACTTGTCAAGCTTAAGTGCTAACCATTTTTATTATATGTAAAAACATGTAAATTATGCAAAAAAGTAAGATTTTTCCTACTCTTCTTTCTTTTTAAATAAATCTAATATTTCTGTTGCTTTTGTATATAACATAATGGAGTTGCAAATCTCAAGAATACTAGCAAGAATAATAAATATACCTGTTACTTCTACAATATCCATAGATGCCATTGGATTAATTATAATGAAGACTCCAAAAATTAATAGAATGATGGCAATTACTAGTACTAAAGCCCATCCATCATATTTGTATTTTCTAAGTCTTAAAGCATTAATTATTTTTCTTATTCCTATAATGACTAAGTAAATTCCTAAAGCAAATGTTAATATTTTAGTGATTTCAAATGGATTGATCATTACTAGTAAACCTGCAATTATTGCAAGTATTCCCCATAAAACATTTAGGCTAAATAGAGGATTATTGTCTCTTATAATAAATTCATAAATAGCATATACTCCAAATATCATTAAATAAATTCCTAAAATGATTCCTGCTAATTCTAATGCAATGTAAGGTTCAAGGTAAATATAAATTCCAAAAATTAAAAATAAAATATTTAGAATAATACTCCCTATTAATATCTTACTAAAATTTAACTTGATTCTTTCTAATAATGTTTTTTCTTTTTTCTTTGCCATAAGTTCCTCCTATATATAATTATACTATATTTTTTTTCGTAGTCAATCAAATTCTGGACATAATCTTAGGAATGTGCTATAATATTTCATTGTTTTTAAGGGGGTGTTTGCATGCATATCAAAGAGCTTTCTTTAGATGAATTTGATAGATTTTCGAAAAATTTTCCTATTAGTTCTTATTACCAAAGTTCTAGTTATGCTCTTTTTATGACTGAATTTGGTTATGATTACGAACTTATTGGTTATGTCGATGAACTTGGTGTTATTAAAGCTGCTGCACTTATTTTAATTAAGAAGATTGGTTTTTATAAATATGGATATTCTCCTAAAGGGTTTTTAGTTGATTATTTTGATCATGATTTATTAACTAAATTTGTAGAAGCAATTAAAGAGTATTATAGTAAAAGATTAGTTTTTATAAAAATAAATCCCGAGATTGCTATTGGAGAAATTGATCCTATTACTAAACTTACTAATTATAATCAAAATATTATTGTTCGTGATTATTTAAAAGAATTAGGATTTTCGAAACTTAAAGATAATAAATATTTTGAAAGTTTATTTCCACGTTTTAATGGTATTTTAAATTTACAAGAATATTCATTTGATCATCTTACTAAAAATACAAAAAACAAAATTAGAAAAGGTATGAAAAAAGGACTTGTTTTTGAAAAAGCTGATCGTAGTGGTTTAGATGTATTATTTAATTTTATTCAATATAAAAAAATGGTTGTTCCTTTTTATTATAAAAGTTACTACAATGTTTTTGAAAGAACTAATGCCGCTGATTTGTTCTTAATTAAAATTGATTATCAGCAATACCTTCTAAATAGTAAACAACTTTATGATCAAGAACTAGAGCGTAATAATGAAATCTCTAAAAAATTAATTAGTAGTTCTAATGATAACTATATTAAAGAAAAAATGAATTCTGATCGTATTCTTTTATCTTATAAAAATGATATTGAAATTGCTACTAAAGGTCTTAGGGAGCAAAAAGTAACTTATATTGCTGGTGCTTTTGTTATTCGTTATCTTAATCGCATACATATTGTTATTAGTGGTTATGATAAAAAATTTAAACATTTTGATCCAAATTATTATTTGCACTATCAAATTTTAGAGTATTATAAGAATCAATTTAAATTTGTTGATTTAAATGGGATGACTGGTGATTTTACTGATAATAATCCATATTTAGGTTTAAATAAATTTAAAATGGGATTTAAGCCACATATTTATGAATTTATTGGAGAATTTGATTTAATATTCCAAGAAAAAACTTATAAATATTTAATAAAAAAAGGATTATTAGCTAAAGAATTTAATAAAAAGACGAAAGAAGTTTAATTATTCTTCTTTCGTTTTTGTTTATTTTCTTTTTTAGATTTATTTTTTCTTTTTTCTACTACTTTTATTATTGGTTCTTTATAATACTCTTTTTTACCATTGTTTTCACTTAATAATTTGCGCTTTATAGCTTCTTTTCTTTTTTTCTCTTCTGCTTCTTTTTTTGGATTTTTTTTCTTATTATTTGTTATTTTATTTGCATTATCTTTAATTGTTGATAATCTAGTTAATTTCATAATGTCTCTTGCTATAATAACCAAAGCTGGTATTAAAATACATAGTAACCATCCTGCTCCTGATGCTAAAAAACGTTGTATGTGTCCAAGACCTGGTATTCTTATAATTACTTTTCCTATTACGTTATCAAATTTTGCACATGCAGCATCTTCAACGTTGTTTGCATCTCCTTTGGTAACATAGCATACTTCACCATTTTCATCTTTAGTAATTTCTTTAATTCTATGGGTAATTGTTAAATTTGGACTTAATGGACTAGTTGATCTAAATGTAATAACATCTCCTACTTTTAATTCATTGGGATCATCTACACGAATATTAATTACAGCATCATAGACATTAATATTTGGCACCATGGAACCAGTAGCTATTGTATAAATAGAAAATTTAGGTTCATAACCTGTTCCTTTACTAACATAAATTTTGTTAGCTATGTAATAGTATAAAAGAAATATTGCTATTAATAAAAGTATAACAAAAAGAGCCCAAGACAATATTTTGAAAATGATGTGGATAATTGAGCGCCATGAAATTTTACTGTCTTTCATTTTGAGCCCCTCCTATTCTATTATATATTATAGCTTATTCATTCTTAAAATACAAGATTATTTCAATAAAAATTATGATAATCTTAATTCTCAAAGTAATGGACATTTTTTAAAAAGAGTTTCCATTACTATGAGAATTGGTGTTTCCATTACTATGAGAATATTAGCTAACCAACTAATTAACAATGTATAAGCTCAAAATGTCTATTACTTTGAGAATATGATAAAATACCATCTTATAAGTGAGGTGGTTTTTTATGCTGGAATTAAAAATGAATACTATTTTTATCCCAATTTTCCAATCAAATAAAAAATAGTATTCCCAAATATGCCTATTTATTTAATAGACGTTTTATATTTTAACACGTTTTTAGATAGATAAGCAAATTTATAATTAATAATTCACATGAAAGGATTGATATATGTTATGAATAATAATTATGAATTTACTAAATTAATTGAAAATGGATTAACTATTGATTTTTATTGTTCCATTTCTAAAGAAAAATTAAAAAAACTATTAGATGATTATTTTAACGAAATCGAAACTTGTCTAAACGACTTTGCTAAAACTTTCAAATTGTTATTCAAAGGCAAAGATTATGATGAATACTCTTACCAAGCTAAAGCTTTAATTGAGACTCTTAATGATATCAAAATTATTCTTAATATTTTAGATGATATAAGTAAAAATGAATAGAAAACCATATACTTATTCTGATAGATTAGCAATTGAAACAATGCTTGATGAAGGTAAATCTATTAAAGAAATTGAATATGATATTAAAAGACCATCTAGTGGTATTATTAAGGAAATTAATAAGCATGGTTATTATAAGTTTCCTAGTTTTTATAATAGTCAACATCCCTGCTTAAAATGGAAAACTTGTAATGTTAGAGATCGCGAATGTTATCTAACGTGTAAAAATGTTAAATACAAGGTTTGTCCCAAACTTGAAAAAACTCCACACGTTTGTAATGGATGTACTACCAAAAATGGCTGTAGATTTGTTAAAAAATACTATAATGCACGAATGGCCCATGATACTTATAAAGAAGCACTTTCTAATTCTAGAATAGGACTTCACTATAACAATCAAGAAACAATCATATTAAAAGAAATATTATGTCCTTTAATTATAAAATCGAAATCAGTGTATCATGCCATTATGACTGTAAACAAGATTTATAATACTACTTTTGTCTTAAAAACAATTTACAGACAAATTAAAAACAATCATCTTCCTATTACATCATGTGACTTACCTAGATCTCACAAAAAATCTCAAAGAGAAAAGAAAGATAATAATTATAAACGAGATATTGAGGGGCATACTTATGAAGATTATAATAATTATAAAAAGGACAATCTTGATGTCTGTGAAACACAAATGGATACAGTTGAAGGTATCAAAGAAAATAATGCTCCGGTATTATTAACCTTAGAAATAGTTAAAATCAAATTTCTATTTATATTTAAAATAGATAGTCAAACAATAGATAAAGTTAAAAAACAACTAGAATGTTTTAGAGATATTATTCATAAAGATACATTTAATATAATTGTGAATATTCTTTTAACCGATAATGGTCATGAATTTATTAATACTGATGAAATTCTTTCTATTTCTAATGAAATTCATTTATTTTATTGTCATCCTTATTCTAGCTACGAAAAAGGATCTATTGAAAATAGTCATGAATTAATAAGAAGAGTAATTCCTAAAGGGGTATCTTTAAAACCATATACCCAAAAAGAACTTAATTTATTGTGTTCTCACATTAACAGTTTATGTAGAGAAAGTTTAGATGGCAGTTGCCCTTTTGATTTAATTGATAAATACATTCCTATTGATAAGATAACTGCGCTAGGATTATCCAAAATATGCCCATTAAATGTATGCTTAATACCGGAATTATTAGGCGATAAAAATACCAATAATATCAAAAAATATTTAGGTAAAGATGATATTGAAAAGGCTAATATTAAGTTCATTAAACAATGATATAAAATTGTCCATTACTTTGAGAAATTAGCAAATTATTAAAAAATCGGTAGTTATTTTTACTATCGATTTTCTGTGTCCATTACTTTGAGACTATATTTACTGGCTTTATCAGTTTCCATTACTTTGAGAAGTCACCTAAAAATTATGATAAAGAAAAAAGATCCTTTTGGATCTTTAACCTATTGCATATGCTAGAATTTCTACTGTTCCACTATAGGTTCTACCTTGATCATAATTTTGCTCTGAACCTATTTCAATAAAGCGATAATTTAGTGAGAAAGTAGCTGATTCTCCTGGAGCTATTACAAGTTCATGAGCAATCGTTGTATCTGTTCTTACAGCTGGTCTTTCACTTACAATAGTTCTGCCATCTTTTACTAAGCTATAAACAAAGTTATCACTTGTAAAGTCATTTATGACATTAATTAGATTTACATCATATACAATTGCATGATCTGAATGGTTTGTTAATACAAATTCATGTGTTCCTGTCCATCCAGGTAAGATGTTTTGAACCTTCATTGGTTTTGTATAACTAACTGTTAATAAGCCTTCTAGATCATCAATATCAAAGTCTCCATCTCCTGGTTCTTCTGTTGATGGATCTTCTGCTTTGGTAATTGTTATTGTGTAAGTTTTGGTTGTTCCATCCTCAGCAGTAACAGTTACATTGACTCTTGTCGTATCCCCAGTTAAATTTATTGTACCTGTTCCTGTAACCCTTGCATTTGGATTTAGAGCTGTAGCACTAACAATTACACTTGTAGCATTATATTCAACAGTGACATTATAATTAGTTGTATTGCTATTGAAACTTGGACTTAATGTATAATTACCAACTCTTAAACTACTTAAATCGGCATTTCCATATAACTCACTAGTACAATTTGAGTCACAGATTCCATCCCCGTTTTCATCGCAATTCATATCACATACGCCGTCACCGTCTATATCAACGTTTTCATCTGGGAATCCATCATTATCGGTATCACAGTTGATGTCACATACGCCATCGCCATCGGTATCTTGATTTTTAAAGTTTTCGTCTGGTTTGCCATCGCCATCAGTGTCTACATTGACATCTGGATCTCCATCGCCATCTACATCTATATTAATGTCTGGTTTACCATCGCCATTAGTATCACAATTGATGTCGCATACACCGTCTCCATCAGTATCTATATTAATATCTGGATCTCCATCGCCATCAATATCAATGTTTATATCTGGAAATCCATCATCATCGGTATCACAATTGATGTCACATACGCCATCGCCATCGGTGTCTTGATCTGTTAGGTTATCGTCTGGGTCTCCATCGCCATCAGTATCAACATTAATGTCTGGATCTTTGTCTTTGTCAATGTCAATATCAATATCTGGTTTACCATCGCCATCAGTATCAATATTAACATCTGGATCTCCATCTCCATCAGTATCTATATTAATATCTGGGTTTCCATCCCCATCAATATCACAATTGATATCGCATACACCATCGCCATCGGTATCTTGATCTGTTAGATTATCGTCTGGTTTGCCATCGCCATCAGTATCACAATTAAAATCACATACACCATCGCCATCATAGTCGATATCAATGTCTGGTTTGCCATCTCCATCAGTGTCGCAGTTAATGTCGCATACGCCATCACCGTCAGTATCTATATTGATGTCTGGTTCTCTATCTCCATTAGTATCACAATTAATATCACATACACCATCACCATCGGTATCAATATTAATATCTGGATCTCTATCTCCATTGGTATCACAATTTAGATCACAAATGCCATCATCATCAGTATCACAATTTAGGTCACATACACCGTCGCCGTCAATATCAACATTTTTATCAGGGAATCCATCTCCATCAGTGTCGCAATTGACATCGCATACACCGTCATCATCGGTATCTTGGTCTTTCAAATTGTCATCTGGTTTGCCATCGCCATCAGTATCACAATTGATATCACATACACCGTCGCCATCCATGTCAATATCAATGTCTGGTTTGCCATCGCCATTAGTATCACAGTTTAAGTCACATACATTGTCACCATCAGTATCAATATTTAAATCGGCATCTCCATCGCCATCAGTATCAATATTAATATCAGGGAATCCATCACCATCAATATCACAATTTAGATCACATACACCATCCCCATCGGTGTCTTGATTGATTAAATTATCGTCTGGTTTGCCATCGCCATCAGTATCTACATTGACATCTGGATCTCCATCGCCATCAACATCTATATTAATGTCTGGTTTGCCATCACCATCAGTATCACAGTTAATATCGCAAGTATTTGTATTATCAAAATCAATGTTAATGTCTGGCCATCCATCATCATCTATATCAATATTAAAGTCAGGTTCACCATCACCATCAACATCTTTATTTACTAAATTTACATCTGGTTTACCATCACCATCAATATCAATGTTAAAATGAGGAACTCTATCTCCTTTATAGTCAATGTTAATATCAGGTTTGCCGTCGCCATCAGTATCACAATTGACATCACATACACCGTCTCCATCTAAATCAAGATTTATTTCAGGTATTCCATCACCATCAAGGTCACAGTTTAATTTGCATGTTCCTCGGCCTGATAGTGAAAAAAAGATGCCTAATAATGTAACTAAAATAATTAATATACATAAAATAATAATTATTATAGTTTTTTTCTTGTTTTCTTTGTTTTCCTCTTCTATTAATGCATATTGTTCTTGTAAATTATTGTCGCTCATACGGAACACTCCCTACTATTTAAAAGTATATCATAACCTAACTTTACTTGCAATATCAAAAATTCAATATCTTTTATAAATCTATTACATTTTCTTCACTTATTCAGCAAACTCAACTTTTACGTTGCTCGTAAATGTTTTTCCAGAATTATGGTTTTGATCAGAACCAGTATTTGCATAAGTTAATTCTAATGTGTAATTAAATGTTGTAGCACTATCAACTGTTTTTGTTTCGGTAAGTAATGTTACTTTTCCTGCTACTGCTGTTAAATCACCCGTTTCGTCTATACCACCATCACTACTTGTTAAATGATAAGTAATTTCATTAGCATTTCTTACACACGCGTTTGTATCAGCATTATAGTTGGTATCATCACATTTAACAAAGGTGTTGCTTGCTATATCCAATACTATTGCATAAGTAACACTATTTTCATTTTCTGTTGGTGTAATTGTTACTGAAAAATTTTTAGAGTCAGATGATCCTGGTATTGCATTTGTTAAATTGATTGCCTCGCTTCCAGCATCATATTCGACATCAATTAACTCTGCAGTTTTCCCGTTTACATTGCTTCCTTCTCCTGACACATTTACTCCACTTGTAAAGTAAGCAAAAGATATCCCAATACCAATTACTAATACACTTACCACTACTCCTATAATTAAAACCTTTTTATCGCTCATTTCTTAGACCTCCATATTATGTTTTAATCTTACCAAATTATTACACTTTTTTCAAGTAGATTTATTATATTTGTGGTAATTTAATAGAAAGATTATAAGCTATTTTATTTATAATCTTTTATTATTCCAATGTCACAATACATCTTTGCTTTATTTTTAATTTTATTGTAGTCAATTTTCTTTTAATAAGTTTTTATAATTTTAATTAAAATATATCATTTAAAACTAAAATTTAAATATTTTTTATAGTTCTTTACAAATATGTTAATATTAACATCTATATTTTAATGTTCACATTCTAAGAAAACATAAGCGTACTATAGTGCTTTTTTGCAAACTCATAAATTTTTCGTATTTTGTTAGTTTATGTTTTATTTTCCTAGTCTAACAATTAAGTTTATAGCATCAAAAAAATCTATCTCATGATAGATTTTTAGGTTTTCAATAGTTTTTTATTTGTTTACTAATGTAGATTTACCATTTGCTAAACCAGTAAATTTAGCTGTAATAGTTTTTCCTGCATCAGTAGTTGTTTGATCTTTTGCTTCATCATTTACATAGCTAACTACTAAATAGTAAACATATTCATCACCAGCATTTGTAACATTACTAAATGTTTCGCCACTGATTGTTACTGTTGTTTTGGCAGTATGTTCGCTTATAGTTGTTTCAGTCTTAACTGGTGTTCCGCTAGTAATTCCTGCAGCTGCTGCACAATCAGTATAATAATACTTCTTGCCAGTTGCTCCTTCATCTTCTTCATGATATTGGCATCCAGTTACTAAATCGCCAGAAACTGCACTATCTACTCTGTAAACTGTATACTTAATTTCTGAAGTACTACCTGATAATGCTGAAGTATCAACTTCGAATTTAACATCATAAGTCATGTTATAAGTTTGATCTCCAGTAACACTAGCTGTTACTTTTGCAGCAGCAACCATCATACCACCAGGATATGACATGTTAGATGCACCTTGAGTAGATACTGTTGACATATCTAGTGAAGTACTACCTAAAGTAGTAGTTTCTCCTGTTTCTGCAGTACCTGTTCCTGTACCTGTTGTTGTACTAGCAGTGAAGTATGCAAATGTTGCACCTACTACTGCTACTAATAGAGTAGCTACAGCGATAACTGTCAAAAGAATTGTGTTTTTCTTCTCCATAACTATTGTCTTACCTCCTTACTGTAAAAATGATATCAAATATTTTGCATTATTTCAATACTTTTTTCACAATTTCTTCAAAAAATTTTATTTTGTTGATTTTTTATGTCAAGAGATCAATTTCTTATCTTTATCATAATTTAATTTTTCTGACATTTTTTGCTGTATTTTAAAAAAACATAAATACTAATTAAAGCATTTATGTTACTTCTTTTTTAGTGTCAATGAAACTCTTTTTTTGTCTTTATTTATATCTAATACGTAGCATTTTACAATATCTCCAACACTTAAAACTTCACTTGGATGTTTTATGTATTTATCCGTTATTTCAGAAATATGCACTAGGGCATCATTTTTTAAGCCAATATCAATAAAGGCTCCAAAGTCTATTACGTTTCTTACTGTTCCCTGTAATTCCATTCCAATATTTAAATCCTCTATTGTTAAAATATCACTTTTGAGAATAGGGGCATTTAACTCATCTCTTGGATCTCTTAGAGGTGATATTAATGACTTGATAATATCTTCTAAAGTATAAACATCAGTAGATAATTCTTTGCTTGTAGACTCTAAATTTATGTTTTGTAATTCTTCTTTTATTTTAGAAGTCCCGATGTCCTTTTCTGTTAAATTATATTTTTTTAATAACTCTTTTGTTATATTATAGCTTTCAGGGTGGATTGATGTCTTATCAAGTATATTAGTTCCTTCTGGTATTCTTAAGAATCCTATTGCTTGTTCATATACTTTATCACTAAATACTTTTGTTAGTTCTTTTCTAGTTAAAATACTGCCCACCTTTTCTTTATATGCTAAAAACTTATCAATCATTTTTTTATTTAATCCAGATATATAAGATAGTAGTTCTCTTGATGCTGTATTTACATTTACACCAACTTGGTTAACGGCAGTAGATACTACAAATTCTAGTTCGCTATCTAACTTTTTTGGTGTTACATCATGTTGATACATTCCAACCCCTATACTTTTGGGATCAATTTTCACTAATTCGCTTAGTGGATCTATTAGTCGTCTAGCAATTGATACAGCACTACGCTCTTCAACGTGTAAATCAGGAAATTCAGTTTGAGCTAATTTTGATGCTGAATAAACACTGGCACCTGCTTCATTCACAATTATATAAGATACTGTTTTTGGCGATTCCTTTATTACTTTAGCTACAAATGCTTCACTTTCACGGGAAGCTGTACCATTACCTATGGCTATAATATCAATATTATATTTATTGATTAAATCTAATATCTTTTTCTTTGAGCCTTCAAAGTCATTTTTGGGTTCATGTGGATAAATTACATCAATATGGAGTAATGCTCCTGTTGGAGAGATAACCGCTAGTTTACACCCTGTTCTAAAGGCTGGATCAAATCCTAAAACAGTTTTGCTTTTTATCGGTGGTTGCATTAGGAGATTCTTTAAGTTTATACCAAAGTTTTTTATCGCTACGTCCTCAGCTTTCTCTGTTAGTTCTGCTCTAATTTCTCTTTCTACACTTGGGAGTATTAATCTTTTTAGAGCATCAGTTATACTTTCCTTTAATAATTTTGTTGTTTCAGGATTGTTTTTATGAATTAGTTTTCGCTCTAAAAAAGATTCAACTTCTTCTATTGGAACTTCAATATCTACTTTTAATATTCCCTCTTTTTCTCCTCTATTTATTGCTAATAATTGATGGGGTTTAACCCAAGTTACTTTTATCTCATAATTATAATATATTTCATATGTTCCTGATTCATCTATAACATTTTTCTTTTTACTAGACTTTAATATACCATTTTTATATAAATAACTTCTTATATATTTACGAAAACTGGCGTTATCTGAAATATTTTCTGCAACAATGAAACAAGCTTGCTCTAAAGCAAATTCTATAGTTGGCACTTTGTCATTTAAAAACTTCTTAGCAACTTCCAATATATCTTTATTCTCTCTAAATATTTCTTTAGCTAAAGGCTCTAATCCTAATTTAATCGCTTCTGTTGCTTTAGTCTTTTTCTTTTCTTTAAATGGTCGGTATAAATCTTCTACATCTACTAGTTTTTCCGCATTTAAAATACTTGTTTTTAATTCTTCTGTAAGCAATCCCTTCTCATCAATTAAACGGATTACATCTTCTTTCCTTTTTAATAAATTCACTTGATAGGTATAGACCTCATTGATTTTGTTTATTTCATTTTCATCTAAAGCCCCTGTTGCTTCTTTTCTATATCTTGCTATAAATGGAATTGTTGCTCCTTCACTTAATAAATTTAAAGTGTTTTTTACTTGATATTCTTTTATGTTTAGTTCTAAACATATACTTTTTATTATTCTTTCATTCATTATTTAGCCTCCAGATTTTAACTATAGCATATTTTTTTGGAAGAAGCAATGAAATTTGCTCTTTAACTAGGATAAACGCATGAAATTTTGAAAAATGCGTTTTTTTCATGTATAATAAATACAAAGAATAAAGTTGGTGAAGTATGGCTAAGAAGTGTAAAAAGTTGGAGGAAATAAAAGCGATGTTTAAAGATATGGAAATAGACTTAGATCAAATAGAAACAAATGAACTACAAAATTTTATGATCATATTTAAAGACCAAAATGATACAAGAATGCAAGGCAAAGTAAAGCACTTAATGAGTGATATTATCATGATTTGTTTTTTAGCAATTCTTGCAAGATGTGATGGTTGGGATGAAATTGCAATGTTTGCAAAATCAAAAGAAGGATGGTTAAATAAATTTCTTGAGTTACCAAATGGGATCCCCTCACATGATACAATGCAAAGAGTAATTTCATTGTTAAATTCAGAAACATTGTATAGTAGTTGCATCAGATTTTTAATAGAAAAGATAGACAGTTTAACAGTTAAAAATAAGGACAAAGATGTATTATCTATGGATGGAAAAGTCACCAAAGGAAGCGGCAGAAATAAAGAGAACACGGAGGAAATAAAAGCCTTAAATACAATGAGTATCTATTCCCATAATTATGGAGTATCACTAGTACAAGATTATATAGAAGACAAAAGTAATGAAATACCTATGGGTCCTGAATTAATCAAGAAATTAGATTTAACTAATTGTATTCTTACAGCAGATGCCCTAAATACACAAAAAGAAACAGTAAAGGCCATCAAAGAAGCACATGGAGATTATGTTTTAGCATTAAAGAAAAACCAAAAAACATTTTATGAGGATATAAAAGATTATTTAGATGATATCGATATATTAAAAGAGATAGAAAAAGAAAATTATGCTGAATATATTGAAAAATCACATAGCAAAATTATTACAAGAAAATATTATATGACAAGTAAAATATCCTGGCTTGAAAATAAAGATAAATGGGAAAAATTAAAATCTATAGGAGTCGAGAAAAAAACAATTGAATCAATACAGACAGGTGAAGTAACTGAAGAAAATAGATACTTTATAATTAGTTTCAAGGATGATATTCATTCATTTGCCGATGCGGTAAGAAAACATTGGGGAGTAGAAAATAATTTACATGCACCATTAGATATAGTATTTAAAGAAGATGCCAATAGAACACTAGAAAAAAACGGCGCAAGAAATTTGGGAATATTAAAGAGAATTTGTTTAGCGGTTTTAAAATTTGTACAAACATATTATAATTTAAGTTTAAATGAAATTAGATTTTTATTATCTATAGATTTTGAAAAAGAAATAGAAAACGTATTTAAGTTACTAAATACAGATGATATTGTAAAATTGCTAGAAAAAAACACATGATTTAATTTTTCATGCGTTTATCCTGCTTTTGTTTCCTCTTTTTCTGTGGTATACTTATTTTATAGTAGGGATTAGATATTTCACACCAATAAGAAGTTCCTCACCATTCTTAACAGTTTAATTCCTTGATTATCTAAACATATAATAATGAGGCGTCTAGTCTTGTATATAGAAGCTATAGCATTATTTTGGCCTAGGATTATTCCTGGGCTTTTATTTTAGGTTGATTTTCTCTGTTTTTATTATTATAATAGAAACTTATAGAAAAGAGATTATTATGATACATAGTGAGTTAATGTTTTTTGAAATTATTAGGTTGTATACTTCTTATACTGGGAAGGAACAAGTAGATTATGAAAAATTAGAAAGTGCTTTTTATTCTTTGGAAGAATTAGCTAGTAACTTCTTTCAAATATCTGTTCATTATGTCTTTGAAGAAGAATTAGAGAATTTAGAAGAACAATATGGGTTTTTGTTTACTATTGATAGTGAGGGTATAGGATTTTCGATAGAAGATGCGAATGTTATTCGGGCTGAAATATATTCTCATTTAGCTGGTGAAGATATACAATTTGATGCAGATTTAGATATAGTTATTCAAAACATGAGCATTTACCACGATTTGGATATTCCTGCTCCTACTAAAGATTATCAAGAAATATTTGATTGTAATGCAACCATTATTAAGAATTACTCTGTTTTAGCTAAGCAAGAAAGTAGAACAGGGAAAATATCTTTAGCTTCCTTTTTTCTATTGAAAAGTTTTGTTGAGTATTTTACACAGTTTTATGGTAAATTAAGGTATGAAGATTTTCCTAAACTTAAAGTTGTTTTTGCTTATTATAATAATTTATATCTTTTAGATGGAGATAGCGATGTAATTAATGCTAGTTGGTATGTTGCTTTATTTTCTAAAGATGAGAATCAAATGAAATCTCTATTTTATGATCGTTTATTTATGTTAGTTAGTAATGAAGAAGAAGAATATGAAGATGATGCAGAAGAATTAGAGGAATATATGCCTGGAGATGAAAGTGATGAAGATGATTTTCTTTTTGATGATATAACTGTTTCTGAAAATGACTATGATGAGGAAGATATCTTCTTTCAACATTATTTAGTTTTATTAAATGGGTATTTAAAAGGAATAGATAAGGGAGCAATTAAAGATATCCTTACTATGAAAAAATATTTGTTAATTGCGATTAATCCTAATATAGAGAATCATTTCTTTTTACATGGTTCTATCGATAATTTAGAGTTACCTCAGGTTGAACAATATGAGATTGCTGAAAGTAGTTTTATGTTTTTGTATTTAACTTGTAGGGAAGTAGTAGATAATTTTCATTATCGTGATTCAGATGTTAATGTAAATATTTATGCTGATATGATAATTAGTGCTATATTTATTAGAAGCTTTTTAGATTTATGTATTGATGTTAGTGCTTTAAAAGAAGTTGAAAATCAAATTACTAGTAGTGAGTTTTATAAAAATCCAGAATATAAACTAGCTACTTCTTTAGTAGATGATATCATCTTTAAAGAAGATTTGCATTTTTCTAGAAATGCACATTAATACTTGTTAAACAAGCAAGTTTGTGGTAAACTATACTAGTTTTGTAGAAAGAAAGGAGCGATTTTTATGGAAAAAATCATAAATATTGCTGTGGTTGCCCATGTTGATGCTGGTAAAAGTACATTAGTTGATGCTTTACTTGAACAAAATGGTGTATTTAATTCTCATGAGGTTGTTCAAGAAAGAGTAATGGATAGTAATGATCTTGAAAAAGAAAGAGGCATTACTATTTATTCAAAAAATTGTGCTATTCGTTATAAAGATTATAAAATTAATATTGTGGATACTCCTGGTCATGCTGATTTTTCAAGTGAAGTAGAACGTATTATGAGAACTGTTGATACTGTTATTCTTTTAGTTGATTCTGCTGAAGGACCTATGCCTCAAACACGTTTTGTTTTAAGTAAAGCATTGGAGCAAAATTTAAAACCAATTTTATTTATTAATAAAATTGATAAAAAAGATGCTAGACCTTTAGAAGTAGTTGATATGACTTTTAATCTCTTTATGGAACTTAATGCGACTGATGAACAATTAGATTTCCCTATTGTTTATGGAATTGCTAAAGAAGGAATTGCTAAACTTTCAATAGACAGCGAAAGTAATAGTATTGAACCACTTTTAGAAACTATATTAAAACAAGTTGAACCTTTTAAAGGAAATGAGAATGATCCTTTACAGCTTCAAATATCAAATCTTGATTATGATGATTATATTGGTAGACTTGGTATCGGTAGAATTAATAAAGGAAAGGTTAAAAATGGAGAGGTTGTTACTTTAATAAAGAATGATGGTAAAGAAGAGTCATTTAGAATTAGTAAATTATTTGTTAATGAAGGCATTAAAAGAGTAGAAAAAGATGTTGCTTATTTTGGGGATATTGTGATTATTGCTGGATGCACAGATATTTCTATTGGTGATACAATTTGTGAAAAAGGTGTAATCGATCCACTTCCTCCTATTCATATAGAAAAGCCAACTCTGTCTATGAATTTTTTGGTTAATTCTTCTCCTTTTGCTGGTAGAAGTGGTAAATTTTTAACTTCTCGGCATATTAGAGAAAGACTTTTAAAAGAGTTGGAGACTAATGTAGGACTTGTTGTTGAAGAATTAGAAGGAACCGATGGATTTAAAGTTAGTGGTCGTGGTGAACTTCATTTATCTATATTACTTGAAAATATGAGACGTGAGGGTTATGAACTTTCTGTTTCAAAACCAGAAGTATTATTTGAAGAAAGAGATGGGGTTAAATATGAGCCTTTTGAAAAAGTAATCATCAATGTTCCTAATGATTATTCTGGTACAGTTATAAATGATTTACAGGAGAGAAAAGCTTCTTTAGAAGTAATTACTAATAATGAAGAAAATAATTATGTTCATTTAGAGTTTAGTGCTCCTACTAGAGGATTAATCGGATATCGTAGTGCCTTTATTACAAACACTAAAGGTGAAGGTGTTATGGTTCGAAGTTTTTCAGAATATAAGCCTTATGTTGGAGCAATTGCTAGAAGAAAAAATGGAGTACTTGTTTCTATGGAAAATGGTAAAGCTTTAGGATATTCTTTGTGGAACTTGGAAGATAGAGGTACTCTTATTATTGAACCTGCAACTGAAGTATATGTGGGTATGATTATTGGTATTAATAATCGTGATAATGATTTAGACGTTAATCCTTGTAAAAATAAAAACTTAACTAATACAAGAGCTAGCGGAAGTGATGAGGCGATTAACTTGACTAAACCTAAAAAATTTACTTTAGAAGAAGCTCTAGAATTTATTGAAGATGATGAACTTGTTGAAGTTACGCCTACTGATATAAGACTAAGAAAGAAAATACTTGATCCTAAAGATCGATTTAGAGGAAATAGATAATTGGTAAAGAAAAATGATCGTGAAATATTCTTACGATCATTTTTTAATTACTTTAATTCTTCAATCTCTTCGTTACTTAAGCCTGTTGCTTTTGCTATTTTAGAAATAGGCATACCCATGTCAAAAAGATTTTTAGCTGTTTGAAGAAGTTTTTGGTGTTCTTCATTACGCCCTTCTAGTATCCCATCTTCTCTAGCATTTCTTTCTCTATCTTTAATACTGTCAAAGATACTAAGATTCTTTTCATCATTTACAAATCTTTTCATAAATTTTAGTGCTTTTTCCATTTTGTTCACTATTTTCCTTTTATATTTATTTTAAAAATTAATAGAGCTTTTATTTAATATTTTCAATTTCCTCAACAGGCAAATTTGTAATATCTGATATATCTTTTATAGAAAAACCCTTTTTAAGCATATTCTTTGCTGTTTCAATTAATCCTTCTTCCTTTGCATTTCTCTCGCGATCTTTAATACTATCAAAGATACTAAGATTTTTTTCATCATTTACAAATC
>ERZ1643251.2079-NODE-2079-length-21098-cov-10.212185_pt1 | contig 21098 bp, 18 predicted proteins | sample MGYA00579261_ERZ1643251 | MGnify/ENA primary metagenome ERZ1643251 (study PRJEB29033, sample SAMEA4952267) | chicken gut metagenome | biome: Broiler Chicken; feature: Gastrointestinal Tract; material: Caecum | place: Ireland | collected 2018 | study: Broiler... | reverse complement strand
TTTTCACCATAATGTTTTTTTATCCATTTTAAATCTGCATTTTCCATTTTATCCGTATATCCTTTTTAAAATATATTTTTTATCTTTTGTTATAAGCCCTGCAATATCTCTTTGATTTATGTTAAATTCGTCAGCATCTAAAACTTCAAATGTATACGGTTGAGAAAACCACTCGTTTTTTGGATTTACTAAATCTTCATTAAGTAAAATCATATCATTAACTTTTGGAGCATCTACTTTATAGAACTCTAAAATAAGGCTGTATTGCTTTTTGGTTTTTGTGTCTTGCAAAATATATTGATTGAACTTTTTTATTTCTTTTATTTTTAAATTTAAATCCATTTTGCCCTCCATATATAAAAAATTATATCATATAATAAGGTTAAAAACAAGAGTTTATTTTAATATTAAACCAATTAAAAAAGAATAAAGCGTTGCATTTATTCTTTCTTGCGTATTACAAAAAGTTTAATATAAGTAACAATAAGTACTAACCTTTATCTGCAAAGCCGAGTGAGATTAAAATTGCTCGGTTTATTTCTTTCATCTTGTCGTCTTCAAGAACGGTTATTTTTTCTCGCAAACGGCGTTTATCAAGTGTGCGAATTTGTTCAAGCAGGGCAACACTATCCTTTGGCAAGTGATATTTTTCAGCGGAAAGTTCAATATGGGTGGGCAATTTTGCTTTGTCAAGTTTGCTTGTGATGGCAGTTACTATCACAGTAGGGGAATATTTGTTTCCAACGTTATTTTGAATGATTAAAACAGGCCTAATCCCGCCTTGTTCACTGCCAACAACGGGGCTAAGGTCTGCCATATAAATCTCTCCTCGTTTAACGCTGTTTGTCTCCATCGCTCCTTTCCAAATCATATAAATCGGCACTTTCAAGTTGCCTAAGTTCGTCTAAAACTTCTCTTGGCAAAAGAAAATCCCTCTTCCTTAGCAGTTTATGCGGTTTGTCAAAAGAAGTTTCCATCAGCGCAAATTTCGCTAGGTCTCCATGTTTTTCTTCAAAAACTTTAACCGCTTTGTCAAGTTTCGTTTTAAAAGTGTTTTTCTCGCTCATTTTATTAACCTCTTTTAAGCCGTTTATTCTTTTTTAGATTGAGAATAATGCCGAATTATATGCGTTTGCCGCTTGCGAAGTTTGTCTAAATTTATCAAAATTTTTAGACAAAAATTTTCTAAATGTATAATAATAGTAATAAATAATCTAAACTTACAAGTATGGAAAGAGATGTTTTCAACAAAAGGCTGAAAGATTTGAGGTTGGAGGTTGGTTTAACACAAACCGAACTGGCAAAAAGAATTGGCGCCACTCAAAGGCAGGTGAGTTTTTGGGAAAGCGGACAAATTGAGCCCAACATTTTTTGGCTGATTAAACTTGCTGATTTTTTTGATGTGCAGATTGATTATTTGGTGGGAAGAATTTAACCTAAAATAGGGTTAAAGTTTTTAAATTGATTGCAATTTAATTATGGTTTACTAAATTGGCAAAATTTTATATTCTTAAAGGGTAGTAGGGAAGAATTGCAAACAAAAGATAACATTAAATTTAAGATTAACTTCCGTCCACTTGTTGTGGTTTTTTTAAGTTTGCTTTTGGGGATTATCTGCGCAAGAAAACTTTATTCTGGCGACGGTGTTTACATTGCTTTGATTGTTATTGTGTTTGTAAGTTTAATAATCTACGGTTGCATCAAGTGTAAGTATGTTTTACTGCTTTTAACGGCAATATCTTTCTTTGTTGGAAATGGCCTTTATTTTTTAAACTACAACAGTTTTATGGGTAAGGAATATCAAAACGCTGATATTTCTGGCAGGGTTTGCTATGTTGAATATGATGCTGATAGTTCTCGCAGCACGCTTACGCTTGAAAATGTTGTGGCAGACGGAGAAAGCGTTAGCAATGTTTATTTAACAATTTACAACACCTCAGGCGGAGATTTTGAACTTGGGGATGTTGCGGTTTATAACGGTGATTTATCGCACCGCCAACTTTTCACGCTTGGCAGTTTTAGGTCGAGTGATTACCGTGAGGGCGTGGCTTACAATTCCACCGCATCGCTTGCTGATTTAAGCGTGGTAAGCGGAGGGCTGACTTTTGATGAAAAAGCCAGAGAGGCAATTGGCGAAGTGCTTTATCAAAACATGGATGAAAAATATGCAGGCATTGCCTACGCTGTTTTGGTGGGCGATAAAAGCGGGGTGGATGAAGATGTTTACAGCGCTTTTTCAAGTTCAGGCATAATACATATCTTAACTGTTTCAGGATTGCATGTAACCTTTCTGACCAGTTTGATTGCTTGGATTTTGAAAAAGTGTAAGGTGAATAAGTTTGTGAATTTCATCATCACCTTTGTGCTTTTGCTTATTTACGCATACATTTGTGGTTTTGCTCCGTCTGTGATTAGAGCGATGATAATGGGCCTAATTTTAATTGCCGCATCATTGTTTGGCAAGAGATATGACGGGCCGATTGCGCTTTCATGTGCGGGAATTTTGACGCTGCTGATTACGCCACTTTCTGCGCTTGATGTTGGATTTTTGATGAGTTATGCATGCGTTGCATCAATTTTTGTGCTTCAAAAGCCGATTGCAAATGTGCTTAAAAAGATTTTGCCAAATCGCATAGCCGACCTTATTGCAATTTCACTTGCAACCCAGGTTGGTATTTTGCCATTTCTAGCATCCTTTTTCAGCGAATTAAACTTTTTAAGTTTCTTTGCAAACTTGATTGTTGTGCCGTTCTTTGGCATTGTTTTTCCGCTGTTGATTGTGTTGGTTGTGCTTGTGCTGATAATTCCGCCGATTGGGCCGGTGCTTATGGCTTGCCAGTGGGGTTTTGTTGCGATTGAATATGTGGCAAATTTCTTTGCAAGCACATCGTTTAAAGTCTATTTAACTCCGCTTGACCCAATGATATCCTGCCTGATATTTTTAGCGGCATTTGCGTGCAGTTATTTTCTTATGGCATCTTCATTTTTCAAGTGGTTTACGGTGGCGTTTGTGTGCCTAATTTTGGCGTGCTATTCCATGACAAAAGCCGAATTTAGTTACAGAAGCACAAGCGTCAGTCTGCTTAGTTCGGGCTATTCCAACGCTCTGGTTTTGGAAAGTGAAGGCGGGCAGATTATGTGCATAAACTACAATCAATATCTCGTTAAATATTATTTGGCGCAAGAGGGGCTTGGCCATGTTGATTATGTTTTAAACGCTGCAAACGGCAATGGCAGAGAGTATGGCGCGCTGGTGGTGGAAGAGCAGCAGGGCTATGTTGGCGAGTTTAAATTTAGCGAAGAGGACGGCATCTACAAGATTGAATTTGACGATGTGAAAATTCTCTTTACAAATATTTCAAATTCGAGTTATAATAATTCAAAGGTAGAAGAGGCGCTCAGTGAGGGCGGGTTTGATTTTGTTTTTGCCGAAAATTATCAGCCAACTGAGCAAACAAATTACTTTTTTGCCACATCAAGCGCAGGCGAATTTAGCGACTATGCGGTAAGCGAACTGGGAAGTTTTAAATATGTTTTTGAGTCGGGCAGAGCGTGGAGGATTGATTGAAAACTTTAAAAAAACGCCTTAATGATGGAATAGCCAGAGTGTATATTGTCGAGGGTGATGATTATTATCTTTACGACAAAGCCTTTTCCATGATTAAAAACGCCTGCCGCATCACGCTTGACGACTTTAACATCAATGTTTTTGATGACGAAAGTTTTAATTTAAACAAATTTTTTAACGCAACCGAAATGCTGCCTGTAATTGACCAAAAGCGTTTGGTAGTACTTAAAGGCTGCAAAATTAATGAGGGTGAAAAAAAAGCGCTGGCAGAGATGCTGATGCACATTCCAAAAACCACCACCATGCTTATTTTAGACTATAACAACAATTTTGAATATTTGAAAAAAGATTTTGTGCTGGTTGATGCAAACAGAATGGACGAGCAAACTGTTCGCAAACTTGTGGTTGCATATTTGGCAAAGCAGGATAGGCAGATAAGCCCAGAGGCGCTGACTGGGCTTATTGAGGCGTGCAATGGATATTTGACAAGAATTTTTAGTGAACTTAATAAACTTATGTATTATCAGCCTCAAAACCCACTCATTACCAAAAATATGGTGGATGAACTGGTTACAAAAGATATCGAATTTTCCATCTTTGAACTTACCGAGGCGCTCAGCAAAAAACAAGGTGACAGAGCGCTGCAAATTTTAAAGCGCATGGAAAAAGACCAAGGCGTGTTTACGCTTATTGCCAACCAGTTTAGAAGGCTGTTTTATGCGTCAATCAGCGACCTTTCAAACGCTGAACTTGCAAAACTTTTGGGCGTTAAGGAATATGCCATCACCAAAGCAAGGCAACTTGCAAAAGGTTTTTCCAAGGCGCAACTCAACAAAATTTGCGGAATGCTGGAAGAGTTTGATTACGCTGTAAAATCGGGCGCAATATTACAACAAAATGCATTATATTTGCTTGTTTTTAACATAATTTATGTGTGAGGAAGATAAATGATTATTGGAAGAAAACCCAAAATTGGCATAGCATTTGGTGGAGGCGGAGCAAGGGGCTTCACTCATATTGGTGCAATCAAAGCCTTTGAGGAATATGGATTAAAGTTCGACTATGTGGCAGGCACAAGTGCAGGCAGCATGGTTGGCGCCGCATATGCTTATGGCAAAACCTGGCAAGAGATTTATGAAATTGCAAAAAACATGAAGGTAAAAGATATCCGCACCAACAAAATTCCACTTATGCCTTCAAAAACAGAGGGCATTGAAAGCGTGGTGAAAAGTTTTTTGGGCGATATAAACATTGAGGATTTAAAAACAAAATTCTCAGCCGTGGCAGTGGATATAAAGTCTACAAAAGAGGTGTGCATATCTCATGGCAACCTTGCAAAGGCGGTGGCAGGTTCTTGCTGCGTTCCAGGTGTTTTTATTCCTGTTGAATTTGGAGATATGTTGCTTTGCGATGGCGGGCTGCAAAACACCATTCCAGCAGATGTGCCAAGATATTTTGGTTGCGATTATGTCGTCGCCGTGGATTGCAATAAGTCAAGAACATATGGTACAGACTCCACAAAATTGATTGATGTGCTTTCGTGCTCTATTAGAATTTTGATGAAATCTAACGCCGTAAGCGGCTACATCAATGCCGATGTGGTGATAGCGCCAGAAACCAAGCGTTTTAAAGCAACCAGCACAGAGGGCTTTGATGATATGGTGGAGGAAGGCTATAAAGCCACCATTGACATAATGCCAGAAATAATTAAACTTTTCAAAAAAAGAAAGGTTTTTAAGCCAAAAATTCAAATAAAAACAAATGAAATTGAGTTTATATGAAAAAAATTAAATTAAATTTAAATTTATATTCAAAAACTTCGCTTATCATTCGCATTGTGATAAGCATAATTTTAATTGCGCTGATTGGCGTGGTGATTGGTTTGCGTGAGGAGATTTCGCGCAAAGTTTATAACTGGGGCGAGGCGATTGAAAACCCAGATTTTGTTGTGCATTACATCGATGTTGGGCAGGGTGATGCCACCTTAATTGAATTTGATGACGGCAAAAACATGCTAATAGATTGTGGGCCAACCAGCGCGGCAGACGAACTTGTGGATTATCTCAATCAGCAGCAAGTTGAAACCATTGATTATTTTTTAATCACTCATCCTGACGCCGATCATGTTGGCGGAGGCGTGCACATTTTTCAGCAGTTTCAAGTCAAAAATTTTTACAGGCCTATGTATGCAAGTGCAAGTGAGGCCAATTTGCAAGACTATCCTGTGCACGAAACTTTAATATATGACAATGTTATAAATGCCGCATATGCTGAAATTGGCTCGCAGATGTTTTACACCTCCACTGCATCAAGCCCAATTGAGGGCGAAAAATATCAGGTAAACTTTTTGTATCCAGACCAGGCATATTCCAGCACAAACGCCTCTTCGGCGATTTTGCAGATTGAACTTGATGGCTTTAAATTTTTGTTTATGGGCGATGCGGAAATTGCCCAGGAAAACAAAATTATCGATGAGTATGGCTACTCGCTTAGGGCAGATGTTTTAAAAGTTGGCCATCATGGCGCAAGCACTTCAACCAGCGAAGAACTTTTGGCATATGTTTCGCCTTACTATGCAATAATCAGCGTGGGAGAAAATTCTTATGGCCATCCGTCGCAGGAAGTTATCAGCAATTTGACAAAATATAACGTCAATTATTTCACAACTATGGACGAGGGCAGCATCACAATCTCCATCAAAAATGGCGCGCTTGTTGTTGGAAAAAATCAAGGAAAAATGATTGATTATGCGTTAATTACCGTAATTTTGGCAATGATTTTGTTTATTACCTGGGGTGTACCTGACTTTAAACGCAAAAAACGCACCAGTAAAGATATTAAAAAATAATTGTTAATTTAATTTGGTTAAAACTTAAAGTATGCTAAAATAAAGGTATGAAATTAGGAACAAGTATTTTAATTGTATCTTTAAATAAAGAAATTGGAAATGTGCTATCTTCACAGTTAGCAAATGTTTTAAGCATGCACTTTGCAGATTGCAAAGAACTTATTGAGTATGATTTGTTCGACAGCGGTGCAATCTTGGAAAAATGCGGAATTGAATATTTAACCAAGCGTGAAAAATCGGTTGTTAGAGACATCGCGACCTATGAAAATTCAGTAATTTTTGTGGAGTATGATATATATAAAAATAATTATGAATTATTAAATAAAATTTCGCCGAGCATTTATTTAAAATTTCCTAAGCGAAAACTTGCAAAAACCGAACCAATCAGTGAACTTGATTTTGAGCAAAGGGATAAGTTTTTGCAAACCTCTTGTGATTTAACCATTGAAGTTGCAAGTGCGGGGAAAAGTGCTTTTGCAAAAATTATTAAGGAGATTAAACAAAAATTATGAAAAAAATTGTTCAAAAAAGCCTAAATTATTTAAAAGCGCTCACCGCTGAAACAGTTTCCAATGCTGGCTCGGGACACACCGGCACAGCACTTGGGGCAAGTTCAATTTTGTTTGCTCTTTTTAAAGACCATTATTTGTTTGATGTTGCAGACACCGATTTTTTGAATAGGGATAGGTTTGTTATGTCGGCTGGGCATGCAAGCGCGCTTTATTATTCGCTGCTCGCCATGTTTGGCTTTGATGTAAGTTTGCAGGATTTAAAAGACTTCCGTAAATTTGGCTCGCGCACAGCAGGGCATCCAGAGTTTGGCTCCATCAACGCGGTGGAAACTTCAACTGGCCCGCTGGGTCAGGGCGTTGCCAATGCTGTGGGCATGGCGATTGCTGAAAGCATGATGGAAGAGCGTTTTAATGCAATTGGCTTTCCAATCATCAACAATTATACTTATTGCTTTGCTGGCGATGGCGACCTTATGGAAGGCGTTGCGCAGGAGGCATGCTCTATTGCCGGCGCTTACAATTTAAAAAGATTTATTCTTCTTTACGACTGCAACGAAGTAACCATTGACGGCAGCGTTAATTTGGCAAACCGTGAAAATATTGCCAAAAAATTTAAAGCAATGGGCTTTAATGTAATCACCGTAAAAAATGGCAACAATTATTCAAGTTGCTCAGCTGCCATTGCTAAGGCGAAAAAATCCAGCAAGCCAACAATCATCATCTTCCACACTACAATAGGCATTGGCACTGAAAAGGAGGGCACAAGTGCTGTGCACGGCCATCCTATGAAAAAGGAAGAACTGATTGCCTTTAAGGAAAAACTTGGTGTTAAAGAAAGTTTCTTTATTCCAAACGATGTGCGTGAGTTTTGCATGGACACAACCATAAACGGCAAACTTAGCCATGAAAAATGGAATCAAGACTTGGCTGTTTATGCCACCACACATCCAGATTTATATAAAAAATTGCTCAACTTTTTTGATGTTAAAAAGGTTGATTATGAAAAATTGGCCTCTGTCGAAAAACTTAACGACCTTTCCATGCGCGACATGAACGGCGTGATTTTAAATGAACTTGCAGAAAAATTTGCACAAATTGTGGGCGGAACAGCCGATTTGGCGCCTTCCACAAAAGCATATTTAAAGGATGGCGGCGACTATCTTGCGGGCAATAAAAGGGGCAGGAATTTGCATTTTGGCGTTAGGGAGCATGCCATGGCGGCAATTTGCAATGGGATAAGTTTGTATGAGGACTTTTTGCCTTTTGATGCCACATTTTTGTCATTTTCAAACTACATGTTGCCAGCATTAAGAATGAGGGCGATGATGGGGCTGCCAGTGCTTGACATCTTAACTCACGATTCACTTTTGGTGGGTGAGGACGGGCCAACGCACCAGCCTATTGAACAAATTGCTGCTTTAAGAGGCATAACAGGGCTTAATGTTTTCAGGCCGTGCGATGCGAATGAACTTTTGGCGGCGTATAAAACATTTATTGAAAATCGTGAGCCTACATCACTTGTTTTGGCTAAGCAGAAAATTGCAAAAAATAACCTTTCATCTTTCAAAAATGCTTGCATGGGCGGATATGTTTTAAAACCTGCAAAAAAGCAGGCGGATGTTGTGCTTATGGCTTCTGGCAGCGAAGTTCCACTTGCGCTTTCAGTTGCTAAGGAACTTGAAAAAACATGTGATGTAAGTGTTGTAAGTATGCCTTGCTTTGAAATTTTTGAAAAACAAAGCGAAAGTTACAAAGAAAAAGTTCTGCAAAAAGGCGCAAAACTTCAAGTTGCAATCGAGGCTTCAAATGACAACATCTGGTTTAAATATATGGGCGAGAACCATTTGAGAATTGATGTTAAAAATTATATGGGCAGCGGTGCGGGCGAGCAGGTTTATCAAAAGGCAGGATTTTCAGTTAAACAGATTTTAAAGCAAATCAATCGAAAACTTAAAGTCTAACAAAATTCGACATTAAACAAATTTTTTCTAATGTGGGCATATTTGCATCTGTTAGTAAAATATAATAGCAAGAGGTGAAAAATATGTTTACTAAGAAAAGTTTGGTGCTTTTAGGCATAAATTCTCAAAAAGAAAAGGCGGTTTTAACGCTTGAAAATAATGGAGAGTTAATCACCGGCAGGTTGAGGCTTTACAACTTTGGCAAAGAGCCTGAGGGAATTATCAGCCTTGGTTTTTATGACAATGGCAAGGTGAAAAAATGCGGACTTGTGCGCACTTCAAGCATGCTTTATAATTTTAAAACCGGCACTGATTTAAGCGATGATTTTTGCTGTGCGGTTGTAAATTTTGTTGGTGCAAAAGCCAGCCCAATCTTGTTTGGAACAACTGTAAAAACCGAAGGCGAAGAAGAAATTTTGGGCAAGATTGCCAGCGAGGTTTTGGACGAAGGCAGCATAAGCGAAGCCCAAAAAACGCTAGATGAACACGGCGTGCAGTATGACGATGAACTGCAAAATGAAATAGACCAGCAAATTGAAAAATCTTTTGCGCAAAGTGCTGACGAAGGCAAATGCAGCAATTGCAAATACAAAAAATGTTTCTTTGGCGAAGAAGAGCAAGATAAAAAATTATTCATAGACGAAATTAAACAGCAGATTGATAATCTTTTTGCAAATAATCCAAAAGAGGGCTTTTTGGAAGAGACAATCCCAAATTCAAAATGGGTGAGAGTTGAGTTTGATGGGGATGGCGATTATTACATTTTGGGGCTTGTGTATGACGAGCAAGGAAGCATCAAATATGTTTGCTATGGCGTGCCAGGCATTTACCAAAAAACTCCGCCAAAACAACTTTCAGGCTATCCAGTTTGGTTTCCACTTGACAGCGAGAAAAAGGAGAGTTTTGGATATTGGCTGACCTATCAAGATGCTGGAACGGGGGAAAGCATTAAAGCAGTTGTGGAATAAAAAGGAGAACAAATGAAAATATTTTCAATCGTTATTTTATCACTTTTGGGGCTGCTGATTGTTGTTATGGCGCTTTATCTTTTAATTGGGTCAGTATGCTTTAAAATTGCCTTGTCTAGAAAAAGCACAATTAAAAGAGTAATAAACAAAACCATGGCAAAAACGCTAAGCGACTACAAAATAGATTTTTGCTGGTGGGATAAATATCAATTTGAAACGCTTTCTTTAATTTCAAAAGATGGGCTTAAACTTGTTGGGCATTTTTTGCCAAACACATCAAAAAAACTTGCAATAATTGTGCATGGATATGGCGCTGATTATCGCGAAATGCAACTGTATGCTAAATATTTCGTGGATAAAAATTATAACATCTTGGCGGTTGAAAATCGCGCACATGGCAACAGTGAAGGCAAAATGATGGGCATGGGCTGGCTTGACAGAATTGATTTAATAGGCTGGATAAAACTTATGCTTGAAAAACAGCCAGATTACGAAATTGTTTTGATGGGGCTGTCGATGGGCGCAAGCGCAGTGTGCATGGTTAGCGGTGAAAAGTTGCCAAGCAATGTTAAAGCAATAATTGCCGATTGTGCATATGCGAATGTGTATGAAGAATTTAGATATGTGTTTAACCACAGAACGCATTTGCCAGCATTTCCACTGTTAAATATTTTTAATTTATACACCAAAAGCGTTTATAAATTTGATATGAAAAAAGCGGATGCAATGACGCAAGTTAAGAAAACCAAAACCCCAATTTTGTTTATTCATGGCGATAAAGACAGTTTTGTTCCAACCGAAAATGTTCACAAACTTTATGCGGCTGCACCAGAGGGTTTAAAGCAACTTTACATTGCAAAGGATGCAGAGCACGCCATGAGTTATCCAATTAACGAAATTGAATATGAAAGACAATTAAATGGTTTTTTAAAAAAATATATAAAAAATCAATAAAAAAATAAAAAAATATTTAAATTTTAATTATTTATTAAAAAAAGGCTAAATTATTAGCCTTTTATTTTATTATTTGTTCGCTCTAATTTTTTATAGGAAATATAATTATCTTTTATTTTTTCTTTTGATTTTTTAAATAATTTTTTCGCCTTTTCAGGATGCTGTTCGTTTAGGTAGGCATATCTTCTCTCGCCAAGCAGGAAAGGAATAAACTTGTTGTTCACTTCACCTCTGTCAAGCGTGAAGCCATCGGTTGGGTGATATCTAAACAGCATCACATATCCTGCTTCAACTGCCTTGCGCATTTCTGTGAGTGACTTAGACATGTCGAAACCTTGGTTTACACATGTGGAATAAGCGATAATCAAACTTGGGCCGTTGTAACTTTCGGCTTCTCTAAACGCTTTAATGCACTGGTTCATGTCTGCGCCAATTGCAACTGATGCAACATACACATTGCCATATGTCATTGCCATAAGTGCAAGATTTTTTTTGTTTGTGGTTTTGCCGCCGTCCGCAAGTTTAACCGATGCACCAGCAGGGGTTGCCTTGGAGGCTTGCCCGCCAGTGTTGGCATAGCATTCGTTGTCAAGCACTAAAATGTTCACATTTTCGCCGCTGGCAAGCACATGGTCGAGCCCGCCAAAACCGATGTCATATGCCCAGCCGTCTCCGCCAATAATCCAAACGCTTTCAGCGGAGTTTGTTTTTTCTTTTGCAAGTTTAATGCCCAGCCCAAACTCGGCGTTATCTTCAAACAAACTGTTCGCCCATGCAGGGCCTCTTCCAGCCGAGTTTTTGGAGTAAGGGCAGGAAGGATAACTTCCGCCATAGATGCTTGAACAGCCTGTTGCATTTGCAATCACCATTTTTTCACCAAACAGCATGGAAGCAAGTTTGATGTATGGCGTTTCGCCGCATCCAGCACACGCGCCAGGGAACACAAAATAATTTTTTTCAAACTGCAAGCCTTTTACGGTGGATTTTGAGAAAGGTGTTTTTTTGATGATTTTTAGGTTTTCGCAAATTTCAAAATTTTTCTTTTCTTGTTCAAGGGTGAGGCTTGCATCTTTCATAATGATTGCTTTGCCAAGAGCAGGGCAAATTTCTTGGCACAGCCCGCAGCCAGTGCAGTCCTCTGGCGAAATTTGAATTCTGTAATAGCCATCAATGCCAAAGGCTTTCACAAATGGCACATCCTTAGGAGGCGTTTTAACAAGCACTGCTTTCAGCGCTCCGTGTGGGCAGGCGAGAACGCATTGGCCGCACTGGATGCACTTGTTAGGCTGCCACTGAGAGATGCTTGCAGCGATGCCGCGCTTTTCGAATTTGGTTGTGCCGGTGTCGATGCTGCCGTCTTTTGAAAATCCCGAAACAGGTTTAAGGTTATAGTTTTCGTTAAACTTTGTTTGAACATCTTTTTGGGTGATTTTAAAAGATTTTAAGTTTACCTTTTTTACTGCCAACTTGCTTTTTGCCAGCGCTTGCAGGTTTTTGTCAACCACATCTTGACCTTTTTTAGCAAAGTTATTTTCAACCTCTTTTTGCAATGCTGGAAGATAGTCTTTTTTAAGTTTTGTAACCTCAAAAAATGCACCAGTCATGATGATGTTGATTTTTTCTTTCAAGCCGGCCTCATTTGCAATTTTGTGCGCGTTGATTACATAGACTTTTGCGCCAGCATTAAGCAAAACTTGCTTGTATTCATTTGGCAAAATTTTGTCAAGTTCGTCAGGTGAGAAAACGGTGTTAAAGATAACAGTGCCGCCTTTTTTAAGCCCGTCTAGGCAGTGATATTTGTGCACAAAAGAAAAGTTGTTAATCATAATCACATCCGCTTGATTGCAGAGGTAGGTGCTGTGAATAGGCTGTGAAGATATGCGCAAGTGTGAAACCGTCATGCTGCCAGACTTTTTGCTGTCGTATTCAAAGTATCCTTGCACAAATGTGTCGTCGCGTTCGCCTAAAATTTTGGTGATTGATTTGGAGGCGGAAACAGAGCCGTCCGAGCCCAAACCATATATTTTAATTTCGGTTTGTTTTAGGTTTAATTGTGCCTTAACCTCAGGCAGACTTTTTAATGTTACATCGTCTGTTATGCCAACAGAAAAATCATCGCGCATGCTTTCAAAATTGTTAATCACGGCCATGGCCTCGTTTGGCGAAAACTCTTTGCCGCCAAGCCCGTAAACTCCGCCAACAACTTGAATGTCTTTGCCAAAGAGGGCATTTTTTACGTCCAAATAAAGCGGTTCGCGTGCGCCACTTTCGCGAGTTCTATCCAAAACTATTATTTTTTTAACATTTTTTGGCAGAGACTTGATAAAGGCTTGCTCGTCAAAAGGACGATATAGCCTCACTTTTATCAGCCCCACATTTTTATTTTGCGCAATGCATTCAAGCACGCATTCGCTGCCAGAGCCCATCATCACTATCACATTTTGAGCGTTTGGCGAGCCAAAATAATCGAATTTTTTATATTTTCTTGATGTTACTTTTGCAAAATCTGCAAAAACTTTGTCAACATCGCTTAAAACTTTTTGATAGCATACTTCTCGCGCCTCACGGTTTTGGAAGAAGACATCTGGGTTCTGCGATGTGCCAAACTGTCTTGGTGCAAATGAGGAAAGCGGCGACGAGGTGGGTTTGGTTTTGATTGGGAAAAGTTTTTTGATGTCGTCATATGAAAGCATCTCAATCTTTTGAAATTCGTGGCTTGTTCTAAATCCGTCAAAAAAGTGCAGCACTGGAAGTGAAGATGTGTGTGCCAGCATATGTGCAATCATTGCCATGTCCTGTGCCTCTTGAACGGAGGAGGATGAAAGCATGTTAAAGCCTGTCATGCGCGTGCTCATAACATCCGAGTGGTCGCCAAAAATTGACAGTGCATGCGAGGCCACACTTCTTGCTGCAACATGCATAACCGCTGGCAAACATTCGCCCGCCATTTTATACATGTTTGGAATCATAAGCAGCAGCCCTTGGCTGGAAGTGAAAGTGCATGCAAGCGCGCCGCCAATAAGCGCACCGTGCAATGCACCCGCCGCGCCCGCTTCCGACTGCATTTCAACTGTTTTAACACGTTCGCCGAAAATGTTCACCGCGCCATGTGCCGCCATGCTGGATGAGTGTTCTGCCATCGGTGAGGATGGCGTGATTGGGTATATTGGAACAATTTCACTAACCGCATATGCAACTTTTGCAACTGCGGAGTTTGCATCAATTGTTTGTTTCATAATTCACTCCTTGTTTAATTATACTCTATCTGCCAAAAAATTCAAAAGAAATGCTTGGCTTTAAGCGGCGAAAAGTGTATAATTTTTTTATGCAGAGAATAAAACTTGTGCTTGAATACAACGGCAAAAATTTTAGTGGCTGGCAGAGGCAGAAAAGCAGGCGAAGTGTGCAGGGCGAAGTTGAAAATGCCTTGTCAAAACTTTTGCAAACCCAAGTTTTGATTGTGGGCAGCAGCCGCACAGATGCCGGAGTTCACGCATTCGGGCAGGTGGCGCATTTTGATTATGAGGGAAACATGGCCGCCGAAAAATTTGCTCAGGCGCTCAACTCAATTTTGCCGGAAGATGTGAAAGTTGTCTCTTCCAGTAAGGTGAGTGCAAACTTTAATGCCAGGTTTGACGTTAAGAAAAAAACATATTTATATTATTTAAGTCGCAGCCAAAAAAATGCAATTTTAAACGGGCTTGTCGCTGGCATAAATTATTCTCTTGATGAAAATAAAATTAAAGAATGCTTGAACTTATTTTTGGGCAAGCACAACTTTAAAGGTTTTTGCGCAAGCGGCGCACAGGTAACAAATTTTGAGCGCATTATTTATGAGGCTAAACTGCTGAAAAAACGCAATTTTTATGTTTTTAAATTCACAGGCAACGGGTTTATGCAGCATATGGTTCGAATTTTGGTGGGCACTTGTGTGGATGTGGGGCGCGGCAGGCTTTCACTTGAAGATGTTAAACAGGCGCTTGAAAATGCCGACCGAACCAAAGCCGGCAAAACCATGCCAGCAAGCGGGCTGTATCTTAAAAAAATATACTATTAGGAGACAAAATGATTACTGACAGACAATTAAAACAGATGTGGTTTGATTTCTTTTCCAGCAAAGGGTTTAAAAAAATTGCGGGTTATTCCATCATTCCAGAAAATGACGCAAGCGTGCTTTTCACCATTGCAGGCATGCATCCGCTTGTTCCATATCTTTTGGGCGAAAAACATCCCGCTGGCAACAAAATTTTTGACGTGCAAAGATGTTTAAGGACCAATGATATTGACGAGGTTGGCGATGAAAGCCATTTCACTTGTTTTGAAATGCTGGGCTGCTGGACGCTTGGCGAGTGCGATAAAAGCGCCATGATTAAACTTAGCTACGAGTTTTTAACCAGCCCAAAATATCTTGGCATTCCAAAGCAAAAACTTGCAGTAAGCGTTTTTGCTGGCGATGAGAATGCTCCGCGCGATGAGGAGGCCGCTAAGGCATGGAGAGAGTGCGGTGTGGAGAAAATTTTCTATCTGCCAAAGCAGCACAACTGGTGGGCGCTTGGCGCAGGCGTTGGGCCTTGCGGAACTGACACTGAGATGTTTATTGACACAGGCAAAGAGCCGTGCGGCGAAAATTGTTCGCCTGCCTGTGATTGCGGAAAATATTTGGAGATTTGGAACGATGTTTTCATGCAATACAAGGTGGAAAAAGAGGGCGAAAAGCCAATTTTGCTTGCAAAGCCAAACATCGACACTGGGATGGGCTTGGAGCGCACACTCGCGGTTATCAACGGCGTGAAAAGCGCCTATGAAATTGGTTGCTTGAAAAAAGCGATGGATTTTGTTGAGGCAAACAGCGCCGCGTTTGAACAAAAAAGCGCAAGGATTATTGTTGACCATGTTCGCGCAGCAACCTTTGTGCTGGGCGATGAAAAGGGTGTTGTGCCAAGCAATGTTGGACAGGGATATATTTTAAGGCGCCTTATTCGCAGGGCAATCAATCATGCAAGAAAAATTGCTTTTGACAGCAAGAAATTTACAATGCTTGCCGATATGTTCATTCAAGAATATGGCGAGGATTACATTGATATTAAGCAAAATGGGCAAAAAGTTAAAGACGAACTGCTTAAAGAAATTGAAAAATTTTCCAAGGCCATTGAAGAGGGGCATAGGGAATTTGAGAAAGTTATTGCTGGCATTGAAAAACACAAACTTTTTGCGCGTGAGGGCGAACAGGTTGAAAACATTATAAGCGGAAAGGCTGCGTTTAGGCTGTATGACACTTTTGGTTTTCCAATTGAACTTACAAAGGAACTTGCCGAGGAGCGTGGTTACAGCGTGGACGAAGAGGGCTTTAAGCAAAAGTTTAAAGAGCATCAAGAAAAGTCGCGTTCCATTTCGGCGGGGGCGTTTAAAGGCGGCTTGGCAGGTGATGGCGAAATTTTGCAAAAATATCACACCGCCACACACCTTCTGCTTGCTGGGCTTAGAAAACTTAACCCTAACGTGACGCAAAAAGGCAGCAATATAACCGAAGAGAGAATGCGCTTTGACTTTAATTTTGATCGCAAATTGACGGCGGAGGAACTTGACTTTTTACAGAATTTCGTCAATGACGCAATTCAAAAAAACATTCCTGTTGTGTGCGAGCAGATACCACTTGAACAGGCAAAACAAAGCGGCGCTTTGGGCAGTTTTGAGAATAAATATGGCGAGAATGTGAAAGTATATACAATAGGTGATGTTTCAAAAGAAATCTGTGGCGGGCCTCACGCAAAAAGCACGGGCGAACTTGGAAAGTTTAGAATTGTTAAGGAAGAATCTTCCTCGGCAGGCGTTAGAAGAATTAAAGCGGTGCTAGAATAATATAATTTACTATTGATTTTTGGCTGAAAATTTGCTAAAATAATAGTTAAGGGAGATAATATGGCAAAAGAAAAAAGTGATAAGGTTAGAAAAGGGTTTTTCTTTTATTTTGGATTTTTCTTGCTTATTCTTGTTGCGGTTGTGCTGATTATTTTTGTTGTGATGATGTTTATGCCTGGCACGTCCATATTAGGGCTTGAATATTTCACAGGCGAGGGCACCAACCATGTTTTGGCAACCACAGATGAAAGCCAAACACAAATAAATTTTGACCAACCTAACTTTAACAGCGTTGAAATTGATGCAGGATACGCAAGTGTTTCAGTGCAAAAAAATAATGAATTTGAACAAAATGGAATTTACATTATAAACAACGCAAAAGGGTTTGTAACCTCTGCCAAAGCCAACGACTTTGGTTACAGCGTCACTCTTGAAGATGGCACGCTTAAAATTTCGGTTACAGAGCAAAATGGATTTTTGTATTTTTCCAAGGATGTGAGAGTGGTTTTGCAAATTTCAAATGAAAACATCAATCCTTTTGCTGGCAAAAGCATTTCAATCAAAAACACCGATGGCGCGGTTTATATTGGCGGACCTGTGAATGCAGGATACAGCCACAATGTCGACATTGGCAGTTTGACAGTTGAAAATGGCAAGGGCGGCATTGTGCTTTCCTCGCATAGCCCAAGTTATTTTAATTCGCTGAATTTAACCACCTTGTCAGGGGGCATAACTTTCAATAACCCTGCTGTTTCAGCAGAGAACATGAGCGTTTCTACTGGCTCGGGTGATATCACTGCGGGAGGGTTATCCTCGGGGAACATAATTGTGCTGAACACAGCAAGCGGGCAGATTAACATCAATCAAATCAGCAGTTTTTCTTCCCAATGCACGGATGCTTACATGAACATAGGCACAGTTAACGGCAACGCAGACTTCACTGCTTCGGCAGACACCTTTTCGTCAAGCGTAATCAACATCGACCGCATCAACGGCAACATCACAGCCACTCAGGCGCAAAACTCAACCTTTAATTTGGGGACTGTTTCAGGCATCGCATACATCCATTCTTCAACAGGCACAATCAACATCGCTTCCATGCAGTCATACTCCAACCTGTTCACAACTTCCGCAACCATAAATGCAGCCGTTGCGCAAGATGCTTCCAATGTTTCAATCGCCACCGAAAAGGGCACGCTCAACATCACTCTTCCAACTGATTTTGTTGCCACAACCATTGAAAACCAAGCAGGCGAAACCAACTTAACCTTGCCTGAAAACGCTAACAGCACAATCTATTTCAACTATTATGGTGAGGATGTTTCAGCGGAATTTAATTTTGACAATGTAAACTTAAATTTGGAAGGAGAGCAGCCAACCAATCCATATATTGTGGGTAGCGGCGAAAGTGGGTTGACTTTAAGGTGCAACAGAACAATAAATTTCAACTGGACACAAAGTGCTTAATTTAAGCACTTTTTTATTTGTCAATAAAATGTGAATGTGATATAATTTAACCATGAAAATAATGCACATTGCAGACATACATGTTGAGTCGGTTTATTTAAAAGCAGGTAAGGAAAAAAGCAAATTGCTTCGTGATGAAAGCGTGCAGCATTTTGCAGAAATTGTTGGTGAAGCAAACAAGCAAAAGGTGGACGCAGTTTTGCTGTGCGGAGATTTGTTTGATAAAACCATTGTAAGAAAATCCACCGTCAAGTTTGTGCTTGACCAGATTGCGAAAAACCCTGGCATCAAGTTTTTTTATTGTTTGGGAAATCACGACCATAAATTGCTTTTTGAGGGTGATTTGCCGCAAAATTTAATAGTTTTTCCAACAAATTTTGAAAAATATGACCTTGGCGAGGTTGTTATTGGTGGAAGCAGCGTGCAAAAATATTCGCAGGCAGCGTTCACTCAACAAGTTGATTTTGATGAGAACAGGGTTAACATTTTTATGCTGCACGCTTATTTGACAAGTGCCAATGTGGAAGGCTGTTTGTGTTTTGAGGTTAAGCAGTTAAAGCATAAAAACATAGACTACCTTGCTTTGGGGCACATCCACGACAGGCTTAACGGCGAAATTGACGAAAGAGGTGAGTGGGTTTACTCTGGCAACGCAGGCGCGTATGGGTTTGAGTGGTGGCACAGTTCGTTAAGTTATGTTTTAATTGAGGTGAAAGACGGCAAACTGACATGGCAGAGAAAGGATTTAAACTCTGCACGAAGGTTTCTGTCGCTTGAAGTGGACATCTCGTCATGCGCAAGTTTCATCGACATCGAAAATTTGATTAAGCAAAAATTAAAAAACGCCAAATCAACCGATTTAGTGCAAGTGGTGCTTACAGGCGCGGTGGATGAGGAGTTGGATAAAAAGCCAGAGATGATTTTGCAAAAGTTTTCCAGCGACTTCTTTTACTTTGAGTTAAAAGATAGAACAAGCATAAAACTTGACATTCAAAAAATCAAAAAAGAAACGCTTTCTCTCAAAGCCGAATTTGTCAATCTTGTTAGCGACAGTAGTTTAACTGACCCGCAAAAACAAGAGTGTATCAAAGTGGGCATAGCCGCGCTTAGAGGCGAAGAGGTGAGCCTATGAAAATTTTGAGTTTACATATCGAAAATTTTGGCAAACTTAGTGGCTATGACCATGTTTTTAACAGCGGGCTGAATGTTATTGAAAACAAGAATGCATGGGGCAAAACCACGCTTGCGGTTTTTATTAAAGCCATGTTTTATGGCATGGATAAAAAAGGTAACAGCAAAGCTTATGATGCAGAGCGCAGCAAATATCAACCATGGCAGGGTGGAACTTATGGCGGCAGCCTGATTTTTGAGGTTGATGGAAAAGCATACCGCGTGCTTAGAACATTTGCTCCAACGCCAGAAGGTGACCGCTTTGAACTTTTAGATTTGCAAACCAATAAGATTTCAAAAGATTTTTCTTCCAATCTTGGCGAGGAACTTTTTGATGTGGGCAAAAATACCTTTTGCATCAGCACTTTTTTTGCGCAGGGAGATATTGACAGCGAAATAAATGATGAAGTGCGCTCGCATTTGAGCGGGGCAGGCTCTTTCAGCGGCGATGCGGAGAGATATTCACAAGCGGTAAAGAAGTTGAAAGAGTTTTCTCGCGCGCTCACTGTTGCCACGCCAAAGGTGCATGAAATTTATACTGCGCAGCAACAGATGGATGAAAAAAAGGCTGAACTTGAACAGTTGGAAATGCAAAAGCAGTCGCTCAGCAAGCAGATTGCTTCGCTTGAAGAAACCGCTCGTGAAATGCCTGAGCCGCAAAAACCTCAAAGTGATGGCTCGCAAGAGAAGTTAGCGCAATTAAACAGTTTAAAGGTGCAGCGTGCAGAGGCGGAAAAACGCCTGGCGATTAAGCAAAAACAAAACTCTTCTTCCAAAACAAAACTTTGGGTTATGTTTGGTTTTGGCATTGTTTGTGCAGTTCTGGCGCTGGTTTTTGGTGTAACAGGTCAGGCAACTTATTTAACGGCAACCATAGGCGCAGTCGCAGGCGTGCTGTTAATTCTTTGGGTGATTTTGTTTGCAAAACTTAAAAAAGAGGGCGGAGAAGAAACCAGCAAATTAAAAGGTGATTTGGAAAATTTAAACGTGCAAATTTCGCATGTTGAACAGCAAATCATCTTAATTGCCGCCAGCGCAGAAAAGAACATAAACGCTCTGTCGCAACAGGCGCAGCAGGATAAAGATTTGGCGGTTGGTAAAATTAGATTAAGCCAAATTGAAAGGCAGATTGAAATGCTTGTGGAAGAGATTGAAGAGCAAGATGCTGCGATTACTTCCATGCAGATAGCCAAGCAGGAGAATAACCAAAAACAAGAAATCATCAAAAGCGCGCTTGAATTTTTGGAGCAGGCGAAAAATAACATTTCAACGCGTTTTGTTGAGCCGATGCAGCAAAAATTTGACGACTTTTTGCGTAAACTTGAAGAAAAGGGTCAAATTAAACTCGACAGCGACCTTAATGTTTTGTTAGATACGCAAACTGGCGTTAGAGAGGATAAATATCTCAGCCGCGGCAAACGCGATTTAGTTACCATTTGCAAACGTTTTGCGCTTATTGAAAGCGTGTTTCAAAAGCAAAAACCGTTTGTGATTTTGGACGACCCTTTTGTTAATTTAGACGAAAACTCCTTAAAAAATATGCTGTCTTTGGTTGAACAGTTTGCCAAGCAGTATCAAGTAATTTACTTAATTTGCCATCATTCGCGGGCAAAATAACAATCAAAATTGCGATTTAATAAAAAAATGTTCAAAAACAGTTGCATTTTTTAAACTAATTTGATATATTTATTAAGTCGCAATCACATGCGGGAGTGGCTCAGTTGGTAGAGCGTTGCCTTGCCAAGGCAAAGGTCGCGGGTTCGAACCCCGTCTTCCGCTCCAAATTCTCAC
>ERZ1643251.2077-NODE-2077-length-21108-cov-6.530328_pt1 | contig 21108 bp, 18 predicted proteins | sample MGYA00579261_ERZ1643251 | MGnify/ENA primary metagenome ERZ1643251 (study PRJEB29033, sample SAMEA4952267) | chicken gut metagenome | biome: Broiler Chicken; feature: Gastrointestinal Tract; material: Caecum | place: Ireland | collected 2018 | study: Broiler... | reverse complement strand
CATACGATATGGCGGAACTGGAACCGAGGGCGAAAATGTGTTTCAGCCTAAGGGAACGATTGAAAGTTATGAAAGTGGCACATTGCCCACACCAAATATAATAGGACTTGAAAGTGGTTTGGAGTTTGTAAAAAGTCACTTTGATGATATTAACTCAAAACTTGACGATTTGTCGACATATTTAAATTATGAGCTTAGTCAAATACCGGGTGTAAATGTTTACACCCATCCGAACAATGCATATGGAGTAATTGGATTCAACATAAAGGACTTTGGTTCAACTGAAGTAAGCCAAATACTTAGTGACAAATATGACATCTGTGTCCGTGGTGGATTACATTGCGCAGGCTTAAAACACAAATTTTTAGGCACACTTGAACAAGGCGTGGTGAGAGCATCTCTTAGCTTTTTTAACACCTTTTCAGAATGTGAAAAATTTGTGCGAGCAGTTAAACAAATATCAAAAATGTAAAAAAATAGTAGGATTTAACCTACTATTTTTCAAGATTATTTTCTGTTTGCAACAAGCCCTACAATTCCAGACAACAATGTGCCACCAGCCAACATGTAGAAACCGACATCTGGCATTAAAATTGTAGACAAATAGTCATTGACTGAACTTTGTACAATACAGTACACAACACCCAAGATTATCGCAACAATGGCAACTAGCATTTCCACCAATGCTATGAATTTAAGAATTTTGTTCCAATTCACTTTGCCAAGGCCAACAAAACCTAAGATGTAGCAAACGACATACAAACAACCCAGTATTAAAGCAATTAACAGCAATACTTCACACACTGTGCCAAGTGCAGCATTATCGCCTGCTTTTTCTGCAAAAATTCCGATTCCGTCAAGTGTTTGACTTGTACCAGTCAAATCGCTTGAAATCATAGGAAGCCAAAGTGTCAGAAAAATTCCAATAAAAGCGACAACAACCAAAGCGATGGCAATTATGTTTGTAATTAGTCTTTTCTTTTTCATCTTCCCTCCTTATTACCAAGGATATCAAAATTGTTTGGCATAGTCAAACAAAAAACATTATTTTGCATCATATAATGTTTTTCCATAGCTCAGTGAAACGACAAGTGGAACTTCCAAATGTGCAACATTTTCCATGCAAGATTTCAAAAGTGTTTTGATGATTTCCAGTTCATCTTCAGGACAATCTACAATAAGTTCATCATGGATTTGCAAAATCAATTTTGCCTTTAGATTGCGTTTTTTAATCTCCTCATCAACTTTGATCATCGCAAGCTTGATAATATCCGATGCACTGCCCTGAAGTGGCATATTCATGGCAACCCTTTCGCCAAACTGTTGCATATTGATGTTTGATGAATGTAGTTCGTTTATTTTTCGAATACGACCGAACATGGTTTTGCCCATGCCAAGCTCTCTGGCTTTTTTTACATTTTCCTGCATATAAGTTGAAACTTTTGGATAGGTGGCTTTGTATCTATCCATAAAAATTTTTGCCTCTTTGGTTGGAATTCCAAGTTGGTTTGCCAAACCAAAAGCGCTTATACCATATATTATACCAAAATTTACTGCTTTTGCAGATGAGCGCTCAAAATCGGTTACATCACTTGGTGACTTTGAAAATATTTTTGCAGCAGTTGCTCTATGGATATCCTCACCATTATTGTAGGCTTGAATCAAATGCTCATCTTTTGAAAAGGAAGCAAGTAATCTTAATTCAATTTGGTTGTAGTCAGCGGAAACTATTTGCCCATTATTGAAACGCGAAATGAAGAGTTTCCTTAAATTTTTCCCATCCTCTTCTTTTATTGGCAAATTTTGAAGATTAGGTTCGCTGGATGATAGTCTACCGGTTGCAGTTAGAGTTTGGTTAAAGTATGTGTGAATACACTCACCTTTTTCTTCAACAAGTTTTGTGTATGGTTCCAAGTATCCACTCACCAATTTTTGAATTTTTCGATATCTTATGATCATTGGCACAATTGGATGATCATCTTTTAACAAGTTTAAATACTCTACACTTGTTGAATGCTTTTTGTTATTTGCGTCACTTAGTTTTAACGTCTCAAAAAGTACTGATGCTATTTGTTTCGGCGAATTTATGTTAAAGTTATTGTTTGCATATTTGAAGATATTTTGTTGTAGATATTCGATTTCTTGTTTGTACTTGTTCGAAAGATCATATAGCATATCGGTATTTAAATAAAAACCGTCTCGTTCCATCTGGTACAAAACATAAGTTAATGGTTTTTCAATATTGTTGTAAACAAACATAAGTCCAAGATTTTTCATGGAATTTAAAAGACTATTCTTTAAAACTCCAAACTCTTGAGTTATTATATCCTTACCAATCTTTTCTCCTGCATGCACCAAGTACTGAGCAATAGAGATATCAAACACATCACCTTTAATATTTAAAAAGGCTTTGTTTTTATGCATGTGTGCTTTTAAATCGTAGGTTATTTTTTCTATTTTATCGTCAAGAAGAAGTGGCTCAAGATGTTTTATTACAATGTTTTCGTCAATATAAGAAAACAAATCGGCTTGTAAAGAAATATAGTACACACTTTTTTCATTAAAAGAAAACTCAACATCTTTTAATAAATCAAATGCAAGGTATTGTATATCCTCAGTTTTTATTATATTTTCAAGTTGTTCTTCACTTGTCACTTGTATTCGATTTTCCACTAATTTTGTAACAGATGACTGCAATTGGTTGGCACTATCTGAAAATAGTTCTTCTCTTCTTAAAAGCGAATGAAACTGAAATTTTTCAAAAAATTTTTTGACTTCTTCGTTGAAAGGAAAATCATAATTAAAATCTTCTAAATTAACATCTATATTGCAATTTGTTTTTATTGTGGCAAGTTTATATGAAAGTCTGGCACTATCTCTGCCATCAATTAGTTTTTGCCTTATCTTGCCTGTAATATTGTCAATGTTGACATAAATATTAGCTATTGATTGATATTGCTTAAGAAGTGCCTTTGCCGTAACTGCACCAATTCCAGCAACACCAGGAATATTGTCTGAGCTGTCGCCCATGAGTGCTTTTAGGTCTATTATTTGGCTTGGATGATCAATGCCCATGCTGTCAATTATGTTGTTTGCATCAACTACCTCAACATCACTAATGCCTTTTTTCGTCAACCATACCGATGTATTATCGTCTATGAGTTGCAAAACATCTCTATCTCCCGACAAGATTATATTCTTAACTCCACTATGTTTTGAAACTGTACCAATGATATCATCAGCTTCAATGCCAGGTACTTCAAAGGTCTTTATGTTCATCTTCTTTAAAAGCGACTTTAAAAGTGGCATCTGAGGTCTTAGTTCATCAGCCATTTCTTTTCTTGTACCTTTATAATTTTCATAGATCTCTGTCCTAAAGGTGTGCCTGGAATGGTCAAAAGCCACACAAATATATTGTGGCTTGATTTCATTTATACATTTGACAAGGATATTTACAAAGCCATAAACAGCATTTGAGTAAACTCCATCTCCATTTGTTAGCAATGGTAAGGCATAGAAAGCCCTATTTGCCAAACTGTTTCCATCAATTATTAAAAGTGTTTCCATATTTTCCTTTTTAGTTAAATTAAAAAACGCCACTAAAGGCGTTTTTGATTACATTCGCATCACTGTAAACAATCTTACGACCACTTCTCCGCCATCAAATAATCCCGCAAGCCACTCTGGCACTGCTGTTGCAATAATGAAAATTACTATTGCAATGACAATCAAAAATACTATTATAAATTTCAAAATTTTCCCGGCCAATCCACCAAAAGCAAACAAACATAGCAACGTCATTGCACCATACTCAACAGCATAATCAACATATGGTTGAATGTTGGCAGGAATGGAGAAAAGCGAGTTAGAACAAGCTTCATTTACTTTAAGTAATGCAAGACCTATCACATATGCCGTTGTGATTAGCGTTAAAATAAAGAAATATGTCTTTTTCATTTTGTATCTCCTTAGTCTTCAGTATTATAGCATAAACGCGTTACTTTTGTCCATATTTTTTATTTAGCCTATTTCTCTTTCTTTTTCTATCTCTGATTGTGTCTTTTTTATCGCCTTACGCTCTTTGCGAGACAAGTCATCATCTTTTTTGCCTATCTTTTTCAGTTTATCTAAAAAGTTTACCTTATTTTCCTTTCCAATTAAAAGTCTTGTGATATTCCCTCTGTGCATAAACCACATGAGGAAATATAATATAAACAAAATTATTGTTATGGTTATGTTGTCGTGAAATTTATAGCCTTCAATTACTGTCAACGCTGTTATGAACAAAAACGAGGTTAGTGCGCCATAGTCAAATATGACCAAATATAAAAAGCATACCACAAATGCAACAATTGCCCAATAAGGCTCAGCTACTGCAAACATTCCAAGCATTGTGGCTACACCCTTTCCACCTTTAAACTTATAAAAAATTGGAAAGCAATGCCCCATAACAGCACTCATTCCTCCAATATAAAGGCCAACATAACTGTATTCACTCGTTGGGTCCCCACCAAACATAAGGTACCCCATAAGTGCAGGAATTGCACCTTTAAGTGCATCAAAAAACAAAGTGATTATCCCCTGCTTAAAGCCGAATGTTCTCAGCATATTCATGGTTCCAGGATTGCCACTACCATGCTTTGTTATGTCATCTTTTTTAAATCGTGAAATAATCTTGGCAGGGCTAATATTTCCAAGAAGGTATCCACAAATGATTAAAACCACATAATTTAATATTTCCAAATTACTCTTTATCTCCTTTTGAGCGTGTTATAAATTTTATGGGCGTTCCAGAAAAATCAATTGCAGACCTAAATCGATTTTCAAGATATCTAAGATAAGAAAAATGCATTAAGCTTGCATCATTGCAAAATAGCAAAAAGGTTGGAGGATTTGTTGAAGATTGTGTAATGTAATTTATTTTAAGCCTTTTCCCATTTCTGTAAGGCGGCTCGTTGGAAAGAATGGCCTCACCAAGCAATTCATTAAGTTTGCCTGTGGCTATTTTTTTCGATGAATTGTCAAACACCAATTTGGCCGTTTCTATTACATTATTGAGCCTTTGCCCAGTTATTGCTGAAACATATACAGACTTAAAATACGACATAAATGCCAAATCAGTTTTAAGTTTATTTTCAAAATCATTTATCGTGTGTGAATCTTTTTTTACAAGGTCCCATTTGTTCATAACAATGACACTTGGTTTGCCTCTCTCATGCACATACCCCGCAATCCTCACATCTTGTTCAGTTACCCCTTCTTGTGCATCGAATATAACAAGAACCACATCAGCTCGCTCAATGGCATCCATGGACCTTAAAACAGAATAACCTTCAATGCTTTTTTTATCATAACTTCTCTGTCTCCTAAGTCCCGCAGTGTCAATAAGCGTGTATTTTTGCTTGTTGTATACAAAGTCAGTTTCAATGGCATCACGTGTGGTCCCCATTACATCACTCACCACTGTTCGCACAAAACCAAGAATTTTGTTTGTCAAACTACTTTTTCCAACATTTGGGCGACCCACAATTGCAATCTTTATGCTATCTTTATCAGCACTATCCTCAATTTTTTCAAAGGAAGAAACTATGGCGTCCAATACTTCACCAAGCCCTTTTGACTGTTCACAAGAAATGACATATGGTTCACCAAAACCAAGTGAATAAAAATCATAACTTTTTTCAACTTCAAAATTGTCAAGCTTATTGACAACCAAAATCACACGCTTTTTTGTTCTTCTAAGGATATGTGCAACTTCTTGGTCGACTGGCGTCAACCCATCCTTACCATCAACCAAAAAAACAATAACATCTGCCAAATCAATGGCAATGTCAACTTGTTTTCTAATTTCGTTTTGGAAGATATCTTCACTTTTTTCATCAATACCGCCTGTATCTACAACGCGAAAAACTTTGCCGCACCATTCGGCGTCAGCATATATCCTATCACGCGTTACTCCAGGTGTGTCATCCACAATACTAATTCGTCTACCACAGATTTTATTGAAAAAAGTGCTTTTACCAACATTTGGACGACCAACAATTGCAACTAATGGTTTTGTCAAGCCTCATACTCCTTATGAGACAATAATAACACAAGGGCAAAATTTAGACAAGTTTAATTATTGGTTTTGCTTTGTTTTTTTAACCTGAAGTTTACAAAAAGTTGTTTCAAACCAAAAAATAGCGCATATGAAACGCAACAAAGAAGTGTACATGTAAGAGCAAGCTCCCCTCCGATTTGAAGATTAGCCATGCCCAAATCCAAGTTTATGTTGTAAATTGCAACCTCAAAAATCAAACCACCAAGCAAAGTGCCACAAAATACACTTGAAACATTTGGACAGATAAATGCCAAAATGCATCCACAGAGTAATGCTAAATATATATATGGTTGAACGAAATTGTATTCAAAATTTGACAAATCAAATGCATTATAGCAAACCAAAAATGCAAGTATTATTAAACAGGAAATAAATGCAGCTAAAATACCTTTGACAGATTTTAATTTGGTTAAAAGTACAATAAAAGCGATGGCATATACAAACAAATTTAAAGATATACCATATCCGCCTATTTCAATATTTCCAAAAAGTGACAAAACTGCGGTAACTAAAAGAAACAGTGCAACAAAAAATCTATTTACTCCACTTTTTTTTATAAAACTTTCAAAGACACCAAAAGCCGTTAAAATTGCCAAAGTACCAGATAGTACAAAATAAAAGCTCATATTCACCTCTTTGGTGATAATATTTGCAAAAAATAATTATTTATGTACTTTGTTTATACAATGTTTGCTGCAAAATGCACAAACCTTTTTATTCTTTCCTATAAAATGAATTATTGTTCCCAAAACAATTGCCACAATAACCACAATAACAAATGTCGTTAAAAATCCATATAATTCTGTTATTCTAAAAATTGTATATGTAAACATCGCAGCCACATATGCTACCAAAAACTGAGAAATGATTGAAAAAATAGTCCATTTTGTACCAATTTCCTTTTTAAATGTTGCGATTGTTGAAATACAAGGACAATACAAAAGACAAAATACCATAAAACTCATTGCACTAGCCGGAGTGAAGAATACGGCATTTGATGCAATTACAATGCTTTGAAATATAGCATCAATATTTACACCGTTAAAAATTGCAATTGAAGAAACGATCACCTCTTTTGCCACAAGTCCGGCAATGAGTGCACTTACTACTCCCCATGATGAAAATCCCAATGGTTTAAAAACAAATGACAATAACTCTCCCAATACTTGCAATATGCTTTTTTCGCCAGAATACTTTACGTAGGTCAGTGAAAAAGAAAGATTTTGCAATAGCCAAATCACTATTGACAAAGATAAAATAACACTACCAATACGTATCAAAAATGCCCAGGTGCTCTCCCAAACATTTTGGATTGTATGCTTGAAAGATATTTTCTGATAGGACGGAAATTCCATAATAAAAGTTTGCCCTGTGGACTTTAGTTTTGTCTTTTCCAAAAACAAACTCATAAGCAGTGCCACTATTACACCCAATATATACAACAGTACAATTATGACAATATTTTGTGCGCCAAAAAATGCACCACCTATAACTGCATAAACGGGAAGTTTTGCACTACAACTCATGTAAGGTGAAAGAAGTGCTGTTTTTATTTTCGCATTATTATCACTCATATTTCGAGCTGTAAGTGATGCAGTTGTACTGCAACCAAAACCCATTATCAATGTATACACACTTCTACCGGAAAGCCCAACATACTTTAATGTGTCATCAAGACAAAATGCAAGTCTAGAAATATATCCACTCTGTTCTAAAATATCTAAAAACAAAAACAAAATAACCACTTGTGGCAAAAAAGATACAACACTGCCCACTCCACCAAAAATACCTTCACTGATGAGTGACACGACAAAATTTGGAACATTTTTTTCAACTAAAAATGAAACAACTTCTTTGCCTAATAAATCTTGAATTAAATATCTTAAATTATCTGATAAAAATTTTCCCAGACTAAAAAAAGTTAAATAAAATATAACAATTAATATACAAAAAAATATTGGTAAACAAAGATATTTGTTTAATAATATTTTATCTAATTTACTTTTCCCAACGGTATTTAATTGTTTGTAATTTATGGAATTTAATATTTCATCAATTTTTTTATATTCATTTTTAATATAATTTTCTAAATTTTTGTGATAAATTTCATTTATTTTAAAATCTTTTATATTTAATAATGATGCATAATATTCACTGCCACATTGCATTTTTTGTTTATAAAAATTTTCATAATTAGTGTCATCTATATTTGATTTTATATTTTTTAAATAAGCGAAAAATTCATTGAAACTTTTTTTGTTATTTGCTTTTAGCACAATTGTATTCAAGCCTAATAATTTTTCTAATCTATCTTTATCAAAAGTCACGTGTTTATCTACCATATTTACAACAACTAAAATTTCTCTTTTTAGCATCATAAGTTCTCTCACGAGCAATAAATTTCGTCTTAATGTTTGATTTGAGCACAAGCAAATGATTTTTGAATTTTTATGTGACAAAATATAGTCAACACTGACCTTCTCTTCGTAGCTATTTGGAGTTAAACTATAAAGACCCGGCAAATCCACAAAAGTGTAAACTTTGTTTTCAATCTTGGCTTCTGCTTTTGTAAAATTTACTGTAACACCATGAAAGTTACCAGTATGAACTTTCATATTGGTCAAGCTATTGAAAAAGGTACTTTTGCCTGTATTGGGATTGCCCACAATTAATATTTCTTCACCCATAGACTACCACACATGCCGCCTCTAATGTTCTAAGTGTTACAAGCTGGTTTGCAATTTCTATTAATAATACTCCTTTTCTTAGTGACTTGTTTATTATGGTCAGTGTCTGTCCTTGAAAGAACCCAAACTCCAAAAGTCTCGTTTTTGTCTTGATGTCTATATTATGACACAAATTCAATATGGTGTAATTTTTATTAATCGCAGCATCACATAATAAAAAATTCTTCATACTAATTAGTATGAAGAATAATTTTTAAATATGTTTTATTCATTTTTTAAAAAGTCTATAAAATTAGTGGCATCCGTAAATTGTCTATACACAGAAGCGAATCTTACGTATGAAATTTGATCCAATGGTTTAAGCATGTCCATTACCATTTCGCCAATTTTAATTGATTCAATTTCATGGGTTGATTCTTTTATCTTTTTTTCAATATCGCTTGCGATTGTTTCTATTTGTATTAAACTAACTGGCCTTTTTTCACAAGCTTTCAAGATGCCATTTATTATCTTATTTTTATCAAATGGTTGAATACTACCATTTTTCTTTATTACAAGTATTGGTGTGTTTTCAACGGTTTCATAGGTTGTCCATCTTTTGCCACATTTTAGACATTCTCGTCTTCTCCTTATGGAATTGTCTCCCGTCGTTCTTGAATCAATAACCTTGCTTTCTAAATGTCCACAAAATAAACACTTCATTTAATTCTCCTATCGTTAAGCACTTGTAGTATACACTAAAAAAAATTATTTGTCTAGACCAAAGTTCATTTTTTATCTTTTGATTGACTAAAAGTAATCGTATTTGAATTTCTCGGAGCTGCTGAATATAACTCTACTAGTATTGTGTCATCGCCAATTTTACATATTTGATTGTACGGAATAAATATTTCCCCTCCTGATTTAAATACATTCCAAATATTTTTGTCACCCGGCACAACAAGGCCAGAAATTACGCCCGTGGACAATTCAAACACGATATCGACGATGTGTCCAAGACGTTTTCCGTCAACGACATTTACAACTTCTTTGCATCTAAGCTCCAAAAATGAACTTTCCAAATGTCCACTCCTCTAGTTATATATATGCAAACTATGTTACAAAAAATTACTCGTGAACATTCAATGGGAGTTTACCCAAGTTTTCGCTACTTTTATTGTAGTATACGTAACATGGCTTATCGTCTTTTTCTTGTCTATAAACTTTTTCAAAAATTTTTTTGGCCTGGAGATAGTTCCCATTTTGAAATGCTCTTACTCCATTTTCGAACTCTAAATGATGTTTTACCAATTTTTCTCGCTTCTGTCTTTCGTAAACTTCAAGGCATTCAAAAACAGATTGTGTTATCCCCTGAGCCTCAACTTCTCCAACATATCTATATGATAATTTAAAAGACGTAGGCAAGAAATTTAATGTATTTTTAGTTATCAACATATTTGTTCCAAATGTTTGATTGATTTTGTCTATCTCTGCCATAATATTTAAAGTATTTGTAACTAGTGTTGGTACTTTTCTTTCCTCATCTCCAACCACACCAAAAATAACTTCATCTGTATGAATAATTAATCCAACATCTAAATTTGGCATATCTTGAGTCAAATTTTTTTGTTTAATTGCGCGAGAAATATTTATAGCACAAGTAATTGCACTTTGAGGAGTTGTAAACACTGACAAAATACCATTTTCAAGATATTTATCAACAAATCCACCAAATTTGCGAATTATTGGAGAAACCACGTTTATATAAGAATTTACACAATTAAAATTTTCTTCTAAACTTAACGTTTTTGTTATAAAAGCACTACTTTTTATGTTGCAAAATAAAACAGTAGCCGTTTTTTTAACTTGACTGCCAAGTTCCAATTCCAAAACACTTTTTTTACCAAGAAATTTTATAAGTTTTTTAGGCACAAACTTTTCATACTGAGCATTAGTTTGTTTTATTACTTCATCTTTTATTTTGTAATTATCATTTATTTTTTTGAGTGAACTTTCAATTTCTTGAAACTGTTTTGTTCCACCTATGTTAATTTTATCCTTCACTTCTCCATATGCAAGTCTTTTTGTGACGGTCTCTATTTTTTTAACAGGCCTTGTGACAACGGCGAATGTAACTGAAATCACTATAAGATATATTATTCCAACTAATATCATCCAATAATAGTTGTTATTATTTGTAGTAGATATGTTTAGAGCAGTTCTAACTATTATTGCTGACTGGTTTGTCAAATTGTTTATACTAAATAATCCAAACATAATAGCACCAAATACCAGTGTTATGGGAACCGTTGATAAAAAAAGTACAGTATTTAATTTTCTCGTACGAAGAAATTTAAAAAACAGTACATTGCCACTCACAATATTTATCAAATTAAATACCAAACTAACATAGGCTAAAGTTGAAAAATTTATCGATATAGTATTTCCAATTATTACAATACTAGAAAAAAGATATCTAGAAGTTAGCATACCTGCTACCAAAGATACCAAAAAAACCACAATCCAAATTTTTGTACCAGTTTTCATATAAATTGTTTTGTAAAATATTAAAAAAAATATTCAATTTAATAAATTTGTGTTTTTTTAACATACTAAAAACAGGAGAAAAAATATGAACGAAAAATTTTTAAATGAAATTTACAAAAATACAAAAATGGCAGTGCAATCAATTGAAAATATGTATCCAAAATTTAGAAGCACAAAATTAAAGCAATTTATGAAAAAGGCTCAAGAAAAATATTTGGATTTTATGCAGCAGTGTAAAAAAATAGCAAAACAAAAAAAACTGGAACTTAAAGATGCCAGTTTCTTTTCCAAAACCATGCTTAAAATGTCAATTGGAATGTCAACACTATTTGATAAGTCAAGTGAACATATTGCAGAGCTATTTTTAATGGGTACAGTGAGAGGCACATTGAGTTTATACAAAGAAATAAAAACATACAAAGATGCTGACAAAGACATAGTTGACCTTGCAAAAGATTTGAAGACATTTGAAGAGCAGAGTTTTGAAGAAATAAAAAACTTTTTACAAGAATAAATTATAGTTTTGATAAATAACTTGTAATAGATGTGGAAGCTATTGCCCCATCGCTGCATGCAGTAACAATTTGCCTTAGATTTGTGTCACTGACGTCACCCCCAGCGAACACACCTTCAATATTGGTGTGTTTTTTTTCATCAACCTCTATATATTTTGATGAGTTTAATTTCACACCATCAAAAACATCAGTATCTGGTTCTCTTCCAATTGCCACAAACAATGCATCAACTTCAATTGAAGATATTTTATTATTAAGTTTGTTTAATATATTGATTGATCTTACTTTTTCATCTCCAGAAATCGCAACAACTTGACTATTTAAAATAAGTTCAAGTTTCCCAGATTTTTCAAATTGCTTTAACCTATCCACTAAAATTTTATCACCACGAAATTCATCACGTCTGTGAATTAAATAAACTTTTTTTGCAATGTTTGCAAGATATAAGCAATCTTCCAAACTCGTATTGCCACCTCCAACAACTGCAACGACACAATCTTTATACAATGCCCCATCACAAGTAGCACAATAACTTACTCCTTTGGACGTAAACTTCTTTTCACCCTCTATACCAAGAAGTCTACTGCTTGCACCCGTTGCAATGTATACGGTTTTGCCCTGGTAGGAATTTTTATCGGTGTTGACAACCTTCACTTTTCCTGTTAGGCTGCAAGAAATAACATCTTCAAAAACAACATCTACTCCCATATTTGTTATTTGTTCAAACATTTTATTTGACAATGTTGCACCATCAATTTGTTCAATTCCGGGATAGTTCTGAATATTGTGCGTAAGCACCATTTGCCCACCTGGCATACTACGCTCAATTATCAAAACACTTTTGCCTGCCCTTTTCAAATATAATGCACAGGTCATTCCACTTGGACCACATCCTATAATTATACAATCGTACATAGCAACCTCACTGATATTATTATACACAAATATTAAACAAATGAAAACAAAAAAGAAATGCTTATGCACCAACAAAAAAAGATAGTGCAAAATTCACTATCTTTTTTAAATTATCTTTTACTAAACTGTGAAGCCTTACGAGCCTTTTTGAGACCATATTTCTTTCTTTCTTTCATCCTACTATCTCGAGTGAGGAAACCACCTTTTTTGAGAATTGACTTAAGTGATTCGTCAGCAAGTACAAGGGCTCTTGAAATGCCGTGGCTGATTGCTCCAGCTTGACCAGAAAGTCCACCACCAGTGACATTAACAATAATATCATATTTGTTTAGTGTCTCTGTTGCTTCTAATGGTTGACGGACGATTAACTTTAAAGTGTCTAAGCCAAAGTATTTGTCGATGTCTACTTTGTTGATTGTGATAGCACCAGTGCCATTTGGTAACAATCTAACTCTTGCAATAGATTTTTTCCTTCTGCCTGTGCCAAGAAATTGAACAACTTTCTTGCTTGCAGCTTTGGTTGATTTCTTCTCTGCCATTAGTTTCTAACTCCTTTTAGTGCAACTTGCACAGGTTTTTGTGCTTCATGAGAATGGTTTGCATCCTTGTAAACTTTGAGTCTTGTGAACATCTTTCTTCCAAGTGAATTTTTAGGAAGCATACCTTTCACAGCATGTTCAACAGCAACATTTGACTTTGTTGCCATGACAGTTTTGTAATCCATCTCCTTAAGTCCACCAGCATATCCTGAGTGGCTTCTGAGCATTTTTTGTGTTAATTTTTTACCAGTTAGTACCACTTTGTCTGAATTTATAACTATAACGTGGTCACCAGAATCAACATGTGGTGTGTAAGTTGGTTTGTTTTTTCCACTAAGGATATCAGCAACTTGAGTTGCAAGTCTTCCAAGTGGCATGTTAGTAGCATCTACAATATACCATTTTCTTTCCACATTTTCTGGTTTTTCCATAAATGTTTTCATTTTTCCTCCAAATTGCGCTCTTAACATTGTTTAAGACAAACTTTTTTGAAGGGGCTAACATTACAAAAAAATATGCCTTAAATTAAGACAGCATAAGTTTATTATACACACGGCAAAATGTCAAGCATATTTTTAAAAAAATTATATTGAATATTTATGCAATATTTTGAATATTTATACAACTAATATTTCACATCGTAAAGCATAAGTCCCTTTGCACAAACAGTGCGTCCACCAAACTTTCTATCGCCGGATTCAAACATTTTGGCAATATTTTCAATTGGAATTTTATTGTCTGCGATATCCAAAATAGTTCCAACAATTATGCGAACCATATTGTATAAAAATCCATTTCCTGTAATTTTGAATAGTATTAAATCACATTTTTTTTCCACTTCAATACTCTCGACGGTGCGAACAAAATTATTAGCTGAACTTTTGGAAGCACAAAATGCTTTGAAATTATGAGTGCCCTCAATCAATTTTTTAATCTCATTGATTTTTTTGAGGTCATAATCATGTTTTTTCTCGCAAACATAATCATATAATAGTGGATTTGTAATTTTTGAAGTGGATACAATATATAGGTATGTTTTTGATTTGACATTTTTTCTTGCATGAAAATCTTTGTCAACTTCAGTAGCTGACATAATTCGTATATCTGGCGGCAAATAAGTATTTAAAGCAGTCACAAAATTTTGTGTTAAAATTTTAGACAATGTGTCAAAATGAGCATACTGCTTTAAAGCATGAACACCGGCATCAGTCCTGCCACTTGGATAAATATTTATCTTTTGACATGTGACTTTTTCAAGTGCATTTTCAACTTGGCTTTGTATGGTATCGTGATTGGGCTGTTTTTGCAAACCGGAGTATCTTGTGCCTTTGTAAGCAAAACATATGCATATTCTTCTCATGGTTCTAGTTTAAAACAAAATGTGTATGTTTGCAAATGATTTTACACAAACAATTTTATGTGTTAAACTCAAAATGTTTAAACATAATATACCTAAGGGAGCCTAATAGTGAGAAAAAGTTTAATTATGGATGGTAATACTGCATGTGCAGATATGGCATATAACTTTACCGACGTTGCCGTTATTTATCCAATCACCCCATCCTCACCCATGGCCGAACTTGTCGATAAGTGGTCAAGTGAAGGCAAAAAAAATATATTCGATCAAGAAGTCATGGTAAAGCAAATGCAATCAGAAGCAGGTGCCAGTGGTGCACTTCATGGTCTTAGCCAAACGGGATCACTTGCCACAACTTTTACTTCAAGTCAGGGTTTGCTTTTGATGATACCAAACATGTATAAACTGGCTGGACAATGCTTACCCGCCGTAATTCACGTAGCCAGCAGAGCGCTTGCCACACATGCACTTAGTATATTTGGAGATCACAGCGATGTCATGGCAACAAGAAGTACTGGTTTTTGCATGGTGACTTCAACAAATGTACAAGAATGCTATGATATGGCTCTTTTTGCTCATGTAATGGCGCTTAAAAGTAGTTTGCCTTTTATGCATTTTTTTGATGGATTTAGAACAAGCCATGAAATGCAAAAAGTCGCAATTTTGTCACAAGAAGAAATAAAATCCATGTTTCCTTTTGAGAGTTATCAAAACTTTAAACAAAGAGCTCTTACTCCTTCTAGCCCTATCGCTCGTGGAACAGCGCAAAATCCTGATGTGTACTTTCAAAATAGAGAAAGGAATAATCAGCTTTATGACGATATTGAAAATTTAGCCACCCAAACTTTTGAACAGATTGAAAATCTTACAGGTAGAAAATATAGTGCCTTTGAATACTATGGTGCAAGTGATGCTGAAAATGTTGTAGTTATAATGTGTAGTGGCTATGAGACTATTAAAGAGTATGTCAAATATGCAAACAGCATGGGAGAAAAACTGGGTGTTGTCAATGTACGCCTTTTTAGGCCTTTCTTTTCAAAACAATTTGTTAATGTAATGCCAAAAACCACAAAAAAGATAGCAGTACTTGACCGAACAAAAGAATATGGAAGTGTTGGCGAACCACTTTACGAAGACGTAAGTTGCGCAGTAAATGAACACAAACTAAACATAGATATTTTGTCAGGAAGATATGGACTTGGCGGTAAAGAGTTTGACATATCTTGTGCAAAAGCAATCTTTGACAACCTAAAAAATAAACAAAGCAAAAATCACTTCACCGTGGGAATTGTCGATGATTTGTCCAACACGTCGCTTAAACTTGAAAATTTACAATTAGATGAACGATGCTATGAGATGAAATTTTATGGACTAGGAAGCGATGGAACAGTAAGTGCAAATAAAAGCAGCATTAAAATTATTGGAGAGAACACAGACAAATATGTGCAAGCATTTTTTGAGTACGATTCAAAAAAGTCTGGGAGCCTAACCACATCGCATATCAGAGTGTCAGACAAGCCTATAAACAAACCTTACAAGCCTAAAAGTTATGACCTTATTGCCATACACAACTTCACATATGTATCAAGATATAATTTAATTGACGATTTAAAAGATAACGGAATTGTGCTTTTAAACACGCGTTTTACAGACGAAGAACTAGAAAAAGTTTTGCCTCATGAATTTTTAGAAAACTTAAATAGACATCATGCAAAGTTATATGTTATAGATGCACAAAAAATTGCAAATGAAAATGGCCTGGGCAGAAAGGTAAACACAATAATGCAAACTGCATTTTTTAAAATAGCTGGTATTGGAAATTTTGAGAAAATACTATCCCAAATAAAAGAAAACACAAAAACGGCATATCAAAAAAAGGGTGACGATGTTGTCGCTAAAAATTTCAAGTGCATAGACCTTGCAGTGGAAAGTGTCAAAGAAATTGACTATTCTAGATTTTCATACACAAAACTAAACACCATTAAAGCCAAAACGGGAAATGAATTTTTTGATAATGTCATATCCGTGATAGAAGACCTCAGTGGCGATAGTTTGCCTGTTTCCACATTTAACAAAGATGGAAGTATTCCAACCAAAACATCAAAATATTTAAAGCGAGGAATAGCCATTAGCCTTCCTAAATGGATAAAAGAAAATTGCATACAATGTGGCAATTGCACGCTTGCCTGTCCTCATAGTGCCCTTAGAAGTTTGCTAGTAAAAGACAAAGATGCTGATGATAGTTTTGTCAATGCATTTGGCATGAAGGACCATAAATTTAAAATTCAATTAAGTCCATTAGATTGTACAGGATGTGGTGTATGTGCAAACACTTGCCCTGCGATAAAGAAAGCTCTTGAGATGGTTGACTTTGAAAAAATAGTAGAAAAAGAGCAAAAGAATTATGAAAATTCACAAAAAATTGATAGATGTGCATCAATTTTCAAAAAAGAAAGTTCAAAGGGTCTACAATTTTTTGATCCCTATTTTGAATTCAGTTATGCATGTGCGGGATGTGGCGAAACACCTTACATTAAAATTTTAACACAACTTTTTGGTGATAAAATGCTGGTCGCAAATGCGACTGGATGCAGTAGCATATATGGTGGTTCTTACCCAGTTTGTCCTTACGCAAAGGACAAAAATGGACATGGTGTCGCTTGGGCGAACTCTTTGTTTGAAGACAATGCAGAATTTGGCTATGGCATGGCGCTTAGTCAAAAGCAAAATCAAAAAATGCTTTTCACACTTATCACAAAAATTTTGAATAAATGTGATGAAAATATTGCCAGTTTACTAAATAAATTCATTTCTGAAAAAACATTAAGCTATGACGAACAAAAGCAAATTATTGATTTTGCAAATACAAAAAGGGATGATGTGGACTTTAAATTTTTGCTTTCTCTTTCAGACAATTTAGTAAAAAAATCAATATGGATTATAGGTGGAGATGGTTGGGCATATGATATTGGATATGGTGGCCTTGACCATGTCCTATCAAGTGGAGAAAATGTGAATATTCTCGTCCTTGATAGTGAGGTTTACAGCAATACAGGTGGGCAAGCTTCAAAATCAAGTCCAAGGTCTAGTGTAGAAAAATTTAGTGCTCAGGGTAAACGCACACAGAAAAAGGACCTTGGTGCAATATTTATGGCCAACAATAATTGTTATGTAGCGAGCGTAAGTCTTGGCGCAGATTTTAATCAAACAATAAAAGCACTGGCTGAAGCTGAAGCATATGATGGTCCAAGTATAGTAATTTGCTATGCTCCATGTATAAACCATGGTTTTGATATGTCAAAATCTAATGAGCACATGAAGTTGTGCGTTGAGAGTGGCTATTGGAACTTATATCGCTATAACCCAAATAATGAAAAACCACTATCTTTGGATAGTGGCGAACCTACAAAAGAGTATATAGATTTTCTAAACACTGAAACTCGCTTTACTTCACTGAAAAAAATTGATGAAAACAAAGCTGATGAATTGTTCAAGCAAAGTGCAAACGATGCAAGACAAAGACGTCTACATTTACTAAACATGCTAAAAATTCAAGAAGAAAAAGATGAATAAAATTTTTTATCGGTAACATAATATATACGCGAACATAAAATAATTATGTTTTCGCAAACATAGTGGCATAAACTGCCACTATTTTTTTAACCATTTTTAAATGTCAATTCATCGTTTTCACAATCTATTATCACACTTCCCGTATTTTCAATTTGACCAAGAAGTATTTTTTCAGCAATTCTATCCTCTACTTCTTGTTGAATATAACGTTTTAGTGGTCTTGCACCAAACTGCAGATTTGTGCCTCTTTTAACTATATAGTCAAGCGCTCTGGATGTAAGTTTCAACTCAAGTCCACTCCTGGATAGTCGTTTATTGATGTTTGAAATCATAATGGTTGCAATTTTAACAAGGTCGTTTTCATTTAGTGGTTTAAACACACAAATAACATCTATTCTGTTCAAAAATTCTGGTTTGAGTTTTCGTCTTAGTGCCTGCATATAAACTTCATTCAATTCGTCGCCATCAAGTACACCGTTTTGTGAATTAAACCCAAGTTGCCTTTCATTGGCCTCTTGTGTACCAATGTTACTTGTCATTATTATTATGGTATTTTTAAAATTAATTGTCCTGCCCTGACTATCGGTAAGTCTGCCATCATCAAGGACTTGAAGCAACGCATTGAATATATCAGGATGAGCCTTCTCTATTTCATCAAACAATACAACACTATAAGGCCTACGTCGAACTTGTTCAGTTAGTTGTCCACCCTCGTCAAAGCCCACATATCCCGGAGGTGCACCAATGAGTTTGGATACGCTATGTGGCTCCATATATTCGCTCATGTCAATTCTAATGATATTGTTTTCATCGTCAAACATTGCTTCTGCTATAGCTTTACATAACTCCGTTTTACCAACACCTGTTTGACCAAGAAACAAAAATGAACCAATTGGGCGTTTGTTGTCATGAAGCCCCACTCTTGACCTTCGAATTGCCTTTGCCACTGCATTCACAGCTTCATCTTGCCCCACAACACGCATATGCAGTATGTTCTCGAGATTTATTAACTTTTCTCTCTCTGTCTCCGTGATCTTTGTTACAGGAATTCCTGTCCATTTAGAAACGACGGCTGCAATTTCGTTGGCGCCTATTGAATTTGAATTTGTGTTACTGGTTTTGTTGAAATTTTCATTTAAAACTTTAAGTTCATTTTCAAGATTGATTATTTGTGTCTGCAATTTCGCAGCTTTTTCATAATTTCTTTGGATACTCGCTTCATCTCTGTTTGCGGAAAGCTGTTTTATCTTTTCTTCCTTTTCTCTAATGGAACTTGGTTTTAAATTAAAATTAACTTTTGCTTTACTGCTAGCCTCATCGATAAGGTCAATGGCTTTGTCAGGCAAACTCCTGTCCATGATATACCTATCTGAAAGTGTGGCTGCCGCTTCAATTGCCTCATCAGTTATGGTAACATTATGAAATGCTTCATAACTATCTTTAATACCTTTTAATATCTCAATAGTTTGTTCCACTGTTGGTGGATTGACCATGATAGGCTGAAATCTGCGTTCAAGTGCTTTATCGCTTTCAATAAATTTTGTGTACTCATCCGTGGTTGTCGCACCTATTGTTTGAAGTTCTCCACGAGCAAGATATGGTTTTAACATATCCTTTGGACTAGTTTCACCCTTTTCACTCCCGGCCTGTGCCAGTGTGTGGATTTCATCAATGAAAACAATTATATTCTTGCTGGCTATTATGGTTTCAATAGTGTCTTTTAACTTCTCTTCCATGCTTCCACGATACTTGGTTCCAGCCATGAGTCCGCCAATTTCAAGAGAGTATATTATCTTATCTTTCAAAAGTTCCGGAACATTTCCACTTGCAATAGCCAAAGCCAAGCCTTCAACAACTGCTGTTTTACCAACTCCCGCTTCACCAATTAAAATTGGATTATTTTTTGTCTTTCTACATAATATTTCAATTATTCTTTCAATCTCTGTCTCGCGACCAATAATTGGATCAATTTTGCCCTGTTTAGCCTTCAAGGTGATGTCATAGCCCATGTCAAGCAATTTTTCTGGCAGCGTACTTTTTTGTGCGTCTTGCGTCATCTCCGATGAAAATTCGTTGTTACCTTGAAGTAACATGACCAATTTTGATTTTATCTCAGTCAAATTTGCACGAAAATATGACGTAATCAGTCTTACTGCAAAGCAATTCGGACTGGACAAAAGTGCAAACAAGAGGTGCTCAGGACCAACAAAATTGTGTCCCAGTTGCAAGGCCACTTGTTTTGCCATACTTATTATCTCTTTACTTCTTGGAGTTAGTTCAACATCAACACCAACAAATACACCTTGTGAATTATCGTCAAAAATCTCAAGCAATGCTTCACTTGTTATGGCATATTCTTTTAAAATTTTTGATGCCATACAGTCTTTAACACTGCATAGTCCATACAAGATATGTTCAGTTCCCACTTGGTTGCTACCATACTTTAGTGCAACTTTGCCTGCATTTTTTATAACTTTTTCCAAACTATCCGATGCTGGATTTTGCATAACTAAACTCCTTTAATCAATTTATTTTCCAAATTTTCAGATAAAAACTTCGCCCTGAATATGTTTTGCTCCATTGGATTTAAATCTAATGAATAATAGTCCATGAGATGTGCTGGCTGAATAGTTGTGTATAGCTCATCTATTATTTTTGGATTTTTGAATTTGAAAAGACCCAAAGCCACTCCAAATCTAAGCTTTGACAATTGCATTATTGCCTCCTCAAGTGGCATGATATATGAATTGGTCAATATCCCATATGCTCTATAACACATATCCAATATGACATTTTTGTTGACTTCTTTGAGTGTATTTCTGGATGAATTCTCCATCTCTATTATTTTTGACACATTTTTTGTTACTAAGTCAATTATTTCTTGTTCATTAAG
>ERZ1643251.2076-NODE-2076-length-21125-cov-8.518510_pt1 | contig 21125 bp, 22 predicted proteins | sample MGYA00579261_ERZ1643251 | MGnify/ENA primary metagenome ERZ1643251 (study PRJEB29033, sample SAMEA4952267) | chicken gut metagenome | biome: Broiler Chicken; feature: Gastrointestinal Tract; material: Caecum | place: Ireland | collected 2018 | study: Broiler... | reverse complement strand
CAAACTATTAAATTTTTCAAAATTTATATTGACTTTTAATAGTTAGTCTCCTTATTAGTTTTTTTGATTTTTCTAAAGTAATGATCGAATTCGCATCATTGATATATCCCATATCAATAAGTTCCAATGCCTCTTCATAAGTACATTCTAAATAACGAATATATTCACTATCATCTAATTGTTGAACACTCACTTTCTCAGCATCAAGTGCAAGGACACTATGGTTTTTAGCACTCATACATCCTTGATCTTGATAATAAGAACCGAGTGGAATATAGTTCTTTGCCAGATATCCTGTTTCTTCTAGCAGCTCTCTTTTACTCGCTTCTTCTATACTTTCCCCTAATTCTACATATCCAGCAGGGAGTTCCACTCCGACTCCATTTTCTGTAAATACCCGTGGTTGAATTACCAATAACACATTGTTTTCTTTCGTGATAGGTAAAATCACAACCGCATTTCCAGAACTTCCTTGTTTGACAACTTTATCTCGATATAAAATGTTGCCATCTTGTAATAATATTCTATATTGGTCTACTGTAATAAAATGTCTCGTAGGTTGTTCTACTTTTCTTTTTTCTACGATTTGAAATTCACCGATGTAAGTTCTTAATTCTTTCAATATTTCTTTTCTTATCACTTTTTCCCTATCCTCTTTTCATATCCTTTTTGTTTGCTTGCTAAAATCAATTCTCTTTTTAATTTCAATAGTTCTTTTGTACCATCGATATAGTATTTTGCAGGTTTTAACAAGCGTTTGTGTTCATCATATAGGGTTTCCATTTCTCGCTTACAGTATTCTCTTTTTTCCTCCATCGTTGGTTCTTGATAGATTAAATTTCCACTTTCAAAGATCTTCTCTTGTAAATTACGAATGCGATAATTATGAATCGTCTTCGTATTGTATTCGTTCTCGATATCGATCAGTGTAAATTCATCTTCTTTTAAAACCTCATTGTAAAGCGCTAACACATCTCCTAATGCTTTATTCGTCGCTTGATCGTAAATACGATATACTTTTTTATATCCCGGTTGAATTGTCTTTGCTGGATCGTCACTCACTTTGATTTTGTGGACAATCTCACCATTCTTTACAACTCCCACAAGTTTATAGACGACTCCTACTCGTTCTTTTGGAGCACACATATTATCTCCTGCACCAATGCTATCGATTGGTGCTCCCTGTAATTTTAAATCACGAAGAGCTTCTGCTGTTAAGCCATTCGATACACAAATCTTTGCATCTTCCATACCTGCTTCATCCAACATACGACGAGCCATCTTTGCAGTATAAGCTAAATCCCCACTATCGATACGAATTCCTGATAGTCGATATCCATTTGGAATTAGATAATCTTTTGCTACTTGAATTGCATTCGGTATCCCACTTTTCAAAGTATCATAAGTATCCACGAGTAATACTGTATTTTCTGGATACGTTTTTGCATAACTCAAAAATGCATCATACTCACTCTCTGCTTCTGTCACCATACTATGTGCCATCGTCCCTAATACAGGAATTCCTAAGTCACGTCCTAATTTTGTATTGGAAGTTCCACAACTTCCAGCTAAGTATCCACACTTCGTAGCACGCGTTGGTTGATCGCTACGACGAGCACCAAATTCCATTACTGGAATGTCTCCCGCTTCCATTAACAAACGTTTAGAAGCTGTTGCAAACTTAATATTGCTATTTAAGATTGCTAACAACTGTGTTTCAATCAATTGTGCTTCTATGATAGGAGCTTTTACTGTCACAATCGGTTCGTTCCCAAAAACAGGTGTTCCATCTGGGATCAAATCAATGTCTCCTGTAAATTTAAAATTCTTTAAATATTCTAAAAATGGTTCTGTAAACTTATTTAAACTTCTTAAATAAGCGATATCTTCCTCAGTAAAATGAATGTTACGAATAAATTCAATCACTTCATCTCCACCAGCCATAATGGCATATCCATGATCAAATGGAATCTTTCGAAAGAATCCATCAAAGTAGACAATTTCATCTTTTTTCCCTTCGTTAAAATATGCTTGAGACATCGTAAATTCATAAAAATCAGTCTCCATAATATCAAACTTTTTATTTTTTTCCATATTTTTTTCCTCCCTTATATTTTTTTACCAATTGAATTCCCGCCTGTTCCATCAGTGAAAATGCCATCTTGTTATATTCATCTTTCTGGTGTTGTGGACTATCGTAAGTCTCAACTGCATTTTGTGGAACAATAATATCGACGCGTCTATTTTGTTCGTCAAAATAATTTTGTAATGGAATTGCCAAATTGAGTACACAAATATCAGTACAACATCCCGTAATGACAACCTCTTTTAAATTTTTCATAAAATCGATATCTCTCTGAAAATTTCTCGCATAGATCGCGCTTGTCGAATTTTTTTCATAGACTAGATGATCTAGCTCATATGGTTTTAATTCGTCCACCAGCTCAGCTTCCTTCGTTCCTTTTACACAATGCTCTGGATAACGATCAAATTCTTTGCATCCTAAATCATGTGTATCTTTAATAAATGAAATTTCTTTTCCTTCTTCCTGAAATATTGAAATTAGTCTTTCTATCTCCGGAACGATTTGCATAATGTTAGGATCTGCCATCGCTCCTTCCTTAGCAAATCCATTTACCATGTCTACAACGATCAGTAGCTCTTTTAATTCTTCTAAGTTCTTTCTTTTCATAATTTCCTCCTTTTTTGTTATTATCTCTTTGTTAATAACAAAACCTAAAATTTTTACAGATCTCATATCTGTTATTAACAGTATATTAAAAACACTTTGCCTTGTCAATATGTTTTTAACAAAAAATTAAAAACATTGTATTTTTTCCTTATCCACTAAAAAAAGAGCTTATTTTTCATAGCTCTTTTTACATTCCCTATAAATACTTTTTTAACTCTTCAATCGCTTTTTCTTGAAACTTCAAAAATTTCTTAGCAAGCTTCATATCATCTTTGTCGACACGATCTTTATAATTTTTTATTTGCTTTTCCATCTCGATCGATCCCATAGAAATTCCTTGTATCAACATTTCAGCCATTGCTGCATCACTATTATCACCCTTCACTTCTTTTTGAATTCCCATTGACGCCATAAGCTTTGAAATAGCATTCTCTTCCATTGGTGCAATGTTCTCTTTTAAGAGTAATTCTTTACTCTGATCTTCGTAATTTCTATAGTCTTCTAATAGCTCTTCTAAATATCCTTTGATCTTATTATCCTTTTCTTTGAGAGCCTCGATTAACTTCATCATGGAAAATCTTCCCATGGCTGCTGTTTTATATACTTCTTCTAATAATTCGTTTGTTTCGTTCATAATATTCCCTCCAATTTTAGAGTAACCCATTTTCATCAATTTTATACAAACAAAAAAGGAACTAAGTCCCTTATTCTGTACGAAGTGCCTCTACCGGATCTTTTTTGCTTGCAATGCGAGCTGGACTCAATCCTGCTACCACCGTCAAGAAAATACTGATCAGTACGAGAATAACACCACCGGCAAAAGGTAATTTTGCAATCGTTCCAATACCAGTTAAAGAATGAATCACCATGTTAATTGGAATATTTAAAAGAACGGTAATTAAAATTCCTAACACTCCCGCCGTAAGTCCAACGATTAAAGTCTCAGCATTGAATACTCTCGAGATATCTTTTTTAGATGCACCAATACTTCTTAAAATACCAATTTCCTTCGTTCTTTCTAAAACGGAAATATAAGTAATAATTCCTATCATAATCGAAGATACGACAAGGGAAATACTAACAAAGCTAATCAAGACATAACTAATAATATCGATGATATTAGATACACCACTCATCATAAGTTCAACGACATCCGTATAACTGATCTTATTTGCGTCATCCACCTGCTTATTATATACTTCAATAAAATCACTCAATGCCTCTTTAGAATCGAAATCTTTCGCATATATTTGCATCATACTTGGATGTTCTAAATCGACGATACCAAGTTTCTCAAGATTGGATTCGTATGTCGCACTCGCATTTTCCTGATAATTTTTCAAAAGTTGTGCAAGTTCTTCTTGAGAAAGCGTTGCTAAATATGCTTTTTCTTGAGCACTTAAATTACTCATGCTAAATTCCTCTTCAGAAAATTCCTGATTTGTAAACACATTGATAGTTTCGTTTTCTTTTTGTTCTTTTGCTATATCCGAATTATTAATTTGGTTTACTACATACTCTGTTAACGCTTTCGTATATTCAACACCACCAAAAGAGTTAGACGTGATCGTCTCTTCTTTTGGTCGAATAATTCCAACAACTTTCAATTCCAAAGCTTGATCCAGCTTCTCTTTCATATAGGCTTCATCATCACTATGATCCACCCATAATCCATTTTCTTTTTGATAGTAATCAGTGTTTAAGAGCACCTTGAAACTTACATTTAATAACTCATCATAAGTATAAGTTAACTCTTCAAGCTCCTCTACTTTTTCTCCCTTCATGAGTCTTTCGTATTTATCAACAAACTCATCACTATCTAAAAGTCCAATCGAATATAAAGTATAATCACTAATATAATTGTCTTTATTGACAACCAACACAACCTCATCATAATTTGTTGGTAATTTCCCTGCCAAGATATCATATTGATCTTTTATGAGTTGCTCGTTATCCATCATCTCAGTAAAAGCTTGATAGCTAGAACCTGATGAAAACATCTCGGACATAGAATTCATTTCATCTAGTCCCATCTTTTTCATAATTTGATCCGGATTCACTTGTCGATATCCATCTTCTACAGGTTTATAAATATTTAGATCTAAATGATACGAATATTGAACCCCATTGATATACTGATCCACTTCTTTTTTATGTTTTTCTAAATACTGCTTAAATTCGTATAAGTTGTTTGTCTTTGTACCAGCACTCATGATAGAAATCATATCACTCGTAATGTTTTGAGAGTGAATTTTTCCATCATCATGTTTGACCGATTTCTTTACTGAATCTTGCGCAGCACTGAGTAAGTCTCCCGTATTCATCGTCGTTTCTTGAAGTGTTATTGGATAGCTAGATAGCGTATCTTCTTCTACACGATTGATATAATTCTGCATTCCGCTGGATAACGATAAAATAAGTGCGATTCCGATAATTCCAATCGAACCAGCAAATGCCGTTAACATCGTTCTTCCTTTTTTCGTAAGTAAATTATTGAGACTTAAAGAAAGTGCTGTTGTAAAAGACATACTCGTCTTTCCTGTCTTATTCTTTCTCGTACTTTCACTCTTCTCATATGGGTTGCTATCGTCTGTTACTTTTCCATCTAAAAGTTTTATAATTCTCGTGGAATAAGACTCAGCAAGATCAGGATTATGCGTTACCATGATGACCAATTTCTTCTTCGATATTTCCTTTAAGAGTTCCATAATTTGAACACTCGTCTTTGTATCTAATGCTCCCGTTGGCTCATCTGCAAGAAGAATATCTGGATCACTTACAAGTGCACGAGCAATCGCAACCCTCTGCATCTGTCCACCACTCATCTGATTTGGCTTCTTATAAAGTTGATCTTCCAGCCCGACATCTTTTAAAGCTTGTATTGCTCTTTTTCTTCTCTCTTGCTTTGAAACCCCTGCAAGTGTTAAAGCAAGTTCAACATTGGCAAGAACAGTCTGATGAGGAATCAAATTATAATTTTGGAAGACAAAACCGACACTATGATTCCGATAAGTATCCCAATCTTTGTCTTTAAAATTTTTCGTAGACTTTCCATTGATCAATAAATCTCCACTCGTATAATCATCTAAGCCTCCAATAATATTAAGCAAAGTTGTCTTTCCACACCCACTTGGCCCTAGAATACTGACAAACTCTGATTCTCGAAATTTAATATCTATTCCTTTTAATGCATTGACCGGATTAGTAGTCCCAGCAAGATATTGCTTTTTTATATTTTTTAATTCTAGCATTGTCTTCCTCCTATATTTCGATTACAATCTCCATACCTTATCCTATTATAATATAACACAATTCTTTTTCAATTTAAAATTGTTCTTATACTATATCATAACAAGTTTATACATCATCTACAATCTATAGAAAAGAAAATACACAAATTCACATATTATAAAACAAAAAAGTAGGCGATCCCTACTTTTCTTCTTCTATTTCATCGGTTTGTTCTAACATATTCTGATATTCTTGGCACACTTTATCCAAAGCTTCTATTAACGCATCAACCTCATCAAATGTTTTCACTTTGACTCCACTCGCATAGGCATGTCCACCACCACCAAATTGTGCGACAGTCTCATTGATAATTGGTCCCCTAGAACGAATAGATCCACGAATTAAACTATTATTTTTATCATAGGTAAAAAATCCCCATGCGATTACTTCCTCGATAAAATTAAAATTGTTAATTAAATTTCCGGCCGTTGCAACATCAACTTGATATTCTTCTAAAATATCTGCAGTAATTTTAATAGAAGCAAATCCATTTTCACTTACTGTCATATGATTTGCAATATATCCTTGAAACTTAATTTCTCTTAAAGGTCTCGTATATAAAGGCGGATATAAAGTTGTAATATCTAACCCAGTTTTATCGATCAATTCAGCTACCATTCGAAATGTTTTTGGAGTCGTATACTTAAATAGAAAACGATCTGTATCAGACACTAGCCCTAAATACAATTTTTCTGCAATCGACAATGTCAATTTTAATTTTGTCTGAAAAATAATTTCCATAATCATCTGTGCACAACTGCTCGCTGTATCATCGATCCATTCAATATCACAAAAGCTTTCGATAAATGGATGATGATCGATTTTAATCGTATATGCGAATTTTTCAGCAAGCACTCCATCGACTCTTTTTTGATCAGGAGTATCGACAATAATCAATAAAGATTCTGAAGGTATTACTTCATCCGAACGATCCAATGTTCCGATATAACGAAATTTACTCGCAGGATATCCCACCGCATAAACTTTCTTTTTTGGAAATGTCTCACGAATAGCATCTCGCAATCCCATTTGACTACCTAACGCATCAGGATCAGGTCCTACATGACGTGCAATCACAATTGAATCATATTGCTTGATCTTCTTATATATTTTTTGATAAATAGACGTCTCAAACATAATTTCACTCTTCTCTATATCTCATTTTAAATGATATTATTTTTAGTGTCAAGAAAAGACTTGTATGAAACAAGTCCTTATTTTACTAATTCATAAGTATCTCTTGCAATCATTAATTCCTCATCTGTTGGAATCACATAGCAAGGTACAGTAGAATCCTCTGTTGTAATTAAACGTTCTTCTCCACGTACTTGATTTGCTTCTTCATCTAACTTAATTCCTAAGCAAGCAAGATGATCGATAATTTGCTTTCTCGTATAAGCTGAGTTTTCTCCAAGTCCAGCAGTAAAGACGATCGCATCAGCTCCACCCATCCAAACATAATATTTGGCAATATGTTCAACAACACGTTTTACATACATTTCTTGAGCTAAAATACACTTTTCGTCTCCCTTTTCAATACCATCTTCGATATCTCTTGCATCGCTGTATTTTTCACTAACTCCTAAGAAACCACTCTTCTTATTTAATGCATTATCTACTTCGGCAAGTGTCATACCAGATTGTTCCATTACATATGGAATCATAGAATAATCGATATCTCCACTACGTGTTCCCATCATGATTCCTGCATTTGGAGTGAATCCCATAGAAGTATCTGCGCATTTTCCATCGATGACAGCACTGACACTTCCTCCACTACCAATATGGCAAGTAATTACTTTTGTATTCGTGCGACCTAAAATTTCATTCATACGTTGTGAAACATACTTATGACTCGTTCCATGGAATCCGTATTTACGTACTCCATACTTCGTATACCATTCATATGGTACTGGATATAAATATGCGCTAGGTTCCATCGTTTGGTGGAAAGCTGTATCGAAAACAGCTGCTGCCTTAGCATTTGGAATCATCTCTTGGAATGCGCGAATTCCGATAATTCCTGCTGGATTGTGAAGAGGTGCAAGCGGAATTAATTTTTCAATTTGAGCGATTACATCTTCATCCACTAATACAGTATGATCAAATTTATCTCCACCATGTACAGCACGGTGACCAATTCCTTTGATCTCATTTAAGTCAGAAACAACACCATGATCTAATAATTCCTGTGTTAAAATCTTAACTGCCTCTTTATGATCTGGAACATTTGCTTCCTTTTTCGTTTTTTCTCCATTGAATTTAATCGTGTAAAAACTTCCATCAATTCCAATTCTTTCAAAAACACCTGCGATCAATACTTTTTCTTCTGGCATTTCATATAATTGGAATTTTAATGAAGAACTTCCACAGTTCACTGATAATATTTTCATACATTTCCTTCTTTCTAAATCTCATACGTTTCCAAAGAAGCAGTATGGGATTGGTATCCAAATAAATTACCATCTTCTGGTAGTCCATTAAAATAATAATATATACATCTTACGATCGCACTATGCGTGACAATCAAAATATTTTTATCTGGATATTTCGCTCGAATCTCATCTAAAAATGAACAGACACGATCATAGACGTGTTTTACACTCTCAGCTTTCTCATATTGACGATTTACGCGAATATTCCAGTATTCAGAAAGATCTCTTCCTTCGTTTTTAACCCCTTGAAATTCTCCATGATCTCTACTCAACAAGCGATCATCCAAACAAACTAATAAGTGAGGTGCCGCAAGTTGTAATGTCTCTAACGTTCTTTGCTTTGGAGAACAGAAGGCAAAGTCAATATCTAATCTGGAAAGATCACTTCTCCTTTGAAGCGCTTGTAATTTCCCCATCTCATTTAAAGGAATATCTAAATTTCCAATCGATATATCCGCCTTATTTCCATCTGTCTCCCCATGTCTTAACACATACAATTTCAAACGTTATTCGTCCTTTAACTTCATCGTTGGGAACAAGATAACTTCACGAATCGTCTCGCTACCAGTTAGTAACATTACAAGACGATCGATTCCCATTCCCATTCCACCAGCTGGTGGCATTCCGTATTCCAAGGCTTCTACAAAGTCGATATCCATCTCATTTGCTTCATCGTTTCCAAGTTCTCTTTCTTTCATTTGATTTAGAAAACGTTCATATTGATCGATTGGATCATTGAGCTCTGTAAATGCGTTCGCATACTCGCTTCCGCAGATGAAAAGTTCAAAACGTTCTGTAAATCTTGGATCTTTTGGATCTTTCTTAGCAAGTGGACTAATTTCCACTGGATGTCCGTAGACAAATGTCGGATCGACAATCGTCTCTTCTACATACTTTTCAAAGAATGCATTAACGATGTGACCATATCCAAAGTGTTCCTCTACTTCTATCTCGTGTTCACGTGCTAACTTCTTTGCATCTTCTAATGACATATCTTGGAAAAAGTCAACTCCACATACTTCTTTAATTGCATCTACCATATGTACTCTCTTAAACTTAGGAGCAAGAGAAATATGGTGCCCTTTCCAATCAAGTTCATAAGTACCATTGACTTCCATAGCAGCGTTGCTAACGATTCCTTCCGTTAACTCCATCATACCTTCTAAGTCACTATATGCCTTATATACCTCAATCGTCGTAAATTCTGGATTATGATTACGATCCATTCCTTCGTTACGGAATAATCTTCCAATTTCGTATACTGCATCCATTCCTCCAACGAGTAATCTCTTTAAAGAAAGCTCTGTTGCAATTCGAAGATACATATCTATATTTAAAGTATTATGATGCGTAACAAATGGTCGGGCCGCAGCACCACCTAAAATCGTTCCCAATACCGGTGTTTCAACTTCAGTATATCCAAGATTATCTAAATAATGTTGAATCGAACGAATAATCTTTGGCCTTGTGAATGCCACTCTTCTTGATTCTTCGTTCATAATAAGATCGACATAACGTCTTCTAAAACGTTCCTCAGTATCCGTTAATCCATGATATTTTTCTGGAAGTGGTCTCAATGCTTTTACTAAATGAATATACTCATTTGCTTTCACACTCAACTCTCCCATATCAGTACGGAATACTGTTCCTTTGATTCCGACAATATCTCCTAAATCTGCTTTTTTAAAGATTTCATAATTTTCTTCTCCGATTACATCTTGACGTACGTAAATTTGAATTTGTCCATACTTATCTTGAATATGCATAAATCCAACTTTTCCTTTTCTACGTCTCGTCATGATACGACCAGCAATCACGACAGGAATTTCAACTTCGTGTAATTCTTCTTTTGTCTTATCTCCGTATTTCTCATAAATTTCTTTCGAGTTACTATCTACATCAAAGCGATGTCCAAATGGATCTAATCCACGTTCTCTCAAGAAATCTAATTTTTCTCTTCGGACGAGTTCTTGTTCTGAAAACTCTCTCATTCTTTCACCTCTATCTTTGTTACATCGACTACATTAGTTTTTGATAAAACATCTTGTAGTGCTTGGTTGTCATGCCTATATAATACCATAAATACACTTGTTATGACTACCCCTAATTGTAGAATTCCTAGAATCAATACAAGGAAAAAATACCCATAGCTTGGTAAGATATAAACGAAGGCTAATGCCCCTAGTAAATAGGCGAGTCCATGAATAATCACATTTCGATATAATAAATCATTCATCGTTAAATGATCATTATCTTTACGTACGATTTTTAATTTTAAAACCTTTTTCCCAATCGTCTGTCCATCCCATATATAAGGTAAGATAGTAAAATATCCTAGGATGAAAAAGGCATTCAATAAACTATATACGACACGTTCCTGATCGAGATCGTGAACGATATTAGCAAATCTTCCTAGATAGGAAAAAAATCCAATTTCATGTTCCACTGCTAACTCCGTAATCGTATTCATTTCTAATTGTAACATTTTGATATTATTATTTTCAGGAATCAAGAGAGATACGATCCACAGTAAAAGTCCTAAAATCAAAAAATCAATCACATAAGCAATAGCCCTTTTACTAAAACTTGCATTCTTCATATCAAATCCCCTTTCGAAATTCATCTAATATCGTTTTTACATCTTCTCTGGTCGTTGCCTTCATCAACTTTTGCCTTACTTGTGCAGTATGTGGAATTCCTTTTAAATACCATGCCGCATGACTTCGAAGCTCTAAAATTGCTACCTTCTCTGGTTTGATCTCTAATAGATAAGATAGATGTTTCAAAATCATCTCGATCTTTTCATCTACTGTTACTTCTTTCGGTTCCACTCCATTTTCTAAATAGTCGACACACTCTTTGATCAACCATGGATTTCCAAGTGCACCTCGACCGATCATTACAGCATCGCATCCAGTTTCCTCTAGCATTCTTTTCGCATCATAACAACTCGTAATATCTCCATTTCCAATGACAGGAATAGAAACAGCTTCTTTTACTTTTTTGATGATCGACCAATCTGCTTTTCCACTATATCCTTGAGCACGTGTTCTCCCATGAACTGCGATTGCTTTAGCGCCTGCTGCCTCTATTTTTTTTGCAATTTCTACAGCATTGATCGAAGTGCTATCCCAACCACTACGAATTTTTACAGTAACAGGAATCGGTACTGCTTTTACAACTGCAGATACAATTTCATATACTTTGTCAGGATTTTTTAATAAAGCACTCCCTGCTTGTGCTCTTAAAGCAACCTTTGGAACAGGACATCCCATATTGATATCGATCAAATCTGGTTTCATCGTTTCATAGATATACTTTGCGGCAGTTACAAAAGAATCGACATCACTTCCGAAAATTTGCTGATTGATCGGGCGCTCTTCATCCGACATATAGAGCAAGTCTAACGTTCGCTCATTTTTAAAACTAACAGCTTTATCACTAACCATTTCAGCATAGATAAGTCCGCATCCCATCTCTTTTACAATTCTACGATACGCATTGTTACATATACCTGCCATAGGTGCGAGCACTACCTGGTTTTTTATTTTGACATCTCCTATCTGCCACATAATATCACCTCTTCCATTATAATATAAATCACTTATTTTATCAACGAACTTCGCCTCATACGAAAAGGTAATCGCTTAAGCAATTACCTTCGGTTTATGTATTTGTTCTAACGTACTAGATGTTGGTAATAAATTTCTTACATCCTTCATATCCAAGTTTAATGTAGAGAAGAAATCATATGTAATTTGTGCATCCATTTCAGTTTGAAATAAACGCTTCAAAATCCTCTCTGCATCAGGATATACTTCTATTGTACGATTCATACTCTTTCTTAAATGATAAAGATCGAATGTTCCATCGTAACGTACTGCTTCACCAATCGTTTTTTTAATTGCATCATAAGTATCTGCTGCATCTGCGCAATAAGCATAATAATCACGATCTGCTGATAACGTTCTCGTCTTAGCAGCTTTATGCCATAACATAGCAAAAGCAATACGAATTTTTTTCACGTCGTCGACAATTACTTTTCCGTTTGTCTCATTCGTATAAACTCCTTCTTTTACCGTATATTTCTCATAGTAATCTTTTAAGTCAGCAAAATGGAAGTTTTTCGCCATACCTTGTAATCGGAAATTTTTTCTCTTCTTTTTCCATATCGTCGAAAGTGAATTTTTTACTTCAAAATGTTGTTTGATGTATTCTTCTACAATACGTGTACTGATCTCATCATAAAATAAATTATTCAAAATTTCTCTTGGATATAAAGACTTTGGAATTAGTAAAGAGGTTCCTAATTTTAATCCTGTAATATCCCAATCACCATTTTGACTTAATTGTTCTTCAACTTTGTTCATAAAATATTCATATGTTTGTTTTGAACGACTATTAAATGGTTTCTTATCTTTAGCAATCGATGCATTCGCCCACAAGTTGGCAAATCTTACTTCGTTAATCAACGTACGATCAGTCACCTGTTTTCCATCTTCTGTTCTTACAAATTCATCAATCACAGTATATTCACTAGCTAACTTTTCCAACGAGTGATACTGTTCGGCTAAATCATCAGATTTCATTTTAATACCTTCTTTCGTACTTCCCTTCAAAAGGGGAAAACGTACAATATTATAACATATTTTCACATGCTGTCAAATTTTGAACTCCTATTTAGAAATCCAATACTGTAAAGAAATGACAAAAAAACTGACAAAAGTCAGCTCTTTTTATACTATTTTAAAATCCAACCATTAGGTACTAATCGTTCACCAGTCGCACTATATCCACATGGTTTACTATAAGTTTCACCATTGACAACGAGGCTACTACTAGCGCCTCCATCCATGTTGACAGCATTGTGAACTTTGTATCTCTTTAAGATGCGAATTGCCTCATTCATATCGATTCCAAGGCTATATCCTGGTTGTCTTCCATCGATAACGATAAAAAGAACAATTCCGTCTTTGCGTTGTGCCAAAATAGTACGTGGTGCGATTCCCCAACCACCATTTCCTTTAATTTCAGCAGCTTTTCCATTTACCATTAAAAACGGTCCAAATTCAACAGCATCTACCATTCCGTTCGCAATTGCCTGTTCCGGTGTCTCCTTTGTTAAAACGAGCACGTGATCTTTATTAAATCCTGACAAACCTCCAGTACGCCCTGTAGGATTTCCCTTCCATATCAACTTTCCATCTTTGATGATATTTCCAGTTGCAGCTCCACCATTTCCATACTCGTTTGGATCTAGAAATCCACTCGCATTGATGGCTACTTTCGCTTGGTTTTCTTTAGCAATATCTTTTAGAAAAGATCCTCTTACACCTAATTTGGGTGCGACTGCAAGCTCTATTTTAGATGGATCATAAATAACTGCCATATATCCCTTATATCCACTTCCACTCAGTGGAACGATCTTGTAATCCTGTCCTTCCTCATGTTTTAAGATTTCTTCCTCATATACAGATTCATAAGTACCGGTCTGTTCAAAATCTCCGATAACAATATCGTTAACATTGACACTTTCACCAATTTCCGTCACTGTATTAGACTTTAAAATCTCATCGATCATTTCGTCTGTATAAAACGTTCGAGCCAAGTATTTATGTGTCATTGTCGTCATCGAAGTCGTCACTAGAAGATTTCGAAAATACGAAATTGGTCCATAAGTCAAAAAGAATCCAATAACGATGATAATATCACATAAGATGAGCGCTACTGCGCATTTTGTTTTTTTCTTCTTTTTCATGCTTCACCTACCACATAAGGATCTTGTTCTGTTCCGGTTCCAGATAATACTGCTACAGTTGGAAGCATATTTAATACAGGTCGAATCTGTTTTTTCGTCTTAATTTCATCTAAATATAAACTTCCCTGTTCCGTTACAGTATAAATCATTTCCTCGTCCCCAGATCCATTCAATAAAAATACATTTGGAACATCTTCTACAAACAAATCCCCAACTTGTAACATTCCGATCTTAGCATTCACCGTATTTTGACCTGATGTCGCATAATCATAATTAACATCTCCATAACTTCCAATATTCCATGTACCTTCGACAAGATATTCCGGATGTTGTAAAGTGCGATAATAAGTTTGATTTAAATATTGAGCAACAGATTGATACTCTTTTGGATTATATTGATTTGTCTTACGTGAAAAAATACGTTCCACAGGAACTTGATCCGTCGTAATCACACCATTTAAAGCAAGACGAACCTCATTATTATTTTTTCCAATGATGCGAAACATCTGACCACTATAGCGAACATAACCACCAACGTATGCAGATGCCAAAGAAGCAACCGGATGATTTTCTATTATATATGGTTGTTCTTTACTTCCATTTCCACCTAATACAGGAAGAGATGCTTTTAATGTAATCGTAGGACGAACCCCATACATACGAGATTGATTTTCAACTTCGTTCTCATTGAGTCCTCCCTTATTAGAAATAAACCAGTTTCCTGTTTTAGATGCATTCGATGTCCAAAAGTTCGTTCCGTTATTTAAGAAACCAGAAAGTCCTCCGCTTCTTTGATAATCTTCCATACTAAATAGTCCAACATAATCACTATCAATCTTCTTTTTACAGCTTAACTTTTTCACATTCGCAATCGTATCTGTACAAACCTCTGTCGTAACCAAATATTGTTCTGGTTGCCATAACGTTTTTTCAAAAACTCCAGATTGTGGAACTTCAGAGATATTAGCTAACCATTTCCGTGCATAAGAAGTATCATACGCACTATCTTCTCCCCAGGATAACAATGTATACGTATCATCTGTCGTCATTACGATCGCACCATCTTCACGAATCTTAATAACGCGAAATAAATATCCTGAATACGATACATAATTTGATACGTTCTTTCCGGCATAATAATATTCCTTCTCATTCTGATATAGTCCATCCCCCTCTACAACAATATTGCGAGGTTGTGTCAGATAATCATTTAAGGTAACAAGTTCACTTTCTTTTTTATGTTCTAATTGATAATAATGAATCAAACGATATCCATAATAACCTACCAAAAATAAAATAAATAATATATTCACGATAAATATGACTCGATAAAATATCTTCTTCTTTTCTATCATACAACATCACTCAATTTCATACAAAAAGAATATTGCAAATTACTCTATTCTCTTTTAACATTTTATCCTTTTTTATGATACATTTCAAGTAATTTATTTTTATATGACGATTTTGTAACATCAAAAAAAGGACATACGTCCTTTATTGTGTTGTAAATAAACGCATCATCAAATTCGTTAAATTTTGTTGAATTTGTTGTTCTTGTTCTTTTGTAAGTGCATCTACCGAAACGGCATTATCAACATTGATATTCATATTTGTTCCATCCTGAACTGTTGCTGAACTTGTAGCATTGATACTTAACAAAGTAGTACCTTGATTAGAAAGTTCAAAAGAGAAACTTGATGTTGCTTGATCTTTACTTTCATATTGATTATCAAACACAATCTTTAATAAAGTAGATTCGTCCTCTAACGAGAATGTATAAGTAATTCCTTTATCGCTCGTAACTAACTGTAGATTACCTAAATCTCGATTATTTCCATCCTTCATAACGGCCGTAAATCCATCTTCATTTTTTACCACTTCTGCTACGAACGTTTCCTTTTCATCGTTCAACATGCGAATAACATCATTTTTTCCAACAGTATAGCGTAATGTCATAATTTGCTCTTTCAAATTATATTGGGCCTTATTATAATCAAAATCATCATAATCTGTCACCCATTCTACAATAGAAAGATCGTATTGTACTGCGGAAGACATCAATCCTTTCGTATATGCAGATACTAAAATTTTCGTTTCTTTTGCTTTCGTTTGTTGGATTTTTGGTTCATACGCTTTAAACTCTGGATAAAGCGAATTCATAATATCGTTAGCTTTTTTATCAGCTTTCATATCTTCGATCACAGCCGCCATAATTTCACTCGTATTATGGGAATCTAACACCAATGAAATCTTATCTACATTTTGCTTTTTGCCATCGATTGTGACTTCCGTTTTTGTCTTAATAAAATAATCTGATTTTAAATGTTTTTTTATTGCATCTACGATAAAGTTATATAAGTATTTTTGATCCTCAACATCTGTTGATTGATTCATCGTCTCAAATAAATTAAACTCCCCTGTATCGAGATAATAATCATAAATACCTTTTAGTAATACATATCCTTTTTTATTTTGATTTACAAATGTCATGTTGAAAAACTCAGACTGATTTAATGTTGTATTCCAGTCTAATACCATTTCTTCTTTGTCTTGATCCACTTGGTAAGCATATTGGTGCTCCATCTTATTTAAATTAGAAATTAACGTTTGATACATTGCATAGGTAGGATCCTGTGATGCCATCATATCAAAAACATCAGATTTGATAGTAAGATTTGCCTTCCCTCTTACCGTATATGATTTTCTTGGCTCTGAAGTGTGTTTTAAAAGTGGTTGATACAAATACTCCAAACGATCTTGCATTTGCGTTGTCGCTCTTACAAACATCGCTTTCTTATCAAAATGAAAATAATAAATAAAAATTCCAAGGGCGATACAAATTGCCCCTAATATCGTAATCCAAATAAATTTCTTCTGATGTTTTCCAAAGTCACCAACCTTTTTATTTTGTTCCTTTGGCTCGTTTGATGTAGTTTCAGAAACAGTGTTATTTTCCATTACCTTTGTTTCTTTTTCATCTTCTTGTACTATCTCCTCATGTTGTTCTAATACTTCTAATCTCTCCTCTTGAATTGCTGACGTCTCTAAGTTAACTGGCGTCACTTTTTCATCCTTTTTTCTCTTCTCACCCATAAGAATACTCCTTTTTCTACAAATTTCGTACATATGCTAGAAGTCACATATACCCTAATACTACTATAATCATTCTATCACATTTCTATCACATTTGAAACAAAAAAAGCTCATTTATAACAAATAAGCTTATACTGATATATCACTTTCTTAATATTCTTCTGCAGCTAATACTACTCCGTTTTGATCAAATTTAAGCGATTTAAAAATCGGCCATTTTTTAGTGTCTTTTTCTACTTCAGTATTTTCTTTTGTCTTATTTAAAGCAAAAGGATTTGATACATTTTCTAACTTAGGTAACTCCTCTTTTTGTGTTGCACTACGGTCAGTAACTACAATTCCATTTTCATCAAATTGATAAAGCGTCATTGGTTTCGACTCCAAATTTGTAGTTGCTTCCATCAATACTTTTCCATCCTTATCAAACTGATATGCTCCACTTTGATATTCCTCGTGCATTTGAGATTTATCCTCGATATTCATATCAACTATTTTTGTTTGTTCCTTCACAGGATTTGGTATCCCATCCTCAATAACTCTTCCACTTTCATCAAATTGATATACATTTGAAATAGAACTTGTACTTTTCTCTTGTACTATATTAGAATCTTTGTCGATCAGTTCATTTTTCTTTTCTTTAAACATCATAGACATTTTTGTAACTCGTTCCATAAATTTCGCACATGAATCATCCATATACCCTTTATGTAAAACTTCTTTTACATCTTGTCTATTAAAATGAATTACTTGATGATTGGTCAGTGTTCCTTCCGGATATTTTTCGGCAACATAATCATACATATAATTGGAACTTTCAACATTGATAGGAAAATATCCTACAATCATGACAATTTGATCATCCTTTATTCGACAAACACTTCCAATCGGTAACATTGTTTCCCCCATATTACTCTCCTTCCATCTATGATAAATGCCTCTCGCGAGCATCTATTTCTGGTATCATTGCCACATTAACATCAGATATAAAATTTTCATTTAATTCTTTTACAATCTGTTGTGAACGTTTTATTTTATTGTGTAAAGTTATAACATTTCCTTTTATTTGATCTATAGTATCAATCATATTAGACCATATCCCTCGTTGTACAAAATCATATGGTACCACAGTTTGATGTGCCTTGGAAGAAGCTTGATTCAAAGATGACTCTAAACGATTGAACAAAGGCAAAACAGAGCTTTCAATTTGATCCAATTGATAATAAATTTTAGCCATATATTATTCCTCCATTTTACGTACTTGAGCTTCTATTTGATCCGCATATTCCACTAATAATTTTCCTTCACTATAGACTGCTTCTTTTAAACGATCATATTGTAGCTTGTCTTGCTTTACACTTTCCGCAAATGCATTTGCACTCTCCCCAACCCACTCTTTTGTATTCGTAGGCATCAAAATCAATCGTTCAAATAAAGATGTAAACAATTCATTTAATTCACTTGAGAGTCGAATAATATCATTCCCACATTCACGAATTTTATTTGTATCTACATTATAAGTCAAACCATTCCCCTCCTAGCAAAAAGAAGAAAGAATTATATTGAACATCTCATGACGCAAGAATTCTTTCTTCTTCAATCCTAATCTTATTTTTCAAATTTGATAAGTTTTGATCAATTGTTGGTAATATTGTATTGCGTAATGATACTAATTGAAGGTTAAGTTGTTCCTTACAATCATCTAAATATTGACTATGCAAAGATTCGCCTTCTATCATATAATTTGTTCTAATATTTGTAACTGTATCTTCGCATATTCTAATACTATTTTCCAGTTCTCGGATTACTCCTAAAACCTGAGATCTCATATTATCATATGAATTTTTTCTAATATAAAGTGAAGTCAAATCTTCCATACATCACTATTGACTTTCTGTATATTTCGTACCAGCATCAAATGAACCAGAAGCACCACCGATAGTAGAAGACATTTCGCTTGTAGCTCTTTCCCAAGAAGACTTCACATCCCCAAGTTTATCACTAAAAGCTAATAACTGACTCGTTAAATTTTTACAGTAATCTTTTACTTTTTGAACATATTCTTGTACAGCTCTTTGTACTTCTTCACTCTTATATGCATTATTAGCGTTCGCAAGTGGTTCAATTCCATCTAAATGTCCTTCAATTGCTTGCACATAATCACGGATTGCACTTCTCATTCCATCAATTCTATTAGCATCAATTCCGACAACACTATAAGCTCTACCGTTGCCAAACCATCCACCTCCAACATTGGAAGCTTCACGTGTTCCTTCACGGTTTGAAATCTGACTATCTGAAAAACTCTTTGCATTAAATGTCGATTCTGACACACCATTCATCCAATTTGCCATAATTCCCTCCTAATTTCCTGCGACCATATCGTTGTCCTGAGCAAAATAATTTTCTTCTAACTCTTCCAAACGATGATCTAAATCCTCATATTCTTTTTGCAAATCCTGTATTATTTTTTCAATTTGTTGATCAAAATCTTGAAAAAAGCGATCTCGAGCAACTCCTTGCCAACCAGCATCAATTGCCGTTTGGATTGCACCTACATCCTGTAATTTTGTCTTCGTGTCTTCTAGCAAACTCATTCTTAATGCTTCACGATATTCCTCCATACCTTGTTGGCTCACACCAATTGTCAAGCTATCAATCCCAACATTTTGTGCACCTGTACTAAATAATCCCATATACTCTCCTCCTCATTAACCATTATCTGGAATTTTTCTCTTTGCCTCTTCAAATAGATCGACATTATCATGAGACATCTGCTGATATCTTCTAATTACCGTTTGAAAATCGTCCTTGTATGTTTGAAGATTAGACTTCACTATTTCAAAACAATGACCCACTTCTCGGTATTTCTTTAAAAATGCACTTGCTGCATCATCATTTAGTCCTTTTAAGGCTTCCATTTGACAGTCTTCTAAAGAACGATAAACAGCTTGAATCTTTTCTTGATATTCGTCTAATTCTAAAATCAAGCGTTTCAATCCATCTTCATTTACTCCAACAGCAGACACTTTCATATAAGTCACCTACTTTACTATACTACTTACTATCTTTATACCATATTTATTTTCATTTCTCAAGCTATTTCTATTACATATTGCTATTTTTTTCTAAAACTTGACATTTGTTGATAGACATCTATAATCGCATTTTTATGATCATTTTGACGAGTTGATGCGATATATTCATAAAATTGTTGTTGTTCACTAGGTAAAAAAGATAAATCGCCCTTCTCTTTTGCGAGATGATATGTAATGTATAAATTTACAATTTCTTCTTGACTGCGACCTAACTGTTGAGCGATCTGTTCAAATACTAGTGACTGTATTTGTGTATAAAACTCAAAGAAATCAATATAAGAATCTCGGTAAGATGAATTACTGTACCAAAGTAATCTACTTAATTCATCTTCATATATTGACATCATATGCATTAACTGTTCTAAATTGTAAGTTCCACTAGCCGCGTAATTTACAAAGTTTCCATAGAACTGTTTAGTTAATGTCATCGCAATGCTTTCTTTCAAATCTGTCTTATATGACGCTCGGTCAATCATATTTCCATTATTTGCTTCTTTATATACTGTATAAAAATCTTCAGAAGAACTTGTATAACTATCTGATATTACTAAATTCATAGCATACATGAATTCCAAAATCTCTTTTTTGTCTTCATCTGTATTACACTGAAAATATGAATATACATTTTCTAAATTCGACTGTAACGATAATTTTTCTAAAGATCCATTTTGAGATAGGTTATTCGCTAATTGAACTGTTTCCAGGCCTTTTACTTCTTGTGGATAAGTTAAAGTATCTTCTCGATTTGTTGTTTTTAA
>ERZ1643251.2070-NODE-2070-length-21178-cov-6.897032_pt1 | contig 21178 bp, 19 predicted proteins | sample MGYA00579261_ERZ1643251 | MGnify/ENA primary metagenome ERZ1643251 (study PRJEB29033, sample SAMEA4952267) | chicken gut metagenome | biome: Broiler Chicken; feature: Gastrointestinal Tract; material: Caecum | place: Ireland | collected 2018 | study: Broiler... | reverse complement strand
GTTTCAAAAAATCTGTACAAAATGGTATATGCTTCGCCATTTGTATGTGAGGTTAGGTCAATTATACTTTCAATTTGAGAAACATCAACAGCAAAAGAATAATATCTATAAAGGCCTGCGCTGACTGATGTATTGTATCTTTCTTGTACATTTCTAACTAAGTTTTGTGAGATACCATTTAAAGCGATTAATCTATCAATGTTTGCTGTTGGTGCAACGATATCTATGCAAAGTGTTCTGCTGGCACGGAATTGCCCTTCATTATAATCTGATTCTCGACCTTCATATTGCATATTGAAGGTTATGTAGTTATTGTGGACAAAGGCGCCACTTATATTTAAGAGATTGATGTCTACATAGTGGTTTAGTCCACTGGTGACAATGTCACTTTCTGGAACGTTGTATGTCACTCCGTTAACTTGATAGGTAATTTGACTGCTGTCAATCTTTGCCATGAATTGGTTTTCTGGATCGCTCCAAGAAAGTCTAACTGTGCTATCATTGGTGTAATATGTACCACTATTAGATTCATATTCTGCATTTGTTTGAGGATCAACTATGTTAAATGATGGCTCATTTTCTGTAATTTCAAACACAAAACTGAATTGGTTCACATTTCCATAACCATAATATCCTTGTCTTATGGTTACTTTGTAAAATCCTACTTGTGTAAATGAACGCCCAGAAACTGTGTCATTGAATATCAAATATCCATCAGAAGAAACTCCACTACTTCTGTAGATTGTCGTGGACTGTTCCAGTGTGGAACGTTCGTAACTGTATTTGATTTCAGCGCTAAGAGCATATGAAGATATTGTACTTGCCAAAGTCTCATCGTTTGAATTGTTAGCCCAACTATTTATTGTGTTTTCCGTATTGAATGTTGCGCCATCCTGTATGCTATACCCATATTTTACTGCTGGCACATACACGAATACTGGTAGTTTGTTAGTAGTAAGTATGACATTTTCACCGTTAGGATCATTTTCAGCCAAGAAAATGTCCTTGAAAAACATTCTGTCTTCTTCGTCTTCAAGTACTTGCAGTTTTATTGATTCACCAACATAACTGAAAGTATTTCCTGTACTATCAACAACTGAAGGTGTGGTTATTACCCCATTTCTATCAATCACGAATGTGAAGGTGCGTATCATATAGTCATATGTGTCATTTATTCTGTCCTGAGTGCTTGACAACATATCGTATACTCTAGTGATGGTATATTTTCCTGCACGTGTTCTATAATACCCCGATGGTCCACTTGGAACATATTCTCTGTTTACTTGCCAAGCATATTGTCCATTTTCAGTTAGGGTGGCTAAGTTTTGTGAAGGATTGGCCTTGGAATATATAACCACGGGATCAGATGGCTGCTCGAAAACATATGTGTAAACATTTGTTCCATCGATTTGCTTCGCAGTGAAGGGACTGAATGTGTACGTCATGCTGCTGACCTCCACCACACCTTCTTCAGGGGTTGCATTAAATAGCAGTGTTAATATTTCACTACTATCACTTAGCGTGGATACATTTGTAGGTCTGTAGTATTTATCTTTTTGGTTATATCCAGTCTGTGTATCAACATGAGGCACAGGGGAGTAGGAATCTTGAATTAAGGCTGCTGTACTGTTATTTGAAGTGTAAGATAAAATCGTTTGTGATGCATCGGATGAAACTCTCACAATGTGAGATCCAGAATAATTTGTTAAGTAATTTTCGACGGAAATCTCATCAAGACCTGCCAGCGTTTTTGTATTTGAAGCATCTCGAGTATAGAATAGATAATCATTTTCAAGAGCCACAACTTCTCCATTTTCATCAACCGTGGTGAAGTTTATTGTGTATGAGTTGTTCACAATATCTTCACTAGGTATAAAAAATGGTTGGTTACTATCACTTCTATCCAAAAGTACATTTTGATCTATCTCAATTCTTGCAAAACATGTGTTTTGGGTATTGATTGTAAGTACACTGAAATAATCTTGGAAGATATTAGTATTATTTAATATGTACGCAAGATGCGCATCGCCACCAAATTGAGCCCCATTGTGAATGATATTATTAAATCTAATGTACTTGTATTGTCCCCAATAAATGGTTGCGTCACTTGATATGATGTTAAGATCAGTTGGCTCAACAAATTCTCCTTCAATTTCTTGCAAAATATTATTTTCTGATGTGTCTATTATAAATGCGAAATATTGTTCATTCCCCGCGCTGTCCACTAGGTAAAATATGTACATTCCTGATTGTGTAAGCACACTACCTGTCTGTGCTGGTATGTAGTCATAGTTTTGAGTGTTGACATAATTTATGGAGGTTAAATCACCACCGTTATAGTCAAAGTAGTAGGAGGCAGGCACACCATCGTATGACTGATACTCTCTAAGTATTGATGAAGTAAAGTTTGCATCTGTGTCAGCTACCATAGGTATATATTTATAACTCGCGGTTATTGTACTCCCACTTTGCTTTTCATTCCACGATACGCAAATAGGTTGATTGGTCAAAAAGTCTATTTCGCTATTTCTATAATAGTAGGCAGAGTCAATGCTTGAAACTGAGAAAATCTGGATATTTTCTATAGGTGTGGTATCTATGGTGAAAGTGGAAGAATAACTTCTGCTTAAATTTTTGCCATAGTACATGGTTGCAATGTAATTTCCATTTTGATCCACTTGAACACTTTGCCCATCCTCAACCACATGAAGTGTGGTATATGAGCCTGTGTAATTTGCTTGGAAAGAAATTTCAAGTCTTGTTTGTGCATCAAAGACTGAGCTTATAGCACTTTTTTGGATTTGTACAACATCTTTTGTGTAACTTCCATCAAGAAGTTGAGTTCCGTTTGAGGTAATTTGCATCTGTGCAGAATTACTTGTAATTTCAAATAAAAACCATTGTACACGAAGCTTTTCTGTTGCACCGTCACCAATGCTTGAAGATGCACAAGATTCATCAGCATTCACGCCACCGATCTGTGAATTATTTTTGTAAACCACTTTAAGCAGATATATTCCATCCGATGTAAAAGGGCTGTTTTCAAATGGGTGTTTGTCAGAAATGATATACCTGTTGTTGGAATATGACAATCTCCAATATCCACTTTGTGTGTCCAAAACTGAACTATCACTGTTTGTGAACATTTGTACATTGTAACTAAATTGAACCGGCTGCTGGTTGGTGCTTTGAATTGTTATTGAGTTATTTTCAAGTTGAGTAACAATATTTTGAATTGCTGTTTGCTCAGTGTTATCCAGTGACAAGTTGAATGAGTTGCCGGAAAGATATGTGACATCGGTTGGGTTGGAAATGATGCCTCTGTTAATCGTCTTAAATTCTTCAGCAGAAGATGTGGTTACATTACTGTAAAAAAGTTGATAGCCAAATATTTCTATGCAGTCACTACGCCTTATTGCATTTGTTGTTGATTGTGGTATTACGTCAACATTGTTGCCGTAAACATATGTGAAATTGTAGTTAATTGTGTAAAATCCGAGGTCATTAAAATACAATGTAACTAAATTGCTATCATTACTTTCAACAACTATCACTACATCATCACCACTTGATATCAAATTTTGACCATCATAGGTTATGGTTTGTGTGGTAGTGATTTGTTGAAATGTTTTGGTTATCGAAAGTTGGATATTTGTTTTGTCAAAGATCAGGGTAGGTAACTGATTTGATCCTTCATATTGATATTGGTACTGGTAGGCTCTGTCATATGTTGGAGCATTTAAAGGATATGCGTTTGATATTATGGTACTAACCGCAGTCCCACTGTAGTAGTTGGAGTTTTGTACTATGTAAAAAGTATAGGTTATCCTCTGATTGGTTTGAACACCGTCCGAGGTAAGTATGTAATTTAGAACCAATTCATACTTTCCATATGGTGTGAGTGAATTGCTAATTTGAGAGGTCAGCCTAAAACTGTCACCAATTCCATAATCAATAATTATGCCAAAGCTTTCTAACTGTTCATTAGTGTAGCTTGTACCGTTGTAAAGGATTGAGGAGGTAACTACGTTTATATCTCCGTTAGGAGAACTAAAATTCACCACAACTGCATGTCCAAGCGATGCGTAGGCAACCCCACCATCTGCAATTGTAGCTACTATATTTCCTTCTTCGCTAGCAGGGTCGTATTGTGAATATTGCGTTACAGAAAAATATTCATTTTCTCCCTCTGCATAGACATTTGAGTTTGCATTATCTGGCAAACAAATAAAGGCTAGACCCAAAATGCAAAAAGTAAATGCAAATAAAAATGTCCATATTTTATTTATTTTTTTAACCATAGTTCACTCCAAAAACCAAATATTTCAATAAAAATATAACACATTTTAAAATATTTTGACAAATATATTGTGTATATTTATTTAATAATTATTTTATAATTATTATTTCACGTTGCTTAAATAATTATTTGGTATGCAAGAATACAATTAAAATATTTAATAATTTTTTATTTATTTCAATTCATTATTTCAATTTATTTTTGAATATGCAAATAAAAAAAATTCCCAAATTAATTTTGGGAAATATTTTTTAAAAATCAAAATCATCAAATATGCTTGATTTTTTAAAGGTTTTTGCATTTCGTTTTTTGATGTCATAAAATATTGCGCGTTCGTCAAGGTGCTTGCTTGGTGCGTATTCCTCGGCGGCTTTTCTTTGATCCAGTACAGGATTGTTGAAATACTGTGTCATTTTGGTTTTGATAGGTGGTTGACCGTAAATTTTCACTATATTCACATCATAAGGCAATTGACCAAGTTCATAAGGTTCAATAAGTGGTCTGGTTACAATTTGCGAACCGATTGTCTTGCTGCCTTCTTTGTCGCTTTTATCAGATTGATTTTGTGAAACATTTTTGGTCTTTAGTGTGACCTCACCACAGATCTTTGAAAATTCCTCTCTTGTTTTTTGGTCTTCAGTTCCAATAAATATTTGAATATTACAGTTTCCTTTTATTGTGTCTGCAACTTCTTTCGTATACTTATTATCAAGCTGGCTATACGATTGGATGACCAATTCAAAAAATATTCTACGACTTCTTGCAACTGTGATTATGGTGTCCATTTTTTCAATTTTTGGTAGGTTTGCAAATTCATCCAGCAGGAAATAAACAGGTCGTGGAAGTTGTAAATTTGGTTTTTGAGAAGCAGTTTCAATTAGTGTTTTATAAAGTTGCGAAATACACATGGTTGCAATTGAGTGCCTGCTTTCCTTTTCGTCGGGAACCTTGATGAAAAGTACTGTTGGCATATCTGTAAAGTCATCAAAACTCACATCTGTACCACTTGTGCAATAACAAATACCCATGTCTTGAAAAACAGCAATTTTTGGTTGCAATACACCTAGGTAACTTCGTGTTGTGTTTGGAGCATTGTTTACGACAGTGCTGGTGAGGGCAGGAACTTTACTGAGCATATCTCTGCCAGACGTGTACTGTTGCAATGTTTTCATCATATTGTCGCCATCGGTATCACGATATGTGGCAATTTTGACAAGATTATAAAAATTAAACTTTTCTTTTGTCATTCCAAGTTCTGGATTTTGGCTGTCTTCAAGCATGGCAAGCATAAGCCCATACAAAAAGTCCTGTGCACCACGTTCCCAGCCTTGGTCCGTTTTGCTTTCCACTGTTACTATTGTTGAGGCAATTTCACGTAGTTCATTTTCAGCTTCATTGATGAGTGATTGCTTTTTTGCTTCCAAATCAGATTTTAGTGCCTCTTGAGTTGGATATGCAATGCCATTGAATCCGTACCATTGGTCACCATATTTGTCTGAGATAATCTTGTACCCTTTAACCTGTTGTGGAGGCGCACCCTTGTACACCTTGACTTCGCTTTCAAGCTTGTGTGCACGCGTGTACATATTGAAAGCGTGCTCCATAGGGTTCCACCTTGTTGAAGAATATGGATTTCTGAGGTCAATGGTTATAATTCGGTATCCCTCTTCTCTAAGTTGAATAGAGTGGTTATTGTAAAGTTCACCTTTTGGGTCAGTAATGACCATGCAAGGTTTTTCGGCAGAATGCGCATAAACCCTTATCGCTGGGTCCAAAATAAATGTTGTTTTACCAGAACCTGTAGTACCTATGATTAGGGTATGAATAGGATTGTACATGTTTATGTACATTTGACCATGTTTGTACAAACTTCTAATCATAACGCCAGTCTTTTTGAGTTTTGGAAGTTGTCTAAATGTTGTAGGCATGAATACTGGATTGGTTAAAAGTTCTTGCTCTGTTACAAATCTTGCTTCATAGTGCTGATCCATCTGTTGTCCGCTTTGCGTTTTACCTGTAAAACCATCATTGTCTTCAGCATAATTTTTGTTAGACGAAGTTAAATAAATTATTGTAATCAAAATGCCGACACCTAAGATTATCAGGGTATATGTTCCACCAAGAACTTGCGAGATGTTTGGGCTATCGCCGGTTACCATTGATACAACAACACCAATGATGTAAAATGCGACGAGTATAATCAAAGAATTTATGAACTTCTTTTTCATGATTTCTCCTTGTTTTTATTAAATTTATTATACGTTAGCAAAAGTATACAAGTCAATTAAAAATAAAAAATCCTTTTTGTATTTTTATCAAAATTCAATAAATTTATTTATAACAATTAATTTTTTCAATAGAAAATAAAAAATAATAAAAAAATATTTGAAAAATGTTTTGCAAATACAAAAATGTGTGATACTATGGTAACGTAATTAAGTTTGCAAGATGCATATTTTTATATTTTTTGCAAATAAATAATTAAATTTTTGGAGGAAAATATGAACATGTTATTAACAAAAATGACTACATATCTTCTTGGTGGGAGAAGTATGCTTGGTGTTGATAATCTTCCCGAATCTTGGGGTTGGGTAAAAACAATTGTCAGTGCCGTTGATACTCTTTTGTATCCTTTGCTTATTGTAGTTGGTGCTGCTGGCATGATTTATGCTGTTGTCCTTGGTGTGCAGATGGCACGTGCAGATTCAACAGAAAAACGTGAAGAAGCAAAGAAGAGACTTATCAATGTCATTGTTGGTCTTGCTATTACAATTGGTTTAATTTTGTTCTTTAAATTATTCATTAACACTATTTTACCTGCTTTTATTCCAGCACCAGAGGACCCAACGACAACAACTATGATTAGATGGTAATTTGCAAAAAATATTAAATTTTCGGCATGTTTTCATGCCGAAATTTTTCTATTATTAATTAATTTATATTTATTTTTTAAAAAAATCTATGTACAAACAAACATTTATTTGTTATAATAAACACAAAGTGACAAAGACTATTTTAAAGGAGGCACTTTGATGGATATTTTAGGTGGGCTTTTAACATTACTGCAGCAACTTTTATATTTCTTGGCTCAGTGCTGTTTCACACTATTTGACCTGGCACAACTTATGTTTCGTTTGCTTGCGGGACTTGATACATATTCACTAAACGGCACACCTGTTGAAGGCGAAATAGTTGGGGGTATTCAACTGGGTGGCTCTGGAGACTTATTCTTCCAAATAATAAAACACACATTTATTTCTGGTGACAATTCCTATTCTGTCATTGCTGTGGCATTTTGGAGTCTTGTAATTTTGTCGGCCATACTGTTATTTGTAACAACCATTGCCGCAATGATAAGAAGTGAGATGAATCCTGACAAAGATGTTCCAGGTGGTGGTAAAAAACCTGGCAACTCAAAGGGAAAAATAATTTGGAATGCAATTAAGGCAATACTGATGTTTGCAATAGTGCCAATAGCAAGTTACTTTGGTATCTGGTTTGGAAATATTATGTTATTTGTCGTAGATCAAGTTGTCAGTCCTCAAACGACCAGTTTGGTAACAATTGACGATACGGTAAGTCAAGGGCTTCAAGCCACCAATGGGTCTTACAATTATTATATATTTTGGGGTGACGCGGTAAGCACGTCCACGACATCTATATCTGGGATAATGAATCGAGCCTGCCTTTATCAAACCAACAGGCTTAGAAACGATCTGGGATTTTATGAAATGGTCACATCAACTGACACTCCTGAAGAGGGCACTTATAACTTTGGTATTATAGTTCAAGATTCACAGGCATCGGCGGCGGCACTTGTTGACGATTTGTTTATGCTCAATGCTAAGCTTAGTCAACCACAGAGACTGGCCAATTACGACTATACTTCGCTTTGGGGCAATGCCAGTGGAGATGTAGTGACTTACTTTGATAGAAGCAACATTCCACTAATTACATACTATTACGATATACAAAGTTACAACTCTATCTTGGCACTAGCGTTTATCTTGACCGGTGGAAAGATATTAATTTCTCTTGTATTTGCAGTTGTTAATAGAACTATAACACTTTTGGCACTGTTGTTCTTAAGCCCGATTACATTATCCTTTATGCCACTTGATGATGGAAAGGCTTTTACAGAGTGGAGAAAGAAATTCGTATATTATGTTATATCTCTATACATTTTGGTGCTGTTGGTTAATTTGTTTTACATCATCATACCAATCTTTAATACCTTCACATTCTTTAGTACCAATTTAAGTAGTCTTTTGTGGGCCGATTTGATAATTCAAGCAGTATTCATTTTGGCGGCACTTAAGTCCATACAGAGCATTGAAAAGATGGTTTCTGGTATGCTTGGTGGTGGAGAAGGATTATTGGAAAATGCGTCAAAAATGGCTAGTGACATAGAAAACACTGGTAAAGTCATTGGCAGAGCAGCGGCTGGAACTGCCATTGCGGGCGTACATCTGACCGGAGCGGGAGTTAATTTGGCCGCTGGTGCAACTAGATATGCTGCGGCAGGTGGTATGTCTGTTGCTGGAGGTGCACATAAGATAAGAGAGTCATTTAGTTCGAAACGTGGAAATACAAGCGATGATGAAATTAAGACAAGAGTTTTAGATACTCGTGAAAAAAATGCTAGAAGGGATTACGGAGATAGACAGGCTCAAAACTTAAGGGGATCATTTAATGATTATAGGGAACATGGTGGAAGCATGAATCAAAAAGACTTCCTTGCAAATACCGGTGTTGGCTCCTATGTCGATGCGATGAAAACTTCTGGTGGTGATGAGCAAGCACTTAGAGATTACTACAATAATTATCATCCTGTTGGCAATGATGAGACATTTGAAGCTTGGAAAACTGAAGGGAATAACTTGGTAGCCAATGACCAGGCATTGCTCCAGTCTAGAACGCAAGCTGATGCAGTTCGTGATACCATGACAGAATTCGACGGCATGACTCAAGAACAATATGCGCAAAATGAAAGAACTAAAGCTGCTAATGCCATCGATAGTGGCATTGCTCAAGATGATAATGATGCTGATAGTTTGAAGCGTTACAATAAAGAAGTGGAAAAGAGAAATAGATCTAGAGAAAGAGCGGAGAAAGAGCAACAATCAAAAGAAAACGCATATAAGCTCGCAAGAGGTTATAAGGATAGAGGGTCATATTATTTCTCAAAGTCAAAAAAATCTTTGGGTAAATCATTAGAAACTATTGGTGATACTTTTGGAAAAGGTGACAAAAAATAAATTCTACGAGTTTCGTAGAATTTTTTTTAATACACACTATAGAAAAGTTCATTTAATTTATCATGTTGTTTCGCAACAACCAATTGTTTTGCAGTGATGGTTTGGTTTTGCTTTAATATTAGTTCATTGTTTTTACCCATGATATCTTTAGTTAGTTTTTTACCAAGCAAAACATCACTATTTACAGTCAGTTTTTTGGGCATAAGTTTGAGTTCTTGTACTTGTTCTTCACTTTCAATTCTCATCATTGAAACAGTTAGATTATCAAGGTTGACATGAGTGGTATTTTTATTTTTTGGCTTGAAATTTTGTAATTTTACTTGTTTATTATCGCAGACCACGACATTTGTTAGTAGATTTAAAATTTCGGACAATGAAAATTGTTTACTATTTGTTAAAAAAGCAGTTACTTCATATTTTTCATTAAATTCGATGTCACAAAGTAACCCATAGTCTTTACCATCTATGTCAATAACATTTTTACCAAGAGGAGAAAGTGGATTGTCTAGTGAAAAATCAGAAGAAATCTTATCTGAATTTTTTATTGTTATATAATCGCCTATGGCATAGATATTTGAGTTTTTGAGAAAAAACTCATTTTCGTCTTGATCAAAAAAATAAAAGCCCAATATTTTTTTGTACTTGTCGTCAAAACAAGCATCATGTATAGTTCCGACATTTTTTGCATTATATATATCAAAAACCTGTTTGCCAATTATTTCTGAAAGTTTCATTTTGCCTCCTAGTTTTAATTTATTATTTGGACAAGGATATTATTCATATTTGCCAAAATTTTGTTTATATGATATATTGAGTGTATGGGAATATTTAGTAAACTTAAAAATATATTTTCAAGTGATATAACTTTTTCACCCGAAAGTGTGACGGGTTTGGTTTCTCCTGTAAAAACCAAAAATGGAGTTATTAAACTAGATAGCAAGGTCACCGTTCCAGATGACTTCAGTTTCGCACTTGGTCACAATGGAAAGGCATTGGATTGTTTTTCTTGCGGAGAACATTATTTGAGCATTTCAACATTGCCTGTTTGTTGCAGAAAATTGAAGATAAACAAACTTGATAAAAATGGCAAGATAAAGAAAAAATTCAAAGCTGATGCTTATTTTGTAAACCTTTCTCCTTTTGAATTGGACTTTACAACTTTGGATAAAGCAGAACTTGGCCAGCTATCAAGCGGAATTTTTAAAGTAGGACTTAAGTGTAGAATTACACTAAAAGTTATAAATGTTCCAAGTTTGATGGATGGTCTATTGAGTGAGTATGCATATCTAAAACCGAAAGAATCAGAAAGATTGATAAAGGTAATAATTTCTGACTATGTGGTTTCTATTTTGAATAAATATAATTTTGCACTTTTTGAATTCGTGAATTCAAATGAAGCGATTGTAAGTACTATTAAGGAAGAGTTATCAAAAAAGCTTGAGAAAAAGGGACTAGAGCTTGTTGAAATAAGCGATGTCATATATCAGTTGCCAAAAAAATTTCAAAAGGAATATGAAGAAAATCTAGAGAAATTAAAGCAGATGAATCAACCTATGCAGGTGGAAAATAAATCAGAGGAAACAGAAGAATACATTCCCTTTGGAGACATAGAGATCGAAAGCTCTCAAGGCATTGACCACAAAAGTGAAGACGAACAATTTGTTGATCTTGACCTCAACCATTTGTACAATGATAAAAAAGAATAGGCATTTAAATTTGTGTATTGACTAATCCAAGTTTGTATGATAGTATAAATACGGAGTGAAATTATGGAAAATAACAATAAAAATAAACTTTTGAAAGAAATTAAAAATTATTCAAATACAGCAAAGGCTTTCAAGTGGATTGGTTATGGTTTATTTGTTGCAGCAATTCTTGCAGGTGTGCCAGTGATGTTTCTTGGAGGTGTTGTGACAGGGCTTATAACCATGTTTGGTTGTCTCCTTTTTGGATATGGATTTTATAATTCTTCAATTCTATGTGAAACAAAAGTCAATGCCTTAAAATTAAGGTCTGAAATGCAATCTGAGCCAACTGTAGATGAATATGATAGTAATAAAACGCATGTTGAAACACAGGATTATAGTGATGTTGCAACAAAAGATCATAATATCAACATAGATTACGATGTTAAGAATTCAACCGATGTCTCAAAAAGTGAGCCACGCAACACTACAGATTCAAAAAATTCTACAGATGATCTTGAAAGATAAAAAATAGATACTGACAAGCATAGAGCGATTTTTAAAATGCTCTAACCGCTCGTCGGTATTTTTTTATTTGATGAACAATTCGCACAAACTTTCATATAAGAATATGAGAGGGTTATTTTTCATGGATAATATTTATATTGACGAAAGTGTAAAAATAGGAAAAGATGTTAAAATTTTTCCCTTTAACGTTGTAATTGGGAACACAACAATTGGCGATAACACCATTTTGTACCCTTTTAACTTCATACAAGATAGTATAATTGGATCAGGATGTGAAGTTAGCCACAGTCATTTGCAAAATTGCGAAATTGAAGATGAGGTCAAAGTAGGGCCATTCGCAAGGCTTAGACCTAACACTAAAATTTGTAAAAAATGCAAAATAGGCAATTTTGTAGAGGTCAAAAATTCAATTTTGAATACTGGTGTCAAGGCGAGTCATCTCGCATATATCGGCGATGCAGAAGTTGGAGAAAATACAAATGTGGGGTGCGGAGTAATTTTTGCTAATTATAATGGCAAGGTAAAAAACAAGATTAAAGTTGGCAAAAATTGTTTTTTAGGCAGTAATTGTAATCTCATAGCACCACTTAGTGTTGCCGATAAAACATATATTTGTGCCGGATCAACACTCACAAAGGATACAAATGTCGATGATTTTGTGATAGCTAGGCAAAGAGAAACTATAAAACCAAATAGGGCGAACAAGTATCTAAAGGAGAATGATTGATGAAATATTTTGGCACAGATGGCATAAGAGGAAAAATTTTTGAAGATGTTGACCATAAAATTGCTTTTGATTGTGGCAACTCGCTTTGTGCATTGAAATCAAAGCCAAGAATTATTATTGGCAAAGATACAAGACTAAGTAATGATTATTTAACTCTTGCTTTTAGTCTTGGGGTTTTGTATGGTGGTGGAACAGTTGTTGATTTGGGCATATGCCCAACTCCTGGTGTTGCTTATTTGACGAAACATTTAGGTTTTGACTTTGGCGTAATGATTAGTGCATCGCATAATCCACCTGATAATAATGGAATAAAAGTTTTCAATAGTTATGGCCAAAAACTAGGTGACATTTTAGAGCAGGATTTGGAAAATCATTTTGGACAATACATAAAATGCGAGGCGATGAATTTAAAAAATTACATTTTTAATCCCAAATTAGTAAGAAAATATATTGACTTTTTGCAAAACAGCCTTGATATCGACTTAAAAAATTTAAAAATAGTGCTTGATTGCTGTAATGGAGCAAGTTGTAAAGTTGCGCCAACTGTTTTTCGCAAATTAGGTGCAAAAGTTTTTGTGATAAATTCAAAAATGGACGGAGAAAAAATTAATGTGAATTGTGGAGCCACAAACACAAGACAGCTCCAGGAAAGTGTCAAAAACCATAATGCAGATATTGGTTTGGCATTTGATGGCGATAGTGATAGGCTGATTGCTGTGGATGAAAATGGTGATGAAGTTGATGGTGATAAGATTATTTACGTCTTGGCAAAACAACTCAAAAAGGAAAACAAGCTTAAAAATGATATTGTCATCGGAACGTTGGTTACAAATCTGGGAATACAAAAACAATTGAACAAGCATTCAATTAATATAGCACTTGCAAACATCGGCGACAAATATGTAATTGAGAAGATGCTTGAAACAAATTCAATTTTGGGAGGCGAAAAGTCTGGGCACATTATTCTTTTAAATCATCTTCCAACTGGAGATGGAATTTTAGCGGGAATTCAGCTTGCCGGTGTTTTAAAGAAAAACAATTGTAAATTTTCTGCCCTTTGCGATGTAAAGTTATATCCGCAGGTAAATATAAGCATCAAAGTTAAAGATAAGGACATGATATTTGAAGATAAAACATTGAAACAATTGATTGATGAGATTGAGAGTAAAAACAATCAAAGTGTCAGAGTTTTGGTGAGAAAATCTGGTACTGAAAAAGTTATAAGAGTTATGGTTGAAAGTGAAGATGAAAAAATGGCAAACACGTATGCAAATCTGTTAGAAAAAAAAGTTCGTGAAATTGACGATAAAAATATAAAAAAATAGCACAAATATTGAAATTTGTTAGTTTGAAATTGATTTTTTTAAATTATATTTGTAATAAAAATCACCAAATGTTATACTTTTTAAAAAGTATAAAAGGTGATTTATGAATATATTCAAAAAAATTTATTGCAGGACATATCAATTCATTTTAAAAATAGCCATACCATTTTTGCCATATCATGAACCAAAACTGCTTGACGATTATGAAGCACTAAGTCAGACTCTAAAACAAAACGACATCAAGCGCATCTTGGTTGTTGCAGATAAGACACTGATTTCTCTTGGACTTTTGGATAATTTGAAAAACACACTTGAAAGTGGTGGATTTGATATCTATATCTATGACAAAACCGTCGCAAATCCAACCACTGACAATGTGGAGGAAGGTGTTGTTTTTTATAATGAAAATCATTGTCAGGCAATAATTGCATTTGGTGGCGGCTCCATTATGGATTGTGCAAAGGCAATTGGGGCAAGAATTGCTAGACCTAAAAAATCTTTGAATCAAATGCAAGGGATATTAAAGGTTAGAAAGAAAATTCCACTACTCACCTGTATACCAACAACGGCTGGAACCGGAAGTGAAACCACCATTGCCAGTGTGATTACCGATAGCAAAACAAGACACAAATATGCCATAAATGATTTCCCACTGATCCCTAGTTTTGCAATATTGGATGCAAAACTTACTGTTGGACTTCCACCACATATCACTGCCACAACTGGCATGGATGCTTTGACGCATGCAATTGAGGCTTATATAGGCAACAGTTTGACAAAAAGCACAAAAAAGTATGCGCTTGAGGCAATCTCTCTTGTGTTTGACAATCTATTTAAAGTATATGAAAATGGACGAGACCTCACGGCAAGGCAGAAGATGCTGAAAGCTTCTTATCTTGCTGGACTAGCCTTTACAAAGTCGTATGTTGGATATGTTCATGCCATCGCCCATTCCTTGGGTGGTAAATACAATGTTGCACATGGTGAAGCAAATGCTATTTTGCTACCATTCGTATTGAAAAAGTATGGCAAAAAGATTCACAAAAAACTTAAACAGATATGCGTTTATCTCGGCTTGTGTGCACCAGATACGCCAAAAGAAGAGGCAAGTGAAATATTTATTAGACATATTGAAAAGTTAAATGACCTTATGTCCATACCAAAATATATTGAGAAACTTAAAAAAGAAGACATCGAAGAACTTGCAAAAACGGCAGAAAAAGAGGCCAATCCTCTCTATCCTGTGCCGGTGCTTTACACGGCAAAAGATTTACAGACAATTTATTTGCAGGTATGTAAAGATTAAATATTAAAAAAAAGGAAAAAAATATGAAAAAAAATATATTTATTATTAATTTTTTGTTACTTTTGGCTCTAATTGCATTTGATATCGCCTACATAATTACAGATACACTTGTAACAAAGTCAATAGCCAGTGCATTTTTTGTGATAATTGGCATCATGAATCTTAGTTTTGCTATAAAAACTAAAGCTAAACTCAAGTTTCCAATATTGATGTTGATAGGGCTTGTATTTGCCATGCTGGGAGACATCATTCTTGAAATACATTTTATTTCTGGTGCAATTTTGTTTGCTATTGGTCATGTGTTCTTCTTCATTTCCTATTGTGCAATTGCAAAATTTAAATATATTGACCTTTTGTACGGAGCTATGATCTTTATTCCATCAATGTTATTTATAGTCCTTGTGCCTATTTTTGATTTTGGTGGAATACTCATGGAAATTGTATGTGTTGTCTATGATCTCATAATTTCCATGATGGTGGGCAAGGCGATTTCCAATTTAATTCGTGAAAAAAATATTTTGAATATCATCATACTAATCGGAAGCGTAATGTTTTTCTTAAGCGATTTAATGTTACTTTTGAATGTTTTTGCCTCTTTGCCTGTGGTTGGAACCGTATGTTTAGTATTGTACTATCCTGCTGAATTCTTGCTTGCATTTTCCATCTATTTAAGTTCTTGTCGAGAACAAAGCTTGGACACTGCATCATAACAAATTGTAAAAGAATTTAAAATGACACAAAGCATGTGTCATTTTTTTGTATTCCCTTTGAAAGTAAGATATTTTACAATATTTTCGGAGGTAAATATGAAATTAAAAGACTGGCTTGATGCTTGGACAAACGGGGGATTAAAATACAATATTAAAAAAAGGAGTTTAAATACTTATTTGGATGTAGTGGAAAAACACATAAAACCAAAACTTGGAGAATATGAACTTGACCAATTAAATATTGTTGTTTTACAAAGTTTCATTCAACAAAAACTTGAAAAAGGTAATTTAAAGACCGGAGGTGCACTATCATCAAGCACCGTGGTATTAATAGCAAATATACTAAAACAAGCAATTTATGAAGCGAATTTGCTTGAAATTACATCAAAAAACTATGCAAAACATATAAGGTTACCTTATCAACATGAAAGCTCTGTTACGGCTTTTGAAAAATTGGAGCAGGAAAAAATCGTCAAATATTGTGCAGAAAGCAAAAAGTCAAATTATATAGGAATTATTATTTGTCTTTACACTGGACTTAGAATAGGTGAACTTTTGGCACTTGAATGGAAAGATGTTGATTTCGAAAAAAATTTATTGTCGGTTACAAAGTCTGCATATCAAGGAAAAATAAATGGAAAAATTAAAATTATCGTGGACACTCCTAAAACTAAAAATTCACATAGAGTTATACCTTTGCCTAAACAAATTGTTCAAAAATTGAAAAAAATTAAGAAAAAATCGTCTTCAAAATACATTATAACAACAAAAAACAATCAAATGGTAGGCACAAGGTCATATCAAAGAACTTTTGAAAGAATATTGTGTAGACTAAATATATGCCACAAAAATTTCCATTCTCTTCGTCACACCTTTGCAACTCGTGCACTTGAGTTTGGAATGGATGTCAAAACCGTTTCCGAAATTCTTGGCCACAAAAATCCCATGATAACTCTCCAAAGATACACCCATTCACTTTTATCATATAAAAGAGATATGATGAACAAATTTGGTAGGCAACTTGAGATATTATAATCAAAGTGTTATACTTAGCTTTAAATTAACAGAGGAAATAAACTATGATTACAAAAATTTTAAAGCCAACAACATACGCATTAAACAAAGCGGCAAATTTGATCAATGATGGAGAATTGGTTGCCTTTGCCACTGAGACAGTTTATGGTCTTAGTGCCGATGCGACAAACGATGATGCAGTGAAAAAAATCTATGTCGCAAAGGGTCGTCCGGGTAACAATCCGCTGATTGTTCATCTTGCAAATAAAAAAGATATAAAAAAATATGTAAAAAGCATCAATATGCTTGAAAGAAAAATCATAAAAGATTTCATGCCAGGACCTATTAGTTTGGTTTTGAAAAAAAATTCATTGGTTTCACAGATAGTTAGCGCAGGCGGAGATACTATTGCAGTCAGAATTCCACAAAACAAAGTGGCACGTAGTTTTATAAGGAGAACACATAAACCCATTTGTGCGCCAAGTGCAAACACTTCAAAGCGACCAAGTCCAACAACTGCCAAGCATGTTTTTGACGACATGAATGGTAAAATTTCTCTTATTATTGATGGCGGGCAGACAGATGTTGGAATTGAAAGCACGGTTGTCAAAGTTGAGAATAATGAAGTATACATCTTGCGACCAGGTAAAATAAACGAAGAAATGCTAAGTTCCTCTTTGCACTGCCTGGTGCATGAAAATGTTAAGGTTGGATCCAAAATTGAAAGTCCTGGAACGAAATACACTCACTATAAGCCAAAGTGTGATATGATACTGGTAAAAAATAATATTGTTGAAAATATTAAAAAAATTACAAAAATGAGTCAAATAAGGGTAAAAAAGTTATAATTTTTTGCAAACATGCAGATATGCACAAGTTCGCAGGTATGAATGTTGTCGATGTAGGAAAAGATAGCGACGAGGTTAGTCATAATATTTTCAAAGCTCTTCGTGACCATGAATGTTATGATCTTATCATTGCTCAATATATTGACAACGGGAATATGGTTGAAGGACTATTCAATCGTATGATAAAGTCAGCATCGGGTAATTTGGTTTAAAAATATTAATATATATTGGCAATTTGAAAATACTAATTTAAAAAGGATAAGGGACATTGCCAAATATAGTTAAAGTTTTATTAAATTCAGTTTTTTCTTTTATATATTTGTTTATCATTGCAAAACTTCTTGGCAAAAAACAGGTTGCTCAGCTAACTGTTGTGGACTATGTTGTAGGCATAAGCATAGGAAGTATTGCTGCGCAGTGGTGCACCGACGCCGAAACACCTTGGTATTTTTATGCAATTGGCATGGGTATCTTTTTTATTTTTTCTAGTCTTGTAGACTTTTTTGAAAGAAAAACGCCTTTGAAACAATTTTTCAAAGGGAGGCAGATAGAACTCGTGACAAATGGAAAAGTAAATTATAATAGTCTTAAAAAATCAAAGTTAGATATCAATGACATGCTTGGACTTTGTAGGGCCAAGGGTTTTTTTGATTTAAACGATATTGCTTTCATATTTTTTGAAACTGACGGATCAATAAGCATACTTCCACGCGGAGAAGAAAAACCGACAGTGGTCTCTGATTTGATAAAGCCCAAAATCCAAAAGTCAAGTCCGGCTATGTATCCAATTATAGATGGAAAGGTGAATCAGGATGTATTAAATCAAATGCAAAAAAGTGTCAATTGGCTCTACAAACATTGCAATATTGTCACCAAAAAAGATCTAAAAAACATCATATTGGCGGAATACATCTCTCAGGATAATTCTGTGATTGTGCATTATAAAAAGTGACACTATTTTAGTGAGTTACTCTTTCTCTAACAAATCATCTATCGGTATATTAAAATATTTGGCTATTTCAATTAGTGATTGCACATTTGGACTTGTTCCTTTCTTCCAACGCAATAAATTTACTCTTGAATAATTCAAATCTTTACTAAATTGCCGTTGAGATAAACCAGCATTTTCTATTAAAGAAACAATGGTACTATACAAATTCTTTTGTTTTAGTGAGTAAGGCTTGAATTTATTTTCGTCACTTAACCCAAACAAATAATCAACGCTCACACATAAATAATTCGCAATTTTAAGTAGTGTCGCTAAATTTGGATAGCGGTGTTTATATTTATAAAAAGTATTTTCCGAAATAACACCATCATCAAACAAGTTTTTAGTTGTCAGTCCTTTATCTTCTAAAATCTCTTTAACTAAATTTATAAAATCCAACATTTATTTCTCTTTAATTTCCAATTTGTCAAAATCAAAAAGTGGACTATTAAAAAATTCTGAAAAAGATAAACCTAACTCTCTTACAATAAGTGCCACATTCATAAAATTAGGTGTTTCATACTTGCAATTTAAAATGTCAGTCATAGTGCTGTGATATAAGCCTGTTTCTTGAGCAAGTTTATATTGTGTCATATGTTTTTCTTTTAATAATTCTCTAACTCTTAATGAGAATGCTTTGTTTAATTTCATTCTTTTCTCCTATATAGTTTTTTCCTTTTATAAACATTTTAGCCGGCATTTACTGTTTAACTATTTAAGGAAAAGAGGGTATTTGATTTGATTTTTAACTAAAATTTTATATACTATTTATGGAAAACCCGAAATTTAGGAGAAAATTGTATTTATTTTGTAGATATGAACCGCTTGTTTAACAGGACAACGTCAAAAATCTCTTCCTTGGGGTTATGACGAGAGTAGGGTAGAAGTTGTTGCTGTTGTGCCTTGCGCATGCAGGAATTGAAAAGGAAACTCGACCAACAAAGATCATAAAAAAAAGTGTGATTAAGTTATCACACTATCTGACAAAATAAAAATAATCAATCCAAATGATTACAGGTAAAGGAGATAAAAATGCATTATAATAAAACTAAAGTTAAGGAATATTTGTATCCAACTATTGAAGCTGAAGAATTATTGAAAATAATTAACGAAAATATTTATAAACTTATTGACACAGAAATTTTAATCAATCCAAAAAACATCAACAAAGAGTATAGGGGAAAAAATTATCGTAAACTTTATAACTTGGTAGAAGAATTTTTTAATCAAAATTATGATCTCTATGATAAATTATTAAATGCCTGGCATGTAGGTGATGTTTACATTGAGGAAATTATTATTGATGTAATTTATAATCTTGTGTTTGATTATTTGCAAAAACAGAAGCGATTTAAAAATATGAATATTTTTAAAAACAAACAATCAATTTGTTATGACGAAGAATTGTCTTTATATGATATTTTGGTGCTTTAAAATCTGGTGAGTGCTGACAAGTTTGATGCCGATAAATATTTAAATTTTCCTAGACCTTATCCTATTACACTCGGGCAAAAAATGTATGGCTATGCTGTGCCAAGACAGTTCTCTATGCTTAAAAACGCACCATATGTCATCATCCCACTCTTTAAATCAAAAGAGTTAAATGGTGAATATGTTTCAAAGTTAAACCCATTTGCTACTATTTGGTGTGTGGTTGAAAATATTTTTTGGCAGCAACTGCCGAAGGCCTGTCTTGCTCTATGAGAATACCACTAAGCAAAGAACACGACATTGTAAAAGAAAAACTAAAAGTTCCACCTTCATATATGATGCCTGTCTTTATCGGCATTGGATATGCAAATCCAGAAGAGAGGGTGTTAGAGCAATATATCCTAGTTTAGACAAACAAATTCGCTTTGGCATGTGGAAATGATAATAAACAAAATAAAAGTCAAGGAAATAATAACAAAATCAAATTTGCCTGTTTGCGATTATTCTGTCAATCCCTATGTTGGTTGTGAACATTCCTGCAAATACTGTTATGCCTGCTTTATGAAGCGTTTTACAGGACACAACGAAGATTGGGGCTCGTTTGTTGATGTGAAATATTGGGATAAAATCAAAAACCCACAAAAATATAATGGAAAACTTTTTATTTGTTCTGTCACCGACCCATATCAACCTTGTGAAAAGGAATTTGAGAGAACAAAAGCACTGCTTGAAGAATTAAAGGGCAGTGGTGCAAAACTTTCTATTGCAACAAAAAGTGATTTGATTTTGAGAGATTTAGAGCTTATAAAATCCTTTCCAAATGCTCGTGTTTCGTGGTCAATAAATACATTAGACGAAAATTTCAAAAACGATATGGATAAAGGCGTTTCTACTGAAAGGCTTGAAAACTTAAATTTGCGTGAAACATTTAAACCTGTGATAATGAATTACATAAGGCAAAAATACCCAGAACTCTATCCACTTTATGATGAAATTTTCAACAAAAATAGTGACCTATATTGGCAAGAACTAGATGCCGAACTACAAAGTTTTGCAAA
>ERZ1643251.2067-NODE-2067-length-21192-cov-49.118087_pt1 | contig 21192 bp, 20 predicted proteins | sample MGYA00579261_ERZ1643251 | MGnify/ENA primary metagenome ERZ1643251 (study PRJEB29033, sample SAMEA4952267) | chicken gut metagenome | biome: Broiler Chicken; feature: Gastrointestinal Tract; material: Caecum | place: Ireland | collected 2018 | study: Broiler... | reverse complement strand
GCAAGAGTATCAGTATTTCTAAGTGCATAAATTACTTCAGCACCGGTACCACCTCCGGAAGGAAATTTTGAGATGGTTTTGTTAATTTTTCCTTGAAACTACTTAAAATTCTTTAATCACACATTTTTAAGTTTTAGGTGAAGGAAAAAGTGTGATTAAATTTCCTTCTTACCTAAATTTGCTACTACATTATCCAAAACTTTAAATTTATAAACAATTTCAACATTCTTATTTTGATCAATTATAATCTTATCAACTAAAGTTTTAATTAATTCTCTATTCGGATTTTCTAAATCTAATAGTTTTTTTATTTCACTCTCATAATCAAGAAATTTCTTTTTATCTTCTTTTAAATTTTTTTCATTTGATTTAATTTCATCTAATTGTTTTTCTAATAAAGATATTTTGTTTTCTACAGTTTTTGCTAGTCTCATATAAGTATCCGCGGAAATAACCTCATTATACTTATCTTCATATAAAACATCTAATTTTCTTTTCATTTCATTAATCTCTGACGTTAAATTATTTACTTCAGATTTATTTTGATTTTTCTTGATTTTTTGACTATTACTTATTTTTTCAGATAAATCTTTTACATTTAATTCTTCCAAATATTTACTACAAGTATTTTTTACAATTTTTAATAATTCTTTTTCCAATTTATCATAAGGAAAGAAATGTGGAGTACATAGTCCCATTCTTGGATCCCTTGAATATTTATTACAATTAATAGTCCAATACTTATGATTCTTTCTATAAGTCAAAGATAATGCATTACCACATTCTTTACATATTAATAAATTTTCAAATAATCTTTTCTCACGATTTTTAAAAGTTACTCTAGTTCTAGCAGGTGAGTTTTGAATATTTGCAAACACTTCCTTGCTAACTAGTGGTTCATGAGTATTTTCTACAATTATCCATTCCCTTTTTTCTATAGCTACTTTCTTTTGCGACTTATAAGATAACTTTTTTTGAACATTTTGCACCATATCACCTGTATACATTCTGTTTTTTAAAATTTTGTTTACTGATGATACCGTCCAAATATTTGTCTTTTGTCTTGAAGATGATTTAGTATTTTTATACATGCTAGGACTTAATATATTGTTATCATTTAAATAACTTACTATATCACTTATACCAATACCTTCATAAGCCATTTCAAATATTTTTTTAACATTAGACGATGTGTTAGGATCAGGTATCAAATGACCTTTATCTAATGGATCTCTCATATATCCATAACTTGGCTTACTACCGATAAATTTTCCTTGTTGTTTTTTATTTCTTAAAATAGAACGTATTTTATTCGAAGTATCTTTACTTACCATATCATTAAATAATGATTTAAATGGTGCCATATCATTATTAGCACTTTCATTAAATGTATCTACCCCATCCAATATGGAAATGAATCTAACTTTATTTTCAGGAAAATATTCTTCCATAAGACTTCCACAACGAACATGATTTCTACCTAATCTAGATAAATCCTTTGTAATTACACAATTGATATAACCACGATTTATATCTTCAATCATTCTTTGAAATCCGGGTCTATTAAAATTTGTTCCTGTAAATCCATCATCCACATATTCATCTATCAAAGTAAATCCCTTTGATTTAACATAATCCATTAATAAATTACGTTGATTGATAATACTTTCACTTTCTGACTCATATGACTTACCTTCATCACTTTCACTTAATCGTATATATAAACCTACTCTATAAAAATTTGGAGATTCTATTATATTGTTATACACTTACTACTCCTTCCATGTGTATAACATTCATAAGCATATTAATTATAACACAGTTCCTATAATTTATTTCTTAAAATCAAAATCTTTTTCAAATATTCTAAAATCAAATCTTCCAAATTTTTATTTTCATTAAAAGTTTCCTTCACATTCATGGAGGTTCACCTCTTTCTAATTTTATGATTTTTAAGACCTTAAAATACATTGAAAAAATAACTATCGTTTACCACGTTAATTAACGTATTAAAATAAACTATCAAGCATGGTGTATATACACCCATTTTCTTGTTAGGGAATATCCCTAAAACCCTTAAATTAGTCTCCGACAGTTTAGTATTTTTTCATCAAAAAAAAGAAAAATTTACTTAAAATTCTTCCCTAAAATTTATAACAAAAAAGATTTTATGACATTAAAACATTAATAAAATTTTCTACATTTATCACCTCATTCTTTCAAAAAAACATATAGAAAATTCAAAAAATAGCACAAAAAAGAGAAGATAAATTTATCTCCTCAATCAGACTTTTTCTAATTTTCCTATATTACCATAATACCACATTTTAAGCGGAAGGTAAACGGAAATCACAAAATTCTTAACACCTATTTTGCCCTTTATTTACAAGGGTTTGTGAATGAACTTAAGTTTGTTTTTTTGTTTCAAAAATAATTTATACATTTTTTACATATTTTATAAAACTTTCAAAATATAATCTTACCTTACTAATCTAATTCTTGTAGAATAATTAGGTTTATCTATTTTTATATAATCATAATCTAATATTTGAATCCAATTTATTAATTTAGTCTCTAATTCTTTTACATCTTTTCTATATTGTCTTGGTTCTTGAAAAATAATTGAATGTATTTTTTCGCTTAATTCACCAAAGTATATTTCGTTGTTTTTTTGTGAAGATAATATATAAATTAACCATTTAAATATTTTTGTATCTTCAAATTTTTCCTTAATTTTACCAAGGGAATCATCTTTATATATTTCTAAATATTTTTCATCTAATTCTAAGCTACTTGGATTATCATTTATAGGAAAATCTTCCTGAAATAGCAAATTATATAATTGATTATACTCTTTAATTATATTATCATTCCAACTATATTTGTGTAATTTTCTAACATTTATGCTTTCTAATTGTAACACCATTTTACTATATAAATCATCATTCAGTTTTTTTGAACCACTAAATATTTTATTTAATTGTTTTTTTTCTTCATCAGTAACTTCAAACTCTTTAGATATTTCTATATTTCCTAACTTATTGATATTTAAGCCACCATTAGTTGCATTAGCACTGCCTATAAAACAAACATCATCTAATATATATACTTTGGCATGTAAATCTAAATTAATATATATTTCCCAATTATTTTGTTTACAATAATCATATATTTCTTTGTCAGTTGCTCCACTAATTAAATCATCGAGCCTAAATCTTACGATAATTTTTTTTGTTGTTACTTTCGAAGTAAAACTATCAATATATCTTAAAGTATCTAACTTACAAAAAGCAGTTATTATACTTAAATTTTCGCATCCTTTTTCAAGGTTGTCTTCTATCTTTTTCACTAGATTATCATACATCAATAAACTCATTATTAAACCTCACTAATTATTATTATATTGTTCATTAATATAATCTCTAAGTCTTTCATTCCATTTAGTTAACAATTTGTCATTTGCATCTTCTTGTAACTCTTTAGTAACATCAATTGCTTTTACAAAAGATGCAAGTAGAAGTTCAAATGCTGTTTTAAATTCTGTATCATCATACATTTTGCTCATTGCAGTTTTAAAAAACGGGTGTTCTGTATTTATTGTTAATTTTGCAGATCCCAATTCAAATGAATAATCAAATAATGGACCAAGTTTTGATAAATTGCTATATGCTATATTAACTGCATTATTCATATAATTTGTTACATCCTCAAGTGTTGGTTCTTCTATTCCTTCGTTAATTAACTCTCTTTTAGATAATTCCTGTCTTTCTTTTTCAGGAATACTCATTTGTCTTTCATAAGTTCTTCCATCATTTTTATCGTCTCGCTTTTGCTCAGCAGTATTTATAATTTCAGTAGAAGGAAGATTTAAGTCTTTTGCTTTTCTTGAATTATGACGCATTACTTTGTTTTCTTTAACAATTTCTGCTATAGTGGAAGAAATAATATTCTTTAATTGAATCCACATTGGTTTAACTTCATCATCTTCATAATCTTCAAAATCTAAAGACTTCAATTCAACATGCTGTTTATTATTTGCCACTCCAAAGGCTTCATCTAATATAGGATCAAAATTAATTTCACATCCCCACCATCTATGTGTTGGTTCATTAGTTGCATCATAGAAATCAAATCTTCCAAAATCTATTTCTCTATTTGCTCTAACAACAGAAATTCCTTCCAATCTTTTTACCCATTTACCCATAGCTGTAGACCCAGGATCACTTGATAAAGCGGTTTGATCATAAAATTCTTGTTTAATCTTTGAAAATTTAATTCTTACTATGCCTGTTTCCGTTTGGCCTGTATTTGGATCAGAATATTTAACAGGATATTTAATTATACCATCAGGATAATTATCATTTGTATATGGTTCGAATAATGACTCTGTAAAATCTTTATTATTTTTAGGAACTATTTCACCCGGTTTAGAACTATTCCCTAAAACAATATTGTTGTCCAATAACAGCAATGGATCATTAGGTCTTATATCATACGATATATTTTGAGATATAAGCCTTATATTACTATTCCCATCATTAATAAAATATCTAAATCTTTTACCTAATTCAAAATCAAGTTTATCGAACAGAAACGAAACAGTTTTTGGATTTACTCGATCACAATTTTTCCAAATAACTAATGTGCCATGTTCGTTAAAATTTATTTGATGATCTACATTATCATCATCATAATACTTATAATTAATATATTTTTTATATTCAAGCGGAATATCTTCTCTTATAGGAGCTGGAATTTCTGTTTCAATACCATTTTTTACATCATTCATATCTAAATAAACTTTTTTACAATTTTCATAACCATAATTGTTTTCAGTCCAAGAATATACTTCAACTCTAGGGCATGCATACATTGAAGACTGTGGCAATCCCACACCAAATCTCCCCATACCATTTCTATTTTTATTTTGAGTATATCCAAATGCTAGACACCCTGCTAATGTATCTTCATCCATTCCACAACCATTATCTAAAAACGCTATTTCATCTATACGTTTTCTACCTGTTATTTCACTCAATTTTTCTGTTACAATTACTAATACATTTTTTGCATCCCATTGAATGGAATTATCAATAATCTCCGCCATAGCTGATTCGATATTCTTATATCCAGTATTTCTAAGAGCATCAGCCATAGCACTAATTTTAATTATTTCTGCCATTTACTATTTACCTCCCCAATAATTATTAAAATATGAAAATGCTAAATTTTCATTATATTTTGTTAGATTATCTTTTATATCTACCAATAAACATGTATCATTACCACCCATTTGAGGTCCTCTTAATCCTCTACCCAGCATTTGACTATATAAAACCACTGATTGCGTTGGTCTAGTAATAAAAACACATTGTATATTCGTTGAATCAAATCCAGTTGTAAGAACTTCATAATTAATTATTATATTACAATCATCATCCCTATTTTTAAATTTTTCAATAGCAGCCTTTCTTTCATTTGTTGGCATACTTCCAAATACACAAACATTTTTTACACCTTGCACACTTAACATAGCTGATAATAATTGTGCATGCTTAACCGAACAAGCAAAAACAATAGTAGGAATATTTTTATTATTTAAATCATATAATTTCTGCAAAATTTTTAAATTTCTATTTTTACTTCTTGCTATAACTTTTAATGAATCTTCACTAAAATCATCATATCCATTTCTATTGGTAATAATTCTCATTTTGTTCATATCATCATTACTAATATCATTCTCATAAGTCAATTCTTCTTTTAACACTTTTGAAAGAACTTTTCTATCCTGAAAATATCTTATAATATCCTTTGGCACTTCCATATTTAATGCATAAGATCTAGAATAATTAACTTCATTCATTAATTTAGTGTCTATGGTTATTAAGCAATCACCAAACATGGAAGACAAAAGTTTATTATCAAAACTATCTAAACTTGTTCTACCCGGAGTAGCTGACAACCCTATTAATGATCTATCAAGAAGTCCATCTTTTCTCGTCATTAAGTCTTCTATAATCATTTTACTTTTTTCTGCAGAAGCTTTATGAGCTTCATCATAAACGATTAATTTTAAATTTCTTTTAATAATATTATATAATTTTTCATTAGATTGAGGCATTTGTATTAATTTTTGAATACTACAAATCATAACTCCATTAAATTCAGTTTCGTTGCTTACATCAAAAGTATCATAGTTTCTATATACATTTGCTTCTCCATTTCCAATATAACTCCATACATTGCAAAAAGTCTCATACGCTTGATCAAGTAATTCCTTTGTATGGGCAATCCACAATATCAGTCCTTGTTTTTTTAGTGAATAACTGTAATAATTACTAATTATATGCATAGCAGTTTTTGTTTTCCCTGTTCCTGTTGGCATATGAATTAAGAGTCTAACCAAATCCTCATCAGAATTTAGTTTAGTTAACACCTTTTGCCTAATGATATATTGATAATCAAGCAACTCATAAAATTTACCGTAGGATTTCAATTGATTAATTGACTTTTCTTCTTTTTTAGAATTATCAAATATATCTTCAATTTTATAACCTAAATGTCCTAGAAAAATACCTGTTACCATATCATCTTCTTTCCATGGTTGAGACACTATAACTTCTATTAGTTCTTCAATGTTTGTTTCATCCTCTAATTTGTCCTTTAGTATATATTTATACTTTTCAATTAGGTCCAAATCAAATCGCTTTAATAATTCTCTTCTAAAATTTTTATCTTTTAGTATAGTTGATTTGCCTTTTATTGTAAGTATCATTTCTATTAACTTTGATTTTGTATATACTCCCTCATCAGAGTTCCACTCTAATAATGATTCAAGAATATCTTTATCAAGATAATTTTTTAATTGTTCTTGAGAAAATCCCATCATTAATTTTTTTATTATTTTATTATTCATAAATCTTACTCCTTATATTGTCCTCAAAGCTTTTATCAATTCATCGATATCACTTTTTGTTGAAAAATAACTTAAACTAACTCTAACAGTTCCTTCTTTATCTATAGACTCAATAAATTCATGTATCAAAGGGCAACAATGATAACCTGTTCTTACATAAATGTCAAATTCATCATCAAGAATTGTACCAATTTCACTAGCAGAAAAACCATCTATATTAAATGAAACAACACCAAAAATTTTAGAGTAATCAATAGGAATATATAGTTTACATTTTTTATTTTTTGATAGTTCATCAATTAAATATTGTGTTAATTTCATTTCATGAGAATAAACATCTTTTGTTTGTAACCACTCAATACCTGCATTCAATCCGCAAATAGCTACTATGTTAGGACTTCCAGCCTCATATCCATCTGGAAAAACATCCGGCATATTATGATTCATAGTATCCGACCCTGTACCACCAAATATACTCTTTTTAAGTTTATCATTTTTTAATTTAATAAATCCTGCAATTCCAAATGATGCATATAATGATTTATGACCAGCAAAAACTATGTAGTTAAGATTTTTAATATTATTCAACTTAATTATACCATAAGATTGTGAACAATCGAGAATATTAATTGAGTTATAATCAAATGAAATTTCAAATATTTTTTCATAGGGCATTATATAACCAGTAACATTGTTCACATGTGTTAATAATATTGCTTTAGGTTTATGAAGAACAAACATATTTTTTAATTTATTTATATCTAGTTCCCAAGTATATTTATCAAAAGGAATAATATGAATATTAATATTTTTTATTTTTTTTAATTGATATAACGGTCTTACTATAGAATTATGTTCAAAAGGAGAAATATATATATTATCCCCATCATCGACATCTATCCCAAAGATAATGTCATTTAATGCTTGAGTAGCAGATGGAGTAAATATGGTCTCTCCATCTACTATATTATTTAATTTTTTTATTTTTTCTCTAACAGTATCAACTATCGAAGTTAATTTTCTTGCAGGTTTATAACTTCCTCTACCAGTATTAAAGGCAGTTCTATTTGCTTGATCTAATGTTCTTAAAACTTCTTCTGGTTTAGGATATGTAGTCGCTGCGTTATCCAAATATATCATTATACACCCTCTTACTACAAATATTTTTTCAATATATTAATTAATATATTTACTTTTTCTTGTTCAGATAAAGACTCACCATATTCATCTATCAATTCCTCTATGTTATTCATCATTGTAGAACCTAGTGCACTTAAATTATTATTGTCTATTAAATTTTTTTCAATGGTTTCATTCTCGCTAACAATCAATATCTTGTTATTTACGTTTTCATCTTTAGTTTTTGTAATTAATTTTTCACATATATCATGCATAGTCTCTAGATATTTTTCACGTTCTGAGGTTTGCCAGTCTTCAATATAAAATCCTGTAATTATATTTGATAAATTTTCTATTATTTCATTTTCATCATGCGAGTCAATTGAAATTATATAATCAATAAATTTCTTTGTTACACTATCATGTATCTTATATTTACTATTAATACTGATATTTTTAGTCCAATCCTTAAATAAAGAATTTAAACTTCCTTTGTAATCTTTTATAAATATTTCTTTTGTATCCTCAATCAATTCTAACATATAATTTCTCATCAATCCATCAAATTGATTTTTCATTTTATTTATTTCAACAATTATAGAACTATAATCATCTTGATTAATTATTTCTAAAATATTTGTAAATAAAAATTCATTATTATTTATATCCGGACGTAACAATTTTGTCTTAATATTTATATATTCATTTTTAACCCCTAGTTCATCACCATTACTACATTCTCTTATCAAACGTGGCATAGAAAATATCCATTTTCTCATTTCTTCAACAGTTTTTCTGACATTAATCATTAATGAATCAGATGTTTTAGGAACTGAAAAAATTGTCATAAGATTAGTTATATAATCTATTTTATCACTAGTACCTATTTCTATTTCTATAAAATACTTATCCGGATTATCATTTATTTTTACTAACGTTTCTGAATTCAAATTAATTTCTCTATCTAAATAATGTAATAAAGTATTATCAGAATAATCACATAATGCTAAAGACAAAAGAATAGGGATTACACCTTTTCTAACTGAATAAGGTTTGTTTAACAAAATATTATATAATTCTTTAAACGATCTTTTGTTATTATCTGTAGATTTTATAAAATTTTTTATTAATTCTAAAATATTAGAAATTGATAATTCTTCATCTTTTTTTCCTACAATTGCTTTATATATAGTTGCTTCAGCACTTGTAGGACTACTTATCAAGTTAATATTATGTGTTAATATACTATCAATAACTACATTCCTTGCTTTTTTTATTGGAGCTTGTAGTTCTAATTTATTTATCATTTCGTTATTGATTCTAGGTGTCTTATTATATATTTCCTCACATATTTTTGATAACAATTTACTTACATGTTGAACTCTTTTAAAAGATTTTGTCATATATAAATATTGTTGAACATTACCCTCAGAAAATATTTCTTTTGTTACTTCTTGAATAGCATCTACTATTTCTTTTTCCATAATTTCTAATTCATTTAACGTCTCATCTATCATATTTCCATTATGCTTTATATAATTAATAGCTTCATATTCTTTTAATAAATTTTCAAATTTTTTATTAATACTTAATTTAGAAATTTTTAAAACAACTCTGTCATCATTTATAACACGAAAATTTTCTAGTGAATTTTCAATATTTTTGTTAACTTTTAACAAATTAATGATTATTCCATCACAATAGTACTTATCAAACAATGAATCAAAACTAGATATATTTTGTAATTCTTCATCAGTCATAAATATATTTAAGAAAAATCGTGTCATTTTATATTGATCATTATATTTTCTTGGTAAAGAATACCAATTATCAACAATTTTATTTAAAGTATCTTTAATATTTATATTATCAAATTTTGAATCAACTAATAATTTAACTTCTTTAGTGATTTCACTACTGTATGTAGTAGCAAAATCTAATTCATTAGTAATTTTTTTTCTTCTTAGAATGCTCTTATTTATAAGCTCATCTATTGCTATTTTATATTCTTCTCTCATAAATAACGATAACGATATAACTTCATCAATTGGCGGAAACGAGTCAATGTCTTTTATCATATAAATAATGGCAATAACTTTTAAAATTCTTTTAGATGAATCTGAAATATTTTTTTTAAGTAAAATTTCCGTTTTTTGATAAATATTTTTGATATATGAATCATCTATTTTTTTTAAAGTATGTTTAAAATAATCATATATTTTATCCACATTAAATAATCCACTATCATTATTATCAATGAAATTTTTAAAACTGTTTTGGTCATTATCTGTTATAAAAGTAAATAATGTTCTTTCGTTCTGTGCTATTTTTTCAGATAATTGTATCATCGCATAAACAGTAATTGGATTTAAAGGAAAACAACCTTCAAATAAATTCTTTTCAACAAAATTCGCATTCAAAAATATATTCATTTCTTTTATTTTTGTATAAAATTCTTTATGTTCATCATAAAATTTCTTATATAATACATAAAAATCATTTTCTTTAATAATAGAATTTGAAACGATTTCGTAGTTTTGTTCTAAACTTCTATTGAAGTATACGGCCTTAAATCTTCCTTCAACTGTATTAAATGCATTTATCTTATTTTCATCATCTTTAAAATATTCGTTTAAAAACTTATGCGTAATACAACACAAGTGTAATTGCTCTTTATTTCCTGTTCTTGGAGCTAACTCTGCAAAATCTTGAAGAATTTTTAAATCTCTCATCAAGCCATCAGTTGAAGATTCTAAAAATTTACTAAATTCATCAAAAGCAATAAATATTCCTGAATATCCATTTTTTGACAATTCATAATTAATATCTTTGTATATTTTTATTATATCTCCATTTATTAATGGATTAAATTCTTGACCACGAGAAATACATTTATAAACATCTTTAAATATTTCATAATGTTTTCTTGAATATTTTTTTAAATTTTTCTTTAATTCACTTATTGAACAATTATATTCTTCTAAACACTTTTTAATATCTTTAACTATTTCTTTATATTCATGTTCCCATTTTACAATTATGTCATACGCAATATCAAAATAGGTATTTATTACTAATCCATCTATTTTTTCTCTTTCAAAAGCATCCATTAATCCTAATAAAAATGCTTGATTTATATCATCATAATTACTATTAATAATAATAGGTAGCAGTTTTATTTTTTCAATTCTAATTTTGACAAATAGATTGTAAAGATCAATATCTATTACTTTTATTCTATTAATAAACTCATCTATAATTCTACTATCTTGTTCATTATAGTCACTAATTAAAGTTAAAAACACAAGAAGTAAATGTGATTTACCTTTACCATAAGGTCCAATTAAAGTTGTTGACCTATTTTTTTTATCATTCAAAATACTATTAGCATAGAATTTTAATATTTCACACGCATCATTAGTAAGAACATAATTTTTAATTTTATTAATGTTATATAAGTCAAATTGTAGATTAACCGAGTATTGAAAATTTTCATTTGTCTTTACTATATTACTATACTTCATCATGTCCTCCACTAAAATATTCAGCAAAGATTTCTGCAATAGTCATTCTTTGTTTTATATATATCATGTTCAACCCTGCTGTTCTATTTACCTCAATCAATTTATTTACTCTTAGTTCATCTAAGTAATCGTTTAAAAGAATTTTATCTAAATTTAAGATTTTAGATGGACCATTTTCAGCATTAATCAAATCATCAATACTCATCGAATCATTATCCGCTATAACATTTAAAATGAGATAATATACTATTAAATAATTCATTTTCTTTACTGATGGTTTATTTCTCTCATATAAATTTTTACCAATTTTTTTAATTAATTCAAGATTTGATAACGGACACGCAAAGTTATTTTCTGGATTATCTATTTTATCATCAACACAATAAGTTTTTATGATCATATTTATTTCATCTACTAATATTTTTTCATTAAAAATCATATTTTTAGAAGCAAATCTTTTTGAAATAACATCAAATAAGTCTTCTTTTGAAAAAGTTTGCATTGTACACTTATTTAAGAACATATTTAATGTGTAAAATTCATCAATATTTAATCCCATCATAATATGAATCATCCACCAAGAAAAATCATCATCTAAATACTCATCATATTTATTAAGAAGTTGCCCAAATTCTGACAATTGTACATTTTTTGAACTATCATCTATTATTCTTGTAGCGATCAACCAATATTTTAAAGCTTTTACCATATTACTACCAATACCTAAAATTTCAGTTGCACTTTGTGAACTAAACACTTTTGGATTATCAATCACTGCTTTAATTCCTTTTACTAACCAACCTTCTCTAATAGAAAAGCTTTCGTGTCTTTTCATCTTTACTTTATTATTCATATCATTTACTCCTTATTTTTTGTTTTTAAAACTTTTTTTAAATAACAGCCGCCGTCAAAATGTCTTACACACTCCAAACAACCAATGCATTTCTTTTCGTTAATTTTATAGTCAATAGTATAATTATTTGAATCATTTGTTTCTTTCTTTTTTACCGAAATCGCATTATATTTGCAAACACTTTCACAAGCTCTGCATGCCAAACAGGTTTGATATTTTGTTATTTGATATTTAATAAACATTTCTGCATATTTTTGATTTTTCAAAATTGGTGTTATTTCTATAATTGATACTTTTAATATTCTTTGACCAATTTTCCCCTTCAATTTCATTATTGGTTGATGAGTTCTTTTATCAATCACATATACCTCACCTAAACGTTTATTACCAATATTAAAATCTATAATTCCAAAAGGTTTGAAAAGTTCATAAAACATTAGCTCAATATCTCTATTTAACTCAAATGTTAATGTATTTTCTTCTAATACACAAGGTTTAAATGAAACAGCTACGTTCTTACTATAATCAAGTCCATTTCCACCTTGTCTAGCTTTCCAGCCACCAGATTTAATATATTCTTCTGGATCTGGTTTTCCTATTTGTCTTGCAAAATCTAATAAAATATTATTAAACTTTGTGTATTCCTCATTCATATAAATATGTGAAAGAAATGCTGACCAATTGCTGTTATTGGGACAACACCAACATCCAACTCTAGAAAAACCTAGTCTATACGCATTATTGAATGGTATTTTTCTAGTAAATATATATAACCACACATCAAAATCTTGCCAATCTATTATCGGAGCAATAGTTTTCTGTTTAGTTATTTTAGCACCGTCACTTTCTCTATCATATTTACTTCTTGAAAATGACTCACTTCTTCTCAATCCCTGAAAAGATAAAACTCTAATTTTACCTTTAAATGTTGATTCAATTTTACGCGTAATTGCACCTGTTTTAAAAATAGTACAACACCATCTCATTACTCTGCTAGGAGGTCCTACAATCTTACATAGTTCATTAAAATCTTGATCTTTATTTTTAGCTATTAACATGGGAGTTTTCGAAAAAAATTGTCTAAATTTAGATAAATATACCGCCGTTTCTGGATATTCAAGAGTTGTATCGCCATAAATATGTATTATATTTTGGTTCCCTAACGCCCACATTACTAAATCACTAGTAACAGTTGAATCCTTTCCTCCTGAAAAAGATACAAACATTGAATCTAACGAATAATTTTCAGACTGTTTTTTTATATATTCGTGCGCTTCTGTAACAATTGAATTATATCTAAGAGAATTTGCTTTTATAAATCTCTTTATATGTTCAGTTTCAAAATAGTTTTCTTCATAAATTTTATTTTGTTTTTTATTTTGTAATATGAGGTTTCTAATTTTATCAGCATTTTTATTTTCAATAATACTTTTAGCTGAAAACTTAATTTTTCTGCCATTAACAAAATAATTATTTCCTGCAGTATTCCATATTGATGCTTCTTTATATTTAAAGGGTGTTCCCTCTATACATTCTAACAATAAACGTTCTTCAGGAAAAACAGGCCTAACATCAGTTCCTATGTATTTGCAATTAGAATTACATATTGAGCATACTTTATCAAATATAGGAATATTACAATTATCGCAATAATAAATTTCTGTTTTTTCAAGTATTGTTCTTTCTTTGCATACAGGGCAAACGCTTGTTTCGCATGCTAAATTATCACAATTGTTACAAATATACTTTATCATAACTACCTCCTGCATCATTAACAAAAAAATTACATCTTATTAAAATAATTATAGCACAAAAAATTACTGGAGAAAACTATTTAAAAATATTTTTTCTCCAGTTTTTTAATTTTGCTAAATTAAATTATTAAAATTCCCTTTTTTGTATTAGAAAATTATTAAAACATAGTAACTTTAAACCCATAAATTTATTAAGTAAAACATATAAAGTACAAACCATAATAAATATAAAATAAAGTGTATTCTTATAAACCTTTTAAATTAACATATCAATATTATGGTTTTATCTATTTTATCTGTTATTCTTTAATACTTTATTAATTAAATACTTAATTATATCTAAAATACCGTATACGGAAAATCCAGATACCCAAAATGGTACTATGGATGAATATCAGGAATTTCATAAATAACGTAATCATAATAAAATCTACCATTTTCATCATGACGCTCTTTCATTTCTAAATAATGATTATCCTTTAATTCTTGTAAAGTTTTTCTTATTATTTCTCTTGATTCTTTACATATACTACCCAAACCATTTATTGAATAATCCCAATTATCAGGAAGTGATAACATTAAAGATAATAATCCTTTTGCTCTTAAACTTAATGTTTTATCTTTAAAATGATAATTACTCATTACTGCATAATTCTTGTCTTTTTTAACTCTTATAATCATATTTTCTTTTCTCCTTTTCTACCAAATAAAAAGAGCCTATATCTTTATAGACTCTAAACAACTTTTATAATTTTTTAGGACAATTTGGTTTATATTTAACATCCTTATAGCCATAGACCTTTTTACAATCGTTACAAATTATAGCAATAAAATCTAAACCAATAATATTATGTCCCTCACCTTTTTGTATAACTATATTTTTTGAATTACATACCGGACATATTAATTCATCATCTTGACTACAAGCATCTCTAACTATTTCATAACCTGCTCTAAAATCATATTTTGGAATAAATTCTCCTGTTTGTAGTTTTTTAATTCTTCCAAACATAAATTCTAACTTATCAATAGTTTTCTCAATATGATAGTGCCCACAATACCATTTATCATAATTTATTTTTTCTTCTATCTCATCAAGAAATTTTTCCATAGATTTATCCAATAATTCTTGTGGCAAACTTAACTTAAAACTTTCTTTTGGTTCATATTTAAATGGACATGTATGCGATAAAATTATATCAACATGTTTACCTGTATATTTTTCCAATATACTTTTTCTTTCAAGTTCACTTAATTGTTCATTTTTAAACCAAGGATATCTTTTACTTATTCTATAATCTTTATCTACTGAATAAGCTCCACCTATTACTAAAATACTTTTACCATTTAAATTATATAATTCACCATTTTTAGCAAATATTAAGTTAGGATATTCATCTTCAATATATACTTATCCACCAAACATTTCTACTTCATGATAACTTGAAATATTTTCTGGTCTTTCTTCATGGTTACCCTGTATACAAAAAAATTTAAAATTATATTTACTTAACCGTTCTTTTAATTTTTTATCATATTCATCTAAATAATAATTTATACCCACATAATATCTTCATCATTAAGATTTAGATGATTAAATCTATGAAAATCACCATGAGTATCACCTGTTATATAAATCATCTTACACCTCCCATAACTTTTCATTTAACACAAAAATTACTTTTGTACCTACAAACACATTATTTGTGGAACAAAAGTAATAATTAAATCAACAAGTCTTTTCAAATTCTTTACGATATACTTTAAAATATCCATACTTATCAATAAATTTTATATTATCAACAACTTCATTTATTTCAAAAAACTTTGCAGCTACTTTTGTGAAATCTAAATAGTTATGTTCTAAATAATCATCTAAATTATCTTTTAAGTATTCTATGGAATGATCACTTTCACCTTCAGCAGTATCAAAATCTAAATTATTAAAATAAGTTTTATCTCTATTGTATTGAGCTAAGTAAGTGAATTCTATTTTTATATTTTCTTTATTAACATTAATTTCTCTTATTGATGTTATTTCTGCCATTTATTCACCAACTTCATATCCATTTTTAATTTCTAAAACTAATCCCTTTAATAATGCATTATTATTTTTAATATTAAATTGTCTGTAATCATACTTGATTATTCTTTCATATCCAGGTGTGAAATAGTATTCTGAATATCCTTTTTTATCAATATCTTCTACTATTTCTTTAAGTTCAAAATCACACATATCATCAAGCATACCTCTACCAGCACCATCAATAACATACGGATAATGTGAACCATTACCTCTTTCTAAATCTGTACTACCTAAATAAGTAATTTTAAATGTTGTTGTTGAACCATAATCATATTCCATTTCCATAATATCGTTTTCTATTAATCCAATATCACTTAATTTAGTTATTGTAGCATTTACCTTTGGAATATCAGTAAAATCATCTTCAATACATACCCAACAATCATATACTTTATCATTATGTTTTATATTGTATAAATGATATGCAAGTGAATCAAAAGTAGCAAGAATAGTATATGCTAAATCCGCAACTGTTCTTCTATCAGTAATCTCTATTTTTCTCCATATCTTATCTTCTAACCCCTCAATTCCTACTTTGAATGTTAATACCTTTGCCATATTTTTTTACCTCCATTAAATTAAAATATATCATAGTATGTTCCATTATCAAATGCATCAACTTGCTCTAAAAATTCATCCATATTTTCTTTTATAAAACTACACATATCTTTGTAATCATCTACATTAACGTAATTATTTTCACTCATAAATTGATAAAATTTTTTTATACTAGCAGCAGTCCCTTTTAATGAATTTTAGAAGCCCATAAACACTTTTCAATGAACCATCCATCTAAAAATGAATTAACTGAGCTCATACCATCTTCCACCTTAGTAATAGCATAATAATTCAAATAATCATTAATGTATAAATCAACATTATTTAAATGCTTTCTTACTGTTTTCTTTACTAAGCCTTTTTTATTTAACCACTCTTCAAACTCTTTAATATATTTTTCGTTTCTTTTTCTATTTTCTTCTACTTTTTTATCATAATCAGCCATTGTATACACCTACTTTAAATACTTATTTATTAATTCTTCAGCTAACTTTTCGCCTTCTTTAGTTAATGTAATAGATTTGTTTTTATATTTTGATGGGAAGAGATAACCTTTATCTGTTAACTCATTAATAATATCAAAATTATAACCCTTCCAACATTGTTTAAACTTATCTTCAAAAGAATTCGGTTTTTCTTCCCAAGAAGTTAAATACATAAGCAATAATGTTAATTCTTCAATATTTTTTTCCATTTACTATACCACCTTTACTACAATTTTTTAAATACATCTAATAATATTTTAATAGTTTCCTTAACAACATCAATAGTTATTACACTTTCATTATCCATTACATATATTCTTTGCATTTTATTAAAAGCATTAACTAAATCCTCACTAAACTTTAACTTCATATAATCAAAATTAATTATATCTTTATCTTCAGGTATTCCACCTATTCTAGATTTTTCTTCTTTCTTTTTATAACCTATTAATTTATTCAATTCAGATTTATTCTTTAATAACTCTTTAATATCATCATTTTTTATCATAATAGAAATATCATATAAATGCTTAGAAACATCCTCATACATTCCTCTTTCATAATAAAATTCAGCTGCAAATATTTTATCAATAAAGATTCTTTCAAGTTTAATAATTTCTATTTCAAACTCAGATATATTATATTTTTCTTTTAAAATGACTTTTTCTTCTTCTGTTGCATACTTATAAACAAGTGGTTCAATAATATAAATAGAAACTGGTTCAGATACCGTAAATGAAGTTGCCTCTATCTGTATTCTTTCTGATTTAAAAAGATCATTTAAACTAAACAGTGAATCATATTTATAAAACGATGTAATACTACCTTTTTTATCAATAGTTTCATCACCTACTAATAATAAACCATCAATATCATATCCAAGTGCAGATTTTTTTAATCTTGTTTTATTACTATTATTTGATTCATTTTCATTTACTTTAACAGTTAAATCAATATCTTCAGAAAATCTATTCATATGATCTAATATTTTATAAACAGCCGTTCCACCTTTAAAATAAGCTTGTAATTCTTTTTGCTTAGATGCTAATTCTTTTAAAACAAGACAAACATAATAGTCCTTCTCTAAGATATCATTCCTAATACCAGTTCTACGATTAATATTTAATATTAATTCTTCTAATATTTCTTTATTCAATATTTTCACCCCCTAATTCGTATAATCTTTTTATTGGTTTTAAATTATTTATTTTATTAGCATATTCAAATATCTTTTCAAGTTCTAACTCATTATCTTTAATAAATTTATAAATAATTTCTTTTTCATTATCAACTTCTATTTTTATATTATCCTTATTAATTAACACATCAAAAAGTTGAAGATATTTATAATTATCATCATTAATTTCAATTTTAGGTCTTCTAATAGTTACTCCTAAATTTTTATTATTGTAATCATTTGCATTAGGACACTCATTAGTAACAATTAAAATTTCTTTTGGTATTTGCGTAGTTAAACCTATTTTATTAAATAAATAAGCCCCTGTTAAATATCCTTTTTGTCTAGTTCCATCATGTATGTATTTTTTATCAATAACTTTATTAATATTTAAAAGTTTATTACCAAATGCACCTTTTAAAGGTTTATAGTAAATTCCTTTAATAAATTGAACAAGTTTATTATCTTTCACTAGTCTGTTAATATATACATAAATATTTTTAAATACATCATCAAAATTATTTTTAATATAATTTTTAAAAAAATCTTTGATATCCTCAATAAAAATAGGCTCATCATATGGATATTCATCAATATATTTAATTAAAATATCATTATAATTCATCTATATCCCTCCCAAATATATTATGTTATTATTTTGTTAAAATATACATAATATTTCACTTACTAATAACATTATATAATATTTTTGGTTATATGTCAACTAAACATACTGCTTTGCCAAACTTGTCCTACAATATAAATCAAAATATAATTCAAGGAGCTTATGAAGTTATACACTAATATATTTCATCCATCACAATTTTACTTACCCGACCTCCTGCATTTAAGTGATTAGATATTACTATTACATCAGAATTATTTCCATAAGCATTTAATATCTTATTTACTCGATTAGTAGGATCCAAACTAACATCACTATCTCTTGTTAAAGTTACTGGAATACCTAACTCTTTAAATCTATCATACATATACTTAGATATTAATAAAGTATAATCTTTCTCTAACATATCATTACCTACTGCTCCTGAATCACTTCCACCATGTCCTGGATCTATTACAACTCCAGTTAATTTTCTTTCATAATCCAAGTTAATCACCTCTATAATAATTTATGTTATTTAACTAATTTTGTCATATTATTATAAAAAAAATACAACTTTATTTTTTGTATTTTTTTAAAACTAACATAGAATCATTTATTCTATCTTGATTATAATATATTTGTTTTTCAAATATAAACATATTAAATTTAATCCATTCATTAAAAGTGGCATTACTAGGATTAATTGCAAATTCTTTTATATGTTTTCTATATTCATTTTGTTTATTTAAACGAATTATTCCATCAGAACTATATAAAACTGGTAATTCTAAAGAATCTATAGATAACATTTTATTAGTTAATTCCCATAATCTAACATGCTCTAATACTCTAGCTAATCTTGAATTTCCATCTCTAAAACATTGTAAAGAAGATAATAATCCATGAATAAGAATAGGATTTACAAATATATCCTTTTTGTCTAACAAAGTTTTATCATTATATAAATTTAAAATTAATTCTAAGGCTATTTTTATATTTCTATAATCTATTGGAATATAAGAAACACTATTTATGGATACTAGATTTCCATCATTTGAATAAAAACATTCTCCCACTATAGTATCATTTTCATTTCTATATTGACTGGTTTCTTCAATAGATGGAGATAAACCATTTAATAATATTTTATGATATTGACATAATTGTTTTACAGAACAATATTTATTTTCCTTTTTATGTTTTATTGCAAAATTAGTTGCTGACTTATGATTAGAATTCATAAAAACTTGTACCAAAAATGGACTTACAGATTCTAATACTTGGTTTCTTTTTATTTCTTCATCTTTTAATGACTTTAAAAAAGGAAATTTATATTCCAACAAAAAATCCAATGATTTAATATAATCTAAATATAATTCTAATATACTATCAATTAAAAATTTATTATCATCATCAAGTTGAAAATTATTTAATGCATCAAAAACAAATAGACCTGTTTGTTTTACACTACCTGATTCTAATAAATTTTTCTTAAAATCCTCAAATTCACTTTTTGTCATTTTTATCACCTACTAATACAAGTAAGTAAAATGTTACAATAAACCAATTCATTTGTCAATAAATTTTTTATAAATTAACTACTTGTTTTTATTTATTTAAGACATTGTTTATAATCTTTCTAATTTCTATTATTCTACTATCATTAAATTCTGGATGGTCTTTAAACCATTTTATATTTAAAGGAGATGGATGAGGTAATACTAAAGTAAGTTTGCCATTAATATAATTATTTTTAAAAATTAAATCATTAAAATTAGCTTCAGGGAAAAATACTTTAGCAGCTTTTGCTCCAATTAAAATATATATTTTATTATTTATATATTCCAACTCTTTTTTTACCCAATTTTCATAACATATTTTAGGTGGCATTCTATCATTACCGTTCTTATCTTTGCCTGGATAACAATGTGATAATGCTGCTATATAAAAATTATCAGGATTATAAAAAGTATTATCGTCTATTTGATACCAATCATACTTTAATCTTTTACCACTCATGTCCGTAAATGGTTTTAATGTATTATGTACAGTTGTAGATGGAGCTTGACTAATTTGTACTATTTTAGAATTAATATTACCTAATATTACT
>ERZ1643251.2066-NODE-2066-length-21196-cov-14.691311_pt1 | contig 21196 bp, 19 predicted proteins | sample MGYA00579261_ERZ1643251 | MGnify/ENA primary metagenome ERZ1643251 (study PRJEB29033, sample SAMEA4952267) | chicken gut metagenome | biome: Broiler Chicken; feature: Gastrointestinal Tract; material: Caecum | place: Ireland | collected 2018 | study: Broiler... | reverse complement strand
ATTGACTATGATAACCGGAATCTTCTCGAATAATAATTCTTCTCGGATAATCGGTGTTATGTCAGAACTGGAATAACACCGATATGAGAAAGAGCATCGATGGCTTGATGGCAGTCATCCGGGATACCTATGAAATGGATCCCTACAGCAATTCCCTGTTCCTTTTCTGCGGGAGACGCTGTGACCGGATCAAAGCACTGCACTTCGAAAAGTTATCCGCAGCCTTTTGTTATCCGCATATTTCTTCCTTTTATACTAAGATATGCTCGTTTCCCTGGAAAAAATATGCGGATAAAAATTATCTTAGCCCGCAGATGCGGGCAAGTTCATCTTCATCATCTGGCCATTCCTGATTTACGGATTCAGTAATGACTACTCCGCCAACATTAACTACCTCTTGTTTCTGCGCAAGGGAAGGAAATGCATAGTGGTCTTTGGTTGTCTGAATACTGGCATGGCCCAATGTAGAGGCAATGGCTTCAATAGCGACTCCGTCACGATAAAGACTTGTTGCATGCGTTCGGCGCAGCATATGCGGGTAAACTGTTTTTGGAAGATCAGGATGTTTATCTCTTATAAGATCTGCATACTTTTTGACGATACGTTCGATATTTCGTTCCGACATCCTGCTCACCTGTTCATGCTGTACTGTGTAGATAAAAGGACTGTTCATTGCCGGTCTGTTTCCATGATACTCAGCAAGATATGCTTTGATAAGCGGGACAGCTTCTTCTGACAGTGGCGCCATGCGCTCTTTACCGCCTTTTCCGTGTATCTTTAGGAAAGGAATATCAGAATCTATTACAACATCTCCGATATTGAGCTTTATTAACTCGCCTGCACGGATCATTGTATTGAATAAAACCGAAAGGATCATAACATCGCGGCATCCTGTTTTGGTATTGGGAGGGGCATTCAATAGATCTTTTACAGTATCAGGATCTTCAATGACCGGACGAATGTTTTTTTCTACCTTCAGGAATGGGACGGCAGCGATATTTATCTGTATCTGTTGTAAGCTGATGTCTTTTGCCGAGGCGTAATACATATATGACTTGATTGCGGCAAGCCGGTTATTCACTGTACTTTTCGCCCGTTTCTGGTCATCTAGCAGCCAGTTCCTGTATTCAAGTATAAGATCAAAGGTACATTGGCTGAAAGTAAAGGTCCGTATAGAAAAGCCTTTTACTTCTGTAACATATCTCCTGAAGACCGTAAGCCCGTCACGGTATGTTTTCACCGTCCTTGAACTGGCACTGTCCTGGGGAATATAAACTGTCAGGAAATCGTAGGTCATTGAAAAGAAAAGCTTTTTATTTAACATCGGTTTCATCGCATCCTCACCTCCGGCAGCACAAGTGGAGAAATCCTATCTTTCCGTCGGATAATCTCCAGGGATTCCAGGACCTGGTGATAGTAATAAAAAGTTTCATCGGCTGACTTATGTCCAAGGTGCCTGTTAAGATAAGGGAGCATGACAGAGGTATCAACCCCTTGTTCCATCCAGGCATTTATTCTTATTACCACAAAGGTATGCCTTAATGAATGGATCGTAGGTTTCCTTGAACAGCCTGTAGCACACGATGTTTGATTCCAAAACTGGTTAAATCTGCCTCCAAGTGCACCTGAAGAGAGATGGCATGACGGATCAACAGCCGGAAAAAGCCATTTTTCCTGTCCAGGGATTATGATTTTTATGAAATGCTGATACTTCTCCAACAGCACAGCCATATCGCCTGAAATACTGATGATCCGGTCTTTGTGCCCTTTGGCATTTCTTATCATAATCGTGCGCTCTTTTATATTCAAGTCTGAAAGCTGTATCGATACTGCCTCCGATCTCCGGAGCCCTGTAGTAAGTATCAGCCTGAAAAGGACCGGATATTCTTTTGAGATCCTCAGGGTTTCCGGGGATGGCCTTGCCGGACGATAGGAATCTATTTCAGCAAACAGGGACTGAATCTCATTCTTTGACAGGATGTGTATTACGGGATGTCTTGGGCATTTGATTTTATCCAAAGGGATATACGATGGTTTCCCAAGGCTGTTTCGGAATAACAAAAACTGTTTCACTGTGTGTATCCGTGCATATTGGGAGGACTTCCCTTCTGTCGGAAGTTGTTTTACCCATCCGAATAAGGATTCCATTGTAACGGAATCAGAGGGATCATTTTCACTTTTCCAGTATGTATCAAACCGGTGCAGGATATATTCTTCGTTATGGTACTTATATCCGAGGGAGCGCTTCGTCTTGATAAAGCTCTCGATATCAGGGGCAAGGGCACTATGGAAAGAAGAATTCATAGAAGGCCTCCTTTCCATGGGATATCCAGGCTCTCCAATGATAAAGGGCACATGGAAAGCCTTTCTCCATCCAGTGACAGATAAGGGGTCAGGCTTTTGACGCTGCGCTGTCCTAAAGCGGAAGAAATACGTTCCGGAGGAATGCCCTTCTGGAGCTTATGGGTTGAAAAAGTCTTTCTTGTGACATGAAACCCGGATCCCGGTACGGATCTCTGCGGCAGGATTCTTTTTAATGCATCATAACATATATTCCGTAAAAGCGGTTTGTGTGGCGCTTTCAACGATACAAACAGCAGATCCGATGAGCATTTCTTAGGGCGCCCGGATTTCAGATATTTGAAGACTGCATTGCCAACAGAGACAGGCATTGCAAGCTGGATCTCGACACCTGTTTTATCTTGTATAAAGCGGATCGCTCTATTTTTGAAATTGATATCCGATATCTTAAGCCGTACAATATCACAGCCACGGATCCCCATTTCTGTTCCAAGAAGCATGACCGCACTGTCCTGCAGCTGGATCGGAGTTGACGCTTCGGCTATATAACTGCGGATATGGCTTAATTCTTCTGCTGTGAGGACTGTGATCATGCGTTCTGTCTTTACTGCTGAATATCCCAGTACCTGGGGAAGATGCTGGTTTTCAATGATATTTTCACGATAAAGATATCTTAAAAATCTCCGGATTCGTGCATTGCAGGCATTTTTCCCTTCGGATGACAGATGTTTATCTGAAAGGTTGAAAGCTATCAGCGTCTCTGCCGAAACAGCCTGGAAAGAAGATATCTTTTCTGAAATTAGGAAGCGGAAGAACCGCAGTATCGAATAAACATCGTTATTTACGGTATCATCATCCAGTTTTTCCATGGCTCTGAGTTCCGAATAATTCATTAATGGAGCCAGCATCCATTCAGGAAGCATGGACAGACCGGATACCCCATGCGGAAGTACAGCACTGAAATCAATCGTTTCTGTTGTAGCATACACTTTTAACAGAAACAGGGCTCTTCTGGCGGCAGTCCATGAACTTCCCTGAAATACCTCTTTTGTACGCTGTGCCTCCAGCCAGGCATCACTGCTCTCCAACGAATAGTCCAACTTATAGAAATCAAGAAACAGTTCAAAATATCTTAAGGCCCGCTCAAGCCCTCTGCGATAAGCAGGAACATATCCTGCTTTCTGGAATTCACGGATCAGGTCATCGATCATCTGTTGATACCGGGCAGATGGGATTTGTATCTGATGGTGTGCCTGGATGGGTTGGCGGCCAATATCACTTAACGAAGAAAGACCGATAAAAGAATCCGTTTCTAATGCGTACATATATGTGCATAATGAGCAACTTATCTGTTTTTCCTGAAACAGGAACCGGAGAAAATGGCAGATCGCTCCTTCTTCAATAAGGCGGGAAACCTGCTTTAAATGGGACAGTTCTGAAAAATGATACTCAGATATATCCTGGTATGTAATAGATGAAACCTTTTCTTTCCCACGTGCCTGCAGATATTTAAGAAACAGGCTGCACCGCCTATGAATATTTTCTATCTGAGTTTCAGAAAACAATGTCTGGATATTTCCTGTAAAACGTTCAAGGACTTCAGAAAAAGAAGCTTTCAAACGCAGCGCTGAATAAGGCTTCCTCGGTGAAACCAAGACGTTAGAAACAGAACCCGTAGCATAAACTGCATTGATTTTTCGAATTACAGCTTCATGGAGGATTTTACCTTTCGATCCGAAAGGGGCATCTGAACCGCTGTCAAGTAATTCCCAGCCCAGTTCTGGCGAATAAGAAAGATTATTTTCCGTTAAGTATTCCCCCATGGTTTCATATATCCTTTTGTATTGGCTCAGGGAATGCTCCGAGTAGTGATTCTCGATCATAAAATCGAGGACAATGTTGGCATTAATTTTAAATTTTTCCATGATGGTTACCTCCTTTAAAAAGAGGATACATCATATATTTTTATCCGCATATTTTTTCCAGGGAAACGAGCATATCTTAGTATAAAAGGAAGAAATATGCGGATAACAAAAGGCTGCGGATAACTTTTCTTATCCGAATATTCGGATAAGAAAAGGATGGATTCTGCCTTTTGTACAAACGTTTAGATAACGGGCGGTTCCAATGGCCCAGGAATTCAGCCGAGGTAAGGAACCTTACCCGGCAGGAATACCGCTGGCTTTTGGAAGGGCTGTCCATTGACCAGCCCAGGGCAATCCGGCCTGCCGGGAAAAAGGATTTCTGACCTTTGTGCAAAAGGGAGAAAATTTTTCTTCCCTTTATGGGTCCGGCAGAACGCTGCGGATGGGTTATCCACATGCGGATGGAACCATCAGGATATCAGGAGGATAACTCTTCCCATTTCCTTCGGGTTCTCGTTTCCCTGTGGAAAGCACAGCATTTTTTATGGATGCCGCCTTGTGGAAATGGTATGTTTTCCACATTTCGGCTTCGTCAAAATGACGGTGCCGGTACAGCGGAAAATTCGCTTTTCCGCAGGATTTCCGGTATAATAGGAATCAGCGAAAAGAAGAGGTGGTTCCCTATGCCGCAGTCAGAAATGGAAGCGCTCATACAGCTTCAGAAAGAGACAATTGAATCCCTGCGTCAGCTGGTGGACAGCCAGCGCCTTACGATCGAGCAGATGACCAAAAGCCATGAGGCGCAGACTGCACAGCTGAACCAGACAATCGCGAATCTCAATGAGACGGTCGAATATCTGAAGAAAAAGCTGTTCGCATCTTCCAGTGAAAAAACAAAAAAAGATGCATTCCCGGGCCAGCTGGATCTGTTCAATGAAGCGGAAGCCGCTGCGGATCCTTCTGTACCGGAACCAACTCTGGAGGAGGCTGTTGGCGGTTATAAACGTAAGGCAAGGAAACAGAAAGCCACCAGGGAAGAGATCCTTGCAGGGCTTCCGGTAGTCGAAGTTCCCTGCACCGTGCCGGATGAGGACAGGAACTGCCCCTACTGCAACACGCCGATGGAGGTCATCGGGAAAAAGGTTGTACGGGAAGAACTGCGGATCATCCCTGCAAAAGTGGAACGGATCCAGTATGTCCAGGAAGTGCTTGGCTGTCCGGAATGCAAGAAGGACGGCGCTTCCGTTATTGTCGGGGCTGAAACACCAAGCCCGCTGCTGAAACACAGCCTCGCATCTGCGTCCACGGTTGCTTATGTGATGTACCAGAAATATGTGAACAGCATTCCTCTTTACCGCCAGGAGGCGGATTGGAAACAGCTGGGAGTGAAACTCTCCAGAGCGACACTGGCTAACTGGGTCATCAAATGCGGCATAGATTATATGGAGCCGGTGTATGGACATCTCCACCAGTGTCTGCTGGAAAGGGATATCATCCATGCAGATGAAACGCCCTGCCAGGTACTGAAAGAGGACGGAAAAACAGCGCAGTCCAGGTCCTATATGTGGCTGTATGGATCCGGGAACGATGGGCTGCCGCCGATCCGCCTGTATGATTACCAGCCCAGCCGTGGAGGATATCATGCGGAGGAATTCCTGAAAGGATTCTCCGGTTACCTTATCTGCGATGGTTTCAGTGGCTACAATAAGCTGAAGGGTGTCATCCGCTGCGGCTGCCTTGCCCATATGAGGCGGTACTGGAAGGAAGCGCTTCCCGGAAAATCCAGGAAGTCTTCCGATAAGACCCATGCAGAAATCGGCTTAGACTACTGTAACCAGTTATTCGAACTGGAAAAGGAGTATGCAGATTTGGATGCCGATACCCGGAAAGCAGAGCGTCTTGAGACAGAGCCTGCCATATGGGAGGCCTATTGGTCATGGCTTGAAACCGTGAACCCGGCGGGCGGGAGCCGTCTGGCAAAAGCTGTGACCTATGCGAAAAACCAGAAGCCGTATATGGAAAACTATCTGTTGGATGGGCGGTGCTCCATATCGAACAATATCGCAGAAAATATTGCCCGCCCCTACGCAGTGGGGCGGAAAAATTTCCTCTTCCACGATACCGTAAAAGGCGCCCAGGCCAGTGCCATCATTTACAGTCTGGTGGAAACTGCAAAACTCAATAACCTGAACATCTATGCATATCTGGAGACAGTACTGCTCTATATGCCGGACTACAAAAACGAGCCCGAAGGGATAGAAGAGCTGATGCCCTGGTCTGAAATGATACAGCAGAGATGTCAGATCAAATCAAAAAGTTGAAGTTGGAGCATTTTACTTCAACTATAATTGGATGCTTTGCAAAAAGATAGCCGTTATGTTATTGGGCGCTTACAAAAATAATAGATATAGAGAAGAAATTGCAATAAAATCGTTGTATTTGTTGAATATACATTTTAATTCATCAAAAGATGACAAATATATTTTTTAGCAATTGCAATTGAGAAATTTGATATTGGTGGACAGCTATTTTATGATAATGGAGGAGAATATCTTGGAGTCGCCATATATTTTGATTTCAACAATTAGTCCAGAAAAGGGAAGGAAAATCTGCGATTTTGATAAGCATTCAAAATACCTTGTAAAAGTTGTCGCTCCTACGGATTTGTCAGAAACGCTTTTTGAATATGCAGAAAACTTCTTTGAAGCTGCACATGTAATTACCGAGTTTATATTATATGCGGAACATCCAGATATTGGTAAACTGGATACATATTTTTTTGTAATTGCTTTTTTGTATCGACATTGTCTTGAAGTTGGATTAAAAGCGATTGGTTTTCAATATATTCAGGATAAAGATAAAAGAAAGCAATTTGTAAAAAATACTCGTCATAATTTATATGACATATTGCAGGTGATTGCAAATGAAAGCGAATCAGTAAGACCGGATAAAGAAGTGGAATGGTTAAGAAAGTACTTTCAGGACTTGTCTCAAACGGATAGGGAATCGGATTCATTTCGTTATCCGTTCCATATAGTATGGGAATTAGATGAATGGGGCTTGGATGGAAAATTTGTTATTAAGAGAGTTTTTACAGAGCAGATGCATATTGACTTAGTGAAGTTTGCAAACAAATTTGAAGCGGCATATGAAATAATAAAAAAATGGTATTTAAAGGACACCGATGCTGCAGTTGAGTGGAAAGAATTAGAACCAGTTTTTATTGAAACGGGAGGATATTATTACGCACAATCTGTTGTAGGCTATCGATATAAGCAACAGGCTTTTTATCCATATACAAAGGCCTATTTGGAAACTGCGAATTACTTAAAATGGTATATGAAAAATGAAGTTGACTCAGGAAACAGAAGCTGGAAGAAGCTTTTTTTTCCAATGTGCTACTTATATAGAAACTGCGTTGAACTTAGTTTGAAAACTATTTGGTTTGAAGAAATAGATGAAGATTTTCAAATTAAGTGTAAACTGATGTTAGATAAAAAGCACAGTATTGAAGGAATGTGGAAAAAACTTAAGCCATATGTACTTGAATATGGTAAAGGTACAGATGAACTGGAATATATTGAGGTTATAGAGGATTATTGCATTCAAGTACATAAATTGGATAGTGATGCAAATAAATTTAGATATCCAATGGCAAATACAATGCAAGTATATTTCCCTCAAAATAAACGATTTGACTTCGTGCATGTAGGAGACTTTTTTGAGGCTTTAAATAATGTCTTTGATGGAATTGATAGTGAATTTAGTTGTAGAAATGAAATAAAGGCGGAATTGGAAGCTGAATATAGGGCTGAAATGATGGCAGAGCAGGATCACTACTGGTAGTGAAAGGGGATTCTTACCCCGCTGTAAATGTACAGACATAGTTTCGCTATTTAGTATAGGAAGAATCTATCACCGCATGTGGAGACAGTTGCTCTGCTATCTCGGAAGTCCGCGACGAGGATTTTCATCCCCGTGACCATCAGCCCGAAGGACATGGAACCTGCCGAGGAGAAGGCACAACTTACGTACGAGGACATCAAGCAGTAGAAGAATGGCTTTTTAGATCTGATGTGTGAGTATCCAGTCCAGTAAATCAGAAGATTGAATAGTTCCTGCTGCTAATTGCAGGATGATATCGGACAGTTCTGTTTGCGTATGCTGTAATTCGATCCCGTTTAAGGTAAGAAACACCAGCATGACGTGTGCGCCGATACGCTTGTTCCCGTCTACAAAGGGATGATTTTTTACCAGACCAAAGCAAAGACGGGCTGCCTTTTGCTGGAGTGATGGATAGACATCTTCTTCACCAAAGGTCTGGAAAGGTGCGTTCAGCGCAGAGTCCAGCATTCCTTCATCGCGCAGGCCGGATGAACCTCCGGTTTCTGCAATGAGTTGTTCATGCAGCAGAAGTATCTGCGGTTTGGATAATCGGATCATTTGGCAAGTACCTCGTAAGCCTGTCGGTTCTTTTCAATGAGACGTTTGGAAATAGCCATGACATCTTCATCGGCGGCAAGCTGTTCCTGCTCAGCGGCACTGAATTCTATGACCAGATACCGGGGAACATTGTTCTTTAATATGATAACAGAACCATTCTCATCTACAAGGCGGGCTACTTTAGAGAAGTTTTGATTAGCATCGGTGATGGAAACCAGGTTTTTCGTGTTGATATTCATAACGAGACCTCCTTTGCTCTTTGCTTTTATTATATCCGAGAATAGGAGAAATTCAACCTATTTCATAAAAAATTTACAGGCAGGGGCGGTCGTCTGCAGCTGCTCATTCTTTCCAAAGGAAGGGGTGAAAAAATGCCGAAAAATCCAATAACACAGACAGACGTGGCGGTGCGAGACCCGGTGCGGGAAGGAAGAAATCTGCTGTCAAGGAGAAAGCCGAGAACGGCAAGCCGGGCGCAGATTGGAAGTGCTGGATATCCCCGAAGTCGAGGGTGTCGATATGCCAAAGCCCCATGAGTTTTTATCTGCCAAGCGGCGTGACGGGAGTACGCTCCAAGCGGAGGAAATCCTTTGGATTGGAGAAATACCATGTAGGTGACAAAAGTGACGGCTGGTTTTCAAATAGCGATATATAAAGAAATAGGAGCGGTTTTAGGGTTCAGCACTCGAAAAATCAGCAGGATAATGAAAGAATTAAAAGACAAGGGAAAAATTATGCGTATTGGGTCAAATAAGACCGGATATTGGAAAATTAATGAATAAATTTGTCATTTACAGATAGGGCAACGGTGATTTATGGTAGCGCCACGGAATCCTTCTGTTGAATGAGAATCATCCGCTTCGTAACCGGTCATTGCATATCAGCGGACTATTTAGTACATCGAAAAAAGCGAACATTGATGATAAAAAAGCGAACATTGAGAGAGAAAAAGTGAACATTAAAGGTGTATTTACGGCAAAAACGATAAAGCAGCGTGGACAAAGCTCACAATTTGCCCACGCTGCAGAAAATACAATTCGATATTTTATATCCGCCAATATCGATCGCCACATCTTACCTGATCCCGGTTCGCTTTACCGCCGCCGTAAAGATAACCCCGCCGCCGTCATTCCCCGTCCGTTTTCGATAAACAGGCCACCTGCACGATCTGCTCGATCACGTGATGCAGAAGCTGCGCCTGTTCTGTCTCGGCGGCTTTATAATACATTTCTTTTCCGCTGCGGCGGGAGGTGATCAGGTGGCCGGCCTTCAGCTGTTTCAGATGATGGGAGACCGCCGGACTGCTCATGCCTACCATGGAGGCGATATTGATGACACATTCTTCACAGTGGCACAGGATCCAGAAGATACGGACGCGGTTCCCGTCGCCGAGCTGTTTGAAAATATCCGCTGCAGTCTGAAAGACCTCTGCTCCCGGCATCTGATCCAGTTCTTTTTCTATACTCTGCCCGTGGTCATGGGGCAGTCTGGTATCCGTCACAAATATTCCTCCTTCGTTTCCGGTTTGTTCCCATTATAGCACAGTCATTATATAGGAAACAATTGAAAAAAAGTATTGAAAAAGATTACCGCAAGGTATTGACATTCACGGTCAAACGAGATATTATGAATTTAACAATTAAACATACGTTTAATCGAAAAAAGAAGGGAGTTATATAATCATGAAAAAGACCTATAAAATCGAAGTGGACTGCGCAAACTGTGCCAATAAGATGGAAGAAGCAGCGAACAAGACTGCAGGAGTGAAGAGCGCGGTGGTGAACTTCATGACGCTGAAGATGAATGTGGAGTTTGAAGAGGGCCAGGATCCTAAAGTGGTCATGCAGGAAGTTCGAAAAAACTGCAAGAAAGTCGAAGACGACTGTGAAGTGTATATCTAACATACAGGAGGGATCTGGTTATGAGCAAAAAGCAGAAAAAGATGCTGGTCCGCATTATCGCGGCTGCGGTTCTGCTGATCGTTTTGAATTTCATACCAGCGACGGGAATTGTACGGTTTATACTTTACCTGGTGCCTTATCTGGTTATCGGGTACGATATTTTGCTCAAGGCGTTAAAAGGGATCAAGAACCGCCAGGTATTTGATGAGAATTTCCTGATGGCGGTGGCGACCGTCGGCGCGATTGCGCTGGCGCTCTATGACCGGAGCGGGGATTATACAGAAGCAGTTGCCGTTATGCTGTTCTATCAGGTGGGCGAGTGGTTCCAGAGCTACGCGGTGGGCAAGAGCCGGAGAAATATCAGCGAACTGATGGATATCCGCCCGGATTACGCGAATGTGGAACGGGACGGCAGGCTGGAGAAGGTGGATCCGGACGAAGTGGAGATCGGAAGCGTGATTGTGGTACAGCCCGGCGAGAAAGTGCCCATCGACGGTATCATCATAGAAGGCTCTTCCAGCCTGAATACCAGCGCGCTGACGGGAGAGAGTCTGCCGCGGGATGCAAGGGCAGGAGATGAGATCATCAGCGGCTGCATCAATATGACCGGCGTGCTGAAGATCCGGACTACGAAGGAATTTGGAGAGTCTACGGTGTCCAGGATCCTGGATCTGGTGGAAAATGCCAGTTCCAGAAAATCCAGGTCCGAGGACTTTATCAGTAAATTTGCCCGGGTCTATACGCCGGCGGTATGCTATGCGGCTCTGGCGCTGGCATTCCTGCCGCCTCTGGTGCGGATGTTCGCGCTGGGGCTTCCGGCTGACTGGGGCACCTGGATCTACCGCGCGCTGACATTCCTGGTAATCAGCTGCCCGTGCGCACTGGTGATCAGTATTCCTTTGAGCTTTTTCGCGGGAATAGGCGGGGCCAGCAATGCCGGCGTTCTGGTGAAAGGCTCCAATTATCTGGAGACGTTGTCCCAGACGAAGATTGTGGTATTTGACAAGACGGGAACGCTGACTCAGGGTGTATTTGAAGTCAACGGCATCCATCATAATAAACTGGAAGATGAAAAACTGATCGAATACGCGGCTCTGGCGGAAAGCGCTTCGTCGCATCCGATCAGCAGAAGCCTGCAGAAAGCGTATGGAAAAGAGATTGACCGCAGCCGGGTGACAGATATCAAGGAGATCAGCGGAGGCGGCGTGATTGCCAGAGTGGACGGCACGGAAGTGGCAGCCGGCAATGACAAGCTGATGAATCAGCTGGGGATTCCGTATATTAATTGTCATTCTGTAGGCACGATTATCCATATGGCGGTCAACGGGACATATGCCGGTCACATCGTCATATCCGACGTCCTAAAGCCGCACTCGAAAGAGGCGGTCCAGGCGCTGAAAGCAGCAGGCGTTCGTCAGACCGTGATGCTTACCGGCGACGCCCGGAAAGTGGCGGACCAGGTGGCTTCAGAACTTGGGCTGGACAGTGTGTACAGTGAACTGCTTCCGGAGGACAAGGTAAATAAAGTAGAGGAACTGTTGAAAAACAAGCCGGAAAATGCTAAACTGGCGTTTGTGGGAGACGGCATCAACGATGCGCCTGTGCTTGGCCGCGCTGACATCGGCATCGCCATGGGGGCCATGGGATCGGATGCGGCGATCGAGGCGGCGGACGTGGTGCTGATGGACGACGACCCGCTGAAAATCGCGAAGGCGATCCGCATATCCCGCAAGTGTCTGCGTATCGTATACCAGAATATAATTTTTGCCATCGGCATCAAGCTGATCTGTCTGGTGCTGGGGGCGATGGGTATCGCGAACATGTGGCTGGCGATCTTCGCCGATGTGGGCGTGATGATTATCGCCGTGCTGAATGCGATACGCGCTTTGTTCGTGAAAAAACTGTAAATGCCGCTGAGAGCGGAATGAGATATCAGGAAGGTCTGATACGTGCCCTTTGAAATGGGACGGGATCAGGCCTTTTTGCCTGACCGGAAGCCGGATGAGGAGGAATAGGATGAAAAAATGTGTAATAGGCGTAGTGCCGCTGGTGGATTATGAAAAACAGAGCTGGTGGATGCTTCCCGGATATATGGAAGGAATCCTGGAAGCCGGCGGGCTTCCGCTGATGCTTCCTCTGACCGATGACCGGGAAGTCATCCGGCAGATGACAGATCTGTGCGACGGATTTCTGCTCACCGGGGGACAGGACGTGTCGCCGGAGTTATATGGAGAAAAACGTCTGCCACAGTGCGGGGAGTGCAGTCCGGAACGGGACCGGATGGAAAAGATGCTTTTGGAAGAAGTGCTGCACAAAAACATACCGGTTTTGGGAATCTGCAGAGGCATACAGTTCCTGAATGCGGCCCTGGGCGGGACCCTGTATCAGGATCTGCCGTCCCAGCGGGGAACCGGGATGACGCATTGCCAGAAGCCTCCGTATGATGTGCCGGTACATGAAGTGGAGATCAAGGAAGGAACACCCCTTTATGATCTGCTGGGCTGCCGCAGCCTGGCGGTCAACAGCTACCATCACCAGGCGGTCAGACAGCTGGCGCCGGGGCTGGAAGTCATGGCGGTGTCGGAAGACGGATTGACGGAAGGAGTATATATGCCTGACCGCAGATTTGTCTGGGCGGTCCAGTGGCATCCGGAATTTTCGTACCGCACGGAAGAAAGCAGCAGAAAAATATTCGCGGCCTTTGTACGTGCGGCGGAAGAATTGCGGAAATAGTAAATCAGCAGGAAAAAGCCTTGACATCTTCATGCGCCCTATGCTATAGTAATCTGGCGAATGGAAGTTTAGGCTTTTTTTTTATGCCTAAAAATTGGTGGTTTTCGCAGGATCACCAAAGAAAAAGTATAAAAAGCGAGGTGGAAAGTTGTGCGCGTAAAGATCACATTGGCATGTACGGAGTGCAAACAGCGTAACTACAACATGACCAAAGAAAAAAAGAATCACCCGGACAGAATGGAGACTAAGAAATACTGCCGTTTCTGCAGAAAACATACTCTTCATAAAGAAACGAAGTAATTCTGCCGAAGGATCGTAAAGGATGTGAGAAGATGGGAGAGACGAAAAAGACCCAGAAAGCCCAGAAGACCAGTTGGTTCACGGGGCTGAAAGCCGAATTTAAAAAGATCAGCTGGACAGACAGGAAATCACTCACAAAACAGACGATTGCGGTTATCAGCACATCTGTTGTTTTGGCTCTTATTATCAAAGTGCTGGATATGGTCATGACTTTTGGAATTGACATTCTGGTAACGCTGTAAGCTGGGAGAAAGGTGATTTTATGTCAGAGACAAACTGGTATGTGGTTCATACCTATTCCGGGTATGAAAACAAGGTTAAGGCCAACATTGAGAAGACAATCGAAAACAGACATCTGGAAGATCAGATCCTTGAAGTCAGAGTTCCGATGCAGGACGTGGTGGAGATGAAGGACGGCGTCAGCCGTCAGGTCCAGAAAAAGATGTTCCCGGGCTACGTTCTGATCAACATGGTGATGAACGACGATACCTGGTATGTGGTACGCAACACCAGGGGCGTGACCGGATTTGTTGGCCCTGGATCTAAACCGGTTCCGCTCACAGACGAAGAAATGAGACCGCTGGGTATCCATTCGGATTCTGTACAGATTGATTTTGCGGAAGGCGATACTGTGGTTGTGACCGGAGGCGTTTGGAAAGACACTGTTGGTGTTATCCAGGCGATCAATGAGAACAAGCAGAGCGTGACGATCAATGTTGATCTGTTCGGCCGTGAAACGCCGGTGGAGATAAGTTTCACAGAGATCAAGAAAATGTAAACTGGTTTGCGGATTAGCGTATCCGCAGATCGTGGGAGGGTTCATCCCGCCATTACCACAATAGGAGGTGCCTTAGTTATGGCAAAGAAAGTTACAGGTTATATCAAATTACAGATTCCGGCCGGAAAGGCTACGCCGGCTCCGCCCGTAGGCCCGGCTCTTGGACAGCACGGAGTAAATATCGTGCAGTTCACGAAGGAGTTCAATGCAAGAACCGCTGACCAGGGAGATATGATTATCCCGGTTGTGATTACGGTGTATGCGGACAGAAGCTTCAGCTTCATTACCAAGACCCCGCCGGCAGCAGTACTGCTGAAGAAAGCATGCGGACTGAAAACTGCTTCCGCTAATTCCAAGAAAGACAAAGTCGCTACGATCAAGAAATCTGAGATTCAGAAGATCGCAGAACTGAAGATGCCGGATCTGACTGCAGGCAGCCTGGAGGCAGCTATGAGCATGATCGCCGGTACTGCAAGAAGTATGGGTATCACAGTAGTAGACGATTAATCAACTGTTGCTGACAAATAGACGTGGGAGGGTTCATCCCGCCATTACCACTAGGAGGTTAAAAAGATTATGAAACATGGTAAGAAATATGTTGAGGCTGCAAAACTGTATGACAGGCAGACTCAGTACGATAGAGACGAAGCAGTCGCAATCGTGAAAAAACTGGCAACCGCAAAATTCGACGAGACCATCGAGGCTCATATCAGAACCGGATGCGACGGACGTCACGCAGACCAGCAGATCCGCGGCGCGGTAGTTCTGCCGCACGGAACCGGAAAACAGGTTCGCGTTCTGGTATTCGCAAAAGGACCGAAGGCAGATGAAGCGCAGGCAGCAGGCGCTGAGTTCGTAGGAGCTGAGGAACTGGTTCCGAAGATCCAGGGCGGATGGTTTGACTTTGATGTGGTTGTTGCAACTCCGGATATGATGGGCGTTGTTGGACGCCTGGGCCGTGTGCTCGGACCGAAAGGCCTGATGCCGAACCCGAAGGCAGGTACCGTCACCATGGACGTGACCAAAGCCGTTCAGGATATTAAAGCCGGTAAGATCGAGTACAGACTTGACAAAACCAACATTATCCATGTGCCGATCGGAAAAGCATCTTTTACCGAGGAGCAGTTAGCGGACAACTTCCAGACGCTTATGGATGCAATCAACAAAGCAAGACCTGCCGCTGTAAAGGGACAGTACCTGAAGAGCGTAACCATTGCTCCGACCATGGGTCCGGGCGTAAAGGTCAATCCGCTGAAACTGGCATAAAAGCCTGCAAAGGGTGTTGACATCCACTATAAATTATGATATTTTAAAACAGTTAAAGATGACTGCCCGAAGACAGCAGGTGCCTGAGTGCGTAAGTTGTAAACGCCTGCCGAGGAAAGCATTCGATATGGAATGACTTGTGATCCCTCTGTGTCTGCGGCACAGAGGGATTTTTTTGCCGGAAGATTTTCCGGTGGGAACCAATTCTTGCGGTTGTCACTCTTAAAAATCTATAAGGAGGAAACCATTCATGGCAAAAGTTGAACTGAAAAAACCGATTGTAGAAGAAATTTCTGCAAATCTGGAAGGCGCTGCCTGCGTAGTTCTGGTAGACCCTGTAGGACTGACCGTTGAGCAGGATACGCAGCTTCGTAAACAGATGAGAGCAGAAGGTATCGTTTACAAGGTTTACAAGAACACGATGCTGAACTTTGCAGTGAAGGGAACGGAGTTTGAGCCGCTGGCACAGCATCTCGCAGGTCCGTCCGCCATTGCAGTTTCCAAAACAGATGCCACCGCACCGGCGAGAATCCTTGCCGAGTTCGCGAAGAAGGCAGACAAGCTGGAGATCAAAGCCGGCGTTGTGGAAGGAACTTATTATGATGCAAAGGGTATGTCTGCTATCGCTGCAGTTCCGTCCAGAGAAGTGCTTCTGGGAAGACTGCTTGGAAGCATGCAGAGCCCGATCGCAAACTTCGCGCGTGTGCTTAATCAGATCGCGGAGAAACAGGAAGCGTAAAAAACAGACAGGCTGCCTTGCAGAGGCGGCGTGAAACAAACAGAGAATGAATATTGGAGGTAAATGAAAATGGCAAAGTTAACGACTGCAGAATTTATTGAAGCAATCAAAGAGTTATCTGTATTAGAGCTGAATGAGCTCGTAAAAGCATGTGAGGAAGAGTTCGGCGTATCCGCAGCGGCAGGTGTTGTTGTAGCAGCAGCAGGCCCGGCAGCTGAGGCGGCTGAGGAGAAAGATTCCTTCGACGTAGAGCTGACCGAGGTTGGCCCGAACAAAGTTAAAGTTATCAAAGTGGTTCGTGAAGCAACCGGTCTTGGCCTGAAAGAGGCAAAAGATGTAGTTGACGGTGCACCGAAGGTGATCAAAGAGGGCGTTTCCAAGGCAGAGGCTGAGGAGATGAAGACCAAACTCGAGGCAGAGGGCGCGAAAGTTACCCTGAAATAAGAGAGTGGACAACAAAGAGGCATCGCTGTTGCGGTGCCTTTTTTCGCACTTTAAATAAGTAACAGTTCAGGGAAAAAATGGTTGACACTGCAGATGGTTTATGTTATTATGGACAATGCACTATTGTGGTGAGGTAGGCCTAGCTTACTACATTCCGCAATGGTTATAAACTGGATCATCGCAGTGATTAAAAATATAAGGGGTGAAATGTCAATGGAAAAGAACAGAATCAAACCTGTCAAATCCGGCAGAAATGTCAGAATGAGTTATTCCCGCAAAAAGGAAGTACTGGAAATGCCGAATCTGATCGAGGTTCAGAGAGATTCCTACCAGTGGTTTCTGGATGAAGGTCTCCGTGAGGCATTTGCGGATATTTCTCCGATTACCGACTACAGCGGAAAGCTGAGCCTGGAGTTTACCGACTTTACACTTGACAAAGAGGGTGCAAAGTATACGATCGAAGAATGCAAAGAACGGGATGCCACCTACGCTGCTCCTCTGAAAGTAAGAGTTCGTCTCTATAATAAGGAAACGGATGAGATCAACGAACATGAGATTTTCATGGGTGATCTGCCGCTTATGACAGAGACGGGAACTTTCGTGATCAACGGCGCGGAGCGTGTCATCGTCAGCCAGTTGGTACGTTCCCCTGGTATCTACTATGGTATTGACCATGACAAAGTGGGCAAGCTTTTGTTCTCCTGTACCGTGATTCCGAACCGCGGAGCATGGCTGGAGTATGAGACGGATTCCAATGATGTGTTCTATGTCCGTGTTGACAGAACCCGTAAAGTACCGATTACGGTGCTGATCCGTGCGTTGGGATACGGCACGAATGCCGAGATTCTGGAGCTGTTCGGTGAAGAGCCGAAGATTTTGGCGTCTCTTACAAAGGATACAGCAGAGAGCTATCAGGAAGGTCTGCTGGAACTTTATAAAAAGATCCGTCCGGGCGAACCGCTGGCTGTTGAGAGCGCGGAGAGCCTGATCACAGGTATGTTTTTCGACCCCAGAAGATATGACCTGGCAAAAGTAGGACGTTATAAATTCAATAAAAAACTTTCCCTGAAAAACCGGATCCGCGGCCAGGTGCTGGCGGAGGATGTGGTGAATCCTGTTACCGGAGAGATTATCGCGGAAGCGGATACGAAAGTGGACGCGGATCTGGCGGTAGAGATTCAGGATTCCGCGGTTCCGTTCGTTTGGATCAAAGGAGAGGAACGCAATATCAAAGTGCTCTCCAACCGTATGGTGGATCTGAAGAAATATGTGGACTGCGAGCCGAGAGAACTCGGCATCAAGGAACTGGTATATTATCCGGTTCTGGAAAAGCTGATGGAAGAGTATACGGATGCGGAAGAGCTGAAAGAAGCGATTCGCCGCGAGGCTTCCGAGCTGGTTCCGAAGCACATTACGAAGGATGACATTCTGGCATCCATTAACTATAACATGCATCTGGAGTATGGTCTTGGCAATGCCGACGATATCGACCACCTTGGCAACCGCCGTATCCGTGCGGTGGGCGAACTGCTTCAGAATCAGTACCGGATCGGTCTTTCCCGTCTGGAAAGAGTGGTGCGGGAACGCATGACGACACAGGATACGGAGGGTATCTCTCCGCAGTCCCTGATCAACATCAAACCGGTGACGGCAGCGGTAAAAGAGTTTTTCGGTTCTTCGCAGCTGTCCCAGTTCATGGATCAGAACAACCCACTGGGCGAGCTGACCCACAAAAGACGTCTGTCCGCACTGGGACCGGGCGGTCTTTCCCGTGACCGTGCGGGATTCGAGGTCCGCGACGTGCATTATTCTCACTATGGAAGAATGTGCCCGATCGAGACACCCGAGGGTCCGAACATCGGTCTGATCAACTCCCTTGCATGTTATGCGAGGATCAATGAATATGGGTTTATCGAGGCGCCGTACCGCAAGATCGATAAATCCGACCCTGCTAATCCGCGTGTTACAAATGAAGTAGTCTATATGACCGCGGATGAAGAAGACAATTACCATGTGGCGCAGGCGAATGAGCCGCTGGATGATGAAGGACATTTTGTCCGCAATAATGTATCGGGCCGTTATCGTGAGGAGACGCAGGAATATGAAAAGACCATGTTCGATTTCATGGATGTGTCTCCGAAGATGGTGTTCTCTGTGGCGACGGCATTGATTCCGTTCCTGCAGAACGACGACGCGAACCGCGCGCTGATGGGATCCAACATGCAGCGTCAGGCGGTGCCGCTGATGATTACCGAGGCTCCGGTGGTAGGTACCGGTATGGAAGAAAAGACGGCGGTGGACTCCGGCGTCTGCGTGATCGCGAAGAATGCGGGCGTAGTGGAGCGTTCTGTATCCAATGAGATCGTGATTCGTCAGGATAACGGAGTGCGTGACACCTATCATCTGACGAAATTTACCAGAAGCAACCAGAGCAACTGCTACAACCAGAGGCCGATTGTCTTCAAGGGAGACCGGGTGGAAGCGGGACAGGTGATTGCAGACGGACCGTCCACCTCCAACGGAGAGATCGCGCTGGGCAAGAACCCGCTGATCGGCTTTATGACCTGGGAAGGTTATAATTACGAGGACGCAGTTCTTCTGAGCGAGAGACTGGTTATGGATGATGTGTACACATCTATCCATATTGAAGAATATGAAGCGGAAGCCCGTGACACGAAGCTGGGACCGGAAGAGATCACCAGGGATGTGCCGGGCGTGGGCGACGACGCCCTGAAGGATCTGGACAACCGCGGCATCATCCGTGTGGGCGCGGAAGTGCGTGCCGGAGACATTCTGGTAGGTAAAGTAACGCCGAAGGGAGAGACAGAGCTGACGGCGGAAGAACGTCTGCTGCGCGCGATTTTTGGCGAGAAGGCCAGAGAAGTGCGCGATACTTCCCTGAAAGTGCCTCACGGCGAGTATGGTATCGTTGTCGATGCTAAAGTATTTACCCGTGAAAACGGAGATGAGCTGTCTCCGGGCGTAAATCAGGCGGTACGTATCTATATTGCGCAGAAGAGAAAGATCTCTGTGGGCGACAAGATGGCAGGCCGTCACGGAAACAAGGGTGTGGTTTCCCGTGTGCTTCCGGTGGAAGATATGCCGTTCCTGCCTAACGGACGTCCGCTGGATATCGTATTGAACCCGCTGGGGGTGCCGTCCCGTATGAATATCGGACAGATCCTGGAGATCCATCTGAGCCTGGCTGCGAAAGCGCTTGGTTTCGATATTTCCACTCCGGTATTCGACGGCGCGAACGAGAATGACATTATGGATACTCTGGATCTGGCGAATGATTACGTCAATCTGGAGTGGGATGAATTTAAATCAAAGCATGAGCAGGAGCTGCTCCCGGAAGTGATGGATTATCTGTATGAGAACCGTGACCACAGGAAGCTCTGGAAGGGCGTGCCGATCTCCAGAGATGGAAAAGTGCGCCTGCGTGACGGACGTACCGGTGAATTCTTTGACAGCCCGGTAACGATCGGACACATGCATTACCTGAAGCTGCATCATCTGGTGGATGATAAGATCCATGCCCGTTCTACGGGACCGTACTCTCTGGTTACCCAGCAGCCGCTGGGCGGAAAAGCCCAGTTCGGCGGACAGAGATTCGGAGAGATGGAGGTGTGGGCGCTGGAGGCATACGGCGCATCCTACACCCTGCAGGAGATCCTGACCGTGAAATCCGACGATGTGATCGGACGTGTCAAGACCTACGAGGCAATTATTAAAGGAGATAATATACCGGAACCGGGTATTCCGGAATCTTTCAAGGTGCTGCTTAAAGAACTGCAGTCTCTGGCGCTGGATGTGCGCGTGCTGCGTGACGACAACACAGAAGTGGAGATCATGGAGAACAGCGAGTACGGCGATGTGGATATCCGTTCCATTCTGGAATCGGACAGCAGAGGATATGGCAGCGATGACAGATCTTCTTTCGGCGAGCATGGATTCAGCCAGCAGGAGTTTGATGGCGAAGAGCTGGTGAATGTGGATGACGAGCCGGAAAACGACGAGCCGGAAAACGACGAGCCGTTCGACCTGGACGAAGAGCTTGATTTTGATGAATAGATAGGAGGTGCCGTTCATGCCGGAAACGACGAACAATGAGGTTTATCAGCCGATGACATTTGACGCGATCAAGATCGGACTTGCGTCCCCTGAGACGATCCGCAAATGGTCCAGAGGCGAAGTAAAAAAGCCGGAGACGATCAACTACAGGACACTGAAGCCTGAGAAGGACGGACTGTTCTGCGAGCGTATTTTCGGACCGAGCAAGGACTGGGAATGCCACTGCGGAAAGTACAAAAAGATCAGGTACAAAGGGGTTATCTGTGACCGCTGCGGCGTGGAAGTAACCAAATCAAATGTGCGCCGTGAGCGTATGGGACACATCGAACTGGCAGCTCCGGTATCCCATATC
>ERZ1643251.2062-NODE-2062-length-21242-cov-7.426110_pt1 | contig 21242 bp, 20 predicted proteins | sample MGYA00579261_ERZ1643251 | MGnify/ENA primary metagenome ERZ1643251 (study PRJEB29033, sample SAMEA4952267) | chicken gut metagenome | biome: Broiler Chicken; feature: Gastrointestinal Tract; material: Caecum | place: Ireland | collected 2018 | study: Broiler... | reverse complement strand
CCGTCATCGTGGCGGACATGAGGGCTATAACGGCTATTTTTTTGGACGTTTTCATTTTGTCAGTAGGTCAGCATCGTGAAATACACGACGATGTCGTTTGTCAGTTTTACTCCGCCGGCGCCAAGTCCGCTGTAATATAGCGTCGTGCCGTCGTATTCTATCGGTTTGGCGTAGTCGGCGCCGCTGACGTCGGCGTCCGCCTGTTTGTTGTGATAAAACGCGATGTACTGACTTCCGCTCGGCGTAAGCGAGCCGATTGCCGTTATAAAGGCGTCGTAGCCGTACTCGGCGGAACTGGAAGAAGAAGCGGAAAAAGTCAGCCCCTGCTCTTCGGCGAGATACACGATGAGGTCATACACCGTGTCGGCGTCGGTAAAGCCGCCGTCGCCGAGATTGACGCTGTAAACCTTGTCGGTTTCGCCGTCGACGACGAGTTTTGCCGTGCCTGTCAGTTTGTCGCCGCCGCCGCAGGCGGCGAGCGCCGTCAGCGCCATTATCAGCAGCGCGGCGGCGATTAGTTTTTTGCAAAAGTTTTTCATGTTACCTCCGAATTTGCGGAGAACGGGCGCAAACAAAAAAACCGCCCGAAAGAGCAGTCGCAAAGCGGGGTCTTCCGCCACGCGGCGGGTAAAATCCCGCCGGAAGACCCGTAGTGACAACCCTCTTTCCCTCCGAAAGAAAAGTTTTTCGCCCGCGCGGCAGGTATCCTGACTTCCGGCTTCATGCCTACTTTTCCGCCTTCCCGCCCGTGGGGCAGTGACTGATGGAATTTCGTAGCCGTAACAGTAGCGGGGGCTGTCGCGGATTTTCACACGCGTTCCCGCTTGGCGAGCAAGCGCGCCCTTACGGGCGCTGACTCGCGCGGACGTTTTGTTTTACGCAAGTTTAACACCGCCGCGCCCGTTTGGCAAGCGTATGCCGCAAGCGTTTGACACCGCGGTGAAAAATTGTTAAACTATCGTGGATTATATACGCAGCGCGAACTGCTTAAACTACGGGGGAGTTTTGCTGTTATGGCAGAAAAGAATTTTGTTAAAGAAATCGCCGACATGACCGAGGATTTTCCGCAGTGGTACACCGACGTCGTCGTCAAGACGCAACTTGTCGATTACGGCCCTGTCAAGGGCACCATGGTCATCAGGCCTTACGGATACGCCATCTGGGAAAACATCCAGAAGGAACTTGACGCCCGTTTCAAGGCGACGGGGCATATGAACGCTTATTTCCCGCTGCTCATTCCCGAAAGCCTGCTTAAAAAAGAGGCGGAGCACGTTGAGGGCTTCGCGCCGGAGGTGGCGGTCGTTACCGTGGCGGGCGGCGAAACGCTCAGCGAAAAACTCATTATCCGCCCGACCAGCGAAACAATCTTCTGCGACATGTACTCAAAATGGATTCAGTCGTACAGGGATTTGCCTGTGAAACTCAACCAGTGGGCAAACGTCGTCAGGTGGGAAAAGACCACCCGCCCGTTTTTGCGTTCCAGCGAGTTTCTGTGGCAGGAGGGACACACCGTGCACGCCACAAAGGAAGAAGCGGTGGAAGAAACCCTGCTTATGCTGAATGTTTATAAAGAATTTGCCGAAAACGTGCTGGCGATTCCGGTGCTTGTCGGCAAAAAGAGCGACAAGGAAAAGTTTGCCGGGGCGGAAAGCACCTACGGCATGGAAGCCATGATGAAAGACGGCAAAAGCCTGCAGGCGGGCACCAGCCACTTTTTCGGCGACAAATTTTCCAGGGCGTACGACATACAGTTTCTGGATAAAGACGGCACCCACAAATACGCCTGGCAGACGAGTTGGGGCGTGTCCACCCGTCTTATCGGGGCGCTCATCATGGCGCACGGCGACCAGAGGGGGCTTGTGCTTCCGCCGAAAGTGGCGCCTGTGCAGGTCATAGTGCTGCCTATCGCCGCGCACAAGGGCGGCGTCAACGAAAAGGCGCGTGAGATAATAGACGCTCTCGTCGCCGCCGGGGTGAGATGTCAGGGCGATTTTTCCGACCAGTCGGCGGGCTGGAAGTTCAACCAGTGGGAGATGAAAGGCGTGCCGCTGAGGCTGGAAGTAGGGCCGAGAGATATCGAAAACGGCGTCGTAACTCTTGCCCGCAGGGATAATTTCGAAAAAGTAACCGTAAAAATCGACCAACTCGCCGAAAAAGTGCCGGCGCTGCTTGACGAAATACAGTCGTCCATGCTGGAAAAAGCCAGGGTCTTCCGCGACTCCCGCATCAAAAAGGCGGCCACGGTTGAAGAGATGAAAAAATATCTCGACGAAGGCAATTTTGTGGTAACAAAATGGTGCGGCTGCCGCGAGTGCGAGGAAAAGGTGAAGGAACTCATGCAGGCTTCCAGCAGAATAATGCCGCTGGCGCAGACTCTGGACATGGGCGTCTGCCCGATATGCGGCAAGCCGGCGGGCACCACCATGATCTGGGCGCGGGCATATTGAGAAAAAACCAAATAAAAAAACGCTCCGTGACGGAGCGTTTATTTTTTTACGCCAGCAGTAGACAGGCGCCGGTGAGCAGCGCCAGAAAACCGAAGTTGAGCCCGTGCGCCATGAGCAGATATTTTTTGACTTCCGCCGGTCTGTATATGGCAAAGTGTTTGTAACTGATCAGGCTCGCCATAGACGAGATAAGTGTTCCGCAGCCGCCTATGTTGACCGCCATAAGCAAAGCGGCGTAATCGGTTGTGAAGCCCGACAGCAGAATTGCCGACGGCACGTTGCTTATTATCTGGCAGCTCAAAACGCCTGTCAGCAGCGTGTTTTGGGCAAGCAGGTTACGGAAGAACGAGTCCACCGCCGGTATGCGGGCCATGTTGCCCGAAAAGACAAAAAACATGCAGAATGTCAGCAGCAGGCCGTAGTCCACGTCGACAAGCGCTTTTCTGTCGAGAAAAAGCAGTATGGGCACCATGACAAGCCCCGTCCAGTACGGCACCGCGCGGAAGACGATGATTATGGCGTAGACGAACATGACGAGATAAACCGCAGTTCTTTTTTTGTCGGTAGTGATGTTTTTTTTGTCGGAGCGGTCAAGCGGCTCGCTTTTGACGAACAGACAGCATACGGCTATGAGCGCCACGGAAATAAGGGTGGGCGGCCACATTATGCCGAAAAACTCGCCCGTAGGTATGTTGAAATAGTTGTATATGTAAAGGTTTTGCGGGTTTCCGAAAGGCGTAAGCATGCCGCCGAGATTGGCGGCGATGGTCTGCATAATGAAGGTGAACGCCATGTGCTTTTCTTTGCCGGTGGCGGTCAGCACAAAATAGCCCAGCGGAAGAAAGGTGATGAGAGCCATATCGTTGGCGATGAGCATGGAAGCGGCGTAGGTCACGAAAACCAAAGCCGTTATCGCCGAGCGGGTGGTGCGGAAAACACGCACGATTTTCTGCGCGAGAAAACGGAACAGCCCTATGTGCCGCATCGCCGACACTACAATCATCATGCAGAAAAGGCTGACCAGCGTGCGCAGGTCGAAATAATCGGCATAGCCGCTGTCCGGCGGCACGAAAAAGCAAGAAATCACCGCCGCGACGGCGGCGATGATTAAAACTGCGTTTTGTTTGATTATTTTTATAAAGACGCCGCGCGCCCCGAGTGTTTCTTCCGTAACCGTTACTCTCCTTTATCGTTATCGTTATCGTTATCGTCCTGTCCGTCCGCCGCCTGCTGCGCCTCCCTTTCGGCGAGAGCCTTGGCTTTGGCTTCCTCAAAGCGTTTGTAGACCCTTATCTGGCTGTTGCCCGCCCTGTGCAGCAAAATGAAAACAGTTGGGCCTATTATGAACAGCAGCTGAATAATCAGATGCCATATCCAGTCGGGCAGACCTTTGGCTTTGTATTTGAGAATGCGCCCCGTGGCGATTACCGCCAGCGGATAGTGTATGAGCAGCACCGCCGCTATGGCGATGACCACAGGTATTTTTTCTGGTGCGATTGCCAATAACATACCGTTATTATAATGTCAAAACGTTTTTTTGTCCATACGGCGGCGAAAAAATTTCACGGCGGTCACATGAATTTGCACAGCAGGCACGCCAGGGCGGCAGAAAGGACACAGCACGCCAGCGCTATGACAAGCGCGCCGCCAAGTCTCCTGACCTTAGTGCCGGAAAAGTACACGGTGGCGATGTAAAAAACCGTTTCGGTGCTGCCGAACATCACCGAGGCGCACCGCCCGACGTAACTGTCGGGGCCGTACGCCGTAAAAACGTCGTTAAGCAGCGCCAGGCTGCCCGAGCCGGAAAAGGGGCGCAGCAGCGCCAGCTGCGAGAGTTCCTCCGGTATGCCCAAAAGTTTCAGCAAAGGGGAAAAGACAAAGTTAAACACGTTGTAAAGCCCGCTGGCGCGCATGAGTTCCACGGCGATTATCACCGCCGCTACGAACGGGAAGAGCGACACGGCAAGAGGCACCGCCTCTTTGGCGCCCTGTATAAACGAGCCGTAAGCGTTGACTTTTTTGACAAAGGCGCAGACGAAAGCCGCTATAAAAACAAAAGGCAGCAGAAGACTCATTTTTCTTTATAAAACAGGCTGACGAGAATAATGCCCGCCGCGGTAGTGGCGAGACTCACGGTAAGGCAGGGTAAGATTACGGAGGCGGGCGCCGCGCTGCCCGCCGCCGCCCTCAGCCCCACCACGGTGGCGGGCACAATCTGCAGACCGCAGGCGTTGACGACAAACAGCATGGCCATGCCTCTGGTGAGTTTTCCGTCGCCCCTGTCCATCTTTTTCACGGCGCTTATGGCAGGTGGGGTGGCGGCGTTGCCCGCGCCCAAGAGGTTTGCCGAAATGTTGAGAGATATGTCGTCCGCCGCGCCGCGCGCGCCTTTGCCGAACAGTTTTTTAATGAGCGGGCGGCCGGCGCGCGACAGTTTTTCCACCACGCCGCAGTCTTTTATTATGTTGATGAACCCCATCCACACGCAGTACACCGCCATGAGCGACACGCATGTCATGAGCGACGTTTCGGCGCCGTCCGTCATGGCGGTTATTATGCCGCCGGGGTCTGTGAAAGCCATGAGGGCTACGGAAAGCGTCATCATCGCCAGCCATATATAACGCATAAAAAAATATATTAAAAATTTTTCGCCGTTATGCGCGGAAGGCGGCTTACAATAGACAAGACCGGTTAAAAGTGATATACTTTCTAAATACGAAAAACAACGGCAAAAAGAGAGGTACGTTATGAAACAGAAGTATTACATCACCACGCCAATCTATTATCCCAGCGGCAACTGGCACCTGGGGCATTGTTATACTACGGTTATATGCGACGCCATCGCCCGTTTCAGGCGCATGGACGGCTATGACGTATTCTTTCTGACGGGCACCGACGAGCACGGCGTCAAAATAGAAAAGCGCGCGGCGGAAAACAACACCACGCCGCAGGCTTTTGTGGACAAACTCGTGGGCGACATCAAGCGCCTGTGGGAAAAACTCAACATCAGTTACGATAAATTTATCCGCACGACGGACGACTATCACGTCAAAGCCGTGCAGAAAATATTCAAGCGGCTGTACGACCAGGGGGATATCTACAAGGCGGAGTACGAGGGAATGTACTGCACGCCGTGCGAGTCTTTCTGGACGGAAAGCCAGCTGGTGGACGGCAAGTGCCCCGACTGCGGCAGACCGGTGGAAAAAGCCAAGGAGGAAAGTTATTTCTTCCGCCTTTCCAAATATCAGGACAGGCTCATCGAACTGTATAAAAACAACCCGTCCTTTATTTCGCCGAAGTCCCGCATGAACGAGATGATTAACAACTTCATCAAACCCGGTTTGCAGGATTTGTGCGTGTCGAGAACCTCTTTCAAATGGGGCATACCCGTTACTTTCGACGACAAGCACGTCATTTATGTGTGGATAGACGCTCTCACCAACTACATTACGGCGCTTGGCTACGGCGGCGACGACGACAGTCTGTTCAAAAAATACTGGCCGGCGGATTTGCACATGGTGGGCAAGGAAATAGTGCGTTTCCACACCATCATATGGCCGGCGCTGCTTATGGCGCTGGGGCTGGAACTTCCGAAAGAAGTTTACGGCCACGGCTGGCTGCTTATCGGCGGCGACAAAATGAGCAAATCAAAGGGCAACGTAGTGGACCCGTTTATCCTTTCCGACAGATACGGCGTCGACGCCGTGAGATATTTCCTGCTGCGTGAGGTGCCTTTCGGCAGCGACGGCGTTTATACCAACGAGGCGCTGATTACCCGCACCAACGCTGACCTCGCCAACGACCTGGGCAACCTGGTGTCGAGAACCACCGCCATGATTACGCAATATTTCGGCGGCAAGGTGCCGGCGCCGACAAAGGCGGAGGAAATCGACGGCGAACTTATTTCAATGAGCGTGGCTGCGCTCGGCAAAGTGCGTGAAAACGTGGAAAACCTGCTGATTCCCGAAAGCCTTTCGGAAATTTTCCGTCTTATCCAGCGCGCCAACAAATATATCGACGAAACAATGCCGTGGGCGCTCGCGAAAGACCCGAATCAGCGCGAAAGGCTCGCCACGGTGCTCTATAACCTGGCGGAAGTCATCAGGGTGTCGGCGGTGCTCATAAGCCCGTTTATGCCGGACACGGCGCGGAAGATTTACGACCATCTGTGCCTCGGCAAACTGCCGGCCGACTTTGAAAGCGTCAAGACCTTCGGCGGGCTGCCTGTGGGCGGCGACGTGGTCAAGGGCGAGGCGCTGTTCCCTAGGCGCGACGTCAAAAAAGAACTCGCCGAACTTGAAAAACTCGCCGAAAGCGCCGATAAAAAAGAAGAGAAAAAGGACGGGGAATATATAACGATTGACGACTTTTCAAAGGTGAAACTCGCCGCGGCGAAAGTGCTCACCTGCGAAAAGGTGGAGGGCAGCGACAAACTGCTCAAAATGACGCTGGACGCCGGCGGCGAAACACGGGTTGTCGTGAGCGGCATTGCGCGGCATTATTCGCCTGAATACATGGTGGGCAAAACGGTGGTCATCGTCAAAAACCTCAAACCGGCGAAACTCAAAGGCATCACCAGCGAAGGCATGATTCTCTGCGCGTCGGACGGCAAAGACGTGGTTTTCGTGTCGCCGGAAAAAGAAGTGGCGCCGGGCAGCGAGGTCAGCTGATGATAGACTGTCATACGCACCTTGACGACCCGAGGCTGCTGCCCGACGTCCAAAGCATAGCTGCGGACTTTGAAAAGGACGGCATAGAATTCGTGATAGACGCTTCCAGCGACCTTGACGGCATGAACAACGCCGTGGCGCTGGCGGAAAAGTTTGACAGAATATACGCCACAGTGGGCTTTCACCCGAGCGACTGCGAAGCCTTTTGCGATAAAACCGCCATGCTTATGGAGAGTTACGCCAAAAACCCGAAAGTCGTGGCGGTGGGCGAAATAGGGCTGGATTATCACTACGACACCCCGCCGCGCGAAACGCAGCGAAAAGCCTTTGTCAGCCAGCTGGGGCTTGCCGCCGAGTGCGGTCTGCCCGTCGTGCTGCATGTGCGCGACGCTTACGGCGACGCGCTGGAAACGCTTAAAGCCAACAGAAGCCTGCTTAAAAACGGCGTGCTGCTCCATTGCTATTCCGGCAGCGCCGAAATGGCGGCGGAGTTTTTGAAATTCGACTGTTTCTTTTCTTTCGGCGGGGCGATAACTTTCAAAAACGCCAGAAAGGAAGAAGTCATCAGGGCAATCCCCCGTGAAAAACTGCTCACTGAAACCGACGCGCCTTATCTCACGCCGGAACCGTTCAGGGGCAAACTCAACAGCCCGAAATATATAAAATACGTTTATGAAAAGATTGCCGCCGTGCTGGGCGTTTCCTTCGCGGAAACAGAGAGCCTGGTGCGAAAAAACGCCGCGGCTCTTTTCGGGAGAATAAAGATATGAACAACTATGTATACGAGGTGGGCGACAACCTGTATATAAACCTTACCAACAAGTGTTCCAACAGCTGTTTTTTCTGCATACGCAACGGTCATGACGGCATGAACGGCAAAAACCTGTGGCTGGACAAAGAACCGACGGCGCAAGACATCATCGACAGCCTGCCGCAAAACCTGGACAAATACCGTGAAGTGGTTTTTTGCGGTTTCGGCGAGCCGACGTACAAAATCGACGTTATGAGCCAGGTGGGCAGATACGTCAAATCCAAGGGCAAAAAGACCAGGGTCAACACCAACGGCCAGGCGAACCTGGTGTTCGGCGAGGACGTGACCGACAAACTTGTGGGGGCGATAGACAAGGTGAACGTCAGCCTCAACGCCTCCAACGCCGAAGAATATCAGCGCATATGCCACAGCGTGTTCGGCGAAAAGGCGTTTGACGCCATGCTGGATTTCGCGGAGGAATGCCGGGATAAAGGCATTGACGTCATCATGTCGGTGGTGGACATAATAGGCGACAAGGAGGTGGCCGCCTGCCGCGAACTGTGCGAAAAGCGCGGGCTTAACCTCAGGGTGAGGAAGTTCGAGTAGTGGAAATCAAAGACCTGCTGCGCGAGTGCGGCTTCCGTTTCGAAAAAAAATTCGGCCAGAACTTTCTGACGGACGGCAACCTGCTTTCCGCCATCGTCAGCGACGCCGGCGTCACGGCGGAGGACACCGTGGTGGAAATAGGCGCCGGCGCCGGCACGCTTACGGCGAAACTCGCCGGGTCGGCGGGCAGGGTGATTGCCTTTGAGATTGACGAAAATCTCAGAAAGCCGCTTGCCGCCGTGCTGGGGCGGTTCGGCAACGTGGAAACGGTGTTCGGCGACGTTATGGATTTTTCCATGGAGGAAATAGAAAACATGGCGGGCGGGCCGTACAAAGTGGTGGCAAACCTGCCTTATTACATAACAACGCCGGTAATAATGAAGTTTATCGAGCAAAGCCGCCGCATGACTTCCATGACGGTCATGGTGCAGAAAGAAGTGGCCGAGCGTCTCGCCGCGAAACCCGCCACCAAGGAATACGGCAGAATCACCGTGGCGGCGGATTTTTTCGGCGGCGCGGTTTACAAGCGCACTGTGCCTAGAAGCATGTTTTATCCCGCGCCCAACGTGGACAGCGCCGTGGTGCGCATAGACAGAAACAAGCGTTTCGACGCCGACGGCGAACTGTTCCGCAAAGTGGTGAAAAGCGCCTTTGCCATGCGGCGCAAAATTCTGTCCACATGCCTTGCGTCGGGACTGGGCATAAGCAAGGAAAAGGCCGCCGCGCTTATAGAAATGAGCGGGCACAGCCCTTCGGTCAGGGGCGAAACGCTGTCGGCGGAAGATTTCGCCGTGCTGACAAACGTCATAAAAAACAATATATAAGACGGCTCCGCCGTCTTTTTCTTTCGTCCGCATGCGCCAAAAAACGACGTATTTTGCCGCCGCCCGGGCAGTACAATGTATCGGGGTGAATTAAAAAATGGCGGAATACGTAAAAAAAATTCTCGTCTTTGACGAACTCGCCGGCGGGTACAGAGTGCGGGACAAGAAAGTGTCGGGCATACTCAAAATAGAAAAATCTCTCGGCAGGGCGTCGGCGGAAATAATGATAACCAATCTGGACAGAAAAAAGGCGGAAAGCGTGGAGTGCGTTTTGTATGTGGGCGGCGGTTATTACTCCGCCGTGTCTGACGGGGTGAAGTTTTCCGTGCCGCTCAGGGACGCCCGCCAGCACGACGACGCGGCGTGTCTGCTCGCCGCCGTCGAGGGAAAAGAGAGGGCGCCTTTCGCTTTCGCTTCCAATTGCGACAGACCGTCCGCCGACGACCTGGCGGCAAGGCTGGGCGGCAGCGTGTCCGCCGCCGCCACGCAGTACGAGGATTTTATCCGTCGGACGGACGATTATTTCGGCGGCCGGCTGGACATCGGCGAAATCAGAAAAGCGTCGGCGGAAAAATTCGCCCCCGTCACGAAACTGGGCGAAATAAAGACGGGCGACGGCGGCTTTTTTGCCGAGGCGGCGCCTATTCTGGAAAAAATCCTTAAAACCTATCCGCCGTGCGACGAACTTAGCGCCGCCGTGAAAGATTCTTTCTGGGTAAGAGTGCCGTTCAGAAGGGAAAAATTTTTCGCCGTGGGGGTGGTGGAAAAAAACGGCCGCCCCGCTTTTGTGGCGTACGCCGTGCCCGGCGGCAGAAAAAACGCGCCCGACGACAAAAGTTTTTCTTTTCTGCCCGTGAAAAACAGGGAAGAAGGCTTCTGGGTGATATATCAGGATATCCGCACGGGGGCGTGCGCTTTGCCGTGACGGCGAAATATTGTTGCCAAAGTCACGAAATAATGATAAAATGTCTAGCGATTAAGTGTCGGCGGATTTCGCCGCGCTTGTCCGAAACACAAACGTAAAACAAAAATCCGGGAGATAAAAATGTCAAAAAAATTTTTGGCTGTCCTGGCGCTGGCGGCGGCTTCACTGTTCGCTTTTGTCGGCTGCTCGGGAGAAGATTACAGTTTCACCGCTCTTGAAAACAACCCGTCGGCGGACGCGGAAGTCCGCAGCAACGGCGGCATCTATGTGGAAAAGGGCGATTACAGTTATTTCATCAACGGCGCGCAGGACGGCACCGGCAACAACACTTTCGGCACGGAGCACAAAGGCGCCCTGGTCAGATGCCTCACTGCCGACCTCACCAAATCGGACAGAAAGGTGGAGGTTGTCGTGCCTAAGATCCTTTACGCGGGCGACGTGAACTCGTCGGGATTTTACATTTTCGGCGACACTATCTACTACACCACGCCTAACAGTACCAAAGACGCCAGCGGCAACGTGCAGTATACCAAACTCGACTTTATGTCGGTGAACCTTGACGGCACCGGCACGAAACTCATCGCCACCATGGAAGACAACACCAAGGCCTTCCAGTTTGTCCAGACGGCGGACGGCGGCGTGTATATCTTTTATGAGAGCACCGCGCAGGTTGAGCGCAACGGCGAAAAAACCGACGTGACGGCTCTTTACGAAGTCAACGCCGAAACGGGCGAAACCAAACTCATCGCTTCCGACGTGGCGAGTTACGCCTTTGACCGTTCGGGCAGCGGCGACAGCGTGGCTTTCACCGTGACGCAGTACAAGACGTCTTCTTCCACGGGGACGGAAACCGCCGAAACCAAATACAACGTGCTTTACAGTTACACCGCGGGAGGCGATGAACCGTTTGAGGTCGCAAGCGGCGTGACGGAAGAGAACGAAATCGAAATGCGCTTCATGACGGTGCGTTACATTTCGGGCGATAAAATTTATTATACTTACACCAGCAAATATCTTGGCGAAATAGGCATAGCGAAAGCCACTGTCGGCGCCGTTACCACGGCGGCCGATACTCTCGCCCAGACCGACAGCGAATACAGCGGGTTTATCCCGGCGGCGGGCGAAGACGCGATATACATTCACCTTAACGGATATATCAGAAAAATCACCTTCTCCGGCGGCAGAATTTCCGAAAGAAAAATTCTGCTCAGCAACTCGTCGGAAATCACGCTGGAAAGAATCGTTTCCGACGGCAATGCCGAATATCTGTATTATTCGCTTGACGGCGTGCTGTACCGCATAAATACCTCCGACGTCAACCAGGAAGAAGCAAAGGTTGTCAACGGAACGATGGCGTCCACATGGACGACGTTTGACTATACCGTCACGGGTGAAGGCGAAAACGCCGCCGTCGCCGTGATTTACTTCAACGACAGCGAGAGCAACACTTTCGTCAACTATCTGTTTATGGACGTCTACGCCAAAGACGCCGCGGACGAGTATGACATTTCATCCAAGCGCATCGGCAAACTGACGACGCGGGACACCGAAACCGCCGTCGCCAACGGCAAGGACGACAGCGCCGGCGTGGACGCTCTTCCGGACGAAAACGACGACTGAAAATATTTTGCGCGCCTCCCGAAAGGGAGGCTTTTTTTTCGCCGCCGACGTGTTGACAGCCCGCCGACGTTGTGTTATCTTATAAGTCCCCCAAAAAAATATACAAAAAATAAGGACTTGTGGCGGATCGCTTGTGGCGTCATGCGCGTTTTTCATGCCCGCCAATGGGCAAAAACCCGAAAAACCGACGTCTTCCGACATATTTGATGGTTTTGCGTCAAATTTGTACAATATTTGTAAGCAAAACCGTGCAAAAAGCACTTTACTGTATTTTTCAAAATGATATTATATAAATACAACGTTATTTGAAAGAAACCTGTCGCGAGTCAATAAACCGGGTTGGAGGAGTGTATGTCAAAGATAAGATGTTTTGTTGTCGACGACAACAAGGAAGTGCGTGAGGAAATCAAAGCGCTTATCGAAAAAAGCGAAAACATGGAATTTGTCGGCGAAGCCGCCGACGGAGCGGAAGCGATTGGCAAAATCGCCACCGTCAAACCCGACGTGACGGTGCTGGACATCGTCATGCCGGTTCTGGACGGCTACGGCGTTTTGGAATATTTCAAAAACGACAGGCAAAAACCCAAGTTTCTGGTCTATTCGGCGCTCAGCATGGACGATTTCGTGTTTAAGGCGTTTGCCTGCGGCGCCGACGACTATGTCGCCAAACCCTGCCGCGGCGAAATGCTGGAAAAGCACATCGGCGGCCTGGTGGAAAAGAAAACCGCCGACAAACTCGTCTTTCCCGAAAAAGACAACCTTAAAAACAACTACCGCTCCAAAACGCTGGACGAGCGCATCACGGGCGTGTTTCTGACGGTGGGCATACCCGCCCACATAAAAGGATATCAGTTTTTGCGCGAGGGCATCAAAATGGCGGTGGAAAACCCCGGCATTATAAACAGCATCACAAAAAAACTCTATCCGTCTATTGCCGTGAAATACGACACCACGCCCAGCAAGGTGGAAAGAGCCATCAGGCATGCCATAGAGGTGTCGTGGAACAGGGGCAAAATTGAAAACATCAACTCGCTGTTCGGGCTGAAAGTTTACGCTTCGAGAGAAAAACCCACCAACGGCGAATTTATCGCGCTGGTGGCAGACAAAATGCTGATTGAAGGCGTGTGAAAGGGCTGCCAAAAGTTTACTCCTCCTTAGCCCCGCGAAAAGTTTTTCGCGGGGCTAAAGGTTTTATTGACATTCGCGCCGCCGCGGTGTAACTTCTGTGTATGGAAGTCATATGGAACCCGTGGCACGGCTGCCGCAAAATAAGCGAAGGCTGCCGCAACTGCTATGTCTACCGCGCCGATTCGAAATACGACAAAGACAGTTCCGTCGTCAGGAAAACCGCGGCGTTCAGTCTGCCGCTGGCGAAAGACCGCCGCGGGCTTTACAAATATCCGTCGGGCACGCTGTTTTTTACCTGCTTTACGTCGGATTTTTTCATAGAGGAAGCCGACGGCTGGCGGGCGGAAGCGTGGCGGATAATGAAAGAGCGGAGCGACTGCGGTTTTGTGTTTTTCACCAAACGGATATGCAGGGCGGAAAAATGCCTGCCGCCGGACTGGGGCGGCGGCTATCCCAACGTGACGGTGGGCTGTACCGTGGAAAACCGCGCCGCGGCGGAAAGCAGAATGCCGCCGTTCAGGGCTATGCCCGCGGCTAAAAAAATTGTGGTGTGCGCCCCGCTGCTGGAAGAAGTGTATCTCGGCGACATAAGCGGCGTGGACGAGGTTTCGGCGGGCGGCGAATCGGGAGAAAACGCCCGTCCGTGCGATTTTTCATGGGTGCTGAACCTCAGGGAGCAGGCGCTGGACGCCGGCGCGGCTTTTACTTTTCACCAGACGGGCGCGCGCCTCGTTAAAGACGGCGTTCTTTACAAAATCCCGCGCGCGTTCCAGCACAGTCAGGCAAAAAAAGCGGGCATAGATATTTTGGCGGACAAAAAGGCGCCGTCACGGCGGAGATAAGTTCAAGACGGGCAAAAGCCCGTCTTTTTTGTTTTTTCTTGCATGCGGGCATGCCGCCGCTGTTTTGGGGTTGTGCCTTTTTCGGAGCGGGCACATAAAGTTGCCTGTTTTTTTATGTTTACCTATTGACTTTTCGCTAGGGGGGGGGGGACAATGAATTTACCACATGTGTGGAAACCAAACGGAGGACAAAAAAATGAAAGCGAAAAAACTTTTAGTCGTGCTTTGCGCGGCGGTGATGTGCCTGTCGCTGGGCATACTCGGCGCCTGCAGCCATGAGCACGATTGGAGCGCGTGGAAAGTAACCACCGCCGCCACCTGCACGGAAAAGGGCGTTGAAACCCGCACCTGCGACTGCGGCGAAACCGAAACCAGAGATATCGCCGCTCTCGGCCACGACTGGGGCGCGTGGACTTTGTCCGCGGACGGCAGCGCTTACACGCGCGCCTGCAAACGTGACAAATGCACCGCTACCGAAAGCAAAGCGGCAGGCTCGGCGGAAGAATATCCGCTTGTGGTGTCCGGAGCCGACGCGCTTGCGGACGCCATTGAAAAGGGCGGATACATCAAACTGTCGGCAGACGTGACTCTCACGGCGAGTGAACTCAACGCCGCCCTTGCCGCCAACAGAACGGCTCCTGAGGGCGAAGAAAACTTCACCCCTGCAGCCATCAGCATCGACCTCGGCGGCAAAACGCTGACTGTTTCGGCTGAAGCAAGCGCCAGTATTGAAATTATCGACGGACAAAGCCTGACCATTAAAAACGGCACGTTTAAAGCCGAAAATATTTTGACGGCAAGCGCTCAAAGTCATTTTGCTATCGAGTCTGGCGCGGTTATGACATTGAACAATGTCACCGCCACCGGTAACGCAGTGTTCTTCTATCCGAAGGGCGACGCGACGGCTGTAAACATCATTGACAGCAAAGTTACGACCGGCACATTTGTTGTGTCGAGCAACGCGGCGACTGTTGAAAACTACGGCGTTGTTATCAATATCGAAAACAGCACGCTGGTTTCCGAAACGGCGGCGGCGGTGCTTATCAACGTGGCCGGCACGCTTAATATCAGCGACAGCGATATCACTGGCGTTGACCAGGGCGTTGTGGTCAGAGCGGGTACCGCTGTGCTTGACAACGTAAATGTGACGGCTGTTTATAACGACGCAAACCTTCAAGCTAACGTCAAAGACTGCATGATAAATCCGTCGTCCTGGAAAGACGGTAACTGGCTCGCTGGCGGCGCGTTGGTGGTTGGCGATATTTCCGCGACCGCATATAACGCCAGCGCGATTGTTACCGTAAACGGCGGCAGTTATAAGAGCGTAGCGGCGGAGGGCAGTACTCAGGTCGATCCGTTCCTGGCTTCTATCTACGCCGTTCAACTTAACGGCGGCGATGGCGAAGACGCTTATACCAGCGAAATAACGTTGACTGGCGATGTTGAACTTGCCAACCGGGTCATCAACTGGAACGACACCGCCGAAATCACCGGTCTTGACGACAGCGTGACGGTGCTGGGTAAGTGGGACGGCGAAAAATTCGTGGAGTATCAGGCTCCGGCGGATGAAGAAGAAGCCGCCTGAAATTATTTCAACCAAACAAAAAAGACGGGCTTGCCCCGTCTTTTTTTGCGCCCTTTCGGCAATAATAGCCGTGTATGGAAGTTATAAAGTGCGTTATCGTGGGCGCCGTGCAGGGGCTGACCGAATTTCTGCCCGTGTCCAGCAGCGGGCACATACTAATAGCGCAAAGGCTGCTGGGGCTGGAGTGCGACGCCGTGACGCTGTCGCTGGCTTTGCATCTGGGCACGCTGGCGGCTGTCGCGGCGGTGTATTTCAAAGAATTTCTGCGTTTGTTCAGACCGCCTTTCGGCAGGCTGGGGCTGCTGGCTCTGGCAAGTCTGCCTGCCGCCGCCGTCGGGCTGGCGCTGGGGAGTTCCGCCGACGCTTTGTTCGGCGGCGGATTTTTGTGGGCGGGTTTTCTGCTGACGGCGGTTTTACTGTTTTTTGCCGAAAAGGCCATGAAAAAAAAGTACAGCGGCGGCATAACCGCCGGCAGGGCGGCGATAATGGGTCTGGCGCAGGCGGCGGCGCTGGTGCCCGGGCTTTCGAGAAGCGGCGCTACTGTTTCGGCGGGGCTTCTGGCAAAGGGGGATAAAGCCGAAGTCACGACATTTTCGTTTCTCATGAGCGCTCCGATAATCGTCGGGGCGTGCGCGGCTCGTTTTTCGGGCGGCGCAGCCGCCGTCAGTCCGCTGCCGCTTTTGGCGGGGTTTCTGTCCGCCGCGTTGTTCGGCTTTCTGGCGATAAGGCTGTTTGCCCGTTTTGTCAGGGCGAACAATTTTCTGCCTTTCCGCATATATCTCATTGTAGCGGCCGTCGCTTCCATCGCGCTGTGACGGCGGAGGAATATGGAAAAAGCCAAAACTCTTGTAATCGACACCGCCGTGAAAAACGGCAACGGCGAACTGTCCGGCGTGAAAATCCTCGGGCTTACTTCCGCCGAATGGATTAAACTGAGGCTGAAACGGTGTTTCGGCAACATTGTGTTTTCCCGCAGGTTGAAGGGCGACGTAACCGTGCCGTGGGATAAACCGCTGCTGTTTGACGACGACACCGTGCTCCGCCGCGACACGTTTGCATATGTGGAAGAAAAACTGCGGCTGTGGACGCTGGCGGAAATGCGCGCTGCCGGCGTGATTCTGCGGGGGAGCTGTATTTACGCTGACGGAACGGTCACTTACGAAAGCGGCGCGGAGATTTTTTCGCCGTGCGTAATCACCGGCAACAGCCATATTTCCGCCGGGGCGTCGGTGCAGCCGTATTGCTTTTTGAAAGACTGTTTCGTTGGCGGCGGCACCACGGTCAGGAGTACTTTCGCCGACAACGCCAGAATAGGCGCAAGGTGCGAAATAGGGCCTTTCGCCTGTCTGCGGCCGGGCAGCGTTGTCGGCGACGGGTGCCGTGTCGGCGATTTTGTGGAAGTAAAAAACTCGTCTCTGGGCGACGGCGTCAAAGCGGCGCATCTGGCTTATATAGGCGACGCCGCCGTGGGCGGAGGCACAAACGTGGGGTGCGGAACGGTGTTCGCCAACTATGACGGTCGCGAAAAGCACAGAACCACGGTGGGCAGAAACTGTTTTTTGGGCTGCAACGTTAATCTGGTCGCCCCGCTGACGCTGGGCGACGGCGTTTTTGTGGCGGCGGGCACAACCGTTACCGACGACGCGGGCGAAAATTCTTTCGTTATTGGCAGAAGCAGACAGCAGACAAAACGGAAAAAAGAAAAAGACGGCGAGTGACGCCGCTCTTTTTTTATGCCAGCGAACAATACGCCGCCCGTGTGAATATAAATAAATACATTACGTCAAAGGGGGTTTTATGGGACTTTATTTCGGCACGGACGGCATACGGGGCGTGGCAAACAGGGAAATCACGCCCGACCTTGCTTTCAGGTGCGGCAACGCCCTGGCGGCGGTCGGCTCGGGGAAAATCGTCGTCGGCAGGGACACCAGGCGTTCGGGCGACGCTCTCGCCGCCGCTCTGGCGGCGGGGGCTTTGTCCGGCGGATGCGACGTTATTTACGCCGGAGTGGCGCCTACGCCCGGCGTGGCGTTTCTCGCTTCGGCGGCGGGCTGTTTCGGCGTAGTGATAAGCGCCTCGCACAACCCCGCGGCGTTTAACGGAATCAAAATCTTTTCCGAAAAGGGGGTTAAACTGTCCGACGCGCAGGAGGAAATAATCGAGCGGCACATGGCGGCGCCCTCTCTCGCCGACGCCTGCGCCTGCGGCTCCATGAGTTTTATGCGCTCTGCCGACTCTTATACCGACTTTCTCGTTTCCTCGGCGGCGGAGCGGCTTGACGGCCTGAAAATAGTGCTGGACTGCGCCAACGGCGCGACGTGCGAGACGGCTGTCAACGTTTTCGGGGCGCTGGGAGCCGAAGTTTTTGCCCTGGGCGTTTCACCCGACGGCGAAAACATAAACGACGGCTGCGGGTCGCTTCATCCGTCCGCCGCCGCCGAGACCGTCGTGAGATTGGGCGCTGACGCCGCCTTTTGTTTCGACGGGGACGGCGACAGGGTCATAGCGGTGGACGAAAACGGGCGGGTGGTGGACGGCGACATGCTGCTGTACATACTCGCCGCCGCCGGCAAAAAAAAGGGTAAAGACATTGGCGTCGTGGTGGGGACGTCGCACACAAACATGGGCGTGGAAAAAGCGCTTGACGGCATTGGCGTAAGGCTGCTGCGGGCCGACATCGGCGATAAATACGTCCGTGAGATGATGGAGCAAAGCGGCGCCGTTCTCGGCGGCGAACAGTCGGGGCATATCATCATGAAAGATTTTTGCGGCACGGGCGACGGCGTGTTGACGGCGGTGGCGGTGAGCGGGCTTATAAAACACAAACGGCTTTCGCTTCTGGCTGACGCCAAACTGTATCCGCAGGTCAATCTGGACATTGTGGTGGCAGACAAAATGATGGTCATCAACCACGAAGAGCTGTGGAAAACCGCCGCGGAGATAGGGCGGGAAACCGGCGGCAGAATACTGGTCAGGGCAAGCGGAACCGAACCTAAAATAAGAATAATGGCGGAGTGCCTCGGCGAGGAAAAATGCCGCGCCGCGGCGGAAAGGCTGGCGGAAGCCGTCAGAAACATAAGGCGGTGAATATGTGCGGAATAGTGGGATACGTCGGGCGGAGAAACGCCCGCGACGTTATTATACACGGGCTGGAAATTCTGGAATACAGGGGTTATGACTCGGCGGGGCTGGCGATTACGGAAGGCGGCAGGATTTCCGTCGTGAAAAAGACGGGTTATGTGGCGCGGCTTGCCAAAGCCACGGAGCGCATGGGCGGCGGCTGCGGAATAGGGCACACAAGGTGGGCGACGCACGGGGCGCCCAGCGAAATCAACTGTCACCCGCATACGGCGGGAAAGTTCACCGTGGTGCACAACGGCATTATAGAAAACTTCGCCGCGCTGAAAAAGCGGCTGGAAAGCAAGGGTAGAAAGTTTCTGTCGGAAACCGACACCGAAGTGGCCGCCTGCCTTATGGACGACCTGTATAAAGGCAACCCGACGGAAGCGCTTGCCGCGGCAATGAAAAAACTGAAAGGCGCTTTTGCCTTTGCCGTTCTTTGCGCCGACCGCCCCGGCGAAATTTTTCTCATGAAGCGGCACAGTCCGCTTGTGGTGGGGCTGGGCGACGGCGAGTGCTTTGCCGCCAGCGACTGCTCGGCTTTCTGCGGATACACCGACACCGCCGTGTTTATGAAAGACGGCGAAATCGGCGTGATGGGCGAGGGCGTGTTTACCCTGTATGACGGCAATCTCGTCAAAAAAACCGTCAGGACGGAAAAAATCGACGGCGGCGCGCCATGCGGGCAGCCCGCGGAAGATTTCATGAAAAAGGAAATTTTCGAGACGCCCGCCGCCCTGCGGGACACGGTCAGCGCCGTTTTCGGCGACGACAACCTCAAAAAACGAATTATTGACATTTTCTCAAAAAATGATAAAGTTGTAATGACAGGATGCGGCACGGCGTACAACGCCTGCCTGATGGGCAAAAGCCTGTTCGAAAGGGTGCTGCGCGTGCCAGTCGAGGCGGAGTTCGCCAGCGAGTTTCGGTACAAAAACCCCATTGTGGACGATAAAACCGTGGTGGTGGCGGTCAGCCAGAGCGGCGAAACCGCCGATACGCTTGCCGCCGTAAGGCTGGCGAAAAGTCTGGGCGCCGACGTGGTGGCGCTGACCAACGCCGGGCGGTCGGCAATCACGCGCGAAGCCGACCTCACGCTGCTCACCGCCGCCGGCCCCGAAAGAGCCGTCGCGGCGACAAAGAGTTATTCGGCGCAGGCGGCGGCGTTTTTGTGCGTGGCGACGGTCTTATCGTACGACATGAAAACGGTGGAAAAAATCAGGGAGGAAATCTGCTGTCTGCCGTCTCTCGCGTCAAATGCGCTTGCCTCGGCGGGCGAAGTCAAAGCGCTTGCCGCTCTTTACGGAAAAAAGCGCTCTGTGTTTTTTATCGGCAGGGGGCCTGATTACGCCCTCGCGGTGGAAAGTTCGCTCAAACTGAAAGAAGTGTCGTATGTGCACAGCGAAGGGTTCGCCGCGGGCGAACTGAAACACGGCACGCTGGCGCTTATCGACAGGGACGCCCTGGTCATCGCCATAGTGACGCAAAGGCACACGGCGGAAAAAACCCTCAGCGCCCTTTACGAAGTCAAGGCGCGCGGCGGAAAAATAATGATTGTCACGCCTTTTGACGATTTAATAGCCGAAAACCGTTTTGACGCCGTCATAAAAACGCCGCCGTCGTCGGGGCTTACGGCGCCCGTCACGGCGATGATTCCGCTGCAACTTTTCGCCTACTATATGAGCAAAGAACGGGGCATTAACCCCGACAAGCCGCGCAATCTCGCAAAAAGCGTGACCGTGGAATAAATTTTACCGGAGAAGAACATGAAAAAAATCAGAAAAGCCGTCATTCTGGCGGCGGGCAGGGGCACACGGTTTTTGCCTTACACCAAGGCGTGCCCCAAGGAAATGCTGCCCGTGGTGGATACGCCGTCGCTTCAGCTGATTGTCCAGGAAGCCGTTTCGGCGGGGATAAAAGACGTGCTGATTGTCATCAGCCCCGAAAAAGACGTCATCAGAAAACATTTTTCCGTGGATGCCGGGTTTGAGGACTTCCTGCTGGCTCACGGCAAAAAGGCGGAAGCGCGGGAAATTCACGAAATAGGCACCATGGCGAACGTGTCTTTCGCCGTGCAGAAAGTGGCGGACGGCAGCGGAAAAGCGCTGCTTCTGGCGGAGTCTTTTCTGGACGGCGAGGCCGGCGCCGTGCTCAACGGCGACGACCTGGTTTATTCTTCGGTGAGCGCCGTGAAACAACTGTGCGACTGCTGGGAGACCTTCGGCGGCACGGTGGTGGGCGTGCAGAAAGTAAGCGAAAAAGACATTTCAAAATACGGCTCTGTCAAAATCGCCGCGGACGAGGGCAACGGAACGTTTTTTATTGACGGCATAAAGGAAAAACCCGCCGCTCCTGAAGCCCCGAGCCTGTACGCCGCTTTGGGCAGATACGTTGTGTCCGCCGACTTTTTCGGCTATCTGCGCCGTGTGCCCGTGGCGGAAAACGGCGAATTGCAGTTTACCGACGCGCTCAATCTGCAGGCGGCTGAAAAGGGCATTTACGCCAAAGTGTTTGAGGGCAGGCGGTATGACCTGGGGTCAAAGGCGGGGTATCTCGCCGCCAACGTGGAATACGCCCTGCGCGACGAAAACCTGGGCGGCGGCTTTGCCGAATATCTCAAAAATCTTTCGGAGAACCTGTAATGAGCGCCGACAAGCAGAACCCGCACGGCGGGCATCGGGCAAGGATGCGGGAGAGATACAGGAGATACGGCGAAGAAGGGCT
>ERZ1643251.2060-NODE-2060-length-21248-cov-21.729628_pt1 | contig 21248 bp, 16 predicted proteins | sample MGYA00579261_ERZ1643251 | MGnify/ENA primary metagenome ERZ1643251 (study PRJEB29033, sample SAMEA4952267) | chicken gut metagenome | biome: Broiler Chicken; feature: Gastrointestinal Tract; material: Caecum | place: Ireland | collected 2018 | study: Broiler... | reverse complement strand
AAACGGTACAATCACTGTAACATATGCAGATCAAAAGAATGCATCCGGTGTAGCACAAAACATCACCCAAACCTTTACAAAAACACAATTGGGTGAAAATGAGTTGGCAGGAACATACAGTGCAATTTTAGGGCTTGCATCTTTTAATGTCGGAAGCCTTGGTGTAACTGCAGCAACCGATATAACCAATCTGACTGTAGATGGAAAAGTACTGGCTGCGTCTGAATACTCTCTAAGTGGCACAACTTTAGGATTTGTAGCAACAAGCAAACCAACAACAGTTACTTTTGAGTTTTCAGGTCAAACTTACACCGTTATCTTTCAATAAAAAAGTTTAATCTTTTTAAGGTCATTAAGAGAGGAATCCTCTCTTAATGATTCCGTTTTTTCAAAAATAAAATAGGGAGTGGCAATATAGCTATGAAGAAAAAAATATCTGGAATTACAAAAGCATCTGTGGCGGCTCTATTAGTAGCTGGTGTTATTTTTCCAGCGACTACCTCTGCGGCACCAGGAGATATTTGGAAATTGAATACAGATGGTACAAAAACAAACTTGGGTAGTGGCGGACAGATTTTCTTGCAATCTGGTTTGGCTGGTTTATTAGATATTCAAACCAACCCAACCAACTATTTCTATGAAGGACCAAAAGAATTATATACTTTCTCAGATGCTGACAGTGTGTTCAACGCAAATCCAAATCTATCTACAGAAGAGATTCAAGAGAAACTAGAACAAGAGTTAGCTGGAAAAGGAGAGGAAATCCCTGCTCAAACACTAGACATTCAATCTGTGAAAGCATCTACAATAACAATCTTACCATCTTCAGATGTAGATACTGCTACTTATAAACTAGCTCTTGATTATTTAGACAAAGAGGGTAATGTAATTCCTGCTGCGCAATTACCAACGGATTTAACAGTTTCATACGTTGATAATAAAGATGTATTTAACACAGATGGTACAATCAAAAATAAAGATAAGATTCCAGCCTTTGGATCAATTAAAGTGGTTGCAACTGTAAAATCTACTGCTGCTAATATTAATTTAACACAGGAGTTTGAGGTAACTGTTGTGGCTGCTAATGATTGGGCTAGTGTCACAGATGCAAAATTGGTATTTAATACGGATGTAACAGGGACAGTAGCTGTTGTTGGCGATTCAATTAAACTTGTACCAACAGTAGCTACAAAAAATGATGGTACAAAATTAGAAGGTGATACAGCCCCAACTGACTGGAACACTCAAGTTAAATCTGTAACATCATCTAATATTACAGTATTAACAGCAGCTAAAAGCTCAAATGATATTAGTTTGACTCCAATTACTGCAGGTACTGCAACAGTTACTGTTGAATTAAATAGTGGCTATAAATTTGAAAAAGTAATTACAGTAAACGAAGAAGCTCGTCAAGCTACTAAAATTACAGCTGAACAAGAAAAGTTAACTTTATCTTCTACTGTAAGCTCAGGAAATGTTAAAGTAACAGTAGTAGATCAATATGGTGATCCAGTAAAAGGCAAAACTGTTTATGCGTATCCTACAGCAACAGGAACAAAAGCCATCGTGTCGCAAGCTCAAACTTCAGCCACTGATGAAAAAGGTGAAGCGACTCTTTCATTAACAGCCCTTGGAACAGCAACAACTGGAACAGATACAGTTAAATTATCAATAGAGAATGATGCGCAAAAAGATGGCTTAGGCACATTGACTGTTGAATATGCAAAAGCTGGAAATGTTGCAACATATGATGTACGTATTGCAGCTGATTCCCTCTCGAAAGATGCAACAATTGATACGTATAATACTGATGACAATGCTTTGAAATTAGAATTTATTGGTAAAGATGCTGCTGGTGTTGTTGCAGCTATTTATGATCAAACTACTATGGGTACAACATATGAAGTTTCTAGCTCAGATACTGCTATTGCAGAGGCGTCCGTAGCTGGAACTGGTAAAATTGAGGTTACACCAGTTAAAGCTGGAACAGCAACAATTCATGTAAAAGAAGGAAATATTGTAAGAGCAACTTTTGAAGTAACTGTAACAGATTCTACTCCTGCTGTAGGCACAATTGCATTAAAAGAAGGTGCACAAATCTTAGTAAGTGCAAGCACAGCTAAAACTTTAACCGCTGATGATTTAAAATCGTTAATTTCTGTTAAAAATGGAGAGAAAGCTTTTGATTTAGAAGTAAGTGGCTCTACAATCAATGTAAAAGACGGTTCAAATAATATTGCGACCATTGAATTGTTCTCTTCTAATTCAGAAAAACTAAAGGTTTCAGGAGTAGAGGTGACACCAGATTCTCTTACAGATGCAGATGTAGACTTAGCACTAGTGGCTAAATTGGTTCAAGGTGGAAAAACAATAGGTACAACAACCATTCCAGTAGTGGTAGATGCTACTGCACCAACCGCAACAGCAACTACAGTAGAAGATGGAAAACAAGCAGCAAAAAAAGAATTGACAACTAATACAGGATTGGTCTTCACTGCAAAAGAAGCTGGTGTAGATGGAAATGATATTACTATTGAAATCAAAGATGATAAAAAACCATCAGACGCAGGCGATGTTACGACTAATGGCCAATTAGAGATTACAGTTTCTAATAAGGATATTACCATAGAACTGGGAAATACTTATACTAGTCAAAGTGAAGTTGCTTCTACACTTGATGATATTGTAAATGCAATTAATAGTAATCTTCAAGCATCTGCATTGGTTGAGGCTTCTGTATCACCAGTAGAGCAAGCAACAAATAAAGGACAAGTAGAAAGTAAAGTGAATCTTGCGGACGGTACAACTGAATTAACAGTTACAATTAATTTCTCTGAAGCAGTGAAAGGAAAAACAGCAGATACAGACTTAACTGCTGCCGCCACATACACTTATAAACATGATGGTGCTAGTGATTCATCAATAACTCCTACAGTTACAGTAGCAGAAGATAAAAAATCTGTTACATTGGTTTATGCAATCACAGATAAAACGAAAAAACTACAAGCTGGAACATCTAAACTTTCTATTGCAGATAATAAAGTTACAGACTTAGCTGGAAACGGATTAACAGCTGGTACAGAGTTTACTTTACAGTAAGTAAGTTTCAACAACAAATCGGTGGGGATTTCTTCTCCCACCGTTTTTGTATTTTATTCAGTTTAAGATACTTCTCCAACACAATTTGACAAAGAATCTTTTAAAAGCAGGCTTATGACACAGTTACAGTTTTATCTGTTTGTTGCATACCAAAGTTTGTACTTACATTTCCAGCAGCATCTTTTAAGACTCCATCAGCTACGTCTACTGTTACATCCATACCAGCAGCATCTGCTATAGCGGCTAAGTCTGTATCAGATAATGTAATAGTAAGAGTTGTTGCATTTGTTACAACTCCCGTTGAATCTGTTAGTGTATAAACCAATGATGCATCTGTGTCTTTTACAGTAATTTTTGTTACATCTACTAAATCATTAACCTCGCCTGCACCAACAACAGTCAACACTAATGTTTTTGATGATTTATTAAGAGTAGCTGATGTGACAGAGGTAATGGTAGGTACCGTTGTATCTGTACTTACAGTTGTATCATCAGCTTGATCAACAAATGTACCTGAAGCTGGATTGCTCGCTAAATCTTTTGCAGAAGTGATTTTAGCTTTAATTACACCATTAACACCAGACACAACTGTGTATTCATAAGTCCACACAGTGTCAGATACTTTTGTCATATTTGCAGGACCAGCAGTAGCACCTGTAGACAATTCAATTTGTGGGATTGTAGTCTCATCAATTGCCTCACTGAATGTTGCAATAAATTTTACTTTGTCACCCTCTTTTACAAGCGTTTTATCTGCTGAAATTTGAACCGTTGGCTTTACATCATCTTTTTCCTCATATGGTAAAACAAATTCTTTTCCACCATTTTTAGCTGCAATTGTAACAATAATAGTTCCTTGTGTAGTTACTTCTACACTTGCGATATTATCAGCAGTAAAGTTGTCTAAATTGGATTGAACTTTACTCACAACTGCTGCTTTTATAGCATTTTGATCCTTAAGCTGTGATTGACTAATTACAATTGGGTCTGCTGCGTCTTTTACAATTAATGAAGTTACTTGAGGAGTTGTGTTTTTCACTGTTACTGTAAATGTTGCAACTGCTTCTTTGTAGTCACCAGCAACAGTATATAATGTAATTGTTGCATCACCCGTTTTTGTTCCTGCTGTTAAATCTAATTTATATTTATTGTCTTCATTAACAATCACATTAACTACATCTGTATTACTAGATTCTACTGCAAATGCAGTGGCAACACTTAAATCTAATGATGTATTATCTAATGCAATGCCCTGTGCATAATTAGATACTGTCACGGTTACTGTGTTTGCTGAAGTAAGACCAGCATTAATATCCAATGTTGCTGAATTTGTATTATCATCTGTTAAAATTTTATACTCATCAGTTATTGCACTGGTAGTATCTACTACTTCTAAAGTATAAGAACCAATTTTATTTCCAGCAGTTGCCGTTGGAAGGGAGATGAGAAGATTGTGGTAGCATCAAGGATTAGAGAAGGATTTTAGGAGAAACAGGTGTTGTGTGAATACAAAAACATGACAATTTTAACAAAAATAAGGAAGGAGGGTTAGAGAGAAAATCATAGTTTTTTCCTTAAGATTTAAAAAAATATTATAAATATAACTCAGAATTAAATATTTTACTATTTATTTTACATAAAATTAAGAAATATAATATAGATCTGTCAATTGAAGTATATTGGTGACAAGAAAGAAAATCTTATGGTAATTCCTTGTCATGGTCATTATGAGGAGTAGAAACAATTATAAGGATATTATGAAATAAAAGTATAAAAAATTTTGTTTAAACACATGCGTCTGTAATGATTTTGATTTATTTAGACACATAAAATATTCTAAAAAATTTCAGCCCTATTTCTCCCTTTATGTATTGATATAAAATTTTGTCCATATCATTCAACTTTTTATATTTTGCCAAATAAATTTTTCTACCAAGTCAGATTATTTAATTGTTCCATTCAAAAAGCATTCGAGATATTTTTCAGAGCACCACAGCAGCTGTTAGGATAATTAAATAATTGATACGTAGTGAATCAAATATCTAATAATGAGAAGATTTTTTCCATGTCATTTCAAGAATCAAATATTTGTAAAATTTTTTCACATCAACTTGGATATAGCGAATTTTGTTATAGAAATATTGTCAAAATCACTTTCTTAAATATTTGCTAATAGCGCAAAATCAGTATAAATGCATTCAATACTGTCAAAATGATATATATGTTGAGATTTTCAATCACACCAAAAAACTATTCTTTATATTCCATCAATATATTTGATTAGGCGACAAGGAAAAAGATTGTAGTTTTTTATTTCCTCATTTAAGCATTATATAAAAATTTCGGAGTTTTAAATTAAAATATTATAGATTCTAAAAAGCAGATATTCCTTTTCTAAGTCGGAATATCTGCTTTTTATTTGGTTATTTTAAATATTTTTGCACATCATCCAGCGTTTCAAAGTGAAAGATTTCATTGGTAATGATGTCAATCCTATAAATATCTAAAGATTGAATGTTTTTTCGCATCTCTTGAGGAAGAATGCCAAATCTTTTTGTGAGTAAGTTGATTAAAACTTCTGATTTTCCTTCTTGTACTCCCTTTTGCAGTCCCTCTTGAATTCCTTTTTGTAGCCCTCTTTGCAGTCCTTCTTGTATCCCTTCTTCTCTAAACAATTCTGCCCATGTCATAATTTGCTCATCCCCTTTCGGATAGTTTTGTTCTATAATTTGAATCATTTGCTCGTAATGTTGTTTGTTTAAATTTTGTTTTGTTGTTGAAATATAAAATAAAATGGTGTTGATAAATGGCACAAATACTTGATTTTCCAAATGATAAAGCTGTGCAATCTGGTTTAAAAAATTTTGCAAAAAATCCTCTGCTGACAAGGATTGAATCGTTTTGAGTACTCGGAAAAAGAAACGCAATTGTTCATTTCCTTTCAGATCTCCATCTGAATAACGTGTCAGGTCATACAATAAATATTTAAAATTTGGTATATATGCTTGGTATTCAACTGGTAGCTTATTATAACCACCCAAGATTTCTGCAAGTGATTGTTCGGTTTCCCAGCTTTTTGTTCCATGATAAATAACAATTGGAAGAATCAAAGGTAACTTCTTTACTTTTTCTTTTTTATATTTTTCCTCCCAAATATTACATATATACGGAAGAAGCTGTAAGGAGATTTCTTCAGTTGGATAGCTTTTATGTTCAAACAGAATGGAAATATAACCCACACTTTCTTTTGTCTGGATTTGGAAAACCAAATCTGAAAAGCTTTTTTTGAGTTTTTCATCTACATAGCTGTCTTTTTGCAACTGGATGGAATCTAAATCCAGCAGCTTTACCATTTCTTTTGGGAGATAACTTTGAATAAAATCTTTGGTGATTGAAATATCAGAAAACACTTCTTTAAATACTCTATCATGCGGATTTTGCAGTTTCATAAATATGCATCACCTGTTTTTTCTTAATTATAGCATATGCAGAGCAGGGATTTTCAAATCATTCATAAATTATAAAAAGGAAAGTTACCATTTCGGTAAGGTATAGTGCAAAAAAAATTCTCCATAAACTATATTTAAACCTGCTATTTTGATGGGAACATATTGAAACAGATGGTCTGCAATTACTGAAAATAAATGAAGAAATAAGAAATTATAGCTGCGATGAAAATAGAATTAGAAAAAATGGAGCTTTAGCATATCAATAAATTGCTAATTATTCCGAGCTTAAACGATTTTTATACAGGAGTAGATACAAAAAGACAAGTTGCTCTTGAATGTAGCCAATACATTAAACAAAGCATATGCCATTTATGTAATAAACGATCGGACTTTAAAAAACGGCAGATTTATTCGAAGCCAGTTTTATGGTTACAATTATATCAGAATATTCTGTTAAATATCATGTATATCAAAGTAGTCAAGTTGTGTTGATCTAGTCAAATTACTTCCCGATTTGATTTATAGAAGAATATCGCGTTTCTTTGCTAGAAGAGCCCCCTCAACTTTGGAATACCTCTTTTTACCAAGTAAAATAAATTCTGTAAAAACGGAAGGAGGTCATGCTATCAAAAATTTGAGCAATTTCTTGGAGAGAATAGAGGAATATTTGTACAAAAACAGAAAGATTTTAACCAGGAAATTTATCCTATTACTTCATCATATCTAACTGTATAAATTTCTGTTTTGAGCTGGAAAATTTAGTTAACTAGATATATTTTTATAACCAATTTTGATATGATTAAGCTAGTTATTGAAATACATAGTGTCAAATGATTCTAGATAGGATGTTTTGATCATTTGTACATTGAATCAAACATAGGGAGGATTTATGATGAAAAAGAAAAAATCTATTGCTGTTTTGACTTCTGCTGCTTTACTCACATCTATTGCGACACCAATTGTAATAGAGGCTGCAGTACAATCAAATGTGAAAATTATGAATGTGAAAGTTCAAAAGGCTGAGAAACTTCAAGTAACATATATGAAAGCAAACAAAACCTATACCAGAATAATAGAACCTTCGGCCCCTGTAAAACATCAAGCAAGATTGGTCAATTTTCAATTAGAAGGAAAAAAATACACTTTTAAAATGGAGAAAAAGTTTCTCAATCCAAATTATGTATCTTATGGTAGACAAGTTGCAAAGGCAAAAGAAGCTTTAGAAAACGAAGATTTGGTAACAGCACAAGAAGCAACTGCAGCGGCAGAGCGTCATCTAAAATTAATTAAAATCACTTATATGTCTCCAAATACATATCGCAACGCCTTGGAAACATTAGAAAACTTAAATGAACAATGCAAGGCATTCGGTGCACCTGAAATCGAAGCGATTACGGTTTCACAAAATAGCAGCAACGAGTTGATTATTTCAGGGCAACGCTTATCGCAACTTACTGCTCAAGATATAACTATGGACATCGCCACAGTTACTTCAGCTACAGTAAATGCCACAGGTACTTTAATGACAATTAAATTAAATAAAAATCTACTGAATTTAAGTGCTTCTTTTCCTATCTACATCAATATAAACAACGAAACGAAAAAATTTGAAGTAACAAATACAGCTGAGATTACCAGCATTGCCATAAAACCGGGTACATATGATTATAATACTGCAAATCAGAGACTAACGCTGGTTGTAAATGGTCAGGAAAAAGATATTGCTTCATTGCAAGCACTAGGCTATACGGTGCAGTTTTCATCCTATAATGAAACAGGTAAAATTTTAGATACTGGATTATTTGTCGGAAATACTGCGACTTCAGTTACAGGTATGCTAGATAATACCATTACAAACAATACAAATTATCAAGTGAGTGTAACAATTTCTAAATCTGGAAAAACATTAACGTCTAATTTGGCTACAATTTATATTCGAGATACAAAAAATCAAGCGAATCTGCGGTTAGATATTTCATCCGTTTCTGCCAGTAAAGATGATATTTTATACTTAAATAACGCATCTGATGTTTCTGTAACTTATCAATTGAATTATTATAATACATCTGGTGCGTATACAGGTATAGCCAAAGTGACCGATTATAATATTTATTCGTCCAATCCTGCTGTAGTTAAAGTTACAACATCTGGAACTTCCAATATTATCGCAACCGGTTTAAGTGCAGGTACAGCAACCATTTATGTATATGATAAAGACAATTCACTAAAAACTTCTCAAATGATTACGGTGAATGCTTCAGATGTATTAACAACACAAGAAGAAGTAAACTACTATTTGACACAAAATCCTACAACAGCCGAGCTGAATGTAAATATAAACGGAAATTTATATTTATCAAGCTATTATGCTCAAAATCTTACAGTAAAAGGACGAATCAACGGAGTTCTAACCGTGAATACGCCAAGTGCACATGTTAAAAATAACGCAACCATTTTGGGCGGTGTCAATATTGAAGATGTATCCAAAGCTTCATTTGTAAACGCTGGATCCATTCAAGGAAATATCAATATCACAGACAAAGACGGAATGACCTTTTCAAATGACGGAACCCTTTATGGTACTGTGTTGATTCATACATCTGCCCCGATTATATTAAGTGGTACCAATGCATATCAAGCTACTGTTATGCAAAATAATTCGTCTATTAAAAAGATCGGGACAGCGGCAACAATTTCTGTAGCTCCAAATGTAGTTGTTGGAATGGTAGAAACTGGAAATATCGTTTTTGCCTCTCAAATGGTTAATAGTACAATTTTACCAATCGGATTTATTACAGTAAATGATGCAGATCGGAATGTCAACCCAAGTACGCCTGATATGGTCAGTATTTCGATTGCAGGTATCTCTAGGGAAATTACCTTGGTTGAAACTGGTGTCAATACGGGCGTGTTTAAAAATCAAGCCACAATTGACTTATCTTCACTAACAACATCTAATGTAACAGTAAGCTATGTGGATACCCAAACAGCAAATGGATCAGCGCAAACGATTCAAAATACATTTGCTGTTTCGCTGCCAACTCCTTCTGCTCCAACATTAATTACAAACCATATACAAACCATTGGAGGAACCGGAAGCATTACAATTGTGTCGCCATTGAATAATTATATTTATCAATATTCAACAAACGGAAGCAATTGGTTAGACATTCCGGTCGGACAATACACCATTAATGGTTTACTTGCTGGAAACTATTGGATACGAGTGAAAGCTATGAACTCAACACCTGCTGGGAATGCAGCGCAAATAACCCTTATGAATCCGGAGCCTGCTGCACCGACTGGTCTCAGTGGACGAAATGCCTCAACAGGCCAAGCAAACGGAGCAATTACAGGTTTCATTCAAGGTATAACATACGAATACTCAACCAATGGCATAAACTGGAATTCTGCAGTTGTAAATAATAATGAAATCAAAAATTTACCTGCCGGAACTTATTATATACGGATTGCAGCCAAGCCAGGTTCTTTTACACCAGCGAGCGCACCGACTTTGGTAACGATTGGTATTTCTCCATCTTAAATTTGATAAAGATTAAACGGAATTATGTGTTCATGGTGCTCAAATGTAATAATGAACAAGAAGACTGAGACAAAACTGGAAGTTAAAGTAATGGATAACAAAAACTTTTGATTATTTATCATGCCAGGAAATATCAGGTGATACAAAAACAAGCACGTAAAAATGTTGACACACCTAGAAGAAAAAATTATATAGGCCGCAAGACAAAAGGCTTGCGGCCTTCCTCAAGAAAAAAGGACATGTTTATATACGATTTTTCATTTGAACCATTTTTGTTTCACTCCTTTCATTCTTTTTGTTTTATGTTTATTTGAATGAAAAAGCTATGACCAGCTCCTTCTAAGTTGGAAAAATGTATAAAAAACAATATGCTATAGGCATAGATCGAAAAAAAGCAGTCAAATGAAAAAGTTAAGTATAGATTCAAATGAGTTTTGCATGTACTGCAAAATTTATATTTAGAAGCTCTTACCATTTCTTCTGTTTTACAAAAAAAGTTGTCGATCTTGTAAATTTGGAAACCCTAATTACATCAATAATGATTAAAAATATGTTGGAATATGGAGAAAGATAAGCAAAATGACATATATTTACTACAGTGTAATCTTCTAGATATTCAATTCAAAGCAGAATTGAGAAAAGAAGAGACACTGTTTTTTCTATGTGTGCTGCTGAGTTGCAAATGCACTAGACTTCATCTCATTTTGGATTCGAGGATGTTCAAGAGTTACATAGATATTTATTTCAAGATGTATACCCATTTGCTGGACAATTTCGTGATATCAAGCCTATGAAGAATGGAACCTTTTGCCAAGTTTAATTTCTGCATGATTATGTAAAAAAGTTATCCTGAAATTCCAACAAAAACCATGCTGGGATTGTGTTGAAAAAATTGCTAAACGATTGGCTTATTTTAAAATTGAATTGAATATGCTGCGCCCATTTCATGGATTGAACGGATGAACCATTCGAATTTTTATTCATATATACGCGCATTCAAAAGACATCGAATGGCATTATGAAAAATTTTCACGCAAGAAATATTTGAAAGAAATGATCCGAACAATTATGGATACAAGTAAATTGGAGCCATCATTCTTAGAAACCTCTGAAGCAAGTTTTCCCTGGTCTGTAAGAAGTGAAAAAAACACAGCGGCTATGCTTTTCTTTTCAACTGATGAATTGACAAACATAGTCATCTATCTTTATAAATATAGTCTACAATTTTAACAAATGGTTGATATGGCTATATGTAAAAATCCATTATTTACACATATATTCTAATTATTATTTTAAAAAAATATTATATATTTATTCTTTGATTTCATTCATTTTTCGGGCATAAATCTTTATAACAAATCGTGTGTTTCTATCAAATTTTGACCCTCTATTTTTGTTAAAATTGTCATGTTTTTGTATTCACACAACACCTGTTTCTCCTAAAATCCTTCTCTAATCCTTGATGCTACCACAATCTTCTCATCTCCCTTCCAACGGCAAATGATTCTACCCCAACAGTTACTGGGGCAACCCTTATCAAAGATGTAAAAATTACTACTAAAACTGCTACTCCTGTGTTAGAATTAAAGGATTAACATTTGATAGCACATTAAGTACTGTTAAGTTTAATGATGCTTCTCCTATCACAATCACTGATGGTTCTAGTACAACATACGGTAAAGTAGAAGTACTAAATGCATTAACAAACGATTCTGCTACACCTGGTGTTGATAGCAGTGGTAATTTAGCAGTTACTGTAGCGCCTGTGAATGCTGCTAAAGCAGTTACTGGTACAGTAGCAGTTCGTATTACAAACAATGCAGGCAATATCGTATTTGTTGGTACAATCAATGTAGATATTCTTGGGAATCAAGCACCAGCAGCACCTGAGAAGTCAGCTATAACAGTAGCACCAAGCCTTACGACAGCTGGTAAAACATCAGTAAATGTTGCTAGTACATTAGAATATCGTATAACTGATTCTACTGGTCGAATTGAAAAACAAATTTGGACTACAGGTACTGGATCTGCAGAAGATTCAGTGGAAACTGTAGTAATAGGCGATATCATCGAAGTACGTGTGAAGGCTGTAGATACTCCAGGTAGTGAAGTACCAGAAGGTGCAGTTTACAAACACTCAATTGGAGCAGTAGATATTAAAGCAGCAGCAGCTCCAAATATTGCTAGTGAAGCAGCTACTAATACTAGTGGTGCTACAAAACTTACTGGTTTAGAAGAAAATGTAGTTTATGAATATGTACTTGATGATATTTCAACTTTAGGAGGAGACGATCCTTCTTGGTCTACAGCAAGTACTTTAACAGGAGATGTATCTACCGTTAAAGATGACTTTGTTGTGAATGGGAAAACATACATCCATATTCGTGTAAAAGCAACTACCACTCTTCCAGCATCAGAGGTTAAAGATATATCAATTACAACTAAATAAGCAACTGTGAATCTTTGACTCTATACTAAATAAGGCTTTAAAATCATTAATTGATTAACAATCGGTCTCCTCTAAAATTTGATGAAATATATCACTTTTAGAGGAGGGGTTTTGGCTCTTTGTCAAATTGTGTTGGTGAAGCATTCAACTGAATAAAAAATAAACATAGTCGGTGGAGATTTTCTTGGTTATAAAAAGAAAATCATGTGGTGTGTATGAAAACACCAATAATTCACTTCGATTTCATTATATGCGTCAAGCCTACTGGGTTTTTGATAAAGTTAGACGTAAAACTCAAAATGAAATGGATAAGAAAGAACGCATTCAAAGTAAACATAAAAGAAGTAAATGAGATTTAGACAGCATTTACTTCTGCGTAATGGATTATGATAGTATGAGAGGCACAACTATATTTGATAAAGAATCAATAAAATTAAACTTCTCGTTGAAAGAATTTTCCATCTCTATTGCATTTCTCACCATGCATATTTTATAATTAAATCAGATACAATAAAAGAAAGACCCGAGTGCGCTAACACCCGAGTCTGACTACAGCAATATGTCCGCATAAAGAGCGGATGACCAGCTGATAAAACTAATACTTCAAAAGAAATATACCGTCATATCATCTGTCAATGTGGGACGGTTATTTCTTTTTGTTTTGCAGATCTACCATGATTCCAACAAGTGTTAGAATCACAATACCAAATTGTGCGACTAAACTCATTGCCTCATATGTAGTCATGCATCCCACCTCCTTTCTCTGCCTAAGAAAGACAGGAAAGAGAGCTGGTCACCGCCCACCATGCATATATCGCTTTTCTACTATTGTAACAGTTTATACAAGGAATATCTATATATAATTTCAGGATGCCACCGGCACTCAGTTATGTTTCCAAGCTATGATCGCTCAGTATATTCTCATGACATTTCTTCCTTCAAACTCCCGACAAAAGTAACTATTTATTCTACCTCAATTTATAAATTTATATTTCCCAACAATCCTTCACTTTTTCCCACAATCTCTCTCACGCCATAATTATAGAACTGTCGTCATTTCCATCTTGAATCACAATCAGTCCAAACTCCATTCACAGAGTTTTGAGCTATTTTCATTTCAAGGAGGAATAGTTGATGGAAAAAAAGAGTAGAGAATTTGAATGGTTTCTAGGGCGAATAGCGCCCTACTTCAATGTGGAGGTTGATGAGAAGAAAGTCGCAAATGAATCGTATATCCTATGCAGAGATGAACTAGATGCAGATGGTGAGTATTTTTTAGAAAGCGAAATTGAGCTGTTGCCAGAAGAAATTCTTTTCTATGTCATGTCCTATGTAGATGATACTGAATCGGATTGGCTAGGCTGCATTGGCAACGAGATAGACACAGGCAAAATAGTAGTAGAAACCATTTGTAGGGATAGGGAATGCCTATGCGAGATTCTCTATGTGTGACCAACCAATGCAAGGAATAGAAATTGTACTACAAAAATGGGCAGATGAAAAAACAAGAAAAAATCTCTTGTCAGGGAAGAATATATATCCTCAAAAAGCTACCTATTGGCATCAAAAAACAGTTTCAATCCCTATATGCGTAGGAAAATGAGGATATGCACAAAGAAGCGGCGATAAAAGGCTGATGCACGTTTTTGGAAAGGAAAAACAAAAATGGAGAACAAAGATAAAACCATCATAGGATTTGAACAGTGGTTGATTGAGGAGGGCAAAGCTAACACGACAATCCAATCCTATTTAGGTGACATAAAACAATACTTGAACTATATGAGCGAGAAAGGGACAGATTCTATGTTCCTTCCTCGTTTTTCTTTTGTTCGCTACAAGCAACACCTGATAGACGACAACTACAAAAGTACAACAATCAACAAGAAAATCAACAGCCTAAAGGTATTCAATGACTATCTTATTTTGATTGGAGAACTATCAGAGAGCTACATTCAGCTTAAGAAGGATAGGGTACCAATCGCCAGTGAAAGTGAACACGTTGTGACCGCACTCAATGAAAACGAGGTAGAGCGATTATTGTTCTATATCGAAGATATACGCAAAGTAAGCATTCGAAACAAGCTCATCATCTATCTATTGCTATATATAGGTGTAAGGATATCCGAGCTGATAGGCATCAAACAAAGTGAAATTGACTGGCTCACTATACGAGGCAAAGGTGGAAAAGATCGCAATGTTCTTATGAATGATGCTTTGATTCGTCAGATGAAAGACTACCTAGCCAATCACCGTCCTATGACGGAATCATAGTTCTTCTTTGCACTGAAGAAAACAGGAACAATCAGTACACAGTACATCAATCGAATTTTGAAAGATGCGTGTATCAAGGCAGGAATCAAAAAGCATGTATCTAGCCACATTCTTTGTCACTCTTTTGCTAGTTACTTGGTGAAGGAAGATGTGAATGTAGTTATCATTCAAAAATTACTTGGACATGCCAATATTAAAACTACTTCTATCTATCTGCACACAAAGCAGGAAGATTTGAGGGATGCTCTCAATCACATTAAATATCAAAGGGAGGAAAACAAACATGTGCGAATGTATATATGATGAGAAAGTAAACAAGGTACTCGAACTACTAGGGCAAGGACAGTCAAAGGAAGACATAGCTAACTATTTTGGACATGGCTGGACAGGGGTTGGTATGTATCTCAGAAGAAAAGGCTTTTGTTGGAATGATACAACATTTATTGAAAAAGAAGAAGATCCAAAGGCAATACATGATGCGCAATTCCAGAACAACAAAGCTGGTCACATTAGTACGCCAATTGAGTTGCCAAAATGTAAATATCGGTCAAATTGCACTCAAAAACGGATTCATATCAGTACAAGAACTAGGTGACTACATGAAGGGCCAAGGCTACGTTTGGGACAACAAACAAAACAACTATAAGTATGATGAAATTGTTGGAAGAAAAGTAGAAGATTTAACTGATTCAACAAATACTGATACGGTTGCTGCTGCTACTGTAGTAACAAATGGGAAATAACAATTGATATGACAACTTCTAGGTTCTTTAAACCTGGTCATAACTATAAAGTTGCCGTTGCAAGGGAGATGAGAAGATTGTGGTAGCATCAAGGATTAGAGAAGGATTTTAGGAGAAACAGGTGTTGTGTGAATACAAAAACATGACAATTTTAACAAAAATAAGGAAGGAGGGTTAGAGAGAAAAATGAAGTTTTTATTTTATAAACGGAGTAATATAAATCAAAAATACTATGTTAATTTTGATTTATCATTTTTATATTAAATAAATAAAAAAGACTAAATATGGTTATTTAGAGAAGCAGATATAAGTTATCGTTTTTATCTAATCCAGTCATTTTAATATAAAAACTTAAAATTCAATAATTTATAAATCATTTTTATACCTAAGAATATCCAAATTCAAATTTCTTATAATAATTTGATATATGTTCAGTTGTAACATACAATATTTAACAAAGAATATATCTGAATAGATAGTTATAAAGAGTTTTTTTATGAAACCAAAATTTTGAAAGGTTAGGTGACTGGTTGGTTATGAACTGGGAAATGATAAAAGAATTTTTTCCTTTTATAAACGATTTGTCAGAAGAAACACAGAATGATTTAAAAAAATATGGAAAAATAAGCAAAGTAAATGCAGGTAAAATTTTATTGTCATCATCTGATTCATGCGATTTTGTTCCACTTGTTATTCGAGGAGTTTTACGTGTTTTTCAAGTAGGGGAAAATGGTCGGGAAGTCACACTTTATCGTGCATATTCAGGAGATACTTGTTTATTAAATCTTGTTTGTGCTCAAGAAGAAATTTTTCTGTCAGCACAAGTTATTGCAGATGATGATTGCGAAATTTTCATTATCCCTAAATCTATTTTTTATACAAAAATTTCTGATACTATATTTTGGAAAAACTTTTTAATTGAGACATTATATAAAAGACTAAGCGAAACGATGATAGTTTTAGAACAAATTGCATTTATTCGAATGGATAAAAGATTGGCACAAACACTTCTGAATTTATCCAATCAACAAAATGGTGTGATCTCTATTACACATGAACAATTGGCAATTGAATTAGGAACAGCTAGAGAAGTTGTGTCACGATTGTTAGGTGAGCTACAAAGAATGAACATTGTTCGATTAAAAAGGGGGAAAATAGAAGTAGTTGATGTAGTGCAGTTAAAAAATATTTTAAAAGATTCTTTTTAAGTGACTTTGTTACATACATCACTGCCCCCCTCTGGTAAGATAAAAATATAAAAAAGGATATGACATGGAATTTTGAATGAACAAATACCTTTGATCATTTTAAAAATGTATATCTTAAACAAAGAAAAACAGTATTATATGAAAAATAAAGAGGGGTGTAAAGCATGAAAGTATTAATCGTTGGAGGTGTAGCTGGAGGAGCAAGTGCAGCGACCCGCTTACGTCGTCTAAATGAGACAGTAGAAATTGTTATGTTTGAAAAAGGTCCATATATTTCCTATGCAAACTGTGGATTACCTTATTTTATTGGTGGAACGATTAAAGAAGAAGAAAAACTTATTGTCACAAAGCCTGATTTACTGGAAAATCGTTTTGGTATAGATGTTCGTATAAATAGCGAAGTGGTTTCTATTCAGCCAGCTAAAAAAACGGTAACGGTGAAAAACCATCAAACAGGCAAAACATATGAAGAAAGCTATGATCGATTGATTTTATCTCCCGGAGCAGAACCAAAGCGTCCACCACTTCCAGGAATTGACTCAGAGGGAATCTTTTCTTTAAGAACTGTTCCAGACACATTAATCATCGACCGCTATATTTCTGAAAAAAAACCAAATCGAGCTGTGGTAGTTGGTGCGGGATTCATTGGAATTGAAATGGCTGAAAATTTAAAAGACAGAGGATTGGATGTAACAATTGTTGAATTTGCGCCTCAAGCGATCGCACCTCTTGATTTGGAGATGGCAGCAATTGTACATGAACATTTACGTCAAAAAGGTGTAAATTTACTATTTGGTACAGGTGTAGCATCATTTGAAAAAACAGAGCGTGCTTTAAAAGTTCATACAAATACAAATCTAACCATAGATACAGATCTTGTGATTTTAAGTATTGGTGTAAGTCCTGAAAGTAAACTTGCAAAAGATGCAGGACTTGAGCTTGGCATTGCAAATAGCATTAAAGTTAATGAATATTATCAAACTTCTGATGAAAATATTTATGCAGTTGGAGATGCAATTGAAGTTCCTCATTTTGTAACAGGAAAAGAAACATTAATTCCATTGGCAGGACCAGCAAACAAACAAGGTAGGGCAGTTGCTGAAAATGTGCTTGGTTTATCTATAAGAAAAGATAAAGGCGTACAAGGGAGTTCTGTCATTAAAGTATTTGATTTAACAGTTGCAGCAACTGGATTGAATGAAAAACAATGTCAGGCAGAAGGAATTTCATATGAAAAAGTTTTTATTCATCCATCGAGTCATGCCACATATTATCCAGGTTCCACACAAATGTCCTTGAAGCTATTATTTACACCTGAAGGGAAAATTTTGGGGGCACAAGGGGTTGGATATGAAGGTGTTGAAAAACGTATTGATGTATTGGCCACTGCCATACGTTTTCATGGTACAGTATTTGATTTAGAAGAATTAGAGCTTTGTTATGCGCCGCCATACTCTTCTGCAAAGGATCCGGTTAATATGCTTGGATTTGTTGCAGCAAATATTGTTCGTGGGCAAGCAAAAGTTTTCCATTATGATGAAGTTGAAAAATTAGATTTAAGTGCAGTTACATTGATTGATGTTCGTACAGAAGAAGAGAATTATTTTGGTGGGCTTCCAGGGGCAAAAAATATTGCATTGGATAATTTACGCGCACATTTATCTGAGATCCCAAAAGATAAACCTGTCTATATTTCTTGTCAAGTTGGACTTCGCGGATATCTGGCACAAAGAATTTTAATGGAAAATGGTTATGATGTATATAATTTAAGTGGTGGTTACCAAACGTATATTGCAGTTATGAAAGACAAAAAAGCAAGGGAAGAAATTGATCAAAAATTTCTTTTAAATGAAAAATCCAGGGGGTTACCCTCGAGCATAACTGAGCATAAAGAAGAAAAAGAAAAAAGTAGTATAAAAGTGCTTGAAGTTGATGCATGTGGTTTGCAATGCCCAGGTCCAATTTTAAAAGTTGCTGAAGCGATAAAAGAAATTGAGGATGGCGATATTGTTAAAGTTCGGTCAACAGATCCCGCTTTTGCAAGTGATGTAAACGCATGGTGTGAAAGAACATGTAATGATTTAATTGACATCCAATCAGAGAAAGGAATCTTTGAGATTACAATAAAAAAAGGATCTGAAGTTTGCTTGGTTTCCAATACACAAGTTGGAAATAATAAAACAATGGTTGTATTTAGTGGAGATTTAGATAAAGCACTTGCAGCTTTTATTATTGCGAATGGTGCAGCTGCTATGGGAAGAAAAGTCACTTTGTTTTTCACGTTTTGGGGTCTAAATATTTTAAGAAAAAATGAATCTGTAAATGTGAAGAAAAATTTCATCGAGAAAATGTTTGGTTTGATGATGCCAAGGGGATCAAAAAAACTAGGGCTTTCACGTATGCATATGGCAGGGATTGGGCCCAGAATGATTCGGGGTGTAATGAAAAGTAAAAATGTTCAATCTTTAGAAGAATTGATCAAAGGTGCAATGGATAACGGTGTAACCATTATTGCATGCCAAATGTCTATGGATGTTATGGGAATTAAACATGAAGAATTAATTGATGGTGTAAAAATTGGAGGAGTTGCTACTTATTTAGGTGCAGCAGAAACCGCAGATACAAATTTATTTATTTAAAATAAACAAGAATGGCTTTATGATATTTAGTTTCTTTAATAATTTTTCCGATGTTTTCTGAAGAATAGAAAAGATATTTCTAACATTATAATTAATAATAATGATTTTTGGTTTATTTTGTTAAAAAATAACAAGTAGCCAAAATGAATGATTTCAAGCATACTAAGTTTCAGATGACATTCTTTTTTACATTATGACAACATGCATATCACAGAAGTCAATTATATTATTTCGGGTATAATATATTGATGCACTCAGATCTGTATCATATTATCTTAGACTTTGAATGTACAGATTATAAAAGTGAGTGTGGTTCTATCTTTCCCAAAAGTAGATCGAAACCGAATGCTATAATTCCTTATATGTACACAACATTCAAATAAATCCGGCTATACCTTGGATTTTGTAGTATATAAGGAAATTTTCATAAGGTTTTTGTTTAGAATCTCTGGGATGTGCATTTGGTTGTTTTTTTTTCTGAAACAATAAACGATTACCATCGGATGTTGAAAGGATATGCACATATGTCAGAACAATTAAGGAAACAAATTAATTATATCATTTTATGTGTAAATGAATTTGCACGGAGAAAAGCTATTTCATCTCGTACAGCATTCTTATATCTGTATAATTACAAAGGAATTGACTTTTTAAAAGAAAATTATGATATTGAACATACATTATCTTTAGATGATTCTGTTGAAGACTTAGAAATGATATGCAGAAAGAATGGAGGAGAGTTGATATAAGATTGTACCATGGTTCGAATATGAAAATAGAAACCATTGATTTTTCAAAATGTAGACCGTATAAAGATTTTGGAACAGGTTTTTATCTGACAACGATTTATGAGCAAGCAGAAAAAATGGCGAAACGTGTTTCACGTATTTATGGTGGGAGCCCATGCATTAACATGTACGATTTTGATAAAGCTGCTTTTAAAGATAATGATTTGAGTATTCGTATTTTTGATAAACCCACAAAAGAATGGGCATTATTTATTATTAATAATTAGAACCGTGATTTTTCCAATATAACGGACTTGGAATGTAATTTAGATAATAAATATGATATTGTAGTCGGTCCAGTGGCTAACGATGATTTGGTTTTACTTTTTCGGCAATTTTCTAATGGCTTCATTGATATGGATACATTAGTCAAAGAAATGGAGTTCAAAAAACTGACAAATCAATATTCTTTTCACACAAGAAAGGCATTGCAATATTTGGAGAAAGCAGGTATTTCAAATGAATAAACAAACACAATTGATGGAATATGTCACTCAAGATGTAGTAGCATATCTTGTAGAAGATTATAAAATTGATATGGTGAAAGCTATGTATTTGTTCTATACATCTGAAGTATATGAAAAGCTTTTAGATGAAGACACTGAGTTATATTTTGAAAATTCAGCTTATATTTATGATTTGTTTAAATATGAATATGAAAATGGTACGTTTTTACAGAATGAAATTTAAGAAATTTTATTTTAATTCTCCTCTGTATGTCAGTATAAATTTCTACTATCTTTTTTAAATTTTTATATAAATTTTATATTAAACGGTCATGTAGAAGTTAAACATCTTTCTTAATCTATAAATCTAATGATTCATATGTACTTTTATTAATTATATGAAAAAAATGATAAATCAAAATTAACATAGTATTTTTGATTTATATTACTCCGTTTATAAAATAAAAACTTCATTTTTCTCTCTAACCCTCCTTCCTTATTTTTGTTAAAATTGTCATGTTTTTGTATTCACACAACACCTGTTTCTCCTAAAATCCTTCTCTAATCCTTGATGCTACCACAATCTTCTCATCTCCCTTCCAACGGCAATTA
>ERZ1643251.2058-NODE-2058-length-21253-cov-8.412303_pt1 | contig 21253 bp, 18 predicted proteins | sample MGYA00579261_ERZ1643251 | MGnify/ENA primary metagenome ERZ1643251 (study PRJEB29033, sample SAMEA4952267) | chicken gut metagenome | biome: Broiler Chicken; feature: Gastrointestinal Tract; material: Caecum | place: Ireland | collected 2018 | study: Broiler... | reverse complement strand
TTTCTTTTTTCTTTCATACGATCCTCTCCTAATTAAAAAAACGCAAGAAAACATAGTAATTCTATTATATTAGTTTACTATTTTCTTTGCGTTCATAATCTATACTTTTCATTGCTTGACCAACTTCTTCATAAAAATTGTAATATTCTTGAAATGAAATTGGTCCTTCATTTAAATGTGTCCAATCTTGATTTGTAATCCAATCATTTATTTTTTCTGGTATTACCATATATTTATAGGCACTCTCTGATAATTCTTGTGGATATTCTCTCTCTAAAGGTTGCTTAACATTTTCAAAAAACCAATTTTGATTTGCAATTATCTTTTTATTTTGATTTGCAATATAACTTAAAATATATAATCCATAATATTCTATTTCTGCAATTTTCTTTCTTATTTCTGCACCATTATATACTTGATTTTTGTATATAAATTGATCATCATACATCTTGGTACAATCAATCCACTCTCTAATTTTTTTATCGAATAAATAGTCTTGTGTTAAATGTTTTTTCACACCATAGTAATAAATATTAGGTAAATGAGAATTTCTTCTTTCAAACTCTTCTATATTTGTCTCTTCTCCCAAAACACATTTTCTAAAAGGAACAATATAACTAGGTTGTGCACATGCGGCTTCTTTTGTTAGTGTCTTTAGTGATTCCGGATATTGATACCATGATGTTTCTGTCTTTGTTTCATTTTGTTCAAAATGACATCCTTTTCTCTCTCCTATATACGCTCTAATTGCATCTGGAATTAAAACATATGGGATCTCTAATCCAAATCTATTTTCTTCCTCACTGTCTAAATATACTGCTGTTACCAATGAATGTTGTAATGTAATCATAGCTTCCTCACTTTCTGTACTCTACTTTTAAGTTATCATACTAATTATACTATATTTATTCAAAAATTCCTATTTGTTTTAGTTATTTTTCAACTTACATATTCAATTTTACAAAGTAATGCTTATTCATACATCACATTAATGTCTACCGCTCCATCAATTCCATCAATCTTACCATTTTCGCACAATTGCCATAATTTATACTTTCCTTGATAATTTGTTTGAGTGGTATAGTGAGCTAACCATATATCATATTTTGTTGGTAACCATATATTTTCTAAATAGGACTTACTGCTGTATAACATTCCTTCATATCCTGCATCTTCGATTGTTTCTAAAAATGATTCTGCCATGCTTGTCAATCCAAAAAAGCTTAAATTGTAGTCATTAAAATATGCCCATTCTTCCCAATCAAAAGCAATTGGTAAATCGATATCATAGTCTTTAATTTGTTTGATTACCCATTTAGCATCTTTCATGGCACTTTCTTTGGAATTCGCATAAGAATAAAAATAAATTCCCGCTTTGATTCCATATTTATTGGCTTCTTCAATATTTCTCTTAAAATATTTATCAACGAAATACTCACCATTTGTACCTCTTGTCCCACCAACACGAATCATGATAAATTCAACACCTGCATTTTTTATTTTTTCAAAATCAATTTCTCCTTGCCATCCTGAGACATCAATTCCTATTTGCGTTTTATCTGTTTTATATTGATTTTTGGCTTGATTGAAATCTGTATATGTTGGTTCAACAGTAGTACGTGGGGCATTTGTATTACTTGGCTCTATGACGCGTAAAACAAATTGCTTTTCAGTTATATTTCCACTCTTATCTTCCGCTTTAAATAGAAGTGGATAATCTCCTACTGTATTAAGATCATAATTTCCTTCCACTGTACATTTTGGTTTGTTATCTTGGTTATCTCCACATAAAATTTTATCTGTTAAATTTATATTAGATCCCTTTGTTACCTGATATACATTACTCAACCAAACAACAGGTTGAACTGTATCGATGACTTCTATTTCATATTCATAAGGAACAATTATATTTTGATCGTTTTTAAATTGAAATTTGATCTCTTTTTTCCCTAACGACGTCGTATTGATTACATAATCATCTATTATGTTTCCATTGATACTTTCTATAAAATCTGAAACCTTCTTCTCTTCCGTAAATTCAGCAGTTAGATTATTTTTTAAAACCACTTCTATTCTTGCGTTTTTTATACGCAAATAGTGATAAAGCCATATTAAAAACATTATAATGGCAATGGAACATAACAAAATTATTACTATAATACATAATTTATGTTTCTTTATATTTTCCATATATTCCTCCAAATGATATGTTTATTATAACATACTAAAGAATATGTTACTAACAAAAAAGAGAAGTTTACTTCTTCTCAATTTTAAATGTTACTTCATATGAATCTTCGAAATCTAATTCTTCTGTATCTACCATGAAACCGTATTTTTCTATTGTTGCTGCACATTCTCTAATTGTATTAATAACCATCTTTAAATCTCCTGCCACATATGTTTGCGTTGGCTGTGACTGAGGAACTGAAATAGGTTGTTCCTTTATTGTCTCAGTCATTGTATTAGACTCTGGTATTGATGTAGGTTGTACAGGGCTAACCGGAGCAACTGGTTCTACTGGTTGTGGTTTCTCTGGAGTTACATTTGATGTTGGCATCGTTGGAGCAGGCCCAAATGGATTGATCTCAACGATTCCATTATTACTTGATACAGCTGGTTCTAGTGGTTGTACAGGAGTAACTGGAGCAATTGGTTCTTGTGGCATCACAGGTGCTACTTTTTGCTCTTGAACAATCTCTACTGTTGGCTCTGGAGCCGTAGTAGGTGCTGGTTGATCAAAACCAAATTGGAAAAAATTATTCTGTGATGATGTTGAACTTACTGGTGAAACTTCAGGTTTGACCTCTGGTTCTGACTGTAGTTGAATTCCTGTTAAATCTAATTCTTCTGGTTCTTCTAATACATCTTCTACATTTGGTACTCCATTAAATGTGATATTAGATGGAGTTTCCACTGCTGTATTTTGCGTATTCATTCCATTGTTATTTGCCATTTCAGGATGTAATGTTTCTGGTGTAATCGTTGGAATTGTTTGTGTTTGTTCAAGATTAGATCCTTTGGCTTCTTGAACAGGTTGTGGTGATGATGTCGTTTTAAAAAATTGATCAAAATCAAAAGTATCTGCAGATGATTTTGTAGGCTCTGATCCAAACGCTGTAGGCGCTGATGGTGTTTGTGGAACATTTTGCATTGGAGCTGGCTCTTGAAATAAAGGATTTACTGCTGGAGCAGGTTCTTCCTTTGGCGCAGACTCTGTTTTTTCCATATCTGCAAACGTAAAAAATTTACCTGGTCGTAATAAGTTTTCTGCATTATCGTCGTCATCATCATCGTCGTTTGACATCATTTCTGTTGTAGAAGTAACTTGAGGTTGCGTTTGAATTTGAGGATCACTCTTTAAAAGCTCATCCATATTAACTGTTGGACGTTGTACATTGATATCTGCTGCTTGTTGTTCTATTTTATCTACGTCCATAAATCCAGGATTATTGGTTACTGGTGTTTGTGGAATAACATCCTCTATTTCTTCTATAATTGGTTGTTGTGGTAATATATTATTATTCATATTTTGTGTTCCATTCATATTTACTCCCGCCTTTTCTCCTTTTATTTTTTCTATTGTATCTTGTGAAACTGGTTCTAACTTCAATTTTACTGTAACTCCTTTTGGCTTCGTATTTTGTGGAGTTTCTCTTTCTGCCAATATTTTCTTGATATATTCATCTGTCTTTCGAACAGTCATTCTATCTTGTATTATTTTATGCGCAACTTCTGCTTGCATATCTATTGGTAAACGCAATAACGATCTTGCATGTCTTTCCGAAATTTGTTCTTCCAATAACGCCTCTTGAACATCTTCATCCAAATTAAGCAATCTTAATTTATTTGCGATCGTCGATTGTGTTTTTCCTAACTTATCTGCCAATGCTTCCTGAGTTAAATACCCCATATCTAGAATCTTCTTGTAAGAAACAGCTTCTTCGATTGGAGTCAAATCTTTACGTTGAACATTCTCAATCAAAGCGACCTCCGCACTATCACGATCATTTAAATCAGTAATAATTGCTGGGATCGTTTGTTTTCCCGCCATTAAGCTTGCTTTATATCTTCTCTCGCCAGCAATTATTTCATATTTATCATCAATTTGACGTACCACAATAGGTTGAATGACACCGTGTTCTTTAATCGATTCGGACAATTCCAAAATTGCATCTTCATTAAATTTTATTCTCGGTTGAAACCTATTAGGTAATATATCATCAACATTTAATTGTACTACTTTACGCTCTTCATTCATCCTACAACGCCCCTTTTATTCTAGTAACATTATACATTGCTTTGGGAAATATTACAATCTATTTTGGGAAATATTTTAAAATTATTTCCCAAAAAAAGACCTATAATGGTCTTTTCTTAATTTCACTATATTTTCTAGGATATTTTTTACTTGTCTCTTCTACTTTTTTTAGTTTAAGAATAGATCTCAAGCTCTTCTCAAAAGGTAATTCAAATTTTTCCAACGATTCTATTTCTACCTTTAATATTTGTATTGCTTTAGAAGATAATACCATCTCTTCTTCGATTGAAGCCTTCATCGGAATAAAGTATTTCCCAACTTTTACAAGTGGCACACAATATTCTAAAAGTACAGGCAATGATGCAACAGCACGAGCCGTGACAACATCAAATTCTTCTCTGTGATTTTGTGCAAATTCTTCTGCCCTTGCATGATATACTTCTATATTTTTAAGATCTAATTCTTGAATGACTTGATTTAAAAAGTTAACTCGTTTTTGTAGAGAATCTATTAATACTACTTTTAAATTGGGAAATAATATTTTTATTACAATTCCTGGAAATCCAGCTCCTGTTCCTACATCACATAAACTCTTTTCATTGTTGAGATCTATTGCAGAAGCAAGGGTTGCACTATCGTAAAAATGCTTCAAATATACTTGATCTTTCTCTGTAATTCCCGTTAAATTCATCACTTTGTTCCATTCAATTAAAAGCTCATAATATTTCTCTAACTGTTTTAATTGTAATTCTGTTGGCGTTATATTAATTTTACTTAGTTCCTGAATAAATTCTTGTACTGTCATTGGTTACCACCTTTTTTTAAATATACCATCAAAATAGAAATATCAGATGGATTTACACCACTAATTCGAATAGCTTGTCCAATAGATGTTGGACGAACCTCTTTTAATTTTTGTCTTGCCTCACTTGCAATATTTACAATTTTATCATAATCGATAGTTTCAGGAATTTTTTTAGCTTCTAAGCGTAACATTTTTTCTGCTTCTTTTTGAGCTTTTAATATATACCCTTCATATTTATTATGAATAAGCACCTGTTCTTGAATCTCATCTGTATATGGAATTTCTATAAAATGTTGTAAATGCTGCATTGTTATTTCAGGTCTTTTTAACAAATTGTATAAACTAATTCCATCTTTTAATTCAGTACTTGGTATCGATTTAAGATAATCATTTACTTCTCTTGTAGGAGTTACTTTATGCTCTTTCAAATAATTTGTTAACGCTTCTATTTCTTGCTTCTTTTGACAATATTTTTTATATTTTTCCTCGTTGATTAATCCTACTTGATATCCATATTCTCTCAATCTTAAATCTGCATTATCACTTCTTAGTAGTAATCGATATTCTGCACGCGATGTCAAAAGTCGATAAGGATCTCTAACCCCTTTGGTTACTAAATCGTCAATTAATACGCCAATATAAGCATCACTACGCTTTAAAACGAGCGGTTCTTTATGTTCCAACGATAATGAAGCATTAATTCCTGCCATCAAACCTTGACAAGCAGCTTCTTCATATCCACTAGTACCATTGATTTGACCAGCTGTATATAAATTCTGAATTATTTTTGTTTCTAATGTTGGTTTTAATTGAGTTGGATAAATTGCATCATACTCGATCGCATAAGCATATTTTTTGATCACTGCATGCTCTAGTCCTTTTAAAGAATGTACCATTTCTTCTTGTACATTATATGGCATACTTGTCGAAAATCCTTGAATATAGATTTCATCCAGATATCTACTTTCCGGTTCTAAGAACAATTGATGTCTTTCTTTGTCTGCAAAACGAACTATTTTATCTTCAATCGATGGACAATATCTAGGGCCAATCCCCTCGATGTCATCAAGTCCTCCATACATGCTTGATTCATTTAAATGATCACGTATAATTTGGTGCGTCTTTTCACTTGTATAAACTAGATAACAAGAAATTTGATCATCTATATCATAAAAAGGTTCACAATCATGACTAAACGTATGATATACACTATCTCCTTTTTCCTCTTGTGTTACAGAAAAATCGATGCTACTTTTTAAAATTCGTTGTGGAGTTCCCGTCTTTAATCGTATGATTTTAAAACCAAGATCTTTCAAACGATCACTTAAATGATTACTAGGTTTTTCTCCGTGAGGACCTTCTCTTCTTCTTGTATCTCCTACTAGAATATCTGCCTTTAAATAAGTACCCGTCGTCAATATAACTCTCTCGCTTGTGATTTTCGTTTCATCATCTAAAATAACTCCTTTAGCACAATGATCTTCAACAATTAAATCTTCTACCATACATTCTAATACAGTTAAATTCTCTTGATGAAATAGTGTTTTTCTCATTTCTTCAGGATATGTTATCTTATCTGCCTGAGCACGTAATGCACGTACTGCCGGTCCTTTTTTGCTATTTAACATTTTCATTTGAATCAAGGATTTATCTGCATTGATTCCCATTTCTCCACCTAATGCATCGATTTCACGAACTACAATTCCCTTGGCACTTCCTCCAATGGATGGATTACATGGCATATCAGCGATATTTTGAATATTTCCAGTTGCTAATAATGTTTTATGTCCTTTACGAGCACAAGCAAGAGCAGCTTCACATCCTGCATGTCCTCCCCCTACTACAATAACTTCATAATCCATGTATTCCACACTCCTTTTTTATACCTTTCAATTATACTATGTTCTTATGAAGAACACAAACATTTCATTTTCCGCAATGTATTCTAGCATAAGATACAGCTAGAATCAACAAAAAAGAAGATTTTCATCTTCTACCCTAATGCGACATCCATAATCATCATTACACCAAAGCCAATCAATGTAAAAATTGCCATCAAATCTTTTTGTTGATTCGTTTGACTTTCCGGTATCAATTCTTGGACGACAACATATATCATAGCCCCAGCTGCGAAAGCTAGTAAAAATGGTAATAAAAATCTAATATTAACTACCAATAAAGCTCCTAGTACTCCTGCAATCGGTTCAACAATTCCACTCAATTGACCATAAAAGAAAGCTTTTTTTCTCGAATATCCTTCCCTTCTTAGTGGAAAAGATACCGCGCTACCTTCTGGAAAATTTTGAAGCCCAATTCCAATTGCTAACGTAACTGCAGATGCAAGTGTCGCACCTTCTAAGCCATAGGCTAAAGACCCAAAAGCTACTCCAATTGCAAGTCCTTCTGGAATATTATGCAATGTAATAGAAACAATCAACATTAAACATCGTTTAAAGCTTTCTGATTTTGTTTCGTGTTGTTTCTTAGGATGTTTTTGAAGATATACTTTGTATACATTATCTCCTATAAATAAAAGTAATCCTCCACTCATAAAGCCTAATAGAGCCATCAGCCAAGCATTCATCCCTAGCGTTGTAGACATCTCTATCGATGGTTCTAATAAAGACCAGAATGAAGCAGCAATCATGACACCAGCTGCAAATCCCAACATTCCATCCATAAAACTTTTATTTATTTTTTTCATTAATAGTACTAAACTAGCACCTAATGCTGTAATACTCCAAGTAAACAAAGTTGCAAGCAATGCTTGCCATGTACAAGATAAACTTGTAAACCAAGAAACCATACTTTCCCTCTTTCAATCTTTATTTTCCCAAACAAAATTGACTGAATAATTGGTCTATTAATTCTTCTTCATATGATTCCCCAATAATTTCTCCTAATAAATTCCATATATTTTTAATATCAATTTCCACCATGTCGATCGGCATATGATTCTTAATTCCTTCTTCTACTTCTCTTAAAGAATCTAATGCCTGTTTTAAAATAGCAATACTTCTCGCATTTGTTAAATAAGTCATATCGCTGGTTTCAATTTTCTCTAAACCAAATAATTCTTTGATCTTATTCTTTAATTCTTCGATTCCTTCATTCTTTAATGCACTCATATATATAATATGATCAACATCTATTTTACTTAAATCTATTTTTTGTTGTAAATCTGTTTTATTTACAATGACAATATAGTTTTTATTCTGCTCTTTTAATTTATTTAAAAGTGTGAGATCTTCAGAATCTAAAGCTTCATTTCCATTTAATACAAATAGTACTAAATCAGACTCTTCCATGAATGATAAGCTTTTTTCAACACCTATTTTTTCGACGATATCATCTGTTTTTCTAATACCCGCTGTATCGATCATGTGGAGCAATACTCCGTCGATATTGATTGTTCCTTCGACAATGTCCCGTGTCGTTCCAGCAATATCAGTAACAATTGCCTTGTCTTCTTCTAAAAGTTGATTTAAAATACTACTCTTTCCGACGTTTGGTCTACCAATAATAGAAGTTTTGATTCCTTCTTTTACGATTTTTCCATTCTCACTATTTCTTAAAATACGATGCATTTCTTCTTTTACCTTAGCCATCGATGGTAATATTTTTTCCGTTGTTAATTGTTCGATATCTTCATATTCTGGATAATCGATATTCACTTCTATATTAGCGATAATTTCTACTAAACTCTGTCTTAAATTATGAATCATAGTAGAAACTTTTCCACTTACTTGATTGATTGCTAAATCACGAGATTGATCCGTTTTAGCAGAGATTAAATCCATTACTCCTTCTGCTTCTGTTAAATCAATTCTTCCATTTAAAAAAGCTCTTTTCGTAAATTCTCCAGGTTCGGCAAGACGACAACCATGTAAAAGAAGTAATTCTAATACCTTATTTGTCGTTGCAATTCCACCATGACAATTAATTTCAACTATATTTTCTGTTGTAAACGTACGTGGAGATAACATAACTGTTACTAATACTTCATCTACAATTTTGTCCTTTTCTATTATATGCCCATAATGAATTGTATGTGTAGGCACTTTTCTTAGATCTTTTCCATCCCATATTTGATCTACTATATCTAATGCATCTGACCCGCTTACTCGCACAATAGAAATCGCTCCTACTCCAAGTGCTGTCGAAATTGCTGCGATTGTATCTTCCATCTTATCACCTCTTTTTCTTTTTTATTCCTAAATACATAGGCCAATCACTTGGCTTTTTTAATACTTCTAATGAATCATATTTATCCATAAGTGTTACAATCCAACTTTCTGCATATCTTGGAGGCGTAATTGTAACAGGAAACATATGTCTTACAATCATATTCTTAATTTTAGGATTCATATATTCTGGGAAATATTTAGAAGCATTTTCATATGCTTCTTTCCCATGCATAAAAGCGTGTTGTTCAAAAAATTTTTTCTTTTCTGTACACTCCTGCCATGGATTTGTATAAAAATCATGTAATAACGCTCCGATTGCTATACTTTTATAATCTAAATGTAATCTCTTAGCCATACTATAAGAACGTTTTGCGACTCTTAAACTGTGTTCATACACAGAAGTATCTACATGATGCATGTAACTTTTCCTTTTTTGAAACTCAGGATGTTCTAAAATAAATTTCACATATTCATAAAATTCACGTTCATCTTCTTTTCTCATCTTATCATCCTTGTCTACGTGCTATTGTAAATGATTTCAATACGATAGTCAAGGCAACAAAAAAACTATATATTATATATAGTTTTAATCTTCATGATATGCAATGGTAACAAATCTATCTACACCCTCACCTGTCGAAAAAGATGTCAGATGATCATATTTACTTACTACATTATGCACTAATCGACGTTGATAAGAATTCATAGGATCTAATTTCACATCGACATGACTAGCCAATACTTCTTTTGCAATTTTTTTAATTTCATATTCGAAATTTTTATTTTTATGTGCTTTGTAATGTGAAGCGTCTAAATCTACTTTAATTGGGAAACCAGTTTGTTTTTGCAATGCTTGTCTCATAATTATTTGCAATGCGTTCAAAGTTCTACCATCTTTTCCAATTAATATCGCATTATGATTGCTTACTAATGTAACATGAAAAATATCCTCTTGTTCTCTTACTTCACAATTTATTTCTATTTTCATCTGATTCGCAATTGTAGACATAAAACTTTTGATAAATTCTTTGATTTCATCCTTAGAAATAACTTCTATTTTATATTTTTTTGCTTTAAATAGCGATCCTTCTTTTGTCTCTTCCCTCATATATAATTGATCTTTTGTTACCATTAAAGTTCCAAGACATCTTTCCATTACTTCCTCTTCGTTTTTTCCTTCAAACACATGTGTCTCTAGCATTTTTGTTTCCTCCTCTTTACAACTAAATTTTGAATAATTGTAAACGTATTATTTACGATCCAATATAATGCAATTCCAGTAGATAAAGATAATGATGCGATTCCGATAAAAATAACCATCATATTACTCATCATTTTCATTTGATTAGCTTGCTCTCCACTCATTGCTGCTCCACTATTCAGCCTCATTGAGAAATAGCTTGCTGCAATTACGAGAACAACTGTAATAATATAAATATATTGTCCATGTCCTAAAGCAGATAATGGATTTGTACCTAAATGGAACCCAAATAATACTTCTTCAAAAATTACAGGTAGACGATTCATTGCTTCGTAAAAAGCAAAGAATAATGGAATTTGAATTAAACTAAACAAACAACCAGACATTGGATTAATATTGTATTTTTTATAAATTCCCAACATTTCTTGATTCTTACGCATCAAACTTTCTTGATCTTGTTTATTTCTATATTTTTTCTCTAATCGATCTAATTCTGGACGCGCTAATTTTAAATTTTCTGATTGCATTGCTGTTTTCTTAGTAAACGAAATCGTTATTAAACGAATTAAAAGTGTTGTCGCAATAATTGCAATTCCATAGTTTCCAAACAATTCTCCTAATTTAATAATAACCCATGCAAGAGGTTTTACAAATATTGTTGTCCATATTCCTTCGTATCCTCCTGAAGTCACATTAAATTCCGAACATTTTGGTAATTCTTTTAAATCTTTCTTATATTTTTCATATAGTTTCAAAGTTTCTTTGGAAGATTTCGTATCCCCTTCTTCCGGTTGACATAATATATTAGATGTTAAATTTTGTCCTGTATACGGATTCTGAACATTTTTATTCTTATCTGTTTTTAAATATGTCGTACACCCTGTTAAAGTACATACTAATAGTAACATCACAATTAACTTCTTATGATTTGCTTTCATTGATTGATTCCTTTCGTAATATCTAGCTTTTCTATTAATCGATTTAAATCTTCTCTCATCTCTTGGAAAGACTGATTTAAAATTCCTTTCCTAACTATTATAATACATTTAAAATTATTTTGATAGTCATTTTCATCGAGAATACTTTTTAATTGCCGTTTCACCCTATTTCGAACAACTGCATTCCCTACTTTTTTTCCTACAGAGAAACCGAATTGATATACTGGACTTGTCCCTTTTTCAATATATGCAATAAAGTTCTTATACTTTACTGGCTTCATATTCTGTATCAATCGATTAAATTCTCTATTTTCTTTTACAATATGTATTTTCTTCATATGCTCACCTCTATACTAATAGTAAAAACACCACTGACTTTCAGTGGTGTCCTTTTTAATGAGATAATACTTTACGACCTTTTTTTCTTCTATTTCTAATAATATTAGTTTTCATACGTGCAAAGAAACCGTGTTTTTTACTTTTCTTTCTGTTATTTGGTTGATATGTTCTTTTCATTTTAAACACCTCCGAACTAAAATAAATGCGTCGCTCTAATGATTATATATGACAAATTCACAATTGTCAATCATTTTTTTTATTTTTTCAAAAATCGACATTACACAACATTTTCCACAAATTTTTTTAAATATTTCCCAAGCTTTTCTCTTTTTTTCCACTATGTTGTGGAAAAAAAGATCACAGTGTGATTATTTTTTTATTTTTTTTACACACTTGTGTGGAAAAATAACGAAAACATTTTATTTTCCAAAGAAAATTCGAAAATTTTTTGTGGAAAAACTTGTGGTTTGTTTTTTTTCCACAATTTTACATCAATTTGACTAGTATTTCCCAATTTTTTCGCTTATAATGGTATTGTTAACAAGGAAAGTGGGGTGTCTATCAATGGATTGTAAATCAATTTGGAAAAATTTTTTAAATAAGGTTCAAGAAAATATTTCCCCAATGCTTTATGAAACGTGGTTCATGGAAACTGAACTTGTCGATTTAAAAGACAATCACGCACGCGTTCTTGTTCCCATGCATGTGCATAAAAAACATTTGAAAGAAAATTATAATGACTTAATTGAAGAGATATTTACTGAACTAACAGGAACGAATTTTCATTTCGATTATTATACAAAGGAAGAATTGGAAAACGATACAACCATTGATACGAATGAAGTAGGGGTGCCATCCATTGTTCAATATGAAACAAATTTAAACCCAAATTACACTTTTGAGAACTTTATTGTAGGAGAGAGTAATAAATTTGCAAAAGCTACTTCCTTAGCCGTTGCTGAAAAACCAGGGCTAATGTATAACCCATTATTTATATATGGAAATAGTGGGCTAGGGAAAACACATTTAATGCATGCAATTGGAAACTATATTACCAAAACCTCTAATAAGCGAGTTTTGTATGTCACAAGCGAAAAATTTGTTTCTGATTTCATTGGAATTAGCAGAAAAAATAGTGAGGGAAATAATTTTGATAATGTTGAAATTTTTAAGAAAAAATATCGTGATATCGATGTATTGATGATAGATGATATTCAATATCTTGGAAGTGCCAATCAAACACAACAAGAGTTTTTCAACACTTTTAACGATTTATATGGAAATAATAAACAAATTATTATATCTTCCGATCGATCTCCAGACGATCTCAAACTGCTAGAAGATAGATTACGAACAAGATTTAATTGGGGACTTACAATCGATATTCTACCACCTGATTTTAAATTGAGAATGGACATCATAGATAAAAAAATCGAAGGAAATAATATGTATAATACACTTCCAAAAGAAGTAAAAGAATATATTGCTAGTAATTGTACTAACGATATCCGAAAATTGGAAGGAGCAATTACACGTGTATTCGCATATGCCACGATGATGAGTGGTTGTGAAATTACTTTAGACTTAGCAATCGAAGCATTAAAAGACTATTTTGTTAAAAGTATTATATCGAAAAATAAAATTGATCAGGTTATGCAATTAGTGGCAAATACTTACAATATTGGAGTAGAGGACTTAAAAAGTAAAAAGAGATCTGCCAATATATCCGTACCAAGACAAATTGCAATGTATATCTGCAGAACTGTATTAGAAGAATCTTTTCCAAAGATAGGAATCGAATTTGGTGGAAAAGATCATACAACAGTAATGCACTCTGTGGATAAAATAAAAAAAGAGATAGAAAGTAATCCTATATTAGAGATGGAAATTCAGAAAATTATACAACAAATTAAATAAAAGTGGAAAACATAAATTTTTAAACTATTTTTTCCACAAAAAAAATTTTAGTTTTCTCTTATAAATAAATGGAATTCTCATTTTTTCCACACTTTCCACAGTAATAATATAAATAATATTTAAAAATGATAAAAAAGGAGATATGTTATGAAATTTGAAATAAAGCAAAATATATTAATGGAACACTTAAATTATGTAATCAGAGGAATTTCTAATAAAAATTTAATTCCTATCTTAAACTGTATTAAATTTGAATTAACAGATAATGGTTTATATCTTATGAGTACAGATAATGAAGTAGCTATAAAAACATTTATTGATAAAAAAGATATAGAAAACATTGATTCTTGTGGAATCATCGTTGTATCTGGTAGATATATATATGATATTATTAGAAAATTACCAAGTGAAATTATTACGATAGAAGAAGTTGTTGATTCTAAAATATCTATTTATACGACAAATTCATCTTTCCACTTAAATTGTAATAGAGCAGATGAATTCCCTGATTTAGAGCTAGAAGATCATAAAAATCCTATTTTAATAGATAAGAAAGTATTTAAAAATATTTATAATCAAACGTCATTTGCAACTTCTACACAGGAATCTAGACCAATCTTAACTGGTATTAATTTCCACATTGATGGTACAAAATTAGAATGTACAGCAACTGATTCTTACAGATTAGCTAAGAAGACAGTAGAAGTAGATAATACAATTAAAGAAATTATCGATATTGTTATTCCTACTAAAAATTTAAGTGAATTAATGAAATTAATCACAGATGATGAAGGAACTATGGAATTACATATATTTAATAATAAGGTTATTTTTAAGTTTAACAGCATCGTTATGATGTCACGTTTAATTAATGGAAACTATCCAGATACTTCTAAATTAATTCCAACAGAATTTTTACTTACAATGCGCGTAAATCTATCTGATTTTTATAGTTCTATCGATAGAGCATCATTATTAACAAACGAAGCAGATAAAAATACAATCAAATTGGAAAGTAATGGAAATCAAATTATCGTATCTTCAAATATTCCAGAAATTGGGAATGTAGAGGAAACTTTAAACGTGACAAAAAATAATAATGAAGAAATTAAAATTGCATTTAGTTCTAAATATATGATGGATGCAATTCGCTCTTTAAATTGTAATGAAATTGAATTATTATTTAATGGAGATATTAAACCTATCATTATAAAGGACCCTGAAACAGACAATTTAATTCAATTAATTTTACCAATTAGAACTTATTAAAAGTAAATATCCACAATATATTTACTTTTTTTTGAAAAAAATGCAATATTCCAGAAAAATCGACAAAATTCGATACTCTCTACGTGTATAAGAGAAGGGAATTCGGAAAAAGTGCCGAATGATATTAGTAGGGAGGTGAAATGATGGTAGATAATTATGAAATCAATCCAATGACATTAGCAATTTTACCAATTGCGAAAAATGTTTCTAAAGTGATAGAAATGGATCAGGTTTTAACTGTTTCTAAATCTACTACTGAAATTATTGATGATAGTTGTAAATATTTTGGTAGTTCTTATCAAGGTAGATTTGAAGGAACAAAGAAAATGATAGGGGTGAATTATAAATCACCAATTATTATAGAAGAGAGTAGAGAGATCATTTTCTTTCCAACGAGTTCCCCAAGATTTGATAATTGTTCTTGGATCTCTTTAAATCATATTGAAGAGTATAATAAAGATAAAAAGAATCCAACAATTCAATTTTCAAATGGAGAAGTTTTACCTGTGGAAATTTCATTTGGATCTCTAGAAAATCAAATCTTAAGATCTATTAAGCTATGTTCTATTCTTAGGAAGAGAAAACAAAGCGAAAAAATAAGCTAAAATGCTTATTTTTTTTAATTTTAAGGCATTTTATGGTATAATAGTATATGTATATAGGAGAGTACATATCTATACTAATTTTCTATTACAGCATCTTTAGAAGAGAAAAGAGGAGATTTATGATATTAAAAAAGATAAAAATTTCCAATTTTCGGAACTATGAAAAATTGAGTTTAGAATTTCATGATGGCATTAATATTATTTATGGGAATAATGGTCAGGGAAAAACGAATCTATTAGAGAGTATTTATGTGTTAGCATTAACTAAATCTCATAGATCTTTTATCGATCAACATTTGATTCAAAAAGGAAAAGAAAGTGCTACCATCAAGGGAACACTGTTGAAAAACGATTTTCCTAAAGAGCTTGAAGTTGTCATAAAAAAAACGACGAAAACTTTTCAAATCGATCAAAATAAGATAAAAAAATCAAGTGACTATATATCAAACATGAATATTATTATTTTTTATCCTGAGGATTTAGAGATTATTAAAGGATCTCCAGCGATTCGTCGTAGATATTTAAATACAGAATTAAGCCAAATATATAGTCATTATATAAATATATTAAGTGATTATAATAAATTGCTTAAGTTTCGTAATGATTATCTAAAAAAAATAAGTAGAAATGAGCCGATTGATTCAGTATATTTTGAGATTTTAAATCAATATTTTATAGACAAAGCTATTTTAATTTATAAAATGCGTAAAAAATTTGTAGAAAAATTAAATCAATATTGTACAGATATTTTTTATGATTTATCTGGATTATCTAATTTTTTAATTCATTATCATTCTTTTATGGAGTTTGATGATGATTCTATTGATGATATGAAATTAAAAATGAAGGAAAAATTAACGGAAAATTTTTCTACAGAAAAAAAGTTAGGTACGACATTAACTGGACCCCATCGAGATGATTTAGAATTTTATTTAAATGATATAAATTTAAAAAACTATGGCTCTCAAGGGCAACAGAGAATGGCTGTATTAGCTTTAAAGTTATCAGAAGTTCAAATGATACTAAAGAAAACGGAAGAAACGCCTATCTTATTATTAGATGACGTTTTCAGCGAGTTAGATCAACAAAAGAAAAATAATTTGTTAAAGTATATTCAAGGAAATATACAAACAATTATTACGACGACTGATTTAGATCAAGTAGATCCGTCGATTGTTGATGAATCAAAGTTAATTAAAATTAGTCATGGAAATGTAGAAAGTGTAGAAGAGGTGAAAAAACATGGAAGAAAATAAGCAACATTATGATGCTTCGGACATTCAAGTATTGGAAGGATTGGAAGCAGTACGAAAACGTCCTGGTATGTATATTGGATCGACGAGTGCGAGAGGTCTGCACCATTTAGTATGGGAAATCGTAGATAACTCTATCGATGAAGCATTGGCAGGATATTGTGATGATATTGAAATTATCATTAACCCTGACAATTCTGTTACAGTCAAAGATGATGGTAGAGGTATTCCTGTAGGAATCCATCAAAAGACCGGTCTTTCTACTGTAGAAACAGTCTACACAGTACTTCATGCTGGTGGAAAATTTGGTGGAGGAGGATACAAAGTATCTGGTGGTCTCCACGGAGTAGGTGCGAGCGTTGTAAATGCTTTAAGTTCTTGGGTAGAAGTTAAAGTTTACCAAGATGGGAAAATTCATCAAATTCGTTTTGAAAATGGAGGACATCCAACAGGAAGACTTGAAGTTGTGGGAGAATGTTCGAAAGAGAGAACAGGTACGACAGTTACATTTAAACCAGATCCTGCCATTTTCACAGAAACGACAGTTTTTGATTATGATATTTTAAAGGATAGAGTAAGAGAACTTGCCTTTTTAAATAAAGGATTAAGAATTATTTTATGCGATGATCGTAATGAATCAGAAAAGAAGCGTGAAGAATTTGTCTACGAAGGTGGAATTAGTGAATATGTAAAATATATTAATAAAAATAAAACGCCTCTTCACGAGACAATTGTTCACTTGGATGGTATGGAAAATGACATTAGTATCGAAGTTGCACTTCAATATAATAATGGTTATGCATCTAGTATTTATTCTTTTGTAAATAATATCAATACTCCAGAGGGAGGAACTCATGAAGATGGAGTAAAAATGGCTCTTTCTAGAGTTCTAAATAATTATGCACGAAAGAATAATATTTTAAAGGAAAAAGATGATAATTTAAGTAGTGATGATGTAAGAGAAGGACTTACTATGATTGTTTCATGTAAACATCCAGACCCACAATTTGAGGGACAAACTAAGACTAAACTTGGAAACAGTGAAGTTCGTAAAATTGCTTCTAATGTTTTTGGAGAAGGAATGGAAAGATTTTTACTTGAAAATCCTGATCAAGCAAAGATTATTATCGAAAAAGCAATGCTTGCAGCCAAGGCTCGTGTCGCTGCAAAACGCGCGAGAGAATTAACTCGTCGTAAGGGAGATTTGGATATAACAAACTTCTACGGGAAATTAAACGACTGTAAGAGTAAAGATGCAAGCGAATGTGAAATCTTCTTAGTCGAGGGTGATTCTGCAGGTGGATCTGCTGTAAAAGGTAGAGATAGTATGACACAGGCGATTCTACCATTACGTGGTAAAATCTTAAACGTTGAAAAAGCTAGGTTGGACAGAGCTCTTGGTAATGAAGAAATCAGAACAATTATTACTGCATTTGGAACAGGAATCGGGGAAGAATTTGATTTATCAAAATTAAGATATAATAAAATTATTATTATGACCGACGCCGACGTAGATGGAGATCATATTAGAGTATTGTTATTAACATTATTTTATAGATTTTTTAAACCAATTGTAGAAGCAGGGCATGTGTATGCGGCACAGCCACCACTATTCCGCATTATTCACGGAAAAACGAGAAAATATGTCTTAGATGAAGCGGAATTAAATGAATATTTATCAACACTAGGTGAAAATGCAAAATATGAAATTACACGTATGAAAGGTCTAGGAGAAATGGATGCTGAAGAGTTAAATGAAACAACAATGGATATAACAAAACGTGTATTAAAACAAATCACCGTGGATGATGCTGTAAAGGCAGATGAGGCTTTCTCTAGATTAATGGGAGAAGAAGTAGAACCTAGACGTAAATTTATAGAGGAAAATGCAAATTACGCAGATAATTTGGATATATAATGAAGGAGGAGTATAAATGGATAAGTTAGAACAAAATAATATAGTTGAAGAAATAGAACGCTCATTTTTAAATTATTCCATGAGTGTTATTGCAGCACGTGCTCTTCCAGATTTGCGTGATGGATTAAAACCAGTTCATAGACGTATTTTGTACGCAATGTATACTTCTGGATATACTCCAGACAAACCACATAAGAAAAGTGCGAGAATTGTCGGAGAAGTAATGGGAAAATATCACCCACACGGAGACTCAAGTATTTATGAAGCTATGGTCCGTATGGCACAAGATTTTTCTTATCGTTATATGTTAGTAGATGGCCATGGAAACTTTGGTAATATAGAAGGATCTGGAGCAGCAGCGATGCGTTATACAGAGTCAAGATTATCAAAAATTTCTTTGGAATTATTGAGAAACATTAACAAAGACACAGTCGACTTTAGACCAAACTTTGATGAATTAGAAAAGGAACCAGTTGTATTACCATCTAGATTTCCAAATATTTTGGTAAATGGTACTACTGGAATTGCCGTAGGTATGGCAACTAATATTCCACCACATAATTTGTCAGAAGTTATTGATGGATGTATCGCTTATATTGATAATCCAGATATCGACGTAGATGGATTAATGCATTATATCAAAGGTCCGGATTTTCCAACAGGAGCTAGTATTCTTGGAAACAGTGGAATAAAAAAGGCTTATGAAACAGGAAAAGGTACAATTACAATCCGTAGTAAGGCTCGCATCGAGGAAAGTCATGGTAGACAGCATATTATCATCGATGAAGTTCCTTATGGAATTAATACATTGGAATTAAAAAACAAAGTCGCTGAACTTGTACATAATAAAGTCATCGAAGGTATTTCAGATTATCATTCAGATTTAAAAGATGGAATTAAAATAACTATTACATTGAAAAAGGATGCAAATGCACAGGTTGTACTCAATAAATTGTATAAACATACTGCATTTCAAACAAATTATGGTATTACTTTTTTGATGTTGGATCAAGGAGTTCCAAAGACATTAGGTTTAAAGGAAATTATTTCTAAATATATTGATTTCCAAAAAGAAGTTATCATAAGAAGAACAAAATTTGATTTAAATAATGCAGAAAAAAGAGTTCATATTTTAGAAGGATTAAAAATAGCTTTAGATAATATCGACGAGATTATTAAATTAATTAAAGCTGCTAAATCAGATGATATTGCGCGTGAAGGTCTGATGAGTCGCTTTGGATTAAGCGAAGCCCAAGCGAACGCAATATTAGAAATGAAATTACGTCGTTTGACGGGATTAGAACGTGAGAAAATTGAAAATGAATTAGCAGAATTATTAAAATTGATTGAAAATTTAAGAGCAATTTTAAATAGTGATGAAAAGATCTATGGTGTAATCAAAGATGAACTTCTAGAAATTAAGAATAAATATGGTGATGAACGTCGTACAAATATTGATATGACAGCGATCGACTATATTGAAGATGAATCACTAATTCCTGTAGAAAATATTGTAGTAACTTTAACGAATAAGGGATATATCAAGAGAACAACATCAGAGACATACCGTACTCAAAATAGAGGAGGGGTAGGAGTCAAAGGAATGACGACAAATGAAGAAGACTTTGTTGAAAATATGATTTCTATGACAACTCATGATTATCTATTATTCTTTACAAATAAAGGAAAAGTATATCGTATTAAAGGATATGAAGTCCCACAATATAGTAGACAATCTAAAGGTTTACCAATCATAAATTTATTACAAATAGATAAAGATGAAGTAGTAAAAGTCATGTTAAAAGTTAGCACGGATGAAGAGTCAAAATATCTTGTATTCTGCACACAAAGTGGTATCGTAAAAAGAACAGATATTAAAGAATTTGATAATATTAGAAAAAGTGGAAAGATGTCTATTACTTTAAAAGATGACGATGAACTTATTTCTGTTAAAAAGACAACTGGTAATAATGAGATCTTAATTGCTTCTTCTAATGGTAGAATGATTCGTTTCAACGAAAATGAAATTCGTGTTATGGGACGTAGTGCATCAGGAGTAAGAGGAATTGATACTGATGGAGGAATATGTGTTGGTTGTGAAATAGCAAATGAAAAGCAAGAAATTCTTGTAGTAACTGAAAATGGATATGGTAAGAAAACACCTCTGGAAGAATATAGACTAACACATCGTGGAAGTAAAGGTGTTAAAGCATTAAATGTAACTGAGAAAAATGGTAATATCGTATCATTCAAAGTAGTTAATGGTGACGAAGATCTCATGATTATTACCGATAGTGGTATTATTATAAGACTTTCGTTAGATCAAGTATCTAAAACTGGAAGAGTTGCACAAGGAGTAAGATTAATTCATTTGAAAGACAATCAAAAAGTAAGTACGTTAGCTTTGATAGCCAAAGAAGAGGAAGAAGAAGACAATAACGCAACTGAAAATGAATAAACCGTTTGTTTAAACAAACGGCTTTTTTATTTATAAAAAAGCCACCGTAAAACCAATGTTCCACGTGAAACTATAAAACCAATGTTCCACGTGAAACTATAA
>ERZ1643251.2055-NODE-2055-length-21260-cov-10.003631_pt1 | contig 21260 bp, 19 predicted proteins | sample MGYA00579261_ERZ1643251 | MGnify/ENA primary metagenome ERZ1643251 (study PRJEB29033, sample SAMEA4952267) | chicken gut metagenome | biome: Broiler Chicken; feature: Gastrointestinal Tract; material: Caecum | place: Ireland | collected 2018 | study: Broiler... | reverse complement strand
AAATTTTTGAGGGGCTTAAAGTGCCAGAGGTGCTTTTAAGCGGCAATCATGCCGAGATTGCGAAGTGGCGCAAAGAAATGGCCGAGCAAAAAACCAAACGCGTGCGTCCAGATTTGTTTAAAGGAGAGAAGGGTGAAGATTAACTGGTTTCCAGGGCACATGAAAAAAGCGCTCGACCAAATGCGAAAAGAACTTGTGAAAGCGGATGTTATCATATATGTGCTGGATTCTCGTGCGCCAAAAAGTTGCCTTAACCCTGAATTAAAAAAACTTGCCGGAGCAAAGCCTATTCTTTACATTTTAAATAAGATTGATTTAACAGATTTAGAAAGGTTAAACAAAGTAAAAGCGTGCTTCAAGGGCGAAAACCATGACTACTTGATGCTCAACTCAACTCAAAGTGGGCTTGCAAAAAATGTGTGTGAAAAAATGCGTCTGCTGTGCAAAAACAAGGTGGAGAAGTTTAAAAATAAAGGCATAAGCGTTACTTTGCGTGCCATAGTTGTTGGCGTGCCTAACTCGGGCAAAAGCACCCTTGTAAACAATCTTTGCAAAAAAGCAAAAGCGGTTACTGGTGACAGGCCCGGCGTTACAAAAAACAAGCAGTGGTTTAAGATTGCAAGCGACATTGAGGTTTGCGACACGCCTGGCACTCTTTATCCAAACCTAGACAACCAAGAAGTTGCAAAAAGTTTGGCATTTATTGGCAGCATTAGAGATGAAGTTGTGGATGAAGTGGAACTGGCAGAGGAATTTTTAAAGCGCATGCAAAAACTATATCCAGGAAAGATTGAAGAGCGTTACAAAGGCGCCTCCAATTTGCAAGAGATATGCAAAGCGCGGGCATTTTTGCTGCCGGGCGGAGAATTTGATGTGTCGCGAGGCGCAAAGGCGCTTATCAGCGATTTTCGAAGTGGCAGGCTTGGCAACTTGATGATAGGTGATTAAATGAAAATTTTTAACAAAATCACGGGAAGTCAGGGCGAAGCCATTGCGCAAAAATTTTTGAAAGACCAGGGCTATAAAATTTTAGCCACAAATTTCACATGTAAAATAGGCGAGATAGACATCATCGCTCAGCAAAAAAAGACCATTGTTTTTGTTGAGGTTAAAACAAAATCTAATTTAGATTTTGGCTATCCGCGTGAAATGGTTAACGTCACAAAGCAAAACAAGATTAGAAGAGTTGCCGAGTACTATCTTTTAAAAACCAACAAAACAGATTGCGAATGCAGGTTTGATGTGATTGAGGTTTTGGATGGAAAAGTTGAGCACTTAAAGGCATGTTTTTAAAAGTGAGTATTGACAGGGCAAAAGAAGAGTGATATAATACACATGAGGTAAGAAAAATGGCTACAAGAGTTAATAAGGCTGCTGAAAAAAAATACAGCGAAACAACCGAAAGATCTGGAAGAATTACAAAACACCCAGTTTTGAAAGGCGTGGGTGTGTTTTGCCTTTGCGCGGTAGCGGCTGCGGCAGGCACATATTTTGGAATAAAATATAACCATACCGACACGGTTGCACAAAATATGCAAGATGACACTCATTATGTTCAGGACGACAATAGTGATAGGTATGAAAATCCATCCACTGGCAATGGTGATGCAAACAGTGCAGATGATGCAGAAAATCAAGGTGATTCATCTAAGCCAAACCCAGATTTTGACCCTAACAGACCATCTAGGCCAGACCCAACCGCACCTATCAATACAGAACTAGCAAGATAAATCGGCATTTAGCCGATTTTTTATTAAAAAAAGTTGCAAAATCGCTTGAAATATATTTTCTAATATGATAATATATACAAGACTTCGAGTGGTCCGCTTGATAACATCAATGAACACTATGTCGAAAATCTGGAAAAAGGAGATAAGTCAATGGCAAACATAATCGACCAAATTGAAAAAGAGAACATGAAGCAAGAAATTCCTTCTTTCAACATCGGCGATACCGTTAAAGTGGGCGTTCGAATTAAAGAAGGCGACAAAGAAAGAATTCAAGGCTTTGAAGGCGTTGTGATTGCAAGAAAAAATGGCGGAATTAGAGAAACTTTCACCGTAAGAAAAATTTCAAACGGCATTGGCGTTGAAAGAACTTTCCCATTGCATTCACCACTTGTTGCTAATGTTGAAGTAATTAGAAAAGGTAAGCCAAGAAGGGCAAAACTTTACTATGTTCGTGCTCTTACTGGAAAAGCCGCTAAGATTAAATCAGCAGATAACAGATAAACCTTTGCTCAGCAAAGGTTTTTTTGTAACAAAAATTTAACCTTTCATTTATTTGCGAAAAAACACTGGGTTTGATATACTACTATCAAACTAAGGAGAAATAATGCTTTCAAAAATTCATTGTTATGGGCTAAAAGGCATTGAAGGCTTTGCTGTTGAAGTGGAGGTTGACATTTCAAGAGGTTTGCCGCACTTTGATGTTGTGGGGCTGGCAGACACCGCCGTTAAAGAGGCCAAGGAAAGGGTGCACTCGGCAATTAAAAATTCGGGATATAACTATCCACTAAAACGCATCACTGTCAACCTTGCACCTGCTGATGTTAAAAAAGAAGGGCCGCTCTATGACCTTGCCATCGCCATTGGCATCATGGCTGCGGATAAAGATAACGATGTGCCAGATTTTACAAGCGGCAAAGCAACACCTTTTGTTATACTTGGCGAACTTTCGCTTAACGGCGAGGTTAAGCCGGTGAAAGGCTTGCTTCCAATTTTAATTTCGGCAAGAAGCGCAGGCTTTAAAAGATTTATCATTCCGTCAGCCAACGCTCTTGAAGCAAGTTACATTCAGGGACTAGAAATTTTTGCCGTTTCATCATTGAGCGAGGCGGTGGAATTTATTGCGGGGCATTTGCAAATTCAGCCAGTTAAAGCATTGCAGTTTGTTCCGGGGCAAGCGCAAGAGCAAGGCGCGATGGATTTTAAATTTGTTAAAGGTCAGGCGCGCGCAAAACGCGCGCTGGAAATTGCTGCCGCAGGCGGACACAATGTGCTTATGATTGGCCCACCAGGCAGTGGCAAAAGTATGCTTGCAAAGTGCTTTCCGTCAATCTTGCCAGACATGACATTTGAAGAGGCACTGGAAGTTACAAAAATTCATTCGGTTGCAGGCGAACTTGATTTTAAAAAGGGCATTGTTTCTTCACGGCCTTTTAGAACGCCGCATCATTCGGCTTCGGCGGTGAGTTTAACAGGCGGCGGCACTCACAGCAGGCCTGGCGAAATTTCGCTTGCGCACAATGGTGTGCTTTATTTGGACGAACTGCCTGAATATCCGCGCCAATGCTTGGAAATGTTGCGTCAGCCGCTTGAAGACGGCACAATAACCGTGGCAAGAAGCGCACTGACTGTTACATATCCTGCCAACTTCACGCTTATCGCCAGCATGAACCCATGCCCATGTGGCAACTATGGCAGCAAACACAAAGAGTGCAAGTGCTCGCCATCACAGATACATAAATATCTTTCTAAAATTTCAGGGCCTATTTTGGACAGAATAGACCTGCATGTGGAAGTGGATGATGTGGAGTTTGACGACCTTCGCGCTGAGCGAGAAGAGGAAAACTCTCAGTCAATCAAGCAGCGTGTGGACAAGGCAAGAAAAATTCAACTTGAAAGATTTAAGGGTATGAAAAACTTTTCCAATGCCAAAATGAGCGTGCCAGCAACCAAACGCTTTTGCAAGTTGAGCCAAGAGAGCGAGCAACTTTTGAGAACGGCCTTTGAAAACTTAAAACTTTCAGCGCGTGCGCATGACAGAATTTTGAAAGTTGCCAGAACAATCGCCGATTTGGAGGGCGAGAAGGAAATCTTGCCAGAGCATATTGCCGAGGCCATTGCATATCGCTCGCTTGATAGAAAATATTTATAGGAAAAGGTATGAATAGAGATTGTTTTATAAAGTTTTTATCTGCATTTGAGTTGTCGCACTCTAAAATAAGCAGAATTTTAAATGCTTTAAACCAAAATTATAATTTTGAAAATTTTTACCTCAATGACGAGGTGGAAAGCGTTTTGGGCGAGGATTATTCTGCCATTGCCAAAAAAGCCAATCAAAAATTTTTTGACGCCTATTTAAACAGATTGAAAGAAAAGGGCATTGGGCTTTTCACGATTGAAAGTGAGGTTTATCCAGACAAGTTGAAAAAAATAGACGATGCGCCATATTATTTGTTTTACCAAGGCGACCTTGGCTTGCTCTCGCTGCCGTCTGTGGCAATTGTTGGAACAAGAAAACCCTCAAATTACGGCGCAGTGATTACGGAACGTTTTGCTGGCGAACTTGCCAAAAGTGGAGCGGTGGTTATCAGTGGGCTCGCATACGGCGTGGACAGCATTGCGCATCGCAAAGCCTTAGCAGTTGGCGGCAAAACCATTGCAGTGCTTGCAGGCGGGTTTGACAAAGTTTATCCTGCCGAGCATACCTCGCTTTTTGAAGAGATTGTTAAAAAAGGCTTAGTTCTCACCGAGCACAGGCCGGATATAAATGCGGTGAAATATAACTTTCCGCAGCGCAACAGAATTGTTGCGGCGCTTAGTGACGCTTTGCTAATCACCGAGGCGGGTGCCAAAAGCGGCACAACCATCACCAAAGATTTTGCGCTGGATTATGGTGTGCCTATTTATGCTGTGCCAGGCAACATCACTTCGGCGCAAAGCGATGGAACAAACAATTTGATTGCCTCTATGCAAGGCATTTGTGCGCTGAACGCAAAGCAGATTATTGATGAACTTGGGCTTGAACAAAAGAAAACCACGGCCTCCAAACTCTCCACAAACGAAAATTTGATTGTGCAGTGTTTGTCGAATGGTGAAAAAACCATGGACGAAATTGAAGAAATTACAAAAATAAATATTGCAAAACTCAACAGTCTTTTGACAAGCCTTGAAATAAAAAGTATAATTAAAAGAATGCCGGGCGGAGTTTATTCGCTCAGTTAGGAGGAAATTTTGAACCTTGTCGTAATTGAAGCCCCTGCAAAAAGGGATACGTTAAAAAAATATTTGGGAAGCGGCTATGATGTTTTTGCAACCAAAGGCCATATCCGCGACCTTCCGCAAAAAAGTTTTGGGCTTGATGTAAACAATCATTTCGAGCCAAAATATGAAATAATGCCAGATAAGAGGCAACTTATTAGCGACCTTAAATCAAAAGCAGCCAATGCAGACAATGTGCTGATTGCAACCGACCCGGATAGAGAAGGTGAGGCGATTGCATGGCATATTGCAAATGTGCTTGGCATTGATAAAAATAAAAAATGCAGAATTCAGTTTAACGAAATTTCACAAAAAGCAGTGCAAAACGCTTTAACTCAGCCGCGCGCAATCGACCAAAATTTGGTTAACGCCCAGCAAGCAAGGCGTGCGCTTGACAGAATTGTGGGATATAAACTTTCACCAATTCTTTGCAAAAAAATAAAACCAAGGCTCAGCGCAGGCAGAGTACAATCGGTTGCGTTGAAACTTGTTGTTGACAGGGAAAAAGAAATTGAGGCGTTCAAGCCGGAAGAATATTGGCCGGTTACAGCGTTTTTAATTAAAAACAGCGATGTTTTTAAAGCAAGCCTTGAAAAAAAGAATGGCAAAAAGTTTTTGCCTGCAAATGAGGCGGAGGCAAAAGGGGTTGTGGACGAGGTTAAAGACCAACCATTTTTAACCACAAAAGTTAAGCGTTCAACCACAAAATCACACGCGCCAGCGCCTTTCACAACTTCAACCATGCAGCAGGATGCACTAAACAAAGCCGGCCTCAGCATTAAAAGAACCACTGCGGCTGCACAACAACTTTATGAAGGCGTTGAAATTGCAGGCGAGGGCAAACTTGCCTTGATTACTTACATTAGGACAGACTCCACCCGTGTTTCGGTGGATGCACAAAACGCCTGCCGTGAGTTTGCAAGAAAGATGTATGGCGACAAGTTTGTTCCTGAAAAACCAAACATCTATGCCAAAAAAGCCAACGCGCAGGACGCACACGAGGCAATCAGGCCTATCAATATGAACATAACACCTGAAAAGGTTAAAGCATCGCTTTCGCCGGATAACTATAAACTTTACAAACTTATCTACGAAAGATTTCTTGCCAGCCAAATGAGTGATGCAATTTATTCAAATGTAACTGCAAATTTCAGCGCAAAAGACTATGAATTTAAAGCGGTTGGAAAAACCATGGAATTTGCTGGTTACACTGCGGCTTATAAAGAATTTGAAGGTGATGAAAAACAGGAAATTTCCAAACTTCCAGTGCTGGATGAAGGCGAGAGACTTCCGGCCAAAGAGGTTAAAACCGAGCAAAAATTCACCAAGCCACCAGCACGCTACACCGAGGCAAGTTTGGTTAAGGCGATGGAAGAAAAAGGCATTGGCAGACCTGCAACATATGCCGCAACCATCATGGTTTTGCAGACAAGAGAATATGTAACCAAAGACGGCAAAAGCCTTGTGCCAACCGAACTTGGCAAAAAGGTTACCGAATACTTAGAGAAATTTTTCAGTTCTGTAATAAATGTTAAATTCACTGCGAATATGGAAAACAGGCTTGACGACATTGCCACTCAAAATGACGACTGGCACGACGTTGTCGAGAGTTTTTGGTCGGGCTTTTCAAAACTTTTGTCGGCAAGTGACGCCTCTGGCTTTTCGCTTAAAGCCGAGCCACAAGAAACCGACATAATCTGTGATAAGTGCGGGCATAAGATGCTGCTGAGAGAGGGGCGATACGGCAAATTTTTGGGCTGCTCAAACTTCCCAAAATGCAGAAATATCATGCCATATGAAGAGCAGCAAAAAGTGGTTGGCAAATGTCCAGAATGCGGTGGAGATGTTGTTGCAAGAAAGTCTAAACGAGGCAAAACATTTTTCTCATGTGCAAATTATCCAACCTGCAAGTTTATGAGTTGGTATCCAACAACTGGCAAAAGATGCCCAAATTGCAACGAGCCATTGATAATAAAAAACAAAAAAATCGTTTGTTCAAAATGTGATTATAAGGAGCAATGAAAAGCAATATTGTCAACATAATCGGTGGAGGATATGCAGGAGGCGAAGCGGCACTTACGCTCAGTTCTTATGGAGTGGAAGTGCATCTTTTTGACATTTATTCGCCTTTTGAAAATCAAATTGCTGTAAATGAAAACACAAAAAAATTGTTTAGAGAGTTGCAGGCTTTGGGCTCGGCAAGTTGCGCACTGGCTGACGATAATTTAGTGGATTTAAGGTTAAAAATTCGTGAAAAACTTGAAAAAGACGCAAAAATTAACATTTTTAATGGCAAAATGGGTGAAATTTCGCTTAATGAGCCCACAATTATTGCGACTGGAAGCAACACCAGCGATGAGTTTTTTAGCCAAATTGAGAATATAGTTGGAAAAAACAGGGCATATAAATGGCAGCCTATTTTTCCTGTTTTTGGCAACTTAAAATTGATTAAGCAAAGTGAGCAATATTTTTTGCCTGTTAAAGAAGAGCAGGTGAAAGAGGCGCAGCAGTTTCTTAAAAATTTTTCTTGCGAGGAAGATTGCATTGAAAAATGGGCTGCGTGTGGAGCGCAACTTTTAAAAGCCAAAGCGTTCAAGCCTGCCGTGATTGATGGAAAAATTTTTCCAGCATGTTTAAAGTTTAAAAAAACCGAAGAAGGGTTTGTTTTACAAAATTTTCAAACCAAATTGCCAAGCGAGCAGCAGCAAAAATTGTTCAATATTTTTGACGGGCTAAAAGAGGCGCAGGTAATCAAATTTGGAGATATGCAAAAATGCACATTTATTTCACCAGCCTCCTGCATCAACATTCATCTTCAATCGCAGTCGTATTCCAACATTTTCTTTGCGGGCAGGTTGATTTTGGTGGGCGGCGAACTTGAAGCCATCGCCACTGGACATTTGGCGGCGCTGAATGTTTTAAACATGATTGAAGGCAGAGGGCTTGTTAAATATCCGGCCGGTACAATCTGCGGAAACATAATTGCCAAATTATTTTCACTTCAAGGCTTCAAACAAGAACAAATTGATTTAAACTATGATATAATCAAAGATGTAAATCAATCGCAGGCAATAAATAAATTGACAAAATTTAAGGAGGAGTTTAATGCAAGAGTTTCGTGGCACAACCATTTGTGCAGTCAAAAAAGATGGTAAAATCGCCATTGCAGGTGATGGACAGGTTACCATGCAAAACTCGGTGATTTTTAAGGGAAATGCAAAAAAGGTTAGGCGCATTTTTGATGACAAGGTTATTGTTGGCTTCGCGGGCAGCGTGGCCGATGCTTTTTCGCTTACCGAACGCTTTGAGGAGATGCTTAACAAATATTCAGGCAACCTGATGAGAAGTTCAGTCGCTTTGGCAGAACTGTGGAGAGATGACAAAATTGCAAGAAAACTTGATGCGATGATGATTGTTGCAGACAAGAACACACTACTTATTTTGGATGGCACAGGCGATGTGATTGAACCAGAGGATAATGTTTGCGCAATCGGTTCTGGCGGCAACTATGCGCTGGCGGCTGCAAAAGCGTTAAAGCAAAACACAAATCTTTCTGCAAAAGAGATTGCTTACCGTGCACTTAAAATTGCAAGTGAAATTTGCGTTTACACCAACGACAACATTATTGTTGAAGAATTAGGAGCATAATTATGGAATATTCACCAAAACAAATAGTTAAAGAACTTGACAAATACATCATTGGTCAAAACAAAGCAAAGCGCGCTGTGGCGATTGCACTTAGAAACAGATATAGAAGAAGCAAACTGCCAAAAGAACTTAGAGAGGAAATAACCCCTAAAAACATCATCATGCGCGGCCCAACAGGTGTGGGCAAAACAGAAATTGCCAGAAGACTTGCCAAACTTGTTAAGGCGCCGTTTATTAAAATTGAAGCCACCAAATACACCGAAGTTGGTTATGTGGGCAGAGATGTTGAAAGCATGGTGAGAGACCTTGTGGAAGTTTCTGTGAGAATGGTTAAGGACGAAAAACAGCACGAGGTTGAAAACAAAGTTGCCCCAATTGTTGAAAGCAAACTTATTGATGCCATTGCTTTGGCAAGAAGAGAGAGCACGCTTTCGCAAGATAAGGCAGAGATAAAGAAAGAGTTGCAAGAGGGCAAACTGGAAGACGAAATAATCGAGGTTGCCGTTGTTGACGCGCCAAAACCGATCATGGCAATAGGCGGGCCAGAGATTTCACTGGGCTCTATGTTTGACGGCTTGCTTCCACAAAGAAGAAAGAATAAGCGCATGCCAGTTAAAAATGCAAGAGAAGCGCTTATGAACGATGAATGCGACAAACTGATTGACCTTGACAATGTTAACAGCGAGGCAATTAGAAGGGCAGAGGAAGAGGGTATTATTTTCATTGACGAGATTGATAAAATCATTGGCGTTAAAAACAATAACTCTCAGGATGTTTCACGAGAGGGCGTGCAAAGAGATATTTTGCCAATCGTGGAAGGCTGCACAGTTGCCACAAAATATGGAAATGTTAAAACCGATTTCATCTTATTCATCGCTTCTGGCGCATTCCACGTTTCCAAAATTGAGGATATGATTCCAGAACTTCAAGGTCGTTTTCCAATCAGGGTTGATTTGGATAGTCTTACTGAAAAAGATTTTAAACGCATTCTTTCTCAGCCTAAAAATGCTGTTACTTTGCAATATGCTTCACTTTTGAAAGTTGACAACATCAACCTCACTTTCACAGACGATGCATTGGATGAAATTGCTGCAATGGCTGCCGCAGAAAATGAATCCAGCGAGAATATTGGTGCAAGAAGATTGCATACTATTATGGAACTGTTGCTTGAAGACATTTCTTTCAACGCAAGCGGTGAGCATCCTATGCTGGATGTTGTGATTGACAAAAACTATGTTCAAAATGCATTTAAAGATACCAAAAAGAAATTTGACCTTAAAAAATATGTGTTATAGGAGGGAACATGAAACATATTAACGAAGCGCAATTTGAAGAGGTCACCAAAAGCGGAGTAACGGCGGTTGACTTTTTTGCAACCTGGTGTGGGCCTTGCAGAATGATGAGCACGATTTTGGAAGAGGTGGAAGAGAGCAATCCTGAAATCAACATTGTTAAAGTTGATGTGGATGAAAACCCAAACCTTGCAAGAAAGTTTGGCATCATGTCTATCCCAACCATAGTTGTGATGAAAGACGGCGAAATGGCTGGCAAACATGTTGGGCTTATGCAAGCAGATGACTTTGTGGATTTTGTTAAATCTTACGAATAAAAAGGGGATTGTTGCCCCTTTTTTTATTAAATTTTAATTTTAATATTGACTTAAAGCGGTTAAAGTGTTAAAATTATTGCATAAAAGGAGAAAAATTGTGAGCAGAAAGGTTTATTTAGACAATGCAGCAACAACATATGTTTCCAGCGAAGTTTTGAATGAAATGTTGCCTTGCTTTAACGCAATTTATGGCAATGCAAGTTCAATTCATGGCTTTGGCAGGGATGCTGCTGCGATTGTTGACAGGGCAAGAGATAGAATTGCAGCCGCAATCAATGCAAAAAGCGCAAATGAAATTTATTTCACTTCTGGCGGAACAGAGGCAGACAACTGGGCAATCAAAGGTTTGGCTTATGCAAATTCAAACAAAGGTAAGCACATCATCACTTCCGCTATTGAACATCATGCGGTTTTAGATGCGTGTGCTGCGCTTGAAAAAGAGGGGTTTGAAATAACATATCTTCCAGTTGACAGCACTGGGCTTGTAAGCATAACCGAACTTTTGCGTGCGATTAGAAAAGACACAATTTTAATTTCAATTATGGCGGTTAACAATGAAGTTGGCACAATTCAAAACATCAAAACCATTGCAAAAACCGCGCATGAGAATGGAATTATTTTCCACACCGATGCAGTGCAGGCGCTTGGCGCGCTTAGGCTTGATGTGCAGGATATGGAAATTGATGCACTCAGCATTTCAGCACATAAAATCTACGGGCCAAAAGGTGTGGGCGCGTTGTATGTTAAAAACGGCATAAGAATTGAAAACTTGGTTGACGGTGGCAGCCAAGAGCGTGGCAAACGCGGCGGCACACTTAATGTTCCAGGCATTGCAGGCTTTGGAAAGGCAGCAGAAATTGCTGTGAGAGACCTTGCAATCAATCAACAAAAATTGCGTTCAATCAGGGAATATTTCCTTTCTAAATTAAAAGAAAATGTTGAATATATTCACATCAACGGCCATCCTCATCAAAAAATTCAGGGCACTGTTAGCGTTTCGTTTGAAATGGTGGAAGGCGAAAGCCTTTTGATGCTTTTGGACCTTGACGGCGTTGCTGTTTCAACCGCATCTGCATGCACATCCAATTCACTTTTGCCTTCACATGTTTTAAAAGCAATGGGAATTGAAGATGAACTTGCACAAGGCACAATCAGGTTTTCCTTTGGCAAAAACACATCCAAAGCCGATGTTGACTATGCACTGGAAGTGTTAATTAGTGCTGTTAAAAAGTTGAGGGCTATTTCACCAATTACTAAGGCAGGGAGGAGATAAAAATGTATAACAAAAAAGTTCTTTCCATTTTTCAAAATCCAAAAAATGCTGGCGGAATGAAAGGCGCAAATGGCACGGGCAAAGTTGGCGAGGTTGGATGCGGCGACATTATGAAGTTCTATCTGCAAATTGAAGACGAAGTAATTCAGGAGGCAAGATTTAAAGTTTATGGATGTTGCGCTGCAATCGCATCGGCAGATGTTGTGTGCGATTTGGTTAAAGGCATGCCAGTTTCAAATGCTTTAAGTTTGACAAGCGCAGACATTATTGAGGTTTTAGAAGAACTTCCATCCAACAAAGTTTACTGCGCATCGCTTGCAGTTGACGGCATTAAAGATGCCATTGCAGACTATCACAAACGCCTTGAAAAATTGCAGAAAAAAGAGCAAGCACAAGAAGGGGAATAACAATCCCCTTTTTTATAGTTAATTTTCAAGTTTATTTGCAAAAGTATATTTTTTCGCTCTCTTCGCACACTATATTGCAAGGAGGGAGATATGAAAGATGTTATGATGCTTTTGGGTTTTAGCATGGGGCTTGTAACTGGCGCACTTTTATATAAATATTCAACCTCTGCCAAGCAAATGGTTGATAAAAGTGAAAAGGCAGTTATGAAAGAAGTCGAAAAAGCCACAAATAAAGTTAAAAAAGCACAAAAAAAGGCTTAAATAAAACTCTCCGGTCAAGAAGCGCAAGACTTAAAAAAGTCTTGCCTTTTTATTTGCGCAGCAAATAAAAATATGCCCAAAAGGGCATGGCTTCTTGACCGTGTGATAAAAACAAAAAAGCAAGCCTTTAACTTGCTTTTTTCACGACCGGGCGAATGCTTTGTCAATGCTAAACCAACTGCCTCAAACTATTTTCGCTCCGCCAAAGCTTCCTTATGGCACACAGTTGTATTCCCTTAATGATGCTCCCGTCAGGGCCTGACATGGTTCAGGAGCAACCGTTGCATAAGACCTTGATTTCATCGCCAAAATAAGCCTGCACATTTTTGACCTAGCATTGCCGAGGCAAGCGTTCAATCCTGCTATAGCGGGTTGCAGGTTACAGGGCACCGCTAACTCCCCATCTAGCCCGGTTCAATTATTATAAACTAAAAGGTTGAAAAAATCAAGGAAAATCATTTTTTATTTTTTATATTTTGCTTTATAATATAACTAAATTTAATCTAGGAGAAAGTGATGGCTGAAAAAACAAAAGCAGAAAGATTTTTAGATGCATTCAACAATATTGACTATTCCTTGCGCGCAAGATATGGGCTTAACAGAAGCATGGGCTTTTCCGACCTTATTAGAAGATGCGTTAGTTTAAACTATGTTGTAAGAAAATATGAAGACGACCTTATTGATTATGGCAGGCTTAGAAATGCCATTGTGCATCAAGGCAACAAATCATACATAATCGCTGAGCCACACGAGCAGGTGGTGGAGCACATTGAAAAAATTGAAAGGCTTATCAACACACCTCCAAAGGCGATTGATATTTGCCGCAGAGATGTGCTTTCAACCGATGCGCATGCATCAATGGAAGAGGTGATTAAACTTATTGCTTCTTCAAATTATTCAAATATTCCTGTCTATAAAAACAAGCAACTTATCGGCATTGCAAATGGTCAAAAAATTTTAAATTCTTTTGGGCTTTTTCTGCTTTCTGGCGGCAAGGCAAAAACCTTTTTAGAAAACGCGCAGATTGAAGATATGTTAACCAAAATTAAAGACTCAAATTACTATGAAGTTTGCAAAGTTGACCTTACGATTGAAGATGCGCTGAACAAATTTCACACAAACCCAAAACTTCTTGCAATTTTGCTTACAAAAAATGGCGAGCCAAACGAATTACCGCTTGGCATCGTAACGGGCGCGGATGCCATTGAAATGAACAAAGTTTTGGATAACTTTTAGTTGACAAAATTTAAACATAATGATAAACTAAACTTGGTTATATAAAAACGATGATAAAAGACAACATTCACTAGCACACTTTTCCAGAGAGTTGCCGGATGGTGCGAGGCAATAAAAGGGCAAGCGAATTATCACTTTTGGAGTTGCGGACTGAAATTTAGTAAGTTTTGCCGGGACTTCCCGTTATAGAAGGAGTATGTGATGGCATACAGGCATTTACAAGTGGTTGAACCTCGGCGAGGTCTTGCAAGTGCCGAGGTTTTTTGTTAAAAAATCTCTGTTTCGCCAAAAAATTAACATTTGGAGGAGAAAATGTATAAAAAAGTTGACACAAAACTTGATTTTGTCAAAAACGAAACCGAAATTTTGGAGTTTTGGAAAAAGAACGGCATTATTGAAAAGGGCTTGCACCTAAATGAAAATTCGGGCAAGGTTTACTCTTTCTATGAGGGACCACCAACTGCAAACGGCATGCCACACATGGGGCATCCGCTTACAAGGGCAATTAAAGATGTTTTTCCACGTTTTAAAAGCATGAAAGGCTTTTTTGTGCCAAGAAAGGCGGGGTGGGATACTCACGGGCTGCCTGTTGAGGTTGAGGTTGAAAAATCGCTGGGCTTAAACGGCAAACAAGATATTGAAAAGTTTGGCGTTGAAAAGTTTATTGAACTTTGCAAGCAGTCGGTTTGGAAATATAAAGGCCTTTGGGAAAAAATCACCGACAGGCTTGGGTATTGGATTGACATGTCGCATCCATACATCACCTATGACAACAACTATATCGAATCAGTTTTTTGGGCGCTTAAAGAGATGGATAAAAAGGGCTTAATCTACCTTGGGCATAAAATTGTGCCTTTCTGCCCACGCTGCGGCACCAGCCTTTCCAAAATGGAGGTTGAAAACGGCGACAACTACAAAATTTTAAAAGAAAACTCCATCTTTGTTAAAATTAAAAGCAAAGAGGAAGATAACACCTATTTTCTTGTTTGGACAACCACGCCTTGGACGCTTCCATCCAATGTGGCTTTGTGTATGAACCCAAATGAAGTTTATGCAAAGATAAGCGTGGACGGCGAAAACTTTATCATGCTTAAAAGCCTTATTCCAACTCTCTTCGAGGATGGCACTTACAAGATTGTGTATGAGAAAAAGGGAAAAGAATTTGAGGGGCACAAATATGTTCCGCTGTTTAACTATGTTGAAAAACAGGTTAAAAACGCCTATTTCGTTACCGTTGACGACTATGTTACCACCGAGGACGGCACGGGCATAGTTCACATCGCGCCCGCGTTTGGTGAAGAGGATTATCAAGTGGGCAAAAAATATAACATCGACTTTGTTCAACTTGTTGATGAAGAGGGCAAGATGAGCAAAGAAACCGATTTTGCCGGCATGTTTGTTAAAGAGGCAGATAAACCAATCATCGACAAATTAAAAAGCGAAGGCAAACTGTTTAAGGTTAAGTTGATTGAGCACGCTTATCCACATTGTTGGAGGTGCGGCACTCCGCTTTTGTATTACGCAAAAAATGCATGGTTTGTTAAAACCACCGCAATCAAAGATTTGCTTGTTAAAAACAACAATTCAGTAAACTGGCTGCCAGAGACAATCAAACAGGGCAGAATGGGCAATTTCCTTGAAAACAACATCGACTGGGGCATTTCTAGAACAAGATATTGGGGCACTCCGCTGCCTTTCTGGACTTGTGAAAACGGCCACAAACATGTGATTGGAAGTGTGGAAGAATTAAGAAAACTTTCGGGCGTGAAAGGCGAACTTGACCTTCATAAGCCAACGCTTGATAGAATCACTTTCCCATGCCCACAGTGTGGCAAAACCATGACTAGAACGCCAGAGGTTATGGACTGCTGGTTTGATTCTGGCTCTATGCCATTTGCACAATATCACTATCCATTTGAAAATAAAGAGATGTTTGAAAAAACCTTCCCAGCAGATTTTATTGCTGAGGGCATCGACCAAACCAGAGGGTGGTTTTACACTTTGCAGGCTGTAAACAGTGCAGTGTTTGGCAAAAGCCCATACAAAACTTGTGAGGCGATTGGGCTTGTGAATGATAGGTTTGGTGTTAAAATGTCTAAACACCTCGGCAATGGCATCGACCCATGGTCGATTTTGGATAAAGAGGGCGCAGACGGGCTGAGATGGTATTTCTTCTATTCCTGCTCGCCTGGGCAAGGGCTTTCATTCAATGAAGACAACTTGATTGAACTTCAACGCAAGTTTATGGGCACGCTTTGGAACGTGTATGCTTTTTATGTGCTCTATGCAGATATCGACAATTTTGACCCAACCAAAATCAGCCTTGCTGACTGCAAACTTAGTTTGTTGGATAGGTGGTTGCTTTCAAAATATAACGCCTTGGTTGAAGAGGTTAATGAAAAACTTGAAAAATATGAATTGCAGTCTGCAACTCGCGCAATAACCAATTTTGTGGATGAACTTTCCAACTGGTATATCAGGCGCAGCCGTGAAAGATTTTGGCAGAATGGTATGGCAGACGATAAAAACGCAGCATTCAAAACTTTGTATGAAGTGCTTTCTTCTCTTTGCAAACTTATTGCGCCTTTTGTTCCATTCATCTCTGAAAGCATTTATCAAAATTTGGTGAGAAGTGTGGATAAAAATGCGCCTGAAAGTGTGCATTTCTGTCAGTATCCTCAAAAAGATGACGCGCTGATTGACAAAAAACTCAATCGTGGCATGGAAAAAGTTTTGGATATTGTTATTTTGGGCAGGGCTTGCAGAGCCGCAAGCCTGATTAAAAACCGTCAGCCACTTGCCAAGGTCATCGTTTGCACGGCCGAGAAAATCAATCTTGATAAAGAACTTCAAAATTTGATTAAAGATGAACTCAATGTTGAGGATATCGCTTTCAGCCATGACGCAAACACCTATGTGAATTTTGAACTTAAACCACAACTTAAAACTCTTGGGCCTAAATACGGCAAAAGATTGAATGAAATCAGGCAATATTTTGCTTCATGTGATGCCAATGCCGATGTCGCTTTGCTTAGAAAGGGCGAAAACCTCTACATTGACGACATGATTTTAACCATGGATGATGTGCTTATTTCAGTTAAAAATAAAGAGGGCTTTGTAAGCGAAAGCAATGGCGATGTAACCGTGGTTTTGGACGTTGCTTTAACCGAAGAACTTAAAGAAAAGGGCCTTGTTAGAGATTTTATCTCACAGGTTCAGCAGACGAGAAAGGACATTGGGCTTGAAGTTACCGACCACATTGTGATTTCTATCAACGGCGATGAAGATGTTAAAAAAGTTATGAAAAAGCATTCTGGCCTTATCAAATCTGGCACGCTTTGTGATGAACTTAATTTTGGTGAGGGCACATTTAAATTTAATGCTGCAAACCTCAACTTTGCTATAAAGAAAATTTAAGGAGTGCACATGAAAATTGCAAACGGGTGGAAAGATTTTGAAGTGCTTGCAACCGGGGATGGCAAAAAGGTTGAAAACTGGAATGGCCAAGTTTTGCTCAGGCCTGACCCTCAGGTGATTTGGGGAGATTTTGAAAACCGAGTTAAGCCTTTTGAAAAGCAGATTACCGCGGTTTATGAGCGCTCGTCCTCTGGCGGTGGACATTGGCGGGAAATTAAAAAAATGCCTGAGCAGTGGACCTGCACTTGGAACAATCTTAAATTTATTGTAAAACCAATGGGCTTTAAGCATACAGGCATCTTTCCAGAACAGGCAGTAAACTGGCAGAGAATGCAGCAACTCATTCAAGGCACTGGCAGAAAAATTAAGGTGCTTAACCTTTTTGCCTATACTGGTTGCGCCTCTGTTGCGTGCAGTGAGGCAGGGGCGGAAGTTACGCATGTGGATGCCAGCAAAGGCATGGTTGAGCGGGCTAAGCAAAACGCCGCACTTAACAACATTTCCAACATTCGCTTTATTGTGGATGATTGCAAAAAATTTATTGAGCGCGAAATAAGGCGAGGAAATAGGTATGATGCCATCATCATGGACCCTCCAAGTTATGGCAGAGGGCCAAGCGGCGAGATGTGGAAGATTGAAGAAAATTTGTTTGAGTTTGTTAAACTTTGCGCGCAGGTGCTTTCAACTAAACCACTTTTTGTGCTGATAAATTCTTACACCACAGGGCTGCAAGCGGGAGTGATTGCAAACATATTAAGTTTAGTTTTTGGCAGCGAAAATGTTGAGGCGGATGAAATCGGGCTTGCAACCAAAGAGGGCTTGATTTTGCCTTGCGGCAACAGCGGATTTAAAATTTGGAAGTAGCGCGCGGAGAGTGCATGCATGCGCATGCGCCCGCCGCCAGGCGGCGAAATTTTGCGTAGCAAAATTTCCTCTCCGCGCGCGCAAAAGGAGTTTGATATGCAAGTTGTTTATGAAGACAATCAAATAATCGTTGTGATTAAGCCTCAAAACCAACCATCGCAAAAGGATGAGTCGGGCGACTTAGATTTGCTTAGCGAGGTTAAAGAATATGTTAAGCAAAAATACAACAAACCTGGCGAAGCGTTTATAGGTTTGGTGCACAGGTTGGATAGGCCAACTGGTGGGCTTATGGTTTTTGCAAGAAACTCTAAATCGGCCGAGCGCCTTTCAAAACAACTGCAATCTCATCAAATGCAAAAGGTTTATTTTGCAGTGGTTGAGGGCAAAATAAAATATCAATCTCAGCACCTTGTGCATTATCTTAAAAAAGACGAAAAAAACAACATTGTAAAAATTTGTCCGCCGCTTGAAGAGGGGGCCAAAAAAGCAGAACTTGTTTACAAAACTTTGCAGACAAATGAAAAATATTCACTTTTAAGCGTGAAAATTTTAACTGGAAGGTCTCATCAAATCAGGGTGCAACTTGCAAGCATAGGCTATCCAATTTATGGTGATATGAAATATAACAAAAACGCCGCAAAAGGCAACTTGGCACTTTGGGCGGGAAGGCTTGAATTTACTCATCCAACCACGAAAGAGAAAATGGTGTTTATTGCTTCACCAGATGAAAGCAAAAAACCTTGGAGTGAATTTAATATTTCAAAATATTTTGTGAGGTAAATATGAAAAGAAGCGCTGTGCCACAAAAATATAAATGGGATTTAAGCGAATTTGCCAAAGATAATGAAGATTTTAAAAATAGAACAACAAATCTTTTGAAATATATAGAAATTTTTAAAAGTTTTGAAGGCAAACTTTCAGATGAAAAAAATCTCTTGAAAGTTTTAGAATATTCAAGTGAATATGCAAAAGAAATGATTTTATTATTTAATTATGCACAACGCAAATTAGATGAAAATTTGAATGATAGCAAGTCTATGGAGAACTTAAATTACATCTCGCAAATTGAAAATAAAGTTTCGGTTGCAATGTCATTTATAACTCCCGAAGTAAGCAAGTTTTCTAATGCAAAATTAAATTCTTTAATGAAAAATCCAAAATTTTCACATTTTAGACTGTTTTTTAAGGATATTATTAAAGAAAAACCACATATTCTTCCAAAAAGTGAAGAAAAACTTCTTTCTGGCATGGGCGATTTTTTGGACGGATTTTCAAGCAACCACGATGCGTTCAGCGATGCCGACTTAAAATTTAATGATGTTAAAGACGGCAAAGGCAGAAGCCATAAATATAATCAAGCATTGTATTCCAAATTTATGCACAGCCCAGATAGAGAACTTAGAAAAAACACTTTCGCTGAGGAAAATGGCGCTTACGGCAGGTTTATCAATTTTATTTCAAACAACTATATCAGCGAGGTGAAAGCCAACTGCTACTTTGCAAAAATTAGGAAATACGACAGCGCGCTTGCCAGTGCCATATCTGGTGAAGACGCAAAAATTGAAGTGTATAATGCGCTGATTGAAAATGTTCATAAACACCTTAAACTGCTTTACAAATATTTTGAAAAAAAGAAAAAGATTTTGGGTTATGACAAATTTTATATTTACGACCAATTTGCGCCATTAAAAAATTCGGTTAACAAAACCTACACCTTTGAGCAAGCGATTGAACTTATTAAAAAAGCAGTCGCGCCTTTGGGCGAGGAGTATGTTTCGTTGATTGACAAAGCAGTGAAAGAAAAATGGATTGATGTTATGCCAAACGATGGCAAGGCAGGCGGGGCATATTCATCGGGGGCATATGGCGCGCATCCTGTTGTGCTTACCAACTTTACAGGTGATTTTCAATCAGTCACAACTTTGGCTCATGAACTTGGTCACGCGCTGCACACATATTATTCCAACTTAAACAACATCTTTGAAGAGAGCGACTATGTGATTTTTGTGGCAGAGGTTGCTTCAACTGTAAATGAAATGCTATTGAGGCTTATGCTTTTGAATGAGCAAGATAGTGCCAGCCAAAAAAGCCATATCATTGATGAACTTTTCACAGATGTGAAAGGCACAATTTTTAGGCAGACCATGTTTGCTGAGTTTGAAGAGTGGGCGCATGAAGAATATGAAAAATCTCATCCTCTTTCAAAAGATAAATTGTGCGAAAAATATTTGCAATTAAACAAACTATATTTTGGCAAGGGCGTTGTTCTTACAAAAGAAACGCAATTTGAATGGGCACGAATTCCTCATTTTTACAGCGCATTCTATGTTTACAAATACGCCACGGGCCTCATTAGTGCGCTCAACATTGTAAGCAGAATTTTGAAAGGTGAAGAGGGGGCAAAGCAAAAATATTTAAACTTTTTAAAAAGTGGTTGCAAAAAAGGCCCAGTTGAACTTTTGCAAGATGCGGGCGTGGATTTAGAAAAGCAACAAACTTTTGATGAAGTTTTTGCGTTTTTGGAAGATTTGTTAAAAGAAATGTAAAAAAATGCTTAAAAAATTAAGCATTTTTTAATTGCATTTTTGCCCGAGCAAAAATCCTCCCGCAAAAATAAGTAATCCAATTGGGATTGCGATGTTTAAATATCCGCAGCCGCCCATCATATTGTTGTTTTGAGGGCAAGGCGGATTGCAACAAGGCTGCGGGCAGGATGGAGGGCAATGGCAAGGCATGTCAAAATAACAGCCAGGGCTATAACAATTTTTCATTTGTAAGCACCTCCATTTTCATGATATGCTCACATTAAATTTTCTGTCAATTTACTTTACAAATATTTTTCCTATAACTTTAACAAACAGCGATTTTGGCACAAAGCGAGAGATGAAGTAAAGATATTTTTGCTTGCCAATAATCGTCATAGGTTTAAGTTTTTTGCGTTCAATGAATTTTGTCATTTTTTTAACGGCTTTTTCAACGCTCATGCGCTTATCTTCATGGCTGTCTACATAGCGAGTGGATTTTTCAACGCTGTCGCCATATCTAGCGTTGGTTTCAAAATGTTTTACTCGGTTTTTAGTGAAGTTGGTTTTAACTTCGCCTGGGCAAATGGCGGCAACTTGAATGCCTGTGTTTTTAAGTTCCATTCTCAGCCCGTCTGTTAGCATGTTTACAGCCGCTTTGCTTGCGCAGTAATAAGCCCTAAACGGCAGCGGAAATAGGGCACAAGTGGAACTGATGTTTATTATTTTGCTTTTTTCTTTCATAAGCGGAAGCGCTTTTTTTGTTACGTTTACGAGTGCAAAAAAGTTGAGTTCAAATTGAGTGCGCACGTCGCTTTCGCTAGTAAGTTCAACTGCGCCAGAAAGCCCGCGTCCAGCACAATTGATTAAAATGTCAAACTTAATGTTTTGCAGTTTTTCAAAAACCGCATCAAGTTGGTCGGCGTTGGTTATATCGCAAGGATATTCTTGCGAAGAAAGAGACAGGTTAAACACCTTGTCGCCTTTGCTTTCAAAATAATCTTTCAGTCCCTTGCCAATGCCGCTTGTTCCGCCTGT
>ERZ1643251.2054-NODE-2054-length-21260-cov-16.215940_pt1 | contig 21260 bp, 16 predicted proteins | sample MGYA00579261_ERZ1643251 | MGnify/ENA primary metagenome ERZ1643251 (study PRJEB29033, sample SAMEA4952267) | chicken gut metagenome | biome: Broiler Chicken; feature: Gastrointestinal Tract; material: Caecum | place: Ireland | collected 2018 | study: Broiler... | reverse complement strand
ACGCCTATAATATTGAGAAGCTGTTTGCGGCGGGGATCTGGCCGATCACGCTGGCTACGACGCTTTTAAAGCCCGGCGGCTATCAGCGCCTTTACCAGCTTGCCGAAAAGCTTTATAACTGCGGCGACCAGCCGTTTTCGGGCGTGCATGTGGCCAAGGTGTGCGAGTTTGTCGAGGATGCGATGAGCGATCCGTATTACCGCAAGCCGGTCAAGCCGCTGCCCGGCCGCAAGATGGACCGGAAAGTCCCTCTTATCGACTGTTTCGAGGCGCCGTGCCGTTCCGGCTGCCCGATTGAGCAGGATATCCCGGCGTATCTGCGTCTGGCGGGGCAGGGAAACTATCTGGAGGCGCTGCGCGTCATCACCGCGCGCAATCCGCTGCCGTTTATCACCGGCACCATCTGCCCGCATCACTGCGCTGACAAATGTACGCGCAATTTCTATGAGGATTCCGTACATATTCGCGCCGTCAAGCTGGAGTGCGCGCAGCATGCGTTCCAGGAACTGACGGCAGGCATGGAGAAGGCCGCTCCCACAGCGGGCGTAAAGGCCGCGATTGTCGGCGGCGGGCCGGCGGGCATCGCGGCGGCGTATTTTCTGGCGCGCGCCGGCGTGTCTGTCACCGTGTTCGAAAAGCGGGAGACGCTCGGCGGCATTGTGCGCCATGTGATCCCGTCGTTCCGAATCCCTGGAGATGCGATTGAAAACGACGTCGCGCTCGCAAAGGCTGCCGGCGCGCAGTTTGTGACCGGCGCCGAGGTCACTTCTGTCGACGAGCTGAAGGCGAAGGGCTTTACGCATGTGATCCTCGCGGTCGGCGCCTGGAAACCGGGCGTGCTCAAGCTTGAATATGGCGAGCCGATGGGCGTGCTGGAATTTTTAACGGCTTACAATCGCGCCCCCGCGTCGCTTTCGCTCGGTGAAAACGTCGTCGTCATCGGCGGCGGCAACACTGCGATGGACGCCGCGCGCGCGGCTGTGCGCGTACCGGGCGTCAGGAGGGTGCGCCTTGTTTACCGCCGCACAAAGCGTTACATGCCGGCGGACGAGGAGGAGCTTGCGCTGGCGATCGAGGACGGCGTGGAGTTCTGCGAGCTGCTCGCGCCGGTCGGAGTGCGCGACGGCGTATTGACGTGCGGCCGCATGGAGCTTGGCGCGCCCGACGCGTCCGGCCGCCGCAGTCCGGTCGCGACAGGCGAGACAATCGAACTGCCGGCCGATACGGTCATCGCGGCCGTCGGCGAGCAGGTCGATACGGCGTTTTATGAAAGGAACGGCATCGCCGTCGACGCGCGCGGCCGCGCGCAATGCGACGCTAAGACGCTGGAGACGAATGTGAAAAACGTCTATGTAGCGGGCGACGCCTACCGCGGGCCTGCCACGGTTGTCGAGGCGATTGCAGACGCGATGAAGGCGGCCGGCGCGATCGCGGACATCGCGGCGGACCGCTGCGCCTGCAAAAACGTATCCGACGACTATAACCATGCGCTTAAAAAGAAGGGCGCTCTCTATCCGGAGGGCGAGGGCTGCACAGAGCCGGGCCGCTGCCTGGAATGCGCGACTGTCTGCGAATGCTGCGCCGATGTCTGCCCGAATCGCGCCAATATCGCTGTGCATGTGCCTGGCAGGCGTATGCGCCAGATCATCCACATCGACGGCATGTGCAACGAGTGCGGCAACTGCGCTACGTTCTGCCCGTATGACAGCGCGCCCTACAAGGAGAAATTCACGCTGTTCTGGAGCGAGGCCGACTTTAACGACAGCAAAAATGAAGGCTTCCTGCTGCTCGACGACGCGCGGCAGACGTACCGTGTCCGCCTCGACGGGCAGGTGGCCGACTATACGCTCGGCGAATCGGACGGCGGTCTGACCGCCGATTTGGCCGCGCTGATCCGGGCTGCGCGCCGCGACTACGCGTACCTGTTTTAACAAATCAGGGCGGGGCAAAGCCCCGCCCTGAAGCCCGTTTTGAACTTCCTTTCATGCGGCGGTCCAAAATTGACGCGCGAAAAGCCCCATAGCCGCTGGCGGGGCTTTTCGCTCCTGTTTAAAGCCAGCTTGCAGCGGCAGAATGGAGTTTGATATGAAAATTCTGATTAAAAACGGGCGCGTCGTAACACCGCGCGGGACGTGTGCAGCCGATGTGCTGATTGAGGGCAGCCGCATCGCGCAGGTGGGGGAAGGACTGTCCGAAAGCGGCTGTAATCTCTATGACGCGGCCGGTTGCCTGCTGTTCCCGGGATTTATCGACGCGCATACACATCTCGACATGGACAACGGCGTGACTGTATCGTCGGACGACTTTGAAACAGGGACGGCGGCGGCTGTCTGCGGAGGAACGACAACCATCCTTGATTTCGCAACACAGGACCGCGGCGGGACGCTGGCCAAGGCGCTTGCGGACTGGCATACGAAGTCCGATGGAAAAGCGTCGTGCGATTATGGGTTCCATATGGCAATCACCGATTGGAACGACGAGGTTTCACGGGAGATCGACGGCATGGCGCGGGCCGGCGTGACGTCGTTTAAGCTCTATCTGGCGTATGACAACCTGCGCCTGCCGGACGGGCAGGTTTATGAGGTATTAAAGCGCGTCCATCAGATCGGCGGCATCGTTGGAACACACTGTGAAAACGGCGATTTGATCAATGAGCTGGCCGGCGAGCTGCGCCGTGCGGGCAAGCTGTCGCCGCGTTACCACCCGTTCGCGCGTCCTGACTATGTCGAGGCGGAGGCGATCGCGCGCTATTGCTATATCGCGCTGGCGGCGGACGCTCCGGTCAATATCGTCCATCTGAGCACACGCCTGGGACTTGAGGAAGCACGGCGCGCGCGGGCGCGGGGGCAGCAGGTGTATATTGAAACCTGTCCGCAGTATCTCATGCTTGATGAATCGCTTTACGAACAGCCGGGCTTTGAGGCGGCAAAGTATGTCTGTTCGCCGCCGCTGCGTACAGCCGCCGACCGTGAGGCGCTGTGGGACGCCATCTCAAACAATGAGGTCGACACGATTTCCACGGATCATTGCGGGTACAATTTCAAGGGACAAAAAGAGCTTGGCCGAGACGACTTCATGAAAATTCCAAATGGGATGCCGGGTGTGGAGCACCGGCCGGCGGTGCTCTATACATACGGCGTCGAAGCCGGCCGCATGACAGAGGGCCAGATGGCCGCCATGCTTTCCGAAAACACGGCGCGACTGTTCGGTATGTATCCGCAAAAAGGCGTCGTTGCGCCGGGCGCGGACGCCGATATCGTTGTGTGGGACCCATCATACAGCGGCGTGATCAGCGTGCGGACACAGCATCAGAACTGCGATTACACGCCGCTTGAGGGGATGGCTGTGCATGGCCGAGCGAAAGCTGTTTTCCTGCGCGGCGAGCAGGTCGTGTCGGACGGGGAAGTGATCCGCGCGCATCGCGGCGCGTTTGTCGCGCGCGGGAGGTCCGATCTGCAACGGTGACATCGCGGCAAGCATCTAAAAAAACAGGCCCGTGACAGCTTTGCTGTCACGGGCCTTTTCTTTCGGAAAGCGGGGGATTGCAAAATCCGCGCCAGCCGCGCGGCGTCTGTCACGCCTTCTGCTGACGGCAGGCCCTGTGTCTGAACAAGGCGTCTTGCGGCCTGCGGGCCGCGCTTTTTTGTAGGGCTGCGGCCCAGGGTTTGAGGGCGCTGCCCTCGAAAACGGCCAAGACCCGCGATGGGCCTTGGCCATTTTCTCACCCGCCGCCTTTTGAAAAAGGCGGGCGAAAACTTTTGTTTGCGATGCGCCAAGCCTTCTGTTCGCGGCGCAGCCGACTAAAGTTTTTTGGCCCACCTTTTTTTCAAAAAAGGTGGGAAGTTTTTTGCCGAGCTTTTTTCAAAAAAGCGGGCGAAGGGAGTCGGCGTCGGCGCGGTAATCGATATCGACCAGCTCGAGACGGTTTTTCGTCTCCACAATGCGCAAAAGCGGCATATGCGCCGCGACGACCGCGCCGCCTGACTGGCCTGGCGCGAGCGCGCCCAACTCTGAAAACAGCGCGCGCGGGAACAGGACCGGGTTGCCGCGCTTGCCGCGGTAGCCGAGCGCCACAATGGCGCCGGGATGCGCAATGAATTCATCGACAATCGCCTGGATACTGCGCGCGGTCAAAAGCGGCTGATCGCAGACGGAAAAAAGGCATCCGTCCAGATTCGGCGTGAGCGCGTCAAGGCCGAGACGGATCGTGCGGGCGACGCTATCGTCCGCACCGTCGTTTTCAACAACCGTAAATCCGCGCTGCGCCGCCGTAACAGCAACCTCGGCATAACGCGTTACGACAATTGTCTGATTGAACAGCTCGCAGGGAAAATTGCCGAGCACCGTTTCAATCATCGGCCGCCCGTTGAATTCAGAGAGCAGCTTGTTGCCCTGAAACCGCTTCGATTGCCCGGATGCGAGAAAAATACATCCCAGTTTGAGAGAAGCGCCCATATCGCCACGACCTCCATCACTGCGGCCCACGCTGCGCGTAAGCCGGTCATTTCTTCTATTATATAGGATGCGCGCCGCTTTGCGCAAGGCAAAACGGCGCGCCGGAGCTTTTATTTTTTTCGGCTGTACGGCGTCTGTTCGAGCGGCAGGCGCGTGCGGAATATGCCGTCGCGGTTGTAGTAGGCGAGCTGGACGGCGGGCGGCGTCGGGATCGAGGCGATTTCTCCGATCCCCTTCGCGCCGCAGGCCAGCTCGGAATGCGCCGGACCTTCGACAATGATCGATTCGACGTCGGGCGTGCGGTCGGCCTTAAAGAGTCCGAGCGTACCGAATTTTGCGGTCGGACGGCCGTCTGCAAGCGGGAAGTCCTCAGTCAGCGCATAGCCGAGGCTCATCACGACGCCACCCTCAATCTGTCCCTCTACGCTGATTGGATTGACAGCCTGCCCCACGTCGTGCGCCGCGATCACCTTGCAAATGCGGCCGTCGTCGTCGAGATCAACGAGATGGGTGGCGTAACCATAAGCGATATGGCTGACTGGGTTGGGCTTGTCGGACCCCATTTTGTCGGTCGCGCCGAGGTATTCGCCAAGGAATTCACGGCCGTTTAAAGCCGAGAGCGGTCCGCCGCCGCGCGCTTGGGCGAGACGCAGGGCCGCGCGCCGCGTCGCTTCGCCGGTAAAAAGCGTCTGACGCGACGCCGTCGTGTTGCCGGAATCGGGCGCGCCGGCCGTGTCGGGCGTCTCGTAGACGACCTCGTCCGCTGAAAGGCCCGCCGCCTCGCAGGCAATCTGTGTGACAATCGTGCCAAGCCCTTGCCCGATACAGGCGGCGCTTGTACGGATATGCACCCGCCCGTCCTCAACGGTCAGGCGGCAGCGCCCGGCGTCCGGGATGCCCACGCCAAGGCCGCTGTTTTTCATCGCGCAGGCGACGCCCGCCTTGGGATGCGCGTCGTAATACGGCTTGACCGCCTCAAGCGTTTCGACAAGCGCCGTCGTCTCATCGGCGATCTGCCCGTTGGGCAAAACCTGGCCGGGGCGGATTGCGTTGCGGTAACGGATTTCCCAGGGGGTAATGCCGACCATTTCGGCCAGCAGGTTCAGGTTGCATTCGGTCGCAAAGCAGCTCTGCGTCACACCGAAGCCCCGAAACGCCCCGCACGGCGGATTGTTAGTGTAGTAAGCCTTGCCGTCGATCTCGATATCCTGATAGTTGTACGGCCCGGCCGCGTGCGTACATGCGCGCTGGAGCACCGGTCCGCCGAGCGACGCGTACGCGCCGGTGTCCGCAACGAGCGTCGCCTTCATCGCGGTGAGGCGGCCGTTTTCATCGCAGGCCGTCGTAAACTCCATTTCAAAGCCGTGGCGCTTTGGATGGACAAGGATGCTTTCGGCGCGCGTGAGGGAAACCTTGACAGGCCGCTGTGTGAGCACAGCGAGCACGGCGGCGTGGTGCTGGACGCTCATATCCTCCTTGCCGCCGAAACCGCCGCCGACCATCTTGGCGACGACGCGCACCTTTTCAGGCGGCAGGCCCGTCGCCTCGGCGCATTCGCGTTTTGTCTGATAGATCCCCTGGTCGGCGCTGTAGATCACGACGCCGTCGCCCTCGGGCATGGCGACCGCCGTCTCCGGCTCCAAAAACGCATGCTCGGTCGGCGGCGTGCTGTAGCGGCGTGTGACGACGTATTTGGAGCGGCGGATTTTTTCCTCCGCGTTGCCGCGCACAAGGTGCTCATGCGCGAGCAGGTTGCCGCTTTCATGCACCTGCGGCGCGCCGTCCGCCATCGCCTCGGCGGCCGAAAGGACGGGCGTCAGCTCCTCGTATTCGACCGCGACGAGCTTTTTTGCCTCCTCAAGCGCCTCTTTAGTCTCAGCCGCGACGAGCGCCACAGCGTCTCCGAGGAAATGCGTGATCCCGCCTACAGGGATCAGCACATCGTAATCCTTTTTCAGATGGCCGACCTTCTGCTTGCCGGGCAGGCCGGCGGCCGTGACGACGGCTGCGACGCCGGGGAGGGCGCGCGCCTTCGACACGTCGATTGAAAGGACGCGCGCGCGCGGGTACGCGCTGCGCACGGCGCTGCCGTAAAGCATGCCAGGGATGCGCATATCGTCGGCATATTCCGCGTCGCCGAGCACTTTGGCGGGCGCGTCGACGCGCGGCATGTTTTCTCCGACGCGCGGCCCGGGCGCCGTCTGCGGGACAGGCAGGCCCTCGCGCAGATATTTGGCGGCGAGCAAAACGGCCTCCAGGATTTTTTTATAGCCGGTGCACCGGCAGATATTGTTTTTGAGCGCCTGGCGCACCTGGTCGGGCGTGGGGTCGGGCACGGCGTCGATGAGGCCCTTGGCGCTGATGACCATACCGGGCGTGCAGAAACCGCACTGCACTGCGCCGCAGCTTGTGAAGGCCCAGGCGTAAACGTCGCGCTCGCGGGGGGAAAGCCCCTCGCAGGTGACGATCGATTTGCCGGCGCACTTCGAGGTTTTGAGCACGCATGCCTTGGTCGCCTTGCCGTCGACAAGGACCATGCATGTGCCGCAGGCCCCTTCCGAGCAGCCGTTTTTCACCGAGGTAAGCCCGAGCGTTTCACGCAGGAAAACGATCAGTTTTTCGTCCCGTTGGGCGCGAACCGCCGCGCCGTTTACCATCATTTCAAACATTGCACAAGTCCTCCATCCTGACAGGCCAGTGAGCGGAAAGCCGCGTTAAAATAGTACGACTTTTATAATTATGGTATAAGTTTATCATCTATATGTTGGGAAATCAAGTGGTTAATTGCCAAAATCAAAAAAATTTTTAGATAAATAAAATTTTTTTAAGAAAAGGCATTGACTTCCTTTCTTTCTGTGCTATGATGGGATTACAGGAAAAAGTCATACCAGGATCGATTTTCACAGGAGGATGGCTTGTATGGAGCAGATCAAATGGGCCGCCAACCGCATGCCGAAAAGCGGCGACCGGCAGCTTGGCGTGATGTCGCTTGAGAATGTCGCCAAGGCCCGCAAATTCCACCGCAGTTTCCCACAGTATTCCGTCACGCCGCTCGCACGGCTCGACAACATGGCTGCGCAGCTCGGGCTGGGCGGGCTGTTCGTCAAGGATGAATCGTACCGCTTTGGACTCAACGCCTTCAAGGTGCTCGGCGGCTCGTTCGCAATGGCGCGCTACATCGCGCAGCAGCTCGGACGCGATGTCTCCGAGATGACCTATGAATACCTGACCTCGCAAAAGCTGCGCGACGAATTCGGCCAGGCGACCTTCTTCACCGCCACCGACGGCAACCACGGCCGCGGCGTCGCCTGGGCGGCCAACCGCCTGGGGCAGAAGGCCGTCGTACATATGCCCAAGGGCAGCACGAAGCCCCGCTTTGACAACATCGCCGCCGAGGGCGCGAAGGTCACGATTGAAAAGGTCAACTACGACGACTGCGTGCGCATGGCCGCCGCCGAAGCGGCCGAGACGCCGCGCGGCGTCGTTGTGCAGGACACCGCCTGGGAGGGCTATGAGGAGATCCCGGCGTGGATCATGCAGGGCTATGGGACCATGGCTTCGGAAGCCGCCGAGCAGCTCAAAGAAGCCGGCGTCGACCGGCCGACGCACATCTTTGTACAGGCAGGCGTCGGTTCGCTGGCCGGAGCGGTGCAGGGCTACTTTGCAAACCTGTTCCCGGACTGCACGCCGACGACCGTCATCATGGAGGCGCAGGCCGCGGACTGTCTTTACAAGGGCGCGGTAGCGTGCGACGGGGATCTGCGCATTGTCGACGGCGACCTTCGAACGATCATGGCCGGGCTGGCCTGCGGAGAGCCGAACACCATTTCGTGGGATATCTTAAAAAATCACAGCAGCTTTTTCGTCTCCTGCCCTGACTGGGTGGCAGCCAAGGGGATGCGCATGCTCGCCGCGCCGTGCAGGGGCGACCGGCAGGTCGTCTCCGGCGAAAGCGGCGCCGTCGGCATGGGGCTTGTCGCCACGCTGATGGAAAACGACGACTACAGGGAATTGCGCGAGGCGATCGGGCTTGATAAGAACAGCCGTGTGCTGATGTTCTCAACCGAGGGCGACACCGACCCGGAAAACTACAGGCGTATCGTTTGGGACGGGGCGCATCCGTCCGCGCGCTGAACGATTGGATCATGCACCGAATATAAACAGGCAGTCTGCAAGGAGGAAACGACAATGGATTTTTCGAAGATTAAGGCGGCGGCCGAGGGCTACCGCGCCGACATGACAAAATTTTTGCGCGAGCTTGTCGCCATCCCGGGCGAGAGCTGCGGCGAGGAGGGCCACATCCGCCGCATCGAAGCCGAGATGAAAAAGGTCGGCTTTGACAAGGTCGTCATCGACCCGATGGGCAACGTCATGGGCTACATGGGCGCCGGCAAGACGCTGATCGGCTACGACGCGCACATCGACACCGTGGGCGTCGGCAACCGCGACAACTGGACGTTCGACCCCTACGAGGGCTTTGAGACGGACGAGGAGATCGGCGGACGCGGCACGTCCGACCAGCTCGGCGGCATCGTCTCGGCTGTATACGGCGCGAAGATCATGAAGGATCTGGGCCTGCTCTCCGACAAGTACACGGTGCTCGTCACCGGTACGGTGCAGGAGGAGGACTGCGACGGGCTTTGCTGGCAGTACATCATCAACGAGGATAAGGTGAAGCCGGAATTCGTCGTCATCACCGAGCCGACCGACGGCAACATCTACCGCGGCCAGCGCGGCAGGATGGAGATCCGCGTCGACGTCAAGGGCGTTTCATGTCACGGATCCGCGCCGGAGCGCGGCGATAACGCCATCTATAAGATGGCCGACATCCTCCAGGATATCCGCGAGCTGAACAACCGCCTGCACTTTGACCCGTTCCTCGGCAAGGGCACGGTGACGACCTCCGAAATCTTCTTTACGTCGCCTTCGCGCTGCGCGGTCGCCGATTCGTGCGCCATTTCGCTGGACCGCCGCCTCACCGACGGCGAGACGTACCAGTCCGCGCTGGAGGAGGTGCGCAATCTGCCGTCCGTCAAGAAGTACGGCGCCGAGGTTTCGATGTACAAATACGAGCGTCCGTCCTGGACAGGGCTGAGCTATCCGACCGACGCGTACTTCCCGACCTGGGTTATCCCGGAGGATCATCCGGCGACCACCGCGATGGTCGAGGCGTACCGCGGCATGTACGGCGAGCCGAAGGTCGATAAGTGGACCTTCTCCACCAACGGCGTTTCGATCATGGGGCGCTACGGGATTCCGTGCATCGGCTTTGGCCCCGGCAAGGAGGCACAGGCGCATGCCCCCAACGAAAAAACCTGGAAGGAAGACTTGGTGCGCTGCGCCGCCGTCTATGCCGCGCTGCCGACAATGTATTGTAAATAGAACACAAATGTATCGATCACAAAATTTGAAGTTTTTGGATAATACGCTTTGTTTTGAGATGTAAAAACCGACATGTTTCATAAATTACATCTAAATGTATTGAAATAACAGGCCGATTCGTGTATGCTGTATATATAATGAATATAGTGCTCAAAATCGGCCTGCAACACATAGACGATTGATTGTGAAGGGGTAACAATAATGGATCAGAAATTGCAGGCTTATATCGATAAACTCAACAAGCTCAACTTCAAGGGCATGTACGAAAATGATTTCTTCCTCACCTGGGAGAAAACGAACGACGAGTTGGAAGCCGTCTTTACTGTCGCCGACGCGCTGCGCTACATGCGCGAGCAGAACATCTCCACCAAGATTTTTGAGAGCGGCCTTGGCATCTCGCTGTTCCGCGACAATTCGACGCGCACGCGCTTCAGCTTCGCCTCCGCCTGCAACATGCTCGGGCTGGAGGTTCAGGACCTCGACGAGGGCAAATCGCAGGTCGCGCACGGCGAGACGGTCCGCGAGACGGCGAACATGATCTCCTTCATGGCCGATGTTATCGGTATCCGCGATGATATGTACATCGGCAAGGGCAACGCCTATATGCATGAGGTTTCCCAGTCGGTGCGCGAGGGTTACCGCGACGGCGTGCTCGAGCAGATCCCGACGCTTGTCAACCTTCAGTGCGATATCGACCATCCGACCCAGTGCATGGCCGATACGCTGCACCTGATCCATGAGTTCGGCGGCCTTGAGAACCTCAAGGGCAAAAAGGTCGCGATGACCTGGGCGTATTCTCCATCGTACGGCAAGCCGCTGTCCGTCCCGCAGGGCGTCATCGGACTGATGACCCGTTTCGGCATGGACGTTGTGCTGGCGCATCCCGAAGGGTATGAGGTCATGCCCGAGGTTGAGGAGGTCGCCAAAAAGAACGCGGCCGCTTCCGGCGGCAGCTTCCGCCGCACCAATTCGATGGCCGACGCGTTCAAGGACGCCGATATCGTCTATCCCAAGAGCTGGGCGCCGTTCGCCGCGATGGAAAAGCGCACGAACCTCTACGGCGAGGGCGACGCCGAAGGCATCAAGGCGCTTGAAAAGGAGCTGCTTGCACAGAATGCCGAACATAAGGATTGGTGCTGCACCGAGGAGCTTATGAAAATGACAAAGGATGGAAAGGCGCTCTATCTGCACTGCCTGCCGGCCGATATCAACGATGTCTCCTGCAAGGACGGCGAGGTTGAGGCGTCCGTGTTCGACCGTTACCGCACGCCGCTTTACAAAGAGGCGAGCTACAAGCCGTATGTCATCGCAGCAATGATGTTCTTAGCGAAGGTCAAGGACCCGCAGCAGGTGCTCAAGGCGCTCGAGGAGCGCAAAACGGCGCGCTGGATCGGTTGATTGCCGGTCCCTGCGCCGCCCCTCCGCCAGTCAGATAAACGCCGCTGTCGCCAGAGGCGTGCAAAATATGAATAAAGGTGGTACTTATCATGGGAAAAAGAATCGTTATCGCCCTCGGCGGAAACGCTCTCGGCAACAATCTCCCGGAACAGATGATTGCCGTCAAACAGACCTCCAAGGCGATTGCGGATTTGATTCAGGAGGGGCATGAGGTCATCATTTCCCACGGGAACGGACCGCAGGTCGGCATGATTCAAAAGGCGATGGCCGCGCTCACGGCATCCGATTCAAAATACGGCGCGGTCCCGCTGTCCGTGTGCGGCGCAATGAGCCAGGGATATATTGGTTATGATCTGCAAAACGCGCTGCGCGAGGAGCTGCTCGACCGCGGTATCAGAAAGCCTGTTTCCACGATTATCACGCAGGTGATTGTCGACCCGCGCGATCCTGCGTTCGAGCATCCGACCAAACCGATCGGCAATTTCCTGTCCGAGGAGGACGCCAAGCGCCTCGTCAAAGAAAAGGGATACACAGTTGTCGAGGACGCCGGCCGCGGCTGGCGGCGTGTGGTCGCTTCGCCGAAGCCGCAGCATATCGTTGAGATTGAAACGATCCGCGCCCTCATGGACGCTGGGCAGGTTGTTGTGGCCGCCGGGGGCGGCGGGATTCCCGTTATGGAGACGGAGGGCAATCATCTCAAAGGCGCCGCCGCAGTCATCGATAAGGACTTTTGCAGCGCGTGCCTGGCGGAGCTTGTCGATGCGGACTGCCTGATCATCCTGACAGCGGTTGAAAAGGTCGCGATAAACTTTGGAAAGCCGAATCAGGAATGGCTGTCCGAGCTGACGCCCGAACGCGCCCGCGTATTGATCGCCGAAGGGCATTTCGCACCCGGTTCGATGCTGCCAAAGGTCCAGGCGGCCGTCCAGTTCTCCGAATCAAAGGCCGACCGTTATGCATTGATTACGCTGCTTGAAAAAGCAAAAGACGGTATTGAGGGAAAGACCGGAACGATCATCCGTTGATGCAGTACACAACGTAGTCTTTAAATCCCCGTCCGCGAAAATGCACGGGCGGGGATTTTTTTACAGCAGGATGACAAAAGCCGCCCCGTATGGGGCGGCTTTTGCCGATTGTGGTAAGTTTATGGGGGTGCTGATTGTTTATCAGCTTGATCCATGCCTATATTATAGCATAGGCAGGTTTAAAATAGAAATTATAAATTTCTATATGTGAACTGATTTATAGATTAAATATATTAATTAACGATTGTCAAGGATCGGTACGAACAAGCCGTTTTCCGCCCGGACAAGCTGTTCGGAACTGCTGCCGATAAAAGGGATTGGGTCCTCGGCGCACGAAAAGCGCGCGCATGTCCCACAGGAGGAGCTGAGACTGCGCGGAACAGGGGAAAGCTGCGCGCGGATACCGTGCGCAGCCAGAGTCCGCACGCTTTTGAGTGCGTCGTAATGGGTGAAAAACGTTGCGATATAATCGGCCAAATCCTATCCCTCCGCCTGTATTCAGAGCGTAAGCGTCAGACGGTAGTCGCCGCCTTCGGTCGCTGCCGTTACATGATAACCGGCGTGTTCAGCAAAACGCGTGACATTCTCTTTCGCGGTTGGATTATCCACGAGCACCTCGCAGGATGCCGGGGATCCGGCCAGCAGATTTTTGGTCATAACGACCGGCTGCGGGCAGGAAAGTCCGCGCGCATCAATACAGTCAGCCATAAATAAAACCTCCTCAATTAAGCGGTTATCTTTTGTTTTGTGTCCGCGGCAACGGTTTCGCGCGTATTGAGCCACGCGATTGCAAACATGACGATAAGCGCCAGAATGGTGACAGTTTTGCCCGCCAGGGTCGGACCTCCGGTAATCGCACCATCCTCCGCAACGGCTGTGGCGGCGGAAGCAAGGCCGAAATTGTGGGCGAATGCCGCGCCGACAAAAAATCCGGCAACAGTCACAGCGGAATCGGAGTTTCCTTCACCTGCCAGAATCAACTGGCGCATCGGGCAGCCGCCGAGCAGGACAGAGCCGAGTCCCACAGCGGACATGGAAAGGAAATTCCAAAGTCCATCGATATGCGCGACAGGCTGGCCCATAAAGCCGACCTTGAAATAGCCGCCAAACACCGCGTTCAGAACGGCATTGCTGACAAGCGCCGCTGCCAGGATCGCCGCGAAGCCTGCCAGAAGGGTCCAGTCCTTAAAGAGAAGAACGTCGCGGATGCCGCCAACCATGCACAGACGCGTGCGCTGTGCAAGCGCACCGACGATCAGACCGGCCGCGAGCGAAATCCAAACAGGCGCACGCATGGAGCCGGGACCGCTTTCGCTGAACAGTATGTAGGCGGGCGCGGCACAGAGCAGTGCGAAAAAGACGACTTGGATCACCGACAGCCACGCGCCGTCAATTACCGGGACGGAGTAGGTGCGTTTGAGGCTGTAGCCGCGCCCCAGAAATTGGACGCCGGCAAAGATGCCAACCGCAAAGCCGACGATTCCGACGACCGCGTTGAGATCGCCGCCGGCGATACGCAGGATCATGCGGAACGGACATCCGAGAAAGACAAGCGCCGTGATCATGACAAAAAATCCAAGGACAAACCGTGTCATCGGCGAGGAGCCGCCGCGTGGAAGGAATTCCTTTTTGACCGCCGCGATCACAAACGCGCCAAGAACCAATCCAATGATTTCAGGCCGGATATATTGCACGGCGGCGGCCTGATGCAGTCCCACAGCGCCGGCGGTATCACGGATAAAACAAGCGATACAAAACCCCATATTTTTGGGATTTCCGAGCAGAACGAGTACAGCGGCGATGATTCCAATAATCAGCCCCGCTCCAATCATTTTTTGCTTCCCTCTCAAAACAAACACCACTTTCAACAAAAAAGATCGTGGAATCGCGAATCCTTTGGTGTTATTATACTTCCAGAGGAGAGAAATGAAAAATTGTTTTTTTAAATACAAGATTGCTTACATATAGAAATTTTCTATATATATAGAATTCGCGGTTGCAGACATAGTACAATAGATAAAGAAAGCATGGACCTGTGCGGCCCCAAAATGAAAGGCGGTATAATGATGCAGCGCATCTATCTTGACAATGCGGCCACCTCCTATCCAAAGCCAAAGGAGGTGGCGCGCGCCGTGGCGGACTATATTGACAACATCGGCTGCAATGTAAACCGCGGCGGGTATGCAGCGGCTTATTCCGCCGCCCAGGTCGTTCTGGATACGCGAGAACAGCTCTGCCGGTTGTTTCATTTCCCGGATCCGCGCGGCGTTATTTTTACAGCCAATATCACAGTTTCGCTCAATATGCTGCTCAAGGGCCTGCTGCGCCCGGGCGACCATGTGCTCGTCAGCGCGATGGAGCACAATGCCGTCATGCGTCCGCTTGTGCAGCTTGCACAGCAAGGCGTATCGTTTGACCGCATTCCTGCCAACCGGGACGGGCAGCTGCCGGATTCATCGCTGGAAAGCTGTCTCTCCTCGCTGCTGCGCCCACAGACGCGCGCGGTGATCATGGCGCATGCCTCTAATGTTTGCGGTACGATTCTGCCGATCGAACGCGTCGGCGCGTTTTGCCGCGCGCATGGGCTTTTTTTCATTGTGGACTGCGCGCAGACAGGCGGCGTCGAATCAATCGATATGGAAGCTATGCATATCGACGCGCTTGCCTTTACCGGCCACAAGGGTTTATTGGGCCCGCAGGGAATCGGCGGTTTTTTGGCGCATGATGCGCTTGCCGCACAGATGGAGCCGCTTCTTTCAGGCGGGACAGGCAGTTTTTCCGACCTCGAAACCGTTCCGGAGCTGCTGCCGGACCGCTTCGAACCCGGAACGCCGAACCTGCCCGGAATTTTCGGCCTGCATGCAGCTTTGCAATATCTGGAACAGACTGGAATGGATATGATTCGCGAGAGGGAGCAGGCGTTGACACAGCGGTTTATCAAACGTCTGCATGGTGATAAACGTATCCGTATCGTCGCTGAAAGCGCGGCGCGGCGGGTGTCTGTCGTTTCCCTCGATTTTATCGGGGCTGATAATGCTGAGATTGCATTTCGCCTTGATTCAGAATATGGGGTGATGACACGCTGCGGACTGCACTGCGCGCCGAACGCGCATAAGGTGCTTGGGACATTCCCGCAGGGAACGGTGCGCTTTTCTTTTGGCCATTTTAATTCTGAGGAACAGGTGGATTATACAGCGGATGCTGTTTTAAACATTTTGGCGTCGGAGGGATAGGCGATGGATGAACGGCAAACGCTGCTGCGTTCCATTCCGGCTGCGGACGTGCTGCTGCGCGCGCCGTCGCTTGAGGCGGCGGCGCGCGCACACGGGGGCGCGGCGGTGCTCGGCGCGGTTCGCGCCGAGCTGGACGCGCTTCGCGCGTCCGTATTGCACGGCGAAGCGCGCGCAATTCCGCCGCGCCCCGACCTGTGCGCAGCCGCTTTGCAGCGGCTGCGCACAGGCCAGACGATGCGGCTGCGTCATGTAGTCAATGCGACCGGCGTTGCACTGCATACAAATCTGGGCCGTGCGCCGCTGGCAGACGCGGCGTGTACGGCCGTGCAGGAGGCGGCGTCCAATTATACAAATCTTGAATATACGTTGGAAACAGGCGCGCGCGGCAGCCGTACCGCTGCGGTGGAGGAGCTGTTGTGCGTCTTATGCGGTTGTGAAGCGGCCTTTGTTGTCAATAACAATGCCGCCGCAGTGCTGCTTGCGTTGGCCGCTCTGTCGCGTGGAAAAGGCGCGGCAGTGTCGCGCGGCGAGCTTGTAGAGATCGGCGATGGGTTCCGTCTGCGCGATATCCTGGAGGAAAGCGGAGCGCGGGTGGTGGAGGTCGGCGCAACCAACCGCACGCATACCGACGATTATGAGCGGGCCGCCAGGGAAAATGATCTTGCCGTCCTATTCAAAGCGCATACAAGCAATTTCCGGATGGTTGGTTTTACACAGTCCGTTTCGCTTCGTGAATTGGCACGGATCGGCGTGCGTTATGGCCTGGCGACAGTGGCGGACCTCGGCGGCGGCGCGCCGCTGGACGAGGCGGCGTATCCGTTTTCCGGAGAACCGTCCATATCGAGGGCGCTGCGCGACGGCGCAGATATTGTCTGCTTCAGCGGCGACAAACTTCTTGGCGGACCGCAGGCCGGCATCCTGCTTGGACGCGCCGAATTGATCGGACGGATGCGTCTGCATCCACTGGCACGCGCGCTGCGCATAGACAAGCTGTCGCTGGCGGCGCTTGAGGCGACCTTGCGCCTCTATTGCGACCCGGCGCGCGCCGGCAACGAGATACCGGCGCTAAGGATGCTTTGTACAGCTCCTGAGACACTGCGCGCGCGCGCCGTATATTTAAACAAATTGATTGAACAGGAAGGCGCCAATTGTGCAACCGAGATTATTTCTGTGAAACGGCCGGTCGGCGGCGGATGCGCGCCTTCAGCCCTGCTTGACGGGTTCGCTGTCGCGGTTTTGCCTGCGGCGCTGCATGTGGAAACGCTGGAGGCGCGCCTGCGCGCGGCCGCGCCATTGCCGGTCGTCGCGCGGATCTCGCAGGGACGGTTGCTTTTGGATACGGCGACCATCCGCGACGACGAATGTCCGGCTGTCGCTGCCGCGGTGAAAGCTGGGTGCGTGCTATGAAAACGGTTCTGATTGTAACGGCCGGCCATGTCGACCATGGGAAAACAGCCCTGATCCAATCGCTGACCGGCGTCAACACGGATCGCCTGGAGGAGGAACAGCGGCGCGGCATGACGATCGATCTCGGCTTTGCGCCGCTCGATCTGGATGATGATATACGGGCTGATTTGATTGATGTTCCCGGGCATGCGCATTATGTAAAAAATATGCTCGCAGGCGCGGGAGCGGCTGATTTGGTGTTGATGGTTGTGGCCGCGGACGAAGGCGTCATGCCGCAGACACGCGAGCATCTTGCAATTTTGTCGCTGTTGGGCGCACAGCGCGGCGTGGTTGCATTGACAAAATGTGATCTGGCTGACCCGGAAACGCGTATGCTTGCACAGGCGGATGCCGTTGAGGCGTTTGCAGGCAGCTTTTTGGAGCGTGCTCCGATGATATTTGTTTCATCTGTCACGGGTGAAGGGCTTGATGACCTGCGCGCGCTGTTGGCACGAAAAGCGAGGGAAGTTGAATTCCGCCGTGCGGACCGCCCGTTTTTTATGCCCCTTGACCGCGTGTTTACGGTCAAGGGGTTTGGGACCGTTGTTACGGGAACGGTATTGGATGGCCATGCTGCTCCGGGGGATTTATTGACGCTTCAGCCGTCCGGAGAGGCGGTGCGTGCGCGCAGTATGCAGAGCTTTGGCAAGGCTGTGGAGTATGTCTCTGCCGGACAGCGCGCGGCAATCAATTTACCGGGGATACCGGCCAAGCAAATTGAACGTGGCTTTGTACTGACTGCGTCCGCATATTGCCGTGCAGGGATGCTGCTGGATGTACGGCTTTATACGCTCCCATCGCAGCCGCGTGTAATTACACACAATACACGGTTGCATCTGTCTGTTGGAACGGCGTGCGTTGTCTGCCGGGTGTCGCTGCCGGGCGGCGGCACAATCCGGCCGGGAGAAAGCGCGTATGCGCGTATGCGCCTGGAAACGCCTGTGGCCGCGCGTTTTGGCGACCGTTTTGTCGTGCGGTTTTATTCTCCGGTTGAAACTGTGGGCGGCGGCGTCGTCCTTGATAGTGCGCCTCGCTTTGGAAAACTAAGCGCTGCCGGATTGGCGCGCCTGCAAATTCGGGAAAACGGCAGTCTGGCAGACTGTATAGCCGATGAAGCGTCGCGCGCGCTGTTGACAGAACAAGACCTGCACGCGCTGTTTTGGGAACAGTCGGAAAATCAATGGCAAGCTGCCCGTAATGAACTGTTCGCTGCAAAACGTATTCTGAAGCTGGGGTCTTACATGCTTTCACAGACGCTGTATGGATCACGTCTGCATGCTTTGATACTGGCGGTTGAGGAATGGCATACGGCACATCCGCTTGACGAAGGAATACCGCTGCCAATGCTGCGCGAGCGATTCCCAGAGGCGTTGATTGATGCGGCTATACGGTCGGGCGCGCTCACGCGCCAGGGGAACACGGCGGCTCTGCCGGGGTTTTCTCCTTACAAGACGCCGCTTTATATGGAGCTTTCCGCGCGGCTGACAGATATCTATGAGGCGGCCGGCTGCACGCCGCCGGAGGATACGGCTGCCTTGGAATCCGCAGGGATTCCTACGGCTGTCCGGGCGCGCCTGCTTGACCTGCTGTGCAAGCGCGGCGCGCTGGTGCGCGCCGCGCCCGCGCTTTGCTTTTCACAAAGCGCGTATATGGCCGCGCGCGCTATTGCGCGCGCGGCCGGGCCCGCCGGGATCACGCTTGCTGGTCTGCGCGATGCGCTCGGCATCTCCCGAAAATATGCGCAGGCGCTGCTGGAGCATTTCGACGCGGCGGGGCTGACCGTCCGGGACGGCGATACGCACATCCCCAAAGGAGATATATAAAACGATAGATGGGCGCGGATGGACGCCGGTGTGTCTCCCGGTCTTCAAAACCGGTGTGAATGGCGCAGAACCGTTTGGGTGGGTTCGACTCCCACACGCGCTCGCCAAGCAGCGCGCGCCGGGTTTTACCCGGCGCGCGCTGTATACAATAACGACAGATAAACGTTTGCCTGCCGAACCAAATCATTTATATCGGCGCCATTCTCAAGCGTGAGCCGATTCTGTATCCATTCTCCTTCCGGCGCATGGCAGCGGCGGCGCAGACTGCTGTAATAGCTGCCCTCCGCCTTTTTCTTCCGGATGAATTCAAACAGGCCGCAGGGCTTCACCACTTGCTCATCGCGTGCATGGTTGGGATTGTGGAGCAGATAGTAGTCAAAGTGGGATATGTCGCGGTTTGTAAACTGCATTTCAAAAATCGGAGCTGCTTTGTACCGGTCCGCCACGGTGATGCTGAAGGTGGGAAACTTGGTAGCAATGGTAAAGTGATCTCGGGGACACCGCTTCACAAGAGCCTCCCGGACAGCGGCAGCTTTACTAGTGCGGCAGAAAAGATGTTCATCACCTCAGCTGCGGTGATGAAGCAGATGAATGTACTGGAGGACAGCTTGAGCTTTAAGCTGCTGGAGCGGACAAACCATAGCGCCGTTTTACCCTCCGCCAGCTCGCTTTATCAGGATGCCAGAAAAAATCATTCGGCAAGCAGATGCGGCTGTGGAGCGCGCTCGAAAAATCGCTGATACAGAGCAATATACGATCCGAGTAGGAACATCCCTGCTAAATCCATGTACACCGCTGATCGATCTGTGGAGTCAGGTCCAGGAAGAAGATGAGACGTTTCGCATGCAGCTTATTCCGTTTGAGGATAACGACAAGCATATCCTTAGGCTGATCTCCTCGCTGGGAAAGGGTATCGATATCATTGTGGGAGCCTGTGGCTCTTTGGAGTGGAGGTACAGATACAGTTTTTATCCCTTGGGCCGGTATCGCCTTTTTGCCGTTCTGCCCCGCAAGCACAGGCTTACCAGCAGAGATCGGCTTGAAGTTTCAAATCTCCACGAGAAATCGTCCGTGATGAGGGCGGCGGGCGATGTCCCGAAGCTGGACGCACTGCGCCGAATGCTGGAGACGGAGCATTTGCAAATTGAAATCATTAACACCGCCTATTTTTGTGATGCAACTGTATTCGATGCCTGTGTACATATCTAAAGGGGTGTATTAGAGGAGCAAGGCATGATTCTGGGGGCTGACTGAGAAAATGTATCCCAAACCTGTGTCAACCAGTTCCCCAAGCTGGCATAAGAATTTAGAAAATTTTTTAATCGACTAAAAGTAGGAACTTACTGTGAAAAAAGCATTGATAGCCTATTTTTCCGCCAGTGGTGTGACTGCAAAGGTAGCAAAAGCACTGGCCAAGGCGGCGGAGGCCGATCTCTACGAAATCAAGCCGGAGATCCCCTACACTCAGGCTGGCTTGAACTGGATGGACAAACGCTCCCGCAGCTCTGTAAAGATGAACAATCATGCATTCCGGCCCGCTCTGGCAAACAGGGATGCGAAGATTAAGGAGTATGATATGGTGTTCCTGGGCTTTCCAATTTGATGGTATGTAGCTCCAACCATCATTAATACCTTTTTGGAGAGCTACGATTTTTCGGGAAAGACGATTGTGCTGTTTGCTACCTCCGGAGGCAGCGGGTTTGGGAAAACAGCGGATGCTCTGCGGGGCAGCGTGGCCAGAGATACTAGGCTCGTTGAGGGCCGAATGCTCAACGGCTGCCTGTCCGAGGCTCAGTTAAGATCTTGGGTAAAGACCCTAAAGCTGTAAAATAAATCCGAGGTGACACGCGCGATAGGTTAGGCCTCTATTGGGGTTGTTGACTGGCAAAAGCCGCTGATGATTTCGCCCCGGTCTGGGAGAAATATGCTTTCCAAAAGCGCGCTGTGTGGCGGGATTTAGCTGCGCTGATGGCGGCAGTAGTCATTGCATTTAACGCTGTGACCGACCAGACGGCGATCAATGCCGGAAACCGCCGACGGGCACCCGAATATAAGGCGCCGAGTCATGACGAATAAACGAGAAGCCGGACGACTATTCATCGTCTGGCTTCTCGTTGTCCCATTGCATTTGATTGTCAATGACAGAATTAACAAAGCCATTGAGACTTTCACCTTGATTTAAGGACTTGAAGGAGAACGGCTGGGGTGGTATAATGCAGGAAAGGAGGTGGCTTTGATGGATGACAGAGTATTGCTTGAAGCAATTGGTAAGATGATGGATGAAAAGCTGGCAATCAACAATGAACAGCTCCGGCAAGAGATGAAGGCCAGCAATGAACAGCTCCGGCAAGAGATGAAGGCCAGCAATGAACAGCTCCGGCAAGAGATGAAGGCCAGCAATGAACAGCTCCGGCAAGAGATGAAGGCCAGCAATGAACAGCTCCGGCAAGAGATGAAGGCCAGCAATGAACAGCTCCGGCAAGAGATGAAGGCCAGCA
>ERZ1643251.2053-NODE-2053-length-21281-cov-19.630971_pt1 | contig 21281 bp, 18 predicted proteins | sample MGYA00579261_ERZ1643251 | MGnify/ENA primary metagenome ERZ1643251 (study PRJEB29033, sample SAMEA4952267) | chicken gut metagenome | biome: Broiler Chicken; feature: Gastrointestinal Tract; material: Caecum | place: Ireland | collected 2018 | study: Broiler... | reverse complement strand
TATTATAATTGGTAATTAAATCTTTAAATTGTTCTGGTGTAATAACACCATTTACTTTATCTTCATAAATATTTTTTAAATAATTTCTCGTTTTAGATATTTTATTTTCAATATCAGTTCTAAGACCCACTAAATATTTAATTTTTTTCTTGAATCTGCTATTAAGTTTTTTTGAATCTAAATTTTTTAATTCTTCTTCATCATAAAATTTTTCAATTTTCTTATTAATTGCCCCTAATACTAGATTAGCTAATTCGTCATATCTAATAGAAGATTTATTTATACAATCATCATATCCATCACGATTATTAGAACATACTAAATATTCATGTTTAGAAGAATTCTTTTTTCGCATATAATGATTGCATTCAAGACAGAACACTTTACCAGAAAAGATATGGACAATGCCTGTTCCTTTCATTGGTTTAGTTCTTTCTTTCATAGCAATTTGAACTTTATTAAATGTTTCTTCATCAATGATAGCATCATGTGTGTTTTCTATTCTGATCCATTCACTTTTATCTTTATTTCTTATTTTATGATTTTTATAACTAACAGTAGTTCTTTTCCCTTGAATTAAATGTCCAAGATAAATTTCATTTGTTAAAATAGTTTTAATGGCATTTGTAGACCATTTTATTTCTTCACGAGGTCTATTACTAATTACATTTAATTTAATACCCTTGCGGTATTTATAAAGGGAAGGAGAAGGTATTTCCTTACTATTTAAATATTTAGCAATACCTGTAAACCCTAAACCTGTTAGATATAAATTATAGATATTTTTGACAATTTCAGAAGCAACTGGATCGACTATTAATTTGTTATTATCATCAGGTGATACTTCATAACCAAATGGAGCGAAAGGAGAAATAAATTCTCCTTGCTTCATTTTTGAATTAAAAGCACTTCTTATATTGTCAGAAACATCTTCCAAATACCATTCGTTGACTAAGCCATTTATTTGTCTAGACTTTTTATTTCCTAAAACTAGAGTATCAGCATTATCAGATAAACCGATAAACCTAATATTCCATTCTTTGAATTTATTATTGATATATTTTTCAACAATTTCCATATCTCTAGAAAATCTTGATTGACTCTTGCATAAAACAATATCAAGTTTACGATTTTCACAATCTCTAATTAGTCTTTCAAATTCAGGTCTATAAGTTCCCGCGCCAGATAAATCTTCATCACAATATTCATCTATTAATGCAAATTCAGGATGCTTATTTATATATTGGGCAAGCATATTTCTTTGATTTTTAATAGATTCACTATCATCATCTTTGTTTACTTTGTCTCTATCTTCATTAGACAATCTTAAATAAATACCAACTCTTAATACTTTCTTACTCTCAACACTCTCCATTTCATTCATAACTATTACCTCCTAACTTAAGGTAATAATTAAGTTTAAAGTTAAACTTATAACCAATACTATTATAACATCTATTTAGAGTAATTAACATTAAACTCCATTAGTTCAATAATTTTATATAATTTTTTATTGACTATTTCTTTCAATTTAGTATCAGTTAATTTATTATCCACAATATCAATAATATTATATTTCATTATCTTTCTCCATCTATTTATTAGTAAGTATTTTATTGCTATTAATATAATATATTTTATTTTTTTATTATTTGTAATATTACTTTCTAAAACAGTTAATATCATTTTATAATATTTTTAATAGTATATTAGATAAAAAATAAAATTATTAGTTTTTTTATTTTGCATTTTTTAAATCATATGATACAATATTCGCAAATGGGGTGGCAAAGAATGGAAATGTTTGAAAAATTAACCAAACAAATTAGTGAAATGAAATATTTGTGTACCGAAAATACTTATCGATATCGTCCTATTATGCGAACTTTTTATAAACACTATGAACGATTGGAATATTGGCTATATAAAGAGGATATATATAATGAATTGAAAGATCGATTTGATAATTACACATTAGAAGATTGTGAAAGAGATTTAGAAACTTTAGTTGAATGGCTCAGTTTATATAAAATGCAAGATACAAAAAGCGCTAATTCAATTGAAGAATTTAAAAATAAAAAATTCAGATATCAATTAACTGAATATGCTACTGAAATCGAACGTTTAACAATTTCCTTAGAAGAAATGGAAATTAAAACATCTTCTTTAGAGCCTAAATTATTTGACAGAATAAGAATAATAATTGAAAATTTATCAGATAATAATTTAACAAGTGAACAATGTAATGAATTATGGAATAATTTAAATGATGATTTTACAAAATTAAACCAAAATTATCAAGATTTTTTAAAAAAATTTAATGAACCAAAATCGGAAGAATTATTGCAAAGTGTATTATTTTTACAATTCAAAAATGAAATTATAAAATATCTAAGAGAATTTATTAAAGGATATCAAAAAAACATTAACTTTATAAAAAGTAGTATTTTAAAAATTGATGAAAATACCATAAATAATTTTTTAGCCCAATTAACTCTTTATTATAAAAAAACTCCTATTTTAAATCAAAATTTTGATTTTAATTTATTTGAAAGTGTTAACAAAAGAAAATTAAATAATATATTTAAATGGTTTGTTTCAGATTCATCAATAAGTGAAGGCGAAAAATTAATGAATACTACCGATAACATCATAGTAAAGATTACAAAATATGCTAATTCATTAGTTGAATTAAGAGGTAATATGATAAATCGACGAAATGAATATAAACATTTGTGCAAATTGTTTGATAAAATAAATGATATTTCTTTAGCACATAAATATGCTTCGGTAATATTTGGAATCGAAAGTGTAAAACACTTTATTGGTGAAGCCAACAATACTGATTCTATCGTAAATGCGTATGACATAAATTCACAAGAAATATTATTATCATCAAGGACTAGAACAAAAAAAGAAAAAAAGTTAATAACTCCTATTGTTGATAAAAGTTTAGAAAAGAAAATTTTATTAGAAGAATATCGAAAACAACAAGAACAAAACAAACAAATTTTAAAAAATTTAATTAAATCAAAAAAAATAACATTAAGTGGTGATATAAAATTAACAAAAATTGAAAGAAGATATATTCAAAAATTATTATCTAATTCTAATAAAAAAGAATCTGAATTTGGATTAAAATATGATATTTTAAAAAAAGATGGAATTTGTAAAATAATATCAGATGATGGAATTTTTTATATGAATAGTTTAGAAATTATATTTGAGGGGGATGTATGATGGATACTTATGTAATCGATTATTTATTAAATAATTATTGGTGTGTTAAAGAAATAAATCCTAAAGAATATTTTAAAATAAAAAACAATTTAGATTTTTATAAAGATTTTTTTCAAAACAAATTAGGAAGCAGATTGATAGTAAATGATCGTTTCATTAAACTAGAAAAAATACCTGCGGTAGCAAAAAGTTATATGGGATTAAATAATTTTACAAACCCTTTAGAATATACTATTTTATTTATAATTTTATTATATTTAGAGGATAAACCTAAACTAGAACAATTCATTCTTTCAAATTTAATTGATTTTATAACGACTACAGCAACAACTTTAGAATTGGATAATATACCAAATTGGAATTTATTTCATCATCGAAAATGTTTAGTAAATGTCATGAATCATTTAAAAGATTTATATATAATCAAAGTTGTTGAAGAACAAAATATTTTTAGTGAAGATATTAAAGCAGAAGCATTATATGAAACAACTGGACTATCTAATTATTTCGTAAGAGAATTTAAAAATAATATTTTAGAATATAATGATTTAAATGATTATATATCTGATGAGTTTATGAATCAAGATGATACAGTAGGTGAAGTTAGAAGATATCGGGTATATCGTCATCTAATGTACTCATTAGTCTCTTATAAAGAAGATTTTAATGAATTTGAAATTGATTATTTAAGAAAATTTAAAAATAACATTCAAAATGAAATTAATAAATATCTTAATGCATCATTAGATTTAACTAAAAATATGGCTGTATTATTATATAGTTTAGAAACAGGTGAAAAATTATATTTTCCCAATAACAAAGCTATATCTGATATTGTTTTGTTAGTGAATAATGAATTGTTAGATAATGTTGATTTGGGTAATTTAACTTTAAACGATGATGAAACAATAACTATTTCAAAAGAAATTTTAATGCGAATCATAAAAGACACACGAGAAAAATATCTAAAATATTTTAGTAAATACTATCAAGAACTAAGTATTTCAAATTTTTTAATAGAAGTAATAAAATATATGGAAGAATATGACTTTATTAGGGGAAAAGCAGAATTTTATAAAATATATCCAATGATAACAAAACTAAAAGGAATTATTCCAAAAGAAGATATTGAACAATTGGATTTGTTTGGAGGTAATGTTAATGAAAATAACTAAAATAGGATTATTGAATTTTTGGCTATATGATGAAGAAGAATTTGATTTTTATGATGGTAAATTAATATTAAGAGGAACAAATGGAAGCGGAAAATCCGTAACAATGCAATCATTTATTCCTTTAATATTAGATGGAAATAAGAGCCCTGACCGATTAGATCCGTTTGGTTCAAAAGAAAGAAAAATAGAAGATTATATTATTGGAAATTCAGAAACAATTCAAAAAGAAGAAGCAATATCATATTTATATATGGAAGTAAAAAAAGATAATAATTATATAACAATCGGATTAGGTTTTAGAGGAAGAAAAGGAAAACCTGTTGAATCTTGGGGATTTGCACTTAAAGATGGTAAAAGAATTGGAAAAGATTTCTATCTTTATAAAGATCCTGCCAATAAAGTACCTCTTTCAAAAAATGAATTAAAATCGAGATTAGGTACAATTAATGAATTTACTGACACAACTAAAGAATATAAAAGTATGGTAAATAGATTATTATTTGGATTTCCTAATTTAGATACTTATGATGAATTTATAAAATTATTATTACAATTAAGAAGTAATAAACTATCAAAAGATTATAAACCAACTAATTTAGTAAATGTTTTAAATACAGTTTTACAACCTTTAACAGAAGAAGATTTGCGTCCTTTATCTGAAGCAATTGAACAAATGAATAAAACTAAAGAAAAAATAGAAACTTTAGAAAAAAATACTAAATCATTAAAAGAATTTTTAAAATTATATAAAAATTATAATGAAGTAGTTCTATTAACTAAAGCTAGAAACTATCAAAAAACAAATAAAGAATATAAAAATTTAAAAGAAGATATCAAAAGATGTGAAAAAGAATTTAATAACTTAAAACAAGATTTAGATAATAGTATTAAAAGAAAATTAAAAGTAATTGAATCTATTGATATAAATAATGAAACAAAAAAACAATTAGATAATCAAGATTTAAAACAAAAAATAGAAAATTTAAACAAAATAAATAAAGATATTAATAATTTAGAAATAAAAATTAAAGAATTAAAAACTAAATTAGATAGTGATGAACAAGATAAACTTAATTTAAAAAATGACATTGCTAAAACAGAAAATGAAATATATAAAATAAAAAAAGAAATAGATAATAAAGCAATCGATTTAAAAGATTTAGCTAACGATATTTACTTTGATGAAATTACGTTTTTTATTGATGATTTACTAGAAAATAAAACAACTTCATTTGAAACAATATTGAAACAATTAAATAATTATAAAGATAAAGTCTCTCAAGTAACTAATTTATTAGATGAAGAACAAAAAATATTAATAGAAAGTGAAACAACAAGAGTAGAATATGAAAAATTAACAAAACAATTTAAAAATTTAGAGCAAGATATTAATAATCAAGAAACAAATTTAAAAGAAAGTATTATGAGTTGGGAAGAACAATTTATCAATAATCTAAATAACAATAATTATTTGAAATTAGATAATGAAACTAAGAAAAGTATTTTTGATTTAATGAATAGTTATACTATTAAAAATTTTGAAAAAGTTAAAGATGTTTTGAATAATTATGCCAATATGTTAATAGATGATATAAATAAAGAAATATTAACTTTAGAATTAAAAAAATCATTAAAACAAAAAGAAATGATTGACTTAAAAAAAGAATATGATCTATTAAAAAATAAGAAAGATTTAGAAATCCCTAATACAGATGAAAATATAGACAAAATATTAGATGAAAATAATATTAAACATATTTCCTTATATAAATGTTTAGAATTTAAACAAAATATTGAAGAAAAAGTTAAAAATAAAATAGAAAATATTTTATTAAATTTAAATATGTTAAATGCCAAAATAATAGCAGAAGAAGATTTAAATAAATTAGACAAATTAAATATTAATCTTTTATATTTAACAAAAACTAAAGAAAAGAAAAATAATTTATTAAAATATTTTGATGTTGTTGGTCCAAATAAAAATTATATTATGGATATATTAAAATGTATCAGTACCGATACTACTGATTTGATTGCCATTAATGAAAACGGAATATCGAAAATTGATGCATTAAACTTTATAGCTGACAAAAACTATCAACAAACATATATTGGTTATATAAAACGTTTAAATTTAAGAAAAGAACAATTAGAAAAATTATCTGATCAAATAAATTTATTAAATATAGAAATAAAAAATATTGATAATCTTATTGATAATGATACAAATAAAATTATTATTATCAAAAAAGAAACAGTTTTACCTGACAATAATATTATAAATCAAATATTAGATAGGATTCATGAATTAAATATTTCATTATCATGGAACGATAAAAAACAAAAAGAATTAGAAAATATAATTTTTGAAATCGATAATAAATTAAAAGAAATAAAACGAAATATTGAGGAAAATAAAAAAGGATTATATATTCCATTAAATTTAAAAATTTATAAAGAAGTACTGTTATCAATTAATGTTACTAAAGATTTAATTCAAGATGTTCATAATCTATATAACAATTATATTAATAAATTAGAGATAAATGAAAGTTATAAAACACGTTTAGAAGATAATATAAATAATATAGATTATCTTGAAGCTGAATTAAATGAAAAAAGTCACGATTTGAACATTAATATAGAAAATAAAAATACTATTGAAAAATTACTTGAATCAAAAGAATACCAAGATCAAAAAGAAAAATTATTAAATATTGAAATAGAATTAGATGAATTAAATAAAGAAAAAGATAGTTTAATTGATAAAATTGGTTTCTTAACAAGTGATATTCAAAATAAAGAAATTAATTTAAATAATTTAATTAATGATTTAAATATTTTAGATAAAAAATTAAAAGTATATGAAGAAATATTTGTAAGAGAGTATAAATTAAATTATGTATACCAAGAAGAGCTTATTGATGTAGATAATATGGCAAATAAAATAATAAAAGATGGATCAAATAAAAAAGAAATTTCTGTAAAGGAAGCTTTAAATAATATATATTCTTCGTTTAACCAATATAGTTTAGAATTAAATGATTATTCATTAAAATATAATTTTATATTTAGTGATTATGAAAAAACAACAGAAGAAATAAATAAAATATATGACGATAATACTAGAATAGATATTACTGCTATGTATCAAGGAATTAAACTTAATATAATAAAACTTAATGAAACTTTGAATGATGTTATATTAGAAAATAAAGATTTAATAAGTCAACAAGATCGTTATTTATTTGAAGAAATTCTTTTAAATACAGTAGGAGAAAAAATAAGAAATAGAATAAAATCATCTAATGAATGGGTTAATAAAATAAATAATATAATGGCAACGATGCAAGAAAATAGTGCATTAAGTTTCAAGTTAGTATGGAAAAGTATTTCAGCAATTGATGATAATGAAATAGATACTAAAGAAATAGTCCAAATTTTACAAATGTCACCTGATTTATTAGATGATAAATACAAAGAAAAACTTACAAATCATTTTAGAAGTAAAATAAAAAAGGCTGAGGAATTGTATAGTGATTCATATATTTCATTTTATAAAATAATTGAAGAAGTGTTAGATTATCGTTCTTGGTTTACTTTTCAATTGTTATATCAAAGAAAAGGGATGCCATTAAAAGAATTAACTGATAAAACATTTTCTAAATTTAGTGGCGGAGAACGAGCAAAAAGTATGTATATTCCTTTATTTGCAAGTGTATATGCAAAACTTAATTCAGCTTATGAAAATTCACTTCGCGTAATAGCATTAGATGAAGCTTTTGCTGGTGTTGATGAAGATAATATTAGAGAAATGTTTGGTATATTAAAATATTTAAATTTAGACTTTATTATAAATTCACAAGTTTTATGGGGTGATTATGATACAATAAACGATTTATCTATCTGTGAATTAATAAGACCTTATAATTCTAATATAGTAACAGTTGAACGTTATCGTTGGAATGGTAAATATAAAGAAATTATCCAAAATAGGGAAGAATTAAATGAAGGAATATACTAAATATTTTAAAGATAAAAAAGGTTACGATAGATTTATTACTAAAATATATGAAAAATATCAATCAATTTCTAGATTTTCTGGTACTATTAAATTAAATTGTTTGAATGATGAAGAAGCTTATGCATTATCGCGATTGTTCGGTGAGAATTATAATAGTGGTGATGATGTAAAAATATCAATTAAGCAATTTTTAAAAATAATGGATAAATCTAAATTTAAAGATTTTGATATTACAACATTTATAACTGAATATTTAAATGTATCACTATTAACTAATAAAGAATTAAAGTCTAATCTAATTATAGCCGAGGATAATTTTTATCAAGAATTAATTAAAGATAATTTGATGTTAAAAAAAATAATTAATAAAGACAATTTATTGATTCATCAAAGATATGTTAAAAATAAACAAAAATTAAAAAATGATTTAATTAACATTATAAATTTATTAAATCATTTACCAAAAGAAAAAACGATGATTTCTTTATATGCTGCAACTTATACTAAAGATCCACATTATTTAGATTTAGATTCTAAAACAAGTAATTTATTTATAAGTTGCTTATCTATTTTAGATAATATTGATTTTCCAAATACTCGTGAAGACAAAATCAAATTATTATATAAACATAATATTGAAATGGATAATTTATCAAATTATGTACTCACTTATAATTTATTATCTTCAAGAAAATGGATTAATGATTTAAGTAAAGAAACACTTATTTTAAATATTCAAAATATATTAAATACAAATTCATTTGATTCAAAATTAAAAAAAGTATTTATATTTGAAAACCCTTCAATATTAACTAAAATATTGTATTCTGATATTGATATAAGTGTAATTATTTCAGGAGGATTTCCTAATAATGCAGTTTATTTATTGATTGATAAATTGATAGAAAATGGTAATAAAATATATTATAATGGTGATTTTGATCCTGAAGGGTTGATTATAGCAAATAAATTAAAAAATAAATATCAAAACAATTTAGAATTGTTTTGCTATGATGAAATTGATTATAAAAATTGCAAATCAAATAAAATTATATCTAATAAAAGATTAAATAAAATGGATAAAATTGATGATTCAAAGTTAATTATTATAAAAGATCAATTACTTAAAAATAAATTAGCTGCTTTTCAAGAAAATAATAATCGGATAATAAATTATTTGAAAGACCTAAATTAAATCTATATAAATAATTAATTAAAGAGTAATTTGAAAATTTATTACATTTTTTGTATTATTATCTAACAACATATTTTACCTTTTTCCCTTTATTTATAAGGGTTATAAGTTCTTTACTTAATTATTACCTGTGTCTTCATTGAATACATACTACTCTTTGTCTCATGCCACCTGATAATGTATTAGGATAACTATTTAGAAAATCTTTTAAACCATAAGTATTTAATAATTTTAAAACATAATCTTTATTATTCATTTTATTTATTTTTAATCCTAATAAACAGTTGTCTAAAACAGTTTTCCAACTAAATAAAGCGTCTTGTTGTAACATATATCCTAGTTTAACATTATCTTTAATTATTATTTCCCCATCTGATTTATTATCTAAATTAGCTAAAATATTTAAAATAGTGCTTTTGCCACATCCGCTAGGTCCAACGATTGCTATAAATTCATTATTGTTTAATTCAAAAGAAAAATTTTCAATTGCTTTTGTTTCAGAAGTTTTAGTATGATATATTTTACTTAAATTTTTAATTGTTAGTATACTCATCATTTAACTCCTTTCTCATTATTATATTCAGTAATGATTGGTTATGTTATTGAAAATATTATTTAAATATTATAATAAAATCTATAAAAGTAATTATATTTTTTATAATAAAAAAAGTAATTTTGAGTTTGATTAAACAACAAAATTACTTAAAATTTTTTATATAAAACAAATCCAACTATATCTAATATAGAGTATAAAATGATAAATAAACCAATAGTAGATAATATTAAATTAGTTTTTAAAGCGACATAAAATCCACATATTATCAACAAAATTGAAATAACTAAGCCACTTAAAAATGCTATTTTATTTTCTTTAATATTAAGAGCTTCAATTAATCTGATTATACCGGTATAAATGATCCAACCTCCACATATTAATCTAATGGTTGTTTCAATTAAAGAAGAAAACAAAATTATAAATAAACCAAATATAATTAATATAATTCCAAAAATAAGTTTTGATTTGTATTCAATATTTAATTTTTTTAATGTTTTATAATAACTTAAAATATTAAATATACCAATAATACATAAAATTCCTCCTGCAATATATGAAATAAAATTTAATATACCACTTGGATTAGTAAATAATATAATACCAAATATTAAAAATAACATTGAACTGATTAAAGATGTGTCGTTAGAATACTTAATAACAGTTATATTTTTCATTAATAATCACCTTTATTAATTATACAACAAATAAATTGACAAATCAAATCTATAAGTATAAAATATTTATATGAATTATGGAAAGGATAGTTAAATGTTAGAGTTAAAAAATATAAAAAAGAGTTATACGCTTGCTAATTTTAAGCAAACTGCTTTAAATGATGTAAGTTTAAAATTTAGAAAAAATGAATTTGTTGCTATTTTAGGTCAATCAGGTTCAGGGAAAACAACTTTACTTAATATAATAGGTGGATTAGATCATTATGATAGTGGTGATCTAATTATAAATAACAAATCAACAAAAAAATTCAAAGATACTGATTGGGATGCATATAGAAATAATTGCATTGGATTTATATTTCAAAGTTATAATTTGATTAGTCATATAAGTATTTTATCTAATGTAGAATTAGGTATGACTTTAAGTGGTGTTTCTAAGAAAGAAAGAAGACAAAAAGCTATTGAAGTATTAAAAAAAGTTGGTTTGGAAAATCATATAAATAAAAAGCCAAATCAATTATCTGGTGGTCAAATGCAAAGAGTAGCTATTGCTAGAGCTTTAGTTAACAATCCAGATATAATTTTAGCTGATGAACCAACTGGTGCATTAGATTCTAAAACAAGTGTTCAAATAATGGAATTAATAAAAGAAATAGCCAAAGATAAATTGGTAATTATGGTAACTCATAATAGTGAATTAGCACATGATTATGCTAATAGAATTATAGAGCTAAAAGATGGTAATATTATAAGTGATACAAATAAATTAGAAAAACAAAATAATAATAAAACTTATACTATAAAAAAAACAGCAATGAGTTTTTTTACCGCTTTATCGTTATCATTTAATAACATAAAAACTAAAAAAGGAAGAACTTTATTAACAGCTTTTGCTTCTAGCATAGGAATAATAGGAATTTCGATTATATTATCTTTATCAAATGGTTTTGATATGCAAATAGATCAATTTGAAAAGGATACTTTATCAAGTTTCCCTATTACGATAAGTAGGCAAACAACAGAAATGTCGCCAGAAGATATGATGAGTATGACGCCAGATAAAAGTGATTCATACATAGATGAAGAGGTAATTTATCCTTATGATACAGCATCTTCAATGCTTATTCATAAAAACGTATTTACAGATGATTATTTAAATTACATAAATAATATTAATCCTGATTATACGATAGGTGTATCTTATTTACGTACAATGAGTTTAAATATGTTAATAAAAAATGATGATAAAATTAATTATGTTAATAATTTAAGTTTATCTTCATTACCTAAAGAGTTAAAAGAAAGTGAAGAAACATTTTTAGAATCCGCTTATGATTTATTAAAAGGAAGTTATCCTAAGGATAAAGCAGAAATAGTTGTAGCAGTAAATGAAAAAAATAGATTGGAAAAAAATATTTTAGAAGCTTTAGGTATAGATACAAGTAAAGAAGAAATTAGTTTTGATGAATTAATTGGTAAAGAAATAAAAATAATTTTAAATGATGATTTTTATAAAAATAACAATAACTATTTTGTACCTAATATGAATTATGATGAAATGTATGATGAAGGTATTACCTTAAAAATAGTTGGAATTGTAAGAGGTAAAGAAGATAATATGCTAGCTCAAATAGTAAATGCTATGAGTATGAGTCAAGGTGCTGGTAATATTTTATATTCTAATGAATTAGCAGAATATATAATAGAACAAAATAAAGATTCTTTGATTGTAAAAGCTCAACAAGATTTAGATTATAATATTTTAACTGGAGAAAAATTTACTGAAAATTATACAAAAGATGATATGTTAGCTTATTTAGGAGCTAAAGATATCCCATATATAATAAATATTTATCCAGTTGATTTTGAGGCTAAAGAAAATATAATTAGTTATTTAAATGATTATAATAAAGACAAATCAGATGAAGATAAAATTGTTTATACTGATTTAGCAGATACTTTTTCAACTTTATCATCTAACATCATGGATGCTATTGGTTGGGTATTAATTGCTTTTTCTGGTATATCATTAATAGTTTCTTCAATTATGATAGGAATTATAACTTATATATCAGTATTAGAAAGAACAAAAGAAATAGGTATTTTAAGAAGCTTAGGAGCAAGAAAAAAAGATGTAAGTCGTGTATTTAATGCTGAAACATTTATTATTGGATTAGCATCAGGATTAATAGGAATTATAATTGCAAGATTATTATTATTCCCAATAAATGCTATATTAAAAGATTTAACTAATTTAGATAATGTAGCAGTTATGAATCCAATCCATACACTAATTTTAATTACAGTAGCTATTATTTTAACTTTAATAGGTGGATTGATACCTGCTGTTATAGCAAGTAGAAAAAATCCTGTAGAAGCTTTAAGAACGGAGTAGGAATATGAAATATTTAAAAATAATTATTAGTATAATTTTGATTTTAATATTATATTATTTTATGCTACCACCAATAAATTTAAGTGATCCAAGTTTTTGGGTATTTGTATTTATTAGTGTAGTGATGACTTGTATAGTTAGTTTAATTGTATCAAGTACAGAAATATTAAAAGTGGTAATAAATAATAAAAAAGTAAATAAAAAATCTTATATTTTATTTAGTGCATTATTTATAATATTTGGTTTAATTATAATATTTAATGTAGCTAATTCACCACTATTTATGGCTAAATCATATTATAATAGAATAAGTGTTAATAATAGTGATTTTACTACTGATGTTGAGCCAGTTGATTTTGATAAATTACCATTACTAGATAAAGATTCATCTATGAAATTAGGCGATAAAGTGATGGGACAAATGACAGATTTAGTATCACAATTTGAAGTATCAAATCAATATACACAAATTAATTATAATGATAAAATAGTAAGAGTTACTCCATTAGAATATGCTAGTATAATTAAATATTTTACAAATAGAAATAAGGGAGTAGTTGGTTATATTACAGTTGATTCTGTAACGGGTGAATCTAATTTAGTAAGATTAGAAAATGGTATGAAATATATGCCTTCAAGTTTATTTTTTGAAAATTTATATAGAAAATTAAGAATAAGTTATCCATTTACAATATTTGGTGAAATTAATTTTGAAGTTGATGATGAAGGAAATCCATATTGGATAGCAGAAACTTTAAAATATAGTGGAGTAGGATTAAAAAAAGAAGTGACTGGTGTAGTAATTCTTAATCCAATTGATGGCACATCTAAAAAATATAAAGTTGAAGAAGTTCCAACTTGGGTTGACCATGTGTATTCAGCTAGTTTAATAATTGAGCAATTAAACGATTGGGGATTATATAAAAATGGTTTCTTTAATTCCATTTTTGGTCAAAAAGATGTAGTAAGTACTAGTGAAGGATATAATTACTTAGCTATGAATGATGATATTTATCTATATACTGGTATTACATCTGTATCTAGTGATGGATCTAACATTGGTTTTACTTTAACTAATATGCGAACTAAAGAAACAAAGTTCTATGACGTAGCTGGAGCTACAGAAACATCTGCAATGGCATCTAGTGAAGGACAGGTACAACAAATGAAATATACTTCAACTTTTCCATTATTAATTAATTTAGATAATAAACCAACTTACTTAATGAGTTTAAAAGATAATGCAGGATTAGTTAAAATGTATGCTTTTGTTGACTACGCAGATTATCAGAAAGTAGTTGTCACTGAAAGTTCAGAAGGAATATTAAAGGCAGCTCAAAATTATCTGGGTGGTAATATTACAACTGGTGAAGAATTGACTAAAGAAATAACAATTAAATCAATTAAAACAGCAGTTTTAGATGGAACAACTTATTATTACTTAAAAGATGATGACATATATCGTGCATCATTAAAAGTAAATCAAAATATATTACCATTCTTAAGTGTTGATGATAAAATCAAAATAACTTATAAAGAATCTGACATAAAAGAGATAATTAAAATCGAAAAATAGGAAAAAAATCCTATTTTTTAATAATTATCTTGTAAAAATATTACTTTTGTGATAATATTAAATTAGGTGATAATATGGGTAAGAAAATAGAAGCTGCCAAGTTAATTGCTGATAAATTAAGAGGTAAGTCATATCTTTCATATGTGGAAATTGCTAATATTACGGGATATCATCCAAAGTATATATTAAAACTAAAAAAAGAAATTTTAGAAGGTGGTATTAATTTTGAGCATGGCAATAAAAATAGAGAGCCTGTTAATAAAATAAGTCAAAAAGAAAAAGATTATATTATAAATTTATATAAAAGAAGTAATGCTAGTGTTAGAAAATTTTGTAAATTTTATAATAGAAGAAGTTATTCATGTATATATAACATTTTAAAAGAAGCTAATCTAATAAATAACGATATTTCTTAAGTGGAATATCTTTTTTTATTACATATAATATTTTGAAAGGAATTGATTTCATGTATTTGTGTGATATGGAAGTAGGCAATAAAGCTATTATAAAAAAAATGACAGCTAATAATAGTATAAAAAGAAGGTTACAAGATCTTGGATTAATCGAAGGAACAGTAGTTGAGTGTGTTTTAAAAAGTCCTTTTAAAGATCCTAAGGCTTATTTAATTAGGGGAGCATTGATAGCAATAAGAAAAGAAGATTGTTCTAATATAGAGGTTGAAATTATATGAAGAAAATAGCCTTAGCCGGAAATCCAAATGTAGGAAAAAGTACTGTTTTTAATTCGCTAACAGGTCTTAAACAACATACTGGTAATTGGTCAGGGAAGACAGTTAGCAACGCATCTGGATTGTTTAAGTATAATGGTATAGAGTATAAAATATATGATTTACCTGGGACATATTCTTTGATTTCACATTCAAAAGAAGAGGAAGTGGCACGTAATTTTATTTGCTTTTCCGATTATGATTTTGTAATTGTTGTATGTGATGCTGTTTGTTTAGAAAGAAACTTAAATTTAGTTTTACAAATATTAGAAATAACTAATAAAGTTATTGTTTGCGTAAATTTAATGGATGAAGCTAAAAAGAAAAATATTCATGTTGATTTAAAGGAATTATCTAATATATTAGGAATTCCTGTAGTAGGAACAAGTGCAAGAAATAAAAATGGAGTGCAAAATTTATTAAATGTATTGGATAACAATGAATTTAAATCATTTAATTTAAAATATAGTGATCAAGTAGAGGATGCAATAAATAGTTTAATACCCCTTGTTGAAGATAAAGTGAAAGATTTAAATCCAAGATGGGTTGCAATAAATTTATTAAATTATGATAGTGTTCTATATAAAGAAATAAAGAATTATTTAGATTACGATTTGTTAAATAATAAAGTTATTAAAAATCAAATATTATTGATTAGAGATGAGATTAAAGTATCCGAAGAAATAACAAATAGCATAATTAATACATCAGAAGAAATATCTAAAAAAGTAGTAACGTGTGATAATACAGCAAATAATTTTGATTTTAAAATCGATAAAATTACTACAAGTAAATTACTTGGCATTCCTATTATGATTTCACTATTAATGGTAATATTTTGGCTAACTATAGTAGGCGCCAACTATCCTTCGGAATTATTATTTAATTTTTTTGCCTTTTTAGAAGAAAATATTTTAAATTTTTTTAATACATCATCTTTTTTGTCTCGATTATTAATTGATGGCGTATATAAAGTGTTAACATGGGTTGTAGCTGTAATGTTACCACCAATGATGATATTTTTCCCTTTATTTACTTTGCTTGAAGATTTAGGATACCTTCCTAGAATCGCATTTAATCTAGATAAAATTTTTAACAAATGTAAGGCATGTGGTAAACAAGCGTTAACAATGTGTATGGGGTTTGGATGTAATTCTGTCGGTGTTGCTGGAGCTAGAATAATTGATTCTCCAAGAGATAGATTAATAGCAATATTAACAAATGTATTTGTCCCTTGTAATGGAAGGTTTCCAACCATGATAACACTTATTACAATATTTTTTGTTGGTGTGAATGGCAGTTCGTTAAAAAGTGTTTTTTTGTTGACACTAATTATACTATTTGGAGTATTAATAACTTTTGCAGTTTCTCTTTTATTATCTAAGACAATTTTAAAAGGTGTTCCATCTTCGTTTACTTTGGAATTACCACATTATCGTAGGCCACAAGTTTTAAAAACATTTGTAAGATCGTTTTTTGATAGAACAATATTTGTCTTATCAAGAGCTGTTATAGTAGCAATACCGGCTGGAGCTTTAATATGGATATTAGCTAATCTATATATTGATGGAATTTCATTGTTAAATCATATCTCATTATTTTTAGATCCGTTTGGTAAATTAATAGGATTAGATGGAGTAATTTTAATATCATTTATTTTAGGATTTCCTGCAAATGAAATAGTTGTTCCTATTATGTTGATGACTTATATGTCAACAGGAAATTTAGTAGAATATGAAAGCTTAGAAAGTTTAAAAATGATTTTAATAGATAATGGATGGACTATTAAAACAGCAATATGTACACTAATTTTTAGTTTATGTCATTTTCCTTGTTCTACAACTTGTTTAACAATAAAAAAAGAAACTGGAAGCTTAAAATGGACTTTTTTAGCCATTATTATTCCAACTTTAATAGGTATAGTATTATGCTTTTTAGTTAATTGTATTTCATATTTTATTTAAAAAAAACTAATTAAAACAAAAAATTAGTTTTTTTACGCAAAAAGTATACAATTTTTTTAAAAAATATGATATAATTATTAACATAGTGCAAACTGGAGGAGTGTTTATGATAAATTTCGTAATAGTGGATGATTTTAAAGAAATAACTGACAAAATAGAAGATATTATTAGTAAAATTATGATGAAAAACAAAATGGAATATAAAACACATGTTTTTCATGATTATGATTCTGAATTTAAAAAATTTATATCTGAACCTATGGTTAATAGAATATATTTGTTAGATATAGAAACTAAGTCTGCTTCAGGTATAGATTTTGCGAGATTAATAAGAAAAAACGATTTGGAAAGTATTATTATTTTTATAACTGCTCATGAAGAATTAGCACCTAATATAGTAAGAGATCAATTGATGGTTTTAACTTTTATATGTAAATTTGATGATTTTGAAACTAGAGTGAAAGAAGCTATTTATAATTCTTTAAATTATATTGGGAAGAAGCGAGTTATAAAATTTATTGATAATAATGCAATTTATATTATACCTATTCAAGATATTTTATATGTTACTCACGATAATGTTGAAAGAAAGTGTTTAATTAAGGCTACTGATAAAACATATAAAATTGGTAAAAGTTTAACAGAAATAAAAGAATTGAGTAATGGTTCTTTAAATCAATGTCATAGAGGTTGTTTAGTAAATGAAGAAAGAATTGTAAAATTTGATAGAAAAAGAAGAGAGATAACTTTTGACACTGGTGAAATTATAGATATAGTATCAGAAAATTACAAATTAGAAGTTGGTAAAAAATGTTAGAAGTTATTAGAATGTATATTTTACCTTGTTTGATCAATGTAATTACTGTTATTTATCTTACAAAAAAATTGATAGTTTCAAATGATAATTTTTTACAATTTAAAAAGATTTGTTTAATTATTATTTGGGTTATAATTACAATTTTGAATTATATGTATATTGTAAAATTTGTTCGTTTTATTTTTAGTACTTTTTTAAATATTATTTTTGGCTATTTTATTTTTAATAATAAGAAGCGATTTATAGTACCTACTATTGTAGTTGAACAATTACTATTATTCATATCTGAATTTATTTTTTATTTGATTCTATATTATTTTAAAGTAGATGTAGATCAATTGTTTAGTAAATCTTTTGGTATCTTATTTGGCAATTCAACTATTTGTTTTTTTGCATTAATATTAATAAACAATGATGTAATAAATAAATTATGTGGAAAAATAATAAAATATATTATTAAAATTAACGAGTATAATAAGTACTTGATATTACTTGTACTATTTTTTACAATAAACATATTGTTATATTTTATATATAATAATTCACTAGACAATTTTGTTATTTATATTAATTCATTTTTTATTATTATATATAGTTATATAGTTTTTCAACTTTTTAATGAAAAAAATAAAAATTATATTTTTAAAGAACAAAATAGAACTTTAGTGGAAAATTTAAACGAATATGAAAAAATGTTAGATTATCAAAGAGTAAATAATCATGAAAATAAAAATCAATTATTAGTTATTAAAGCTATGGTTGAAAAAGAAGATAAAAAGACTATAGAATATATAAATGAAATAATAAAAGAAAAAAGAGAAGATAATGAATTGATGTATACTAAAGCTAAAAGAATACCATCAGGTGGATTACAAGGTTTAGTTTATCAAAAGATGTTAGTAATGCAAGAAAATTATATTAATGTTGTATTAGACGTAAGTTCTAATGTTAGAAAAATAGATTTTTCAAATTTGTCTTCTAAAATGAATTATGATATATGTAGAATTATGGGAATTATATTAGACAATGCAATTGAAGAAACAATAAAATTTAACCGCAAAGAACGTGAAATTGTGATATCAATGTATATTGATGAATTATTTGTAATGGAAGTGTCTAATCGAATAAAAGATAATATTGATTTGGATAAAATATATGATAAAGGATATACCAGTAAAGAAAAAGGTCATGGTTATGGATTAAGTTTACTTAAAAAAATAGTTAATGAAAATATTAATGTAACCAATGAATTAAAAATAACAAATGATATTTTCACTCAAATAATAAAAATAAAAATGTAGTTAAGCTACATTTTTATTAATTATTTAATTAAACTTTTTGGGCATTCTGGTTCATCCAAGATAACCATAAAACATGCTTGACTTCCCATTGTTGCTAAGAAAGAACCTACTGTTGCTAATAAAGAAGCTACAAAAGCCATACTACTTCCCTCCTTTTTATTCGTTTATATCTAAATATACATTGTATATTCAAATATCATTGTTTGCTAAATAAGTTAAGTAATTATTATAAGGTAAATTAAATAGTTTATATACCGAAGGTGCAATCATAAATGACTGTACAAATAATGAAAATATTAAACAATTACTTATAAAATTATCATTGATTAATATCGAACTATAAATAAAGATAATCCCTATAAATGTCGAAATATATTTAAAAAATAATCTTCTGTTTTTATTAATGATTGGTCTTTTATGTGTGTCAGCAGGAGAATTTTTATATATAAATAATATTAAAATAAGCCCTAATGCAACTCTAAAATATTTTGTCAAATATACATATTTGCATATAATTGGAAATCCAATAAATATTAAAGTAGAAGTTATTAAACATATCCAACTTTTAGTAGCGTGTAATCCAAATGATGTTGCTCTAATGATATTATATATTAATAGGAATATTATCATCTCTTTAAATATATTTAATAAATAAGCTAGTAAAAATATTATTATTAATTTGGTTATTGTTAAATATAATCCTTCTAGACCATATTTAATGATTGATAATTTTTCTTCATTATAATTGCCATTTTTTTCAATTAAATTCATTGCATAATTAATAATCATTTTTTTCATTTTTACTACCTCGTGTATTAAAATATCATATTTAATGTAAGTTAATTAAAAAAATGTATTAATAAAATTAAAAAACGTCTTAATTTTTTAATTTAAACAAATTTATATTTATAAATATAAATTGAAACAAACAAATAGATAATTTAAACAAATAGCGTACATGTTGATTAAATTAATGATATGATTAAAAGTACTTGACATAGAAGGGAGCTATAAAGTGCAAGGAAAAGTAAAATGGTTTAATGATGAAAAAGGATTTGGGTTTATTGAATATAAGGAAGGAATAGATATATTTGTTCATTATTCTTCAATAATTGAAAAAGGTCATAAAACATTAAACGAAGGAGATATTGTTAGTTATGAAATTGTACAGACCGATAAAGGTTATCAAGCTAAAAATGTATCTATAATTAAAAGATGTATAATGAATTAAGCATACAAAAATGTATGTTTTTTTTTAAGTAATTATCAGATTTTGTCGAAATTTGTCGAATCAATTTTCTTGTAATTAGATAAGTATAGTTTTATAATTTTATTGTAAGGGAATTACTAGAAGGGAGATTTAATTTATGAAAGGAAAAGTAAAATGGTTCAATAATGAAAAAGGATTTGGATTTATTGAATATAAAGAAAATGAAGACATATTTGTTCATTATTCTTCAATTTTAACACCAGGATATAAAACTTTAGTTGAAGGCCAATATGTTGAATTTGAATTAATTCAAACAGATAAAGGTTTACAAGCTAAAAATGTTGTAGAAATAAAAACAGCTTTAGTATAAGCTCAGACTGTTGACAAAGTCAATGGTCTTTTCTTTTTTTAAAAAATGTTGTATAAT
>ERZ1643251.2051-NODE-2051-length-21289-cov-47.954695_pt1 | contig 21289 bp, 17 predicted proteins | sample MGYA00579261_ERZ1643251 | MGnify/ENA primary metagenome ERZ1643251 (study PRJEB29033, sample SAMEA4952267) | chicken gut metagenome | biome: Broiler Chicken; feature: Gastrointestinal Tract; material: Caecum | place: Ireland | collected 2018 | study: Broiler... | reverse complement strand
TCTTTGGTTCGTTTCTTTTCTTTTTCGTCGCAAAAAAAGAAAAGAAATGAACAATCAAAGAAAATAATCTTTTTTTATTTGTTTATTGTTTTCAGGTTGAAAAATTAAATTTCACTGCTTGAACTAATAAATAAAAAGGCGTAAGAGGTTTAAACTCAAATTTTTTGCAATATCAAAATAAGCTTGTCAGCTTTTATGGTTTGCACAATCCTGTAATTCTGCCCGACCCAGCTGCAAATCCCCGTTCCCCACGAACGGCAGAACGCACCCTGATCATTTTCATCCGTCAAAATCACAAACGCCTCTGGTGCAGTATTTTTGTAATGATTTATAATATTCTGCTCACCGTAGAGCCTTACTAACACTGGGATAAGATAGTTGTAAGTATCGGATTTTCGTCCTGTCAAAAAGTTTATCAACGGAGCCTCGGGCAGCGCAACAACAGTGTCGTTTTTATCCGTAATAATGTCTATTGTCCTGATAATACTGTTATACACCTGTGCTTCCGGCCCTTCTCTCAGAACTATCCCCGTATCCGTCTGTATTTTTGCCGTACGCACTTCAAAAAGCTCGTTGCTCACAACCAGCCTCAATACAGACATTAACACAAGCATTATTATTACTGTGTTTTTCAAATACGGTTTTGTCTTTTCTTTAAAATAAAAATCAAAAAGAACAACCAGCAAACTCACCAGCAAAAGCGGCAAAAAATATCTTCCGTACTGGTTCATCAAAAGATAAAAATACGTTTTTATCCCGACAAGAATCGCCGATGCACAAAGGAAAAATACAGCCTCGTTTTTAATAATATCTTTTATTTTTACAATCAATAAAATACTCACAACAAACGTCAGAGAGTTCGGAACACACATTAAAACAAATATATTGTATGTGTAAAAAAGATAATAAAGCCCGCCGCAAAGCAAAGCATAGGCACTATATTTCAGCTTTGCATTTTTTATCTTTTCAAAAAGCATTGCCGCATAAAAAACAGCAGCAAACAAAACCGCTGAAATGCCCAGAGATTTCAACATTATCAAAAAATATTTTGAAGAAAAATAAAACGTCCCCGTGTAATAATCCTTTATGTCTGAAGAAGAAGCAAACTTCAGCCAGAAAACAACATAATTAAAAAATTCCGTGAACGTAAGCCCCTGCATAAACAGAAAAGCCGTGATTATTAAAGGCACAGCAGCAAGGCTCAATACGGACAGGGCAACGGTCTTTGGGTTTCTGTTTTTAAAAACGCAATAAAAAAGCACAAATGCACCGTAAACAAAAAAATCATACTTGTTTGCAACAGCAACACCCGCAAACAAAAGCGACAGGTACATAGGAGCTTTGTTATTTGTTTTGAGATAATTCAAAAACAAAACCACAGACAGCATTACTGCACTCATCCCGTAAACAACGCCGTAAGAATACGGTGTCAGATAGTTCATCAAATGAGGAACAAAAGCGCAGTTGTACAAAACAAATATACAAATCAGCGTGCTTATTGTTTTTGACAAAAAGTTTCTTGAAATAATGTACAAAAGCACCATAAGAAAATACGCATTGAGCGCACCTGCCAGATACAGCACTGTCAGGTGGACGCCAAAAATCTTCATCACAACAGCATTAAGAAGATAAGCAAACGGCCCGAACAAAGGGAGCAAATCCTTGTATATCACCCCGCCGTCCAGCACAGCTTTAGAGAGATATGCCTCTTTGCCAAAATCCATATAGAGTTCTGTCATTTTGTATTTGAACAAAAATACGTTCACCAAAAATAACAGAGTCAAAATCAACAAAGGTCTGTGTTCCTGTATGACCCGGTTTTTTACTGTTTCAAAAACCTGTTTTATGTTCGATTTAACGGTTTGCATTTTATTTTCCAGCATATATAAGTATTCCATCTATATTTTTTTCAAGTGTACAATTTTTTTCAAGCCATTTGCAGATTTCTTTTCCGTATCCGCCGCAATAAGCATTTTTTTCCTTTGAAGAATCAAACACCACAAAATAATTTGGCCCTGTTTGTTCAAATTTTTTGATAATTCTTTCTGCAGTATAAGCCCCTGCAACAGCCTCGTCAAAATAGCTGTAGAAGTTTAAAGACTCTCTGTCCGTCATAAAATTGAGCATTGGAGAAGCAGAAAGCACTACGATTTTTTCAGAATTTTTTGTGTTTTTGCTGATGTAATCAGCCAGTTTTTTGTAAGTTCCTGCCTCGGTTTTTGTAGTCATAACAGTGCCTGCAGGAGTTTTTAGAGGAGTGTTTTTCAAAACAAGCGCAACTGCATTGAGCCTGAAAGCCGCAAACGACAAAAATATCAAAACAAAACATACTGCCCTGTCAAAAGCCTCTATATTTTTGTCGCCAGAAAAATTTTTTCCATACAAAACTCTTTTTAAAACAACTATTGCCGCTATCAGTACAAGAGGCAAAAAATATCTTCCGTAAAAATTTGTACTCAAAAGCCAGAAGGATTTTAACGAGGTCAAAACAGCCGCAGCACCCAAAAACAAAAGCCCCTTATCTTTTTTTATCTCCTTGATTTTGAAAATCAAAAGTGCAGCCAAAAACAACGGCAAATAACTGAAAAAGTCATAACACCAAAAATTCATTGCCCTGAAAGAAAACACAGCACTAAACAAAAGCACTGCACACAAAATCCAGAACCCTGCTTTTGAAAGTATTGTTTTTTTTGAAGCAGTGTCAAAGAATTTGTAAAGCACATAAAACACCACAAGAGAAACAGCAAAAGTCTTTAACAAAAACAAAACAGACGCAGGCTCAAAGAAAAATGTCGTTGCATAAACCTGTTTCAAATACGGCTGATGAACAAATTCCCTGAAAATCAAAAAGTAATTGTAAAAATCAGACAGTCCGAGTCCCTGAAAAATCAACGCAAAAAAGCAGATTGCCGGCACAAAAAGAAAACTCAATGCGCAATAAATTATTTTCAAAAACTTTTCTCTGTTCAAAAACAGAACCAAAAACAGCAAAACAGCATAAAAAGCAAATTCATACTTGTTAGAAAACGCTATGCCGCCAAAGAAAAACGCACCGTACAAAAAAAGATTTTTACCTTTTGCGTGTGATTGATTTGCAGATTTACCGGTTGAAGTTAAAGATAAATTTTTTGCCTCACAATCCGCAGCCCTGCCAGAGCAAAAATCCAAATACTCCAGCATCAAAAATACAGAAACAAAACACGCACCCAGCCCGTAGACCATGGCATAAGAATACGGCAAAAAATAGTTCATAAGCCCTGCATAAAAACAGCAATAATACATTACAAAAACAGTAACAGCGCAGGACAAAAAGCTGCTTAAGAACTTTTTGCAAATAAAAAATACACAAGTCAAAATGACCAGTGTATTAACAGCACCGAGGGCATAAAATGTAGAAAACTTTGCAGAAAAAAACTTCAAAACAAGACCGTTAAAAAGATAAGAAAACGGACACAAAAATGTGTTGAACATATCCCTGTACAAGACTCCACCCTCGGATACGAACTTTGAATAATACAATTCACGGCCGAGGTCTGTGTGCAGGTTTGTCATTTTGTTGTTAAAAAGAACAATGTTGAGCAAAAACAAAACAAATATCAAAATCAGGTATTTGTATTCTCTTTTTATACTTTTCAAAAACTCCATAACGCCCCTTCGCACTATTTCATATAGTCAACTGACTCCGACTACTTGTTGAACCTGTGCAATTGCCAAGTCCGTTTTGTTCAATAAGTCCGGCACAGGCAACAAGTGCATGTGGTCACTTCCGCAAAATTTATACTTTTGCGTCCTCGCTACCTCTCGCAAATATGCCACTGGCATATTTACTCGGCAGAGAGTGTACTCTTCTACAAGCGAAGCCGCCTCAGATATTATTTTAACATACTTAAATATTCAAAAACCTGAACAGTTTTTTTACAACACCCTTCAGCCCTTTTTCATAAGAAATAGGGTCGTCATGGTAATAGGGCTTGTACGCATCAATAATATTCTGCGGAAGCGGGTTTCCGTCCTTGAACTCAAACGCTATCATCTCCAACAGCTCTATCTGCTGGTTGTTATACTCGATATCACGGGCTTTTATATCCTCGTCAGCCTCATAATGACAAAGAGCATGCCACGCAGCATGGATAGAAGGGTCCTCGCACCCCTGAGGGAACAGCAGCAATCCCTTTCTCACGCTGATTGCCTCTGTCAGCACAGAGATAATTATATTGCCCACATACTGCCTTTGTTTAGTAAAATCAGGCTCGTTTTCTGTATTTTCGAGCCTGCTTTTTTTAAGTGATATGAATTTTTCTTTTACTAATTCTTTTAATTTATAAAATAAGTTAGAAAAAATTATACTAATTCTGCTTTTCTGCATTCTTTTACGCTTGCACTCATGCTTCTGATTGTATCAGCCAGAGAGTTCATGTCGTTGTTAAAATACTGGCTGGCCAATTTTTTGATAGCCTGTTGAGCCATTTCATCACGGGAAGAAACTGTTTTGTAGTAGAATTTTTTGCCCTGTTTGTATCTCACGAGCATGTTTTTTTCCACCAATCTGTCCATGACTGTTTTTACTGTAGTATAAGCACGTTTGCTTGATGAATTTCTGTTTATTACTTCTTGAACATCGTTTACCGAGACATCAGATTCGTCAATCTCTTCGAGCATCCAGATGGTTTTGAGTATTTCGTTTTCAAGACTTCCGTGAGTATAGTTCATTTTGGTTCCTTTTTTATTAATCTACAATCTAGTGTCATCTTTAGTCTTCTGCTGAAATTTTTTCAAACAGTCTGACAATTACACTTATAGTAATATAAAAGAAAAGAAATTAAAACAATAATATATTCGCATTAGAAAAAGCTTTTATATAATATAAATTTTAATTACATTTTTTCTGCGTCATCAAAAAGCGGACTGAGTTCGATTTTTTCGTACCCGTCACCGAGATGTATAACGTTGCCAGTGGTTTTTGGCTTTGGAGCAAAGGCCTTGTTTTTGTTTTGTTCGTAGGTGGCAGACCTTTCTTTGAACCCGCCTGTAAAATCACTGCTGTGGATAACAACGCCGCTTTTTGTGTTTACAACAGACGATTGTGTCTTTTGACACCCTGCTGTCACTATCAACAGTCCGCAAAACAAACAGATTAAACTATAGTTCATCCATTTCATTTTTATCACCTGTATCAAAGCCGGCCAAAGCTGTGCCGCCATTGACCCGTTTTGTAAACACACTTTGTATATTACTATACAGCAGAAGGGATATTTCTGCTACTACTATTATAGCACATAGATTTTAAAATGCACTATGTTTTATAAAAAAATCATACTTTTAATGTAAATATTTTTAATATAAGAAGTATATTATTTTTCCGTGAACATGACTTAAGAAAAAAAATCATTAATTTAGAGGAGTGGATTTTATCCCCCAGATGGATGAAAATTTGTGCGAAATCATTCATCGGCGGTTAACTTCTACCGTAATTGATAGTATAATCTTAAGTAGCGAGGCAGGAAAAATTTTTAGATGGATTTTCAAAAGATACTCGAAAATAAGCCATTACTGTATGGGATAATAGGGGGACTTGTAGTCGTGCTGGCACTGTTTGTAACAGTGGGCATTGTCGTGTCTTCCAACAACTCGGGTGCGCCAAAAGCCGTAAAAGAAAAAGTAATCGACCAGCCTCTCGACCTTTTGACTACTGAAAACCTCGGCAAAGCGATAGAGATTCAGGCTCTTCTGGCAAGAGAAGGCATCACTATAGAAAGACGTCTGGACGGTCAAAAGTCCACACTTTATCTTAAAAAATACACAATGTCACAAAGGGACAGAGCTTTGCTTGCTATTGTAAAAAGCGGGCTTATGGACCAGAATATAGGTCTTGAAATTTTTGACAAAGGCGATTTTACCTCTACAAAAGAAGACAAAAGAATCCGTCTGACAAGAGCAATCAACGGTGAGTTGTCACGTTTGATAAGAAAAATTCCGCCTATTGAAAACGCATCTGTATTTGTTTCCATACCGGAGCAGGTAATGTTTGAGCAAGACCAAAAGCCAATCACAGCAACGGTTCAAATCGTTATGCCCAGCGGTGAAAAGCTCGACAACATGAAGGTAAAAGCTATAAGAAACCTGCTTTTGGGTTCGGTAAACGGACTCGAGGCAGAGAATATATCTATCACGGACACAAACGGCAACGTCTATGACTCTATAGCGTCTGCTGATGACGATATGCTGGCAAAACTCGAAGAAAACGACCAGTATATGCAGGCAAAAGTCAAAACCCAGCTGGATAAATTGATAGGCAAGGGCAACTATGCGGTCACTGTCAGCACATATTTAAGACAGTCACCAATGCAAAGAGATGCAATAGATTTTGACCCGACAAAGAAAACCTCTCTGACGGAACAAACATTTTCCGAAGGGCTGGGCGACCAGACACGTGATACAAACAAAGGTATAAGTGCAGTCAGTGTATACCTGCCCAACGGGCTTCCTGCCAACAATGCTGATTCTGCACAGAACAGAAGCTACTCCAGAACAGCGAGAGAATCACAGTACGGTGTACCGAAAGTTCAGACAAGCGAGCTTGTAAAACCGGGAACAATCGAAGAAATCTCTATCGCCGTAACTTTAGAGGAAAGCGCAATACCTGCGAATATGACGCTGGAAGAATTGAAAGAGCTTATTGCGCACGCAGCTTCGCCAAAAGCAACAGCTGAGAATGTAGAGATTGCGTTTTCAGATTCTGTTGACCCGTTCCTTGCGGGTGACAAACCGGAATCCCTGCCAAAACCTGATTCTACAGGCAACCCGTGGTGGATAGCAATAGCATTGCTGCTCATCGGGCTGGGCGTAGGGTTAAAATTCCTCTCTGACAGAGTAAAATCTGCTCAAGAACACCAGAGAGCAGAAATTGAACGACTCAGAGAAAAATCTCAAGATCAGGAAAAACAAATCAGAGATGTAAATCTCAAAGCAGCAGAACTCATCGAAAGACAGACCCAGCTGGCACAGGGTATGCTGGAGCAAAAGCAGGCTGCTGCAAGGCCGATTCCTGAGCTGAACTCAACATTGTCAGACATTGCAGCAGAGATGGAAGGTCTGGACAATGACGATCTGGCTGAACACGTAAAAAGCTGGATTGAAAAAGCGTAAGCCGAGGTGTAGCCCATTACGGTTCGACGAAGGTCGAAGCGGAAAGGGCGAAACTGAACGATACCGCCGTTGCGAAGGCAACAAAGTTGCCGAAGCGGACAAATCTAAGATTTGACAGGCGGAAAAGGCGTAAGCCGAGGTGCAGCCCGTTACGGCTGCCAGCCCTAAACATAAACCTAAACCAAAAATTATAACGGCCAAAAACAGGGGAGATAGAAATTGCCTATAGAAGGATTTGATTTTAAAGCATTTGCAAAAAACCTTGCCGAACAGGTAGGGCCGGCTCTTCCTGCCGATATACCCGATGCGGATAAACAGTACATAATAAATATCGTCCACAATTTCTGCTACATGGCGGGCGAGGCTCTTGCCAACGATACAACAATAAACTTTAACGCCGATCAGGCATGTATCGTGACCCAGTTTATCGGCGAGTGGGCGTTTCACAAGGCAATTGACCTTATCCGAAGCCACATAGACCCGCAGTTTCGTGACGGAATAATGCAAAAAATAGCCTTTACCGTCTTTGAAATAGCAAAAACAGCAATAATAAAGAACATGGCGCAGTCTGATATGATTGCTGTCGTAGAGTTTCACGTAAAAAAAGCCTATACGGAAGCACTGGACGAACTGAAAAACAGAGGCGTGCTGACAGAAGATCAGGTCAAAGAAGCCCAGAGCCACTCTAATATAGACGAAATGGCACAGCAGGCTGCAGAAGCGGAACAAATGCAGCAGGCCGCAGCACAGGCAGCAGGCGCACAAAACGCCGGTGACGAATATGTAAATCAGGTCAGCGACAACAAAATTTTGAAACTTGCATCTTTTGCAATAGTTTTAAGACACCTTCCGCCTGAAAAAAGAGAAGGACTTTTGCAAAAGTTCAACCCGCAGGATGCACAGATTCTGCGTGATTACATAAATATGGACGATTTGGAACACAAACTCGACCCGAATGTTGTTTCAAAATGTCTTTCCGAAATCAAAAAGACTCTGCCCGAACCCAAAAAGCTCAATACGAACAGAATTTACCAAAGATTATATAATATTGTTAAGAATTCGGACATTTCCAAAATATCGAATATCATTGGAAAAGAAAGACAGGCTGTGAAGAACTTTGTTTCCGCAGCTTCATCAGGCGGAAAAAACTCTGATATAACGCCGAGGATAGCGGATATTATCTGCACACATCTGGAAGAAAAACTTACACGCTAAACCTGCAGGAAAAAATAGCGGATGATAATAAAAAAATACACACAAAAAAGAATAAAAAAACAGGAGCCTGAAATACAGGAACCCGTGCCGCAGCAAGAGCCGCAGACAGCTGCGGAGAATGAACCTGCAGCCGAAGCCGTTACCGAAGAAACTCAACAAAAAATAAAAGAGGACACCTCGGATATTTTTGCAGGGTTCAATTTTGATGAGATAGATTTCAACCAGAGAGCAGAAAGACGCCGTGGCGACAGGCGCAGAGGCTATCGCAGAATCGATGACAGAAACCTCATCTCACGTGCGCAGCAAGAAGCTATTGCAATAAAAGAACAGGCCTCAAAAGAAGGGTTTGAAAGAGGGCTGGAAGAAGCTCACGCAGCCGTGAACGATTTAAAAGATTCGTTGGAAGAATATTTTGAATACAAGGAAAAAATCTTTCAAAAAGTATCTGAGGATATCCTCGACATATCACTAAAAGTTGCAGAAAAAATCATAAAAAAAGAAGTGCAGACAGACAAATCCGTGCTGGATGCAATTGTTCACGATGCACTGAAAAGTCTTGCTAAAGACGAAAATAAAATTATACTTAAAGTAAATCCGACCGATGTCGAATATACAAAAGAAATTGTACCAAAGCTTTTGTCTTCGGGACAATTTGAAGCTAAAATCTTTGTTACGGGCAACAAAGAGGTAGAAGAAGGGTCAGCCGTCATCGAAACCGCAAACGGTATCATAGACGCAAACATAAGCACCCAGCTCGAATTGATAAAAGAAGCGTTCAAACAAATTTGATTTAATATCAAAGAACGATAAGAAGGAAGTACAGTGGCAGGCGCAGCACCAAACTCAAATCCTATAAGCGAAATATCTCTGGCAGTATTTGTAGTATGTTTGATACTTATACTGCTCATTGAGGTGCCAAACTGGGTCATAAACTTTTCTATTTCATTGAATATAACACTTGGTATCGTGCTGCTGATGATATCTCTGTATATCCAAAAACCTCTGGAACTGGCAGCATTTCCGTCAATCATCCTTATCGGTACAATGTTCAGACTGGTGCTGGGGATTGCATCAACAAGGCTAATCCTAGCAAAAGGTGAGGCAGGCGAGGTAATTCACGCCTTCGGAACCTTTGTAACCGGCGGTAACATGGTCGTCGGCGGCGTAATCTTTATTATCATAACGGTTGTACAGTTTATGGTAATCACAAAAGGTGCGGAACGTATCGCAGAGGTTTCGGCAAGGTTTGCATTAGACGCCATGCCGGGTAAACAGATGACCATTGACGCTGACTTCAACGCAGGGTTGATTTCTCCGGACGAGGCAGTAAAAAGACGTGAAGACCTGCAAAGAGAATCTGCTCTGTTCGGTTCAATGGATGGTGCCATGAAGTTTGTAAAAGGTGATACCATGGCCGGTATCATCATTGTAATAATCAACATCGTGGGCGGGTTGTGTATCGGTATATTGCAGCAGGGTATGTCGGCTGCTGATGCTGTTTCCAAATACACTATCCTGACAATCGGTGACGGTTTGTCCTCACAGGTTCCGTCGCTGTTGATGGCTGTTTCTGCCGGTATCGTAATGACCCGTGCTTCTGCAGCAAGCCCGAGCTTGGCATCTGATGTTGCTGGCCAGATTTTGAGCAAGCCGATGAGTTTGTTCTGCGCTGTAGGGTTCTTGATATTGATTGCGGTGTCCAGCCACTGGACAGGCTTGCCATGGCTGCCTTTCACCTTCTTTGCAATTGTAATTTTGATTGCGGCATTTTCCGTACTGGTCAATCAGGATGTACAGGCACAGCTCGGTCAGCTGGAAAATGTTAAACAGAACATGCAAGACCTTGTTAACCCGAACAAAATGTACGAACGTCTGGGCGTAGACGTATTGAGCCTGCAGGTAGGTTCAGGGCTTTTGCCTATTGCAGACCCTGATCAGGAAGGTCAATTGCTCGCAAAAATTGCCGCACTGCGTCAGCGTGTAACAGACGAACTCGGCTATATCATCCCGAATATCAGAATCATGGACTCTTCTGCCCTTGATGCCAACGAGTATTTGATTTCTATCCGAGGCAACAAGGTGGCAACAGGGTTTGTTTACCCCGGAAAACTCATGGTCATTGCAGACCAGTGGGATGCTACGGGCAAACCTACTCCTGCCGATTCCATTGTCAACATTGACCCGACATATCAGGCTCAGGCCTACTGGGTAGACCCGTCACAAATTGACGAAAACGACCACCTCACTGCTGTTGATTCCGTAGATGTAATAGTTACTCACCTGCAGGAGTGCGTAAGAAAATATGTTGACGAAGTAATGACAAAAACTGATGTGCTGAAGCTTATGGAGCTTGTAAAATCTCAAGACCCGACTCTGGTCAACGACCTTGTGCCGGCTATTATCTCCACGAGCGATTTGCGCAAAATCTTTGTTAACCTTATCAGAGAAAAAGTTTCTATCAAGGATATTATATTTATTTTTGAAAGACTTTGCGATTATGCAAGGTTCTCCAAAGAGCCTGATATCCTGTCAGAACGTATAAGAGCAGCACTGGGCAGACAGATTTGTTTGACAAATTCTACAGAGGACAAGGTGCTTTATGCGCTCACACTCTCCAGCGAATGGGAAAAGACACTGGACGACAGCTGTCAGAGAACAGAGCTGGGTACAATGTTCCTCTTGAACCCGATGCAGGTACAGGAGCTGATAGAGACAACTGCTTCGACCTTGATGAGAGCGCACCAGACAGTGGGCAGACAGCCTGTTATTTTGTGTTCTCCGAGAATCAGACTGCCTTTGTATCAGCTGCTTGAAAGACATATCCCGACAATCGTTGTTATTTCTTACAGCGAGTTGATTACGGATATCAAGGTAGAGGCTGTAGACACAATCGGCGATGTTTATGCACCTGATTATCAATAAGCAGTTCGAAACAAAAAAGATTAAAGGATATTCTGATTTTGAGAACATATACGGAAATTTGTACAACAACTAAACGAAACAACACCAAGGCGAGTGTGTCTGAGGCTGCGCAGGCCGACAACAATAATCAACAAAGCAGGAAAAAACAATGCTAGAGCAATCAACAGAACGTTCAATAGAATATATGAAAAAACGAGCCTACGAAATCATAGACTCCACCCCTATGTATCAGTACAAAGGCTCGGTATCAAAGCTTCTCGGTCTTACGGTAGAGGTAAAACTTCCGGGTCTTAAGATAGGCGACCTTTGCTTTATAGAAACTTATCAGGGCGAAAAAAAGCCCGCAGAGGTTGTTGCCTTCAAAGGCGACACAGCCCAGCTTTTGCTATTGTATGACGGCGCAGGAATAGGGCAGGGCAGTCTTGTTTCTACCACAGGAACCCCTATCATGCTGCCTGTGGGGGATTTTCTTCTCGGCCGTTTAATCAGTCCGATGGGAGAGCCGATTGACGGAAAACCTCTGGATACAACAAATGCCCAGTTTGTTTCCATAGACGGGCCGGCTCCGAGTCCTTTTGACAGACCGATTATCAACACAATGTTCTCTACGGGCGTAAGGGCAATAGATGCGACTCTCACCATGGGCGCAGGCCAGCGTATGGGGCTGTTTGCGGGTTCCGGCGTAGGTAAAAGTACCATGCTGGGTATGATAGCGAGAAACTCCGATGCGGACGTAAACGTTGTTGCGCTGATAGGAGAACGTGGAAGAGAGGTAAAAGAGTTTATTGAAGACTCTCTTGGCGAAGAGGGTATGAAAAAATCAGTGCTTGTCTGCTCCACCGGCGACCAGCCGCCTTTGATTCGACAAAAATGTCTGCAGGCTGCGACCTCTGTTTGTGAATATTTTAGAGATCAGGGCAAAAAGGTCTTTCTTATGACAGATACCGTCACACGTTGTGCAATGGCAGGCCGTGAGGTAGGGCTGTCTATCGGTGAGCCGCCTACAATGAAAGGTTATCCGCCTTCTATATTTTCATGGCTGCAAAAAGTTCTCGAACGTGCGGGCAACAGCCCCAAAGGTTCTATCACTGCACTGTATACCGTGCTTATGGAAGGCGACGATATCAACGACCCGATTGTTGACACGGTAAGAGGTATCACGGACGGTCACATTTTCTTGAGCCGTAAAGTTGCGGAGATGAACCACTATCCGGCTATTGATATTCTTGGAAGTATTTCCCGTTTGATGTCAGCTATTGCAACACCCGAACACAAAGAGGCTGCTGCGAAAATGCGCCGTGCAATGGCTCTTTATCGTGAGAACAAAGACCTCATCGATGTAGGGATGTATGTTGCAGGCTCAAACCCCAAACTGGACATTGCAATAGAGATGATGCCTCAGATTAATGCTTTTTTGCAGCAGAGGGTTTCGGATTCTGTCAGTATGGAAACAACTATAAGCACGCTCATTCAGATGATGGCTCCTGTTGATATCTAACCCTCAGGCAGTTTACAACAGCCAAAACATGGCATATAATTTATATATGAACGATACTAACAAAAAAACATTTTCCCTCACATCAAAAACCGCTTTTACCCTTGCAGAGGCTCTTATTGCTCTGACTATTATAGGGGTAATCGCTGTTATGACTATACCGAACCTTGTCAACTCGGCAAACGACGCAGAATACTGTGCAGGATACAAAAAGGCTCTGTCTGTCGGCTCTGCTGCTATTGAACAGCAAATTCTTGACAATAAATATACAACAATACAAGCAAGACAAGACGAAAACAACGCGCAAAATTTTAAAAATTTTTCAAAATATTTTAACGTATCAAAACAATGCTTTAGCAATAACAACAATAAATGCTGGGATGCAACAGGAGAAAAACTTTATTCTAACTCTCAGCCTACCCAACAAAGCCCTGCTTTTGTAGATTCCTCAGGCATGGCCTGGTCTTTGTATTCGCCTTCAGAAAACATTATTCTTGTTGACATAAACGGATTCAAAGGCCCGAATCACTACGGCAAAGACAGATGGTATTTTGTTCCGGTAAATAAAGACGGAATAAGAGAGGGTACAAACGGATATAATGGAGCAGCAATTTCAATGGCTCCATACAATTCCACAAACGACGGTGTCGGCGGAGAAGCCAAAGATATTACGACATACAACGCAGGTTGGTGCCAGCATCCGCCTTGCAAAATAAGAAGCTGCTTGTTGAAATAAACAAATCGTGGAAGAACTTTACAAAATATATATAAAACAGTGTATAGAGCTTGCAAAAAACGGCGAGGGACATGTTTCGCCCAACCCTCTTGTCGGAGCGGTTGTGCTGGACAAAAACGGCAATTTTGCCGGAAGCGGCTGGCACAAGAAATATGGAGAGCCGCACGCAGAGCCTAATGCAATAAAAAACGCCGAACAAAACGGATTTGACTGCAAAGGCGGTACGATTTTTGTAAGTCTTGAACCCTGCTGCCACTACGGAAAAACTCCGCCCTGCGCTGATTTGATAATATCAAAAGGGTTTAAAAAAGTAATAATAGGATGCACAGACCCGAACCCGAAAGTTGCCGGCAAAGGCATAGAAAAGCTCAAAGCCGCAGGGATAGAGGTAATTTCCGGCGTCCTTGAAGAAGAGTGCAAAACGCTAAACGAAATTTTTATAAAAAACCAGCTGCAAAAAGCTCCCTTTGTTGCTATAAAAACAGCTACCACTCTGGATGGCAAAATCGCAACAAAGACAGGCTCTTCAAAATGGATAACCTCTGAAAAAGCCAGAAAACAAGCTCACAGACTCAGAAACAAATTCGACGCAATCATAACAGGCTCTGGCACAGTAATTGCTGACGACCCGTCTATGACATGCCGGCTGACTATGGAAGAAGACGGCATCTGCGGCCGAAACCCGATACGTGTCATAGTGGACTCCAATGCAAAAACAGACCCAAACGCAAAAATTTTTGCAAATGACGCAACAAAAGTGGTTCTTGCTGTTTGTGAAAACATTGAAGACGAAAAAATTTCTAAATACAAAAAAAATGTAGAAATCCTGAAATGTCCGCTTGACGCTGCTACAGACAAATTGGACTTAAAAAAGCTGACTGCGTTTCTTTATGAGAGAGGCTGCTGCAGCCTGCTTGTAGAAGCCGGAGGATACCTGAACGGAGCGTTTTTAAAAGCAGGGCTTGCGGACAAAGTTTACCAATTCATTGCACCAAAAATCCTCGGAGATGACGATGCAATGGGGTTCGTTAGAGGGTTTGATGTTGCGGAAATTTCGCAGGGCAAGACCTTCAAAATCCAATCCGTACAGAACTTCGACCCCGACATTTTGGTCACGTATTCTTAAATTCATATAATAAATAAATGCAAATGAATATAAAAATAACTGTAGTTCCATTCAAACAGAAAGTAATATAAACCTGTCTCGGCAACTCGGCACGTCAAAATTGCTAAAGTACAAATATTATCCGTGCTTCCAATAATTCCCCGTGCCTCGAACAATACCTCGTTTGTAATTGTTTATATAACTTTCTGTAATTCATTGCACAATGTTATTTTTATATTCATTTGCATTTATATATATTTATATATTTATATGTTTATATGTTCACATATTTTCTTAACACAGCCTTCTTCCCCGACTGTATTGCCTGACTCGGGCATAGATAAAATTGCAGAATTTTATATGATATTTATAAGCAATTTTTAATCAACAGGGGAAGAAAAATGAACAGGCTGAAACTTTTTGGCATATACCTTGCCATTATCACGCTCGCTGTAGGTTACAGCAGTGCTTTTTGCGCAATAAACGGCAATGTCGAAAAAACAGAAGAAGGCAACTCCAACAGAGTAATAGACTCACAGACCCAATCTCCTATTTCGCAGGCAGATGTAATGCTCCCATCCAAAGGCTACAAAACCCGCACGGACGGGCAGGGAAGATTCTCCCTCGGAGCAAAAATAGATGCGCCAACCATAATGTCCGTAGAAAAAGAAGGCTACAAGCCATTTTCTCTGACCATTGACGGAAATTCCGTATCAAAACCGCTCGTTATAGGCATTGAAAAAACAAACCCCCACGACATAATCATAGACAAAGACCTCTACCACATAGGCGATGACAACTACTCTGCCACATCAGCGAATGCTGTTGAGTTCAGGATAAAAGCCATAGGCCCGTTTTACACAAAAAACTTTAAAATCGGCGCAATCCCGCCCAACGAAGACGTCTACCTTGTCATAGGCTCTGTTATAGGCATAGACACAAAAATGGCCAGAGATATGGGCCAATCCAAGGTGACAACGACCTTTGCCTCTGCTCCTCAGATTTACTTTAACGGGAACCTGATAGCAGAACTCAACCTCAACGGCGACAACCAGCAGGTAAAAATCCCTCGCAGCCTTTTAAAGCCGAATTCTGACAACCAGCTCACGATAAAATCCGGCAAGAACCTCTTCCAGCACGCTTATGTAGACTATGACGACATTGAGCTTATGAATCTGTTTATTGAAACAAAATCCCAGATTGCCTCTGAATAAAAACTCAAAACATGGCAATTTTTATCGGTAAAAAGTTTTTATATATAAGGTTAGTTTTTACAAGTAAAATTCTATGGTTTTTTCAATAGGTGTTTTAAAAAGCTCTATCAACAATTGCAGAAATATATTTGCACCAATTAAACCGCAAACAATTCAAATTAATACCGGTTCAATAAAATACACGCCGGGGCCGGCTACAGACACTATTGTCTTTAGCAAAAACAGCAGCACTTATTTTAACAAACAGTTAAAAATTTGTACAATATTGATTCGAATATAAAAGACCCTGTTCTGGCAAGAAAAACCATCGATGCTGTGAGCGATTTTTGCAAAATCAACAAAAAAGACAAATTGTTCTCCGGTCTGAAAATCAATACAGAACCCTTAAACAACTCTACGGGCTATGCAAGTTTTGATACTGCAACAAAAGATTTCAATCTTTATTTTAACGAAAACTTCAACTGGAAAGAACTTGGCAAAATTAAGATTTATGAGATTAATGAAAAATTAAACTCATAAAAATAGATCCAAATAATGTTAACTAATTTGTGAAACATACAACCTACTGTATAATTATAGTTTAAAATATCTATAAAATTGAGGTTATATGATTTTAGTAAATTTATTAATTATCACATTTTTATTATTGGCAAACGGTTTTTTTGTTGCGTCTGAATTTGCATTGGTCAGTGTCCGCCAAACAAGAATTAATCAGCTGGCAAATGAAGGAAACAATACCGCAAAAATAACTGTCAATGCATTAAAAGAACTGGACAGATATATAGCAGCAACACAGCTTGGCATTACAATTGCCAGTATTGGTCTTGGGTGGGTAGGTGAAGCCACCCTTGCAAGAATTATCAGTCCGCTGCTTGATTTTTTACCTCATGTTTCAAATACAATTGCGTCACATACTATTGCCATTGCTATTGCCTTTGCTTTAATTACTTTTTTGCATGTCGTAATAGGCGAATTAATGCCAAAATCTATTGCTCTGCAATATCCTGAAAAAACAACACTGTTTATTACAAGACCACTTGTATTTGTCGCAAAACTTTTTACACCATTTATCTTTTTGTTAAACGGATTTGGAAACTTTTGTTTAAAACTTATGAATATACCGCCTGCTCATCCATCTCATTCAGTACATACAGAAGAAGAGCTGGATATGATTATTGACGCCAGCTACAAAGGAGGTGTTCTTAATGAAACAGAAAGTCTTTTGCTCAAAAATTCTTTGAAATTTACAGATTTAACTGCAAAACAAATAATGATACCGAGATGTGATGTAACAGCAATTCCAATAGACATAGAATTTAATAATCTGGAAAAAATCATACTGGAAAATCAATATACAAGATATCCAGTATATGAAAACAATATAGACAACATTATCGGAATATTACACGTAAAAGATTTATATTCCTGCAAAATGAAAAACGAAAACTTTGAACTTCGTAATTGTTTAAGAAAACCACTGCTTGTAACTGAAACAATGACGACCGACATGCTTTTGCAAAATTTCAAAAACAATCATACCGAAATTGCGGTAGTTATAGATGAATTCGGAGGAGTTTCGGGAATTATTACTCTGGAAGATGTTCTCGAGGAAATTTTTGGTGATGTTCAAGACGAATTTGATGAAGAAGAAAATGATATTAAAAAAATAGCAGAAAACAAGTATATTGTTAACGGACTTTTAAGAGTTGATGAATTTTTTAAATATTTTAAAATAAATCAACAGAAAGAAGAAGTCGAAACAATTGCAGGTCTCCTGCAAAAAAGACTTGGAAGACTGGCAAAAATCAATGATGAAATAAAAATTGATAATTTGAAAATCAAAGTGATTGAATTTAAAGGAAGAAGAATTAAAAAATTACTCGTAGAATATATTTAGCAAAATCACTAAACAATACAGTCAATTTTAATAAGTCATTTGTTTTTATTAATATAAGGTTAGACTATAAAGGGGAAACATTGGCTTTGTCAATCAGTATTATAAAAACATCAATAAAACGGATGTAGAAATATTTTCGGCCCGATAAAACCCCGAATTATAAAAAATCTTGATACAAGCAGCATAAAATATGCTCCGCAGCTTGCGGCTGACACAGTTGTATTAAGCAGCAAATGCAGCAATATTTTTAATAAACAGCTAAAAGATTTTTATAAAATTGATGCTCAAATTCAAGACCCTTTAATATCACGAAAAGCATATGAAGCAGTCGAAGATTTCTGCAATATCAACAAAAAAAATAATTTATTTTCCGGTCTGAAAATCACATCTGCCCCTATGGATAATTCATCATCTATATCAAAAATAAACTTTAATGCAGACAAAAATGAATTTAGTATCTGTTTCAATGAAAATTTTAACTGGAAAGAACTGAATAAAATAACCAATGAAATGTACAATCATGGACAAATTGCTTCAAATCATCCCTCCTACTTGATTTATAAAGATTTGGGCGAATTTTTAAACTTAAAATATAATCCTTATGCATACCAAATGAGCATTAACAGAGAGTTCTGTAATACTTCTGCAGATATTGCGAGAAGGATTTCAGATTCTGTGAACATCTCAGAATTTAACAGTCATTATATTGCTGCAAGAATGTCTAAAAAAGAACTCCCCAAAATACTGAAAACATTCTTTGAAGAACAAACAGGCAATATTGATTCAAAATTTCCTAAACCAATATCACAAAATATAAAAACCGGCAGCATCCACAAATTTAAATCTATAGAAGACGCAAAAAAATATTTGTCTGAAAATTACAATATAGATGCAGACTTCTTATCCATAGACCAGGCAAATTTATTTGCCGGCTCTGTAGATGATTTATCCAAAATACTTAGAGATAAAAAATATTTTGATGGCTTTAAAGTTAAAATTGATGCAGCACCATTTTCTACCCCTGGAACAAAAGCCTCTCTACACTGGGATAGTGCTACAGGGGAAGCTGAATTATATCTGAACCCGGCTTACAATTGGAAAAATAATGCTAAATTAATAAAAAAAGATTATGAAGCAGGATTGCATCCAACACAAAATCCCAAAGACACAATATTACATGAACTCTGTCATTGGCTGGATTTTAAAGGCAATCCGCAGCGATTCGGAACAACAGAATCTGCTTTTTCCTGCGGAAAAACAATATACAATGACTTTGGAAAATCCATTACAGCAAAAGTTTCGGCCTATGCAACAAAAAGCCCTGCCGAATTTTGTGCGGAATATATCTGCGGCAGAATCAACGGTCTAAAGTTTCCAAACGCAACTAACAAAGAATTTTTAGAACGTTGGAACGGGCCGATATTGAATTTTGCCGACTAAAGAATTTATAGTTTGTACAAAAAATCCAATTTCAAGTATAAATAAACTATCATTATAAGATTCAAAACACAATAAGAAAAGATTGATTTAAAAAAGCCAAAATTTACCGCACGGTAAATTTTTTAATAAAATTTGTTTCCAAGTACGTGATTTTTACCGTTCGGTAAAAAAATCTTGATTTTTCTATAAAAATATTGTAAAATTTTACCGATAGGTAAAAAAATGAACATAACAGATACTAAAAAACTGGGAGCATATATTAAAAATGCCCGTAAGGAACAACACCTTACACAAGCAGATTTGGCGATTGCAGCTAATGTCGGTGTAAGGTTTCTTGTTGATCTGGAAAACGGGAAAGAAACCGCACAAATTGGGAAAGTCATAAATGTTTGTCGAGCCTTGGGGATTACAATAGATGTAAAATCTCCTTTTGAAAAAATTTAAGAGGTAAATGTTGGGTAATTCTTTGAATGTATTTTTGAATGATAAACATATCGGAATATTAGAAAAAGACGGCAATGGCGGCGTAATTTTTCAATATTCGACCAATGCGGATAGAATCTTATCTTTGAGTTTGCCAATTCAAAAAGCCCCTTTTGATAATAAGCAATGCAGAGGATTTTTTAACGGGTTGCTGCCTGAAAGTGAGCATACAAGAATCGCTATCGGGAAAAAATACGGGATTAATCCCAAAAACGATTTTTCAATTTTGCAAGCAATAGGTTACGACTGTGCGGGTGCTGTTTCATTTTTTGATAGTTCTGATACGCAAACACCTTCAAAATACTTGCAAGAAACCTATGAAATTGATTATACGCCATTGTCAGAAAATGCACTTGAAAAATTTATAAACGAACTTCCACAAAAACCATTAGCCACAGGAGTTGAAGATATGCGCTTATCTTTAGCCGGCGCACAGGATAAAACCTCTGTAATAGTTGTTAACGGGCAAATAGGAATTCCAAAAAGTAATGTGCCGACAAGCCATATTTTGAAACCGGCAATAAACGGATTCAATGAAACAATTGAAAATGAATTTATTTGTATAAAAACCGCGAAAGTTTTGGGCATAAATGTTCCCGATGTCAAAATCGGCTATGCAAATAAGACAAAATACTTTTTAATTCAAAGATATGATAGAGAAGTAATTGATAACAAAATAAAAAGAATTCATCAGGAAGATTTTTGTCAGGCCTCCAACATTCCAAGCGCATACAAATACCAATCAGAAGGTGGGGTTGATTTTAAAAGATGTTTTGAAATTTTAAGAGCCACATCTCAACCCGCAGTCGCAATTAACCAGTTTATTCAATTAATGATTTTTAATTACTTGATAGGAAATAATGATGCACACGGCAAGAATTTTTCTATACTGCATTATGAAAATGGGGAAATCAAATTTGCCCCTGCATACGATATTCTGTGTTCTCAAGTTTATCCTGAATTATCAAATAAAATGGCAATGAAAATCGGCGGACATTATAAACATGATGAGATTTTATTGAGACACTTTGAAAAATTAGCAAATGAAAATGATATCAGTTTTACTCAGTTAAAAAAGGTTATAAAAAATCAATGTGAAACCATCCCAGGGATTGTCTCTGAGGTGGTAAACAGCTTTGACAACAAAATCGGAAAAGATATCCTATCGGTAGTACAAAAAAATTGCACGAACTTGTTAAAAGAGTTTTAGTTTACCAAAATACACCAAAATGAAGTTGTGTTGTATTTTTGGGGTAAATGTATAGGGGTAGGATAAAATAGATTTTTGCAGGCTATAGTTTTTGAATGCTATTTAAACGATATTTAAACGCTGTTTAAATGGTGTTTAAATTTTGTGTCATTCGTCTTTACTTTTTATAGGAAAGAAGCAATCATTGTCTGAGATTAGACGAGTTTGAAAATGAATGTAGTACAACCTATAAAAAAACTAGAAGATATTCAAAAGATTAAAAAATATTTGGCAAAAAAGCCAAGAAATGCACTGCTTTTCAGTTTTGGAATAAATACAGGACTCAGAATATCTGACATACTATCGCTTGATGTTGGGGATGTAAAAGATAAGGATTATATTGAAATCAGAGAGAAAAAGACGAATAAGTATAAGAAATTTCCGCTT